>Ga0247727_10001440_pt1 | contig 56577 bp, 41 predicted proteins | sample WisWelCaveWW1625_FD_202498 | JGI IMG/M metagenome (GOLD analysis project Ga0247727, IMG submission 202498) | Biofilm microbial communities from Wishing Well Cave, Virginia, United States - WW16-25 | ecosystem: Environmental > Aquatic > Deep subsurface > Groundwater > Cave microbial mat | place... | reverse complement strand
GAAAGATGTGGCTCCTCGCCGAGGACGGCCGGACGATGAAGCCACTCCTCGACCAGTCCCACCTCGATGTCGCGTGGCACGCGGGCCAGTTCCCCGCGCTCCCGCCGGTCTACGTCCAGAACAGCGCGCTCGAGATCGCGTGGACACGCGTAGTCTCGGAGACCGGGACACGCGAGGGCCCGGTCGTCTCACCCTTCTTCACGGAGGGCTACGAAGGCTTCAACGTGGACGACGAGGAGGACTGGGAGCGCGCGGAGCGCCTCGTCGCAACGGGCGCAGCCGCACTGCCCGCGGTCGGCCGGCCCCCGTATGCTCCGGCCTCGTGAAGGTCGCGAGCCTCGAGACGCTCTTCTGCGACGCCGGCTGGCGACCCTGGATCTTCCTCAAGGCGACTGCCGAGGACGGAAGCGTCGGCTGGGCCGAGATCACGGACTCCCACGGCTCCCCTCGTGGGTTGGCCGGGATCGTCGAGGACCTCGCGCCGCTGGTCGTCGGGCGCGACCCGCGGCCCGTAGAGGGGATCTACTGGGATCTGTACCGGCACACGCGCCAGAGCCCGGGCTCGGTGATCGCGAAGGCGATCGCGGGCGTCGAGAACGTGCTCCTCGACCTGAAGGCGAAGGCGCTCGGAGTCCCGGTGTACGAGCTCTTCGGCGGGCCGACCCGCGAGACCGTTCCGCTCTACTGGTCGCACTGCGGGACGACGAGGGCGCGCGCGTGGGAGGTCACAGAGACCCCGAAGCTCGCCTCCTACGACGACGTCGCGGCGCTCGGGCGGGAGGTCGTCGAGCGCGGCTACGCGGCGTTCAAGACGAACGTGGTTGTCCCGAGTGAGACGCCGCGGGTCCTCATGCCCGGCTTCGACGAGGGTGGGGGCACGCTCCGCGCCGAGGAGATCGCGGACGCGCTCGTCGGACTTCTCCAGGCGTTTCGGGACGGGACGGCCGGCGCCGCGCGGCCCATCGTCGACCTGAACTTCAACCTCGAGCCCGAAGGGTGCGTTCGTGTTGCCCGCGCGCTCGAGCCCTTCGATCTCCTCTGGCTCGAGGTGGACATGTACGATCCGGCTGCGCTCGCCCACGTGCGGCACGTCGCGCCGATGCCCGTCTGCTCCGGGGAGAACCTCTACGGGAGCCGCGGCTTCCGGCCGTTCCTGGAGGCGGGTGGGATGGACATCGCGTCGGTGGACGTCATCTGGAACGGGTTCCACCAGGCGAAGAAGATCGCCGATCTCGCGGAGACGTTCGAGGTCAACTGTGCGCCGCACAACTACTACAGCAATCTTGCGACATTCATCTCCGCGCAGTGGTGCGCGGCGATTCCGAATGCGCGCATCCTCGAATTCGACGTCGACGACGTCCCCTGGCGCGACGAGCTCGTGACGGCCGTGCCCGAGATCGCAGGCGGCGAGCTCCGGGTCCCCACGGGGCCGGGTTGGGGCGTCGAGGTCCGCGAAGACGTGCTCCGCGACCATCCCTGGCCGGGCTGACCGGCGAGCCGTGGAATAGATAGCCGGACTCGAGCCCGGGCGACCGCGAAGGTGTAGGAGAGCAGCGACCGAAGCGGTGGCAGCCGCTCGAGCGCCTCCTCCGCAGCATGCTGCATGGGCAGGAGGCGCTGAAGGCCGGAGACACAGTGGGACTCGAAGGACTCGACGTCCCAGAACGCGTACCCGAGCTTGTCGATACAGCGCAGCCGGTAGCAGCCCGCCCGCGCTCATGGCGGTGCCGGCTCCTCCGCGCGGCGGAAGACGGCGTTCAGCTGCAGTGCGTCGTACGCCCGCCGAACTCCGCGGACGTCGAGCCGTTCCAGGCTCCACCACAGTCGATCGCGCCTCGCGTTCGACAGCGGCAGCAGTCGATCGAGGACGAGCTGGAGGACCTTGACCGCGTGGCCGCTATACGTCGTCTCGACGTGGCGGAAGCCCGCCCGCTCGAGGACGCGGACGACAGCCGCCTCGTGGTAGTGCCGCTTGTGACCGAGCCTCCGATTCGTGGCGGAGGTACACGGGCCAGAGTGGAGGCAGGATGTACCGGTAGGCGAGCGGCACGGTGATCCAGACGAGTCCGCCGGGACGTACCACCCGCGCGAGCCGCCCGCCGCCGCGTCGTCGTCGAGGTGCTCCAACACCGCCACGGCGCTCGCGCAGCCGAAAGACGCGTCTCGAAAGGGGAGCGACTCCGCTGCGCAGACGACGAAGCTCGCCCGCGGTCCGACACCCTGGGCGCCCGCGAGATCCGATGTGCGTGGAGAACACCCTCGATCGAGAGATCGCAGCCCGTCGAGTCGACACCGAGCCTTGCCGCCTCGATCACGGTAACGCCCGATCCGCCGACTCCGACGTCGAGGTACGGACCGCGGCCGTCGGAGATGCCGAGCGAGCCGAAATCCGGCGGACGAAGCTGAGCCGCCATTTCTCCGGCGCGTACGTCTCGCCGTAGCCTGCGAACTCCGAGTCGAAGTAGCGCGTCTGGGACAGCTGCTGTCGTGACAGCGACTCCGGGAGGAGCACCGGCACTCCCTCGATGCGGGGATAGCTCGCGGAACAGGATCCGCACACGAGGCGATTCCCTGCATCGGACATCCCCACCTTGCAACGTGGACATGCCAGCGGCTGCTCGGGCACGCGCGAATGCTAGGCGGCATGGTGGCGCTCTGGTCGTGTCAGCGCGCTAGCGTCCCAGTATCGCCGTGCAGCTGCTCAGCCTCATCCCGAAAGGCGAGTTCGACCGCGTTCGCGCCGCCGAGGCCGACCGCGACGCGATCCTCGCCCTGCTCGCCGACATGTGCAGGCTCAACGTGCTCGTCGCGGTCAAGCGCGCCGGTTCGGGCCACCTCGGCTCCAGCTTCAGCGCGCTCGACGTCGTCGTCCACCTGCTCTTCGAGGCGCTCGACACCGCCGAGCTCGGCTGGGAGCATCCGGACCGCGACGTGTTCTTCACCTCGAAGGGACACGACGTCCCCGGTCTCTACGCTGCCCTCTTCGCGCTCGGCGTCATCCCCCGCGAGAAGCTCCTCGCGCTGCGGCGGCTTGGCGGCCTCGACGGGCATCCGGATGTCGCCATCCCGGGAATCGAGGCGAACTCGGGCTCGCTCGGCATGGGGATCTCCAAGGGCCGCGGGATGGCGTGGGCGAAGTTGAACCTCGGGCTCGCGGGCCGCGTCGTGGTGATGACCGGGGACGGCGAGCTCCAGGAAGGCCAGAACTGGGAGGCGCTCCAGGGGGCCGCGCACGACCGGCTCGCCCATCTCACCGTCGTCGTCGACCGGAACCAGCTCCAGTCCGACAAGCCAACCGAGCAGATCGTCTCCCTCGGCGACCTCGAGGCGAAGCTCACGTCGTTCGGCTGGCACGCCGCCTCGTGCGACGGGCACGATCACGCCGCGCTGCGGGAAGCGCTCGACAAGTTCCGGAGCGTCGACGACAGGCCACAGGCCCTCGTTGCGGAGACGATCAAGGGGAAGGGTGTCTCCTTCATGGAGCAGTCGCCCGCGCTCGCCGAGGGCGGAGGCTTCTACCGGTGGCACGCGGGCGCGCCGGGAGACGAGGACTACGAGCGTGCGCGGGACGAGATCGTGAAGAGAATCGGTGAACGGCTGGCGGAGGTCGGTCTCGGGCCGCTCGTGCTCGAGGCGGTCGAGCCGGTGGCCGAGGAGCCGGCCGCCTCGCTCGAGGCCGAGCCCGAGAGCGGAGCGGGGTCGCCTGAGCAGGCGAAGGTCACGGACGAGTACGTCGTCGAGGCGTATGGGCAGGCGTTGCTCGAGCTGGGCGCCGAGAACGATCGCCTCGTGGTGCTGGACGCCGACCTGGCGTCCGACTGCCGCATCAGGGCGTTCGAACTTGAGTACCCGGACCGGTTCCTCGAATGCGGGATCGCCGAGCAGGACATGGTCTCGGCGGCCGCCGGGCTCGCGCGCCAAGGACTTCTCCCCGTCGTCAACTCGTTTGCGTCGTTTCTCGCGTCGCGTGCGAACGAGCAGATCTACAACCAGGCGAGCGAGGGGACGAAGGTCGTCTACGCGCTCCACTACGCGGGGCTCGTTCCCGCGGGGCCCGGGAAGTCGCACCAGTCACTTCGCGATGTCTCTCTGCTCGCGGCGCTGCCGAACATGGAGATCGTCCAGCCGGGGAATGCGGAGGAGACGCGAGCGGTCGTCCGCTGGGCCGTGGAGGAAGCCGAGCAGAGCGTCGCGATCCGACTTGCGATCGGCCCTTCGCCTCGTCGGATCGAGCTGCCCGAGACCTACCGGCTCGAGCCCGGCCGCGGCTCGATGTTGCGCGAGGGAGCCGACGCGCTCCTCGTCGCCTACGGGCCCGTGATGCTGCACGAGGCGCTGACGGCGTCCGAGCTCCTCGCGCTGCGCGGTGTCCGTCCCGCGGTGCTGAACATGCCTTGGCTCAACCGCTTCGACGCTGCATGGCTGGCCGAGAAGGTCGCACCGCACGAGCGCGTCTTCGTCCTCGAGGACCATGCGCCGGTCGGCGCGCTCGGAGATGCTCTCCGCCGGGAGCTCGGCGGCCGCGCCGTGACGGTTTTCGGCGTCGAGGGGTGGCCCGCGTGCGGCACGCCAGCCGAGGCGCTCCGCGTCCATCGCCTCGACGGCGCTTCGGTCGCAGAGCGGATCCTCCGAGCCCTCGAGTAATGCGCCGGGCGCCGGTCGCGTTCGTCGTCCTCACGTCACCCCGGAGCGGCTCGGGGTGGCTGATCGACACGCTATCGAGCCACCCGGCAGTCGTCGCGTATGCGGAGCTCTTCCATCTCGACCGGAGAACCGCCCCCGAGTACGGCGCTTCGGACGTCCCTAACTTCGAGGCTCATCTCGCCTCCGCCTCGGTTCCGTCCTGGACGAGGCGCGCCCGCCTCTTCCACCGGGCGGCCTTCCTCCGCCGCGTGTACGCCGCCCGCCCTGGGGCGCACGCCGTCGTCGACGCGGAGCGGCTGCTCTCGCGGCTCGTGCAGGACGAGCTCGCCGTCTCGCGTGCGCGCCGCCAGCTGGAGCGACTCCGCTTGCCTCGGCTTGAGGTCTCCTACGAGAAGCTCGTCGGTCGCCGAGAGGAGACGCTCGCACGCGTCCTCGGCTTCCCCGGAGTGGAGCCAGAGCCGCGGGTCGATCTCCTCGACTCGTCCCTCGTGCGTGCGAGCACGAGCAGCCATCTCGAGCTGGTCGAGAACGCCGACGAGGTGCGCGCGGTCCTGGCCGGGACTCGCTTCGAGTGGATGCTCGACGAAAAGGTGGCCGTTCGTGTCGCGTGACCCCGCCTCGCAGGACGTCTGGCTCGTCCTCCCGGACCAGCTCTCGATCCGTCTGTTTTTCGACGCGGGGATCGTGGCGGGTCTCCGCGAGCGCCTCGGAGACCGGCTCGTCGCCGCGTTTCTGAGCGATTCGACCGAGTGGAGGGACCGGCTTTCCGGCATGCGTGCTCCCGCCGCCGAGGAGCTCGTGCCGACGCGGGTCGGACTTGGCGAGGAGGTCCTGGGGCGGGTCGACCGGTGGCTCGACAAGCGGCTCGGCTACTACCCGCTCGCGATCCGGCTGAACTACCGCCACGGCTTCCACCTCGAGCGGATGGAACCGGGCCACCCGAACTGGATGCTCGACTCCGCACGCGCTGGGCCGCTCCCGCGCCGGCGTGGCGTGGAGCGGGCGATGGAGCGGTGGCACTTCAGCACGCGGCGGTACGTCTCGCACGCGCTCGTGGAGCGCATGCGGAGGGAATGTGGCGCGCTCGTCCTCTCGAACGTGCAGCCCCACGGCGCCGTTCCCTTCCTGCTCGCGGCGCGACGGCTGCGGCGCCCGATCGTCGCGCACGTCGCGAGCTGGGACCACACGGTCGGCAAGGGGGTGATCGCTCCCGCCTGCGACGCCTACCTGGTCCAGAACCGGGCGATGGAGGACGATCTCGCGCGCTACCACGGCATCGGCCCCGAACGCGTCGTCGTGACCGGTTGGCCGCAGACGGACGTCTACCACCGCCGCCGCGCACGGGAGGACTTCGATGCGCTCGTGGGCTCGTACGGGCTCGACCCGGCCGTCCCGCTCGTCGTCGTCATGGGGAACACGCCCACGAACGCCCCGTACGAAGGACGCTTCGTCGAGCGCCTCGTCTCGTGGTGGGAGACGGAGGCGCGCGGCCGCATCTCGCTCCTCTTCCGCCCCCACCCGCGCGACCGCGAGTGGCGTGAGCGCTTCGCCGCCGCCCTCTGGAAGCCGGGCGTCCATGTCCAGGAGGCGAGCTTCACCGACTTCGAGGTGCTGTCGACGATCCTCCAGCACGCGTCGTGCGTCATCGCCAACGCGGGGACGATCCTGCTCGAGGCGCTTGTGAACGACCGGCCCGCGGTCTGCGTCCTCTACGACGAGGGGGCACCGCCGGGGGAGTCCTGGGCGATGAAGAACGTTCTCGGCGAGCACTACCGCGAGCTCGCTGCATCAAGCGCCTTCTACCGCGCTGATCGGTTCGAGGAGGTCGTCGCCGGGATCGAGCGCGCGCTCGCGCATCCCGAAGAGCTTGCCGAGGAACGCCGACGCGTCGCGCGCGAGGTGGTCGGCGAGGTGGACGGGAGGGCCGCCGAGCGGGTTGTGGACGCGATCGTCCGCACCGTCGACCTGACGCCGCAGGCCGCCGTTCGCTCCCGGGCGGCGGAGCCGCCTTCCGCGACCGGCTGACCACGCCCGCGACGCGATCCAGCGGGCTCGCCGCTCGTCCGTACCACTCGTACTGTCCCGCGCGGCTCGTCCTTGCCTCGCTTGCGAGCGCCGCCCCTGCGACGTCAGGCGTCAGGCGTCGGGCGTTAAGCGCGGGCGGCCCGCGCTCCGAGTAGCGCTCCTATTCCGAGGAGGACGAACGCGGGCGCCACGGGCAGCACGAAGTGGCGATCGGCGAACAGCCCGAGCGCGTTCAAGACGACGACGAGGAGCGCAGCGAGGCCGAGAGCGGCGAGCGTCCCGGAGCCCCGCGGCCTGCGGAGCGCGATCGCGACCAGGCCGACCGCGATCCAGAGGATGGGCCGCGGGAACCATCGCGAGAGCTGGTTCAGCCGCACTGCCAGCGTTGCGTTGCCGGCGCGGTCGGGGAACCCCGCGAATAGCTCCTCCCGCCGGTCGAGGATCCGCTCGAAGCGCGGACGGTCCCGCGGATTCGCGAACTCGAGCCTGAACCGGGTCGGCGACGTCCACACCTGCCGGATCGCGTTGTCCGGCCGCGAGATCCACACGACCTGGCCTCCCGGGATCGGCTCGCCCTCGGTCGGCTTCGGCAGCCTCCTGCCCTCGACAACGACGGTCTCGGGAGCGGTCGCCTCGCCCGACGCCGCCTCGTCGACCGGCACGGCGCGGTAGAAGGGCTCGCTGAGCTGCTGCCAGACGGTGTCGAGGACCCCGGAGGCGTACTTCCCGGTCTCGGCGCGCACGGCCTCGACGCCGGCGTCGCGCAGCACCGAGTAGTCGTCGTCCCACCCGAAGACCTGGTCTGAGAGGAGATAGAGGTCCTCGTGTACCCGGAAGCTGCCCTTCCGGAAGAGCTCGTCCAGCGCCACCCCGTAAGAGCGGTAAGGCTCACGTGTCAACAGGTGGCGCTCCATGGCGTCGGCCAGCCGGCGTGACGCATCGCCGTTCTCCCGCGACACGATCCGGTCGGTGATGAACGCCCGGTAGAAGGGGACGACTGCGTTCCCTCCGCGCGCCGGGGCGTATTCCCCGAAGCGCAGCCCGTTGTGGACGCTCCAGACGGCCAGCGGCAGGACGGCGGCTGCGGCGGCCGCTGCCGCCCAGCCGACCCGCGTGCCCCAGGGCGCGCGGAGCGCCAGCGGGAAGAGCGCGAAGACGACGAGCACGGCGTTCCCCGGACGGGCGAGCGCGAGCGTCGCGATCCCGAGCCCGACGAGCGCGAAGCGGCCGACCGACGGGTGCACCGCGGCGCGCGTGAGGAGAAGCCCCCAGAGCGCGAATGCAGCTGCGAAGACGCTCTCGCTCGACAGCTCGTGGAACATCGCCCCGTACGCGGGGTAGGCGAGGAGCGCGACGGCTGTCGCGAGCGCGACGCGCGGTCCGAAGGTCAGCGCCGCCGCGCTCCAGGCCAGCACCGAGCCGGCGAAGAGAAGCGCCAGGATGGGTTCTGCCAGCGCTCCGTGGAACGGGTCGAGCGCGAGCCCCGACACGACGGGGGTCAACGGTGTGCGGAAGAGCATCGACCACGGGAGCAGCACGTCGCGGTCGAAGAGCTGGATGTACGCGTAGAGGTACTCGTCCAGGTCGCGTCCCCCAACGAGCGGCCACGCGAGCGCGCGGACGCTATAGACGGCAAGCGCCGCCACGACTACGACGATTGCGCCGAGACGCCTGGACGCCAGATCCTCGAGCCAGCCCAGCGCTCGCCGTACCCGATGCAGTGTCGTGGTCACTGACGCCAGCCTAATTCGACCCTCGGAGCACTCGAGGGCACGGGCGACGGTCGGGCGCCTTCCTAGACTGTGGCGCGTGAGCAGCCCGAGCCCGACGATCAAGCAGGAGACCGGCGAGATCCCGACCCGCCGTCCGCTCCTGACCGTCGTCGTCCCCGTCTACAACGGCGGGGAGGAGATCGTCGAGAACGTCGGCGTCATCCGCCGTGCCTCCGCGGGCGCGCTCGCGCGCGAGGACGTCGAGCTCGTCGTCGTCTCCGACGGCTCCATCGACGGCACCGCCGAACGGCTGCTCGCTGCCCGCAGCGACGTCGACATGCGGGTCATCCACTACGACCGGAACCTCGGGAAGGGCTACGCGGTGAAGATGGGGGCGCTCGCCGCCGAGGGGGAGTGGATCGCGATCGTCGACGCCGATCTCGACCTCGACCCTGGCGCGATCCCCGAGTATCTCGAGACCGCGCGAAGCGAGCGCCTCGACTTCGCGATCGGGTCGAAGAGACATCCGGACTCGGTCGTCCACTATCCCCGCTCGCGGCGGGTCGCGAGCTGGTGCTACCAGCAGCTGAACCGCCTCCTCTTCCGCCTCGACGTTCGCGACACGCAGGTGGGGCTCAAGGTGTTCCGGCGCGAGGTCGCCGACGAGGTCGTTCCGCTGCTGCTCGTGAAGCAGTTCGCCTTCGACCTCGAGTTGCTCGCCGTCGCCCGGGCGCTCGGTTACGGACGCGTCCGCGAGCTGCCCGTGCGCCTCGACTACCGCTTCACGGGTTCGGGCGTGGGGTCGCTAGCCGTCGCCCGGGCGCTCCTGGACACGGCGGCCGTCTTCTATCGGCTGCGCGTCCTGCGCACCTACCAGCGCAAGCGGCGGCTTCTCGGAGCTTCGCCGCGACGGCTCGACGCGCTACCGCTCGTGGCGGTCATCGGAGATCCGCATGCGGCGCGCCTGTTCGACTACCCCCGGCTCGAGGTCGTGTCTTCACCAGAAGCGGTCGAAGGCGCGCGCGGCGAGCTCCTCGCCGTGATCGCTCCCGGTGCCCGCCCTGCGTGGAACTGGGTGAGCGCGGCGGTTCCGTACCTCCTGCGGGAAGACACGGCGGCCGTCGTCGTTCCGACGCTCGCGCCGCCGTCGGCGTCGGTGCGCGAGAAAGCGGCCGCCGCGGTGCTCGAGTCGCGCCTCGGCGGCGGCTCGCGCCGGTTCCGGTACCTCCCCGGGAACGTGCGCTCGATCTCGGACTACCCGGCCGAGAGTTGTGTCATCCGGCGGCCGGACTACCTGGCCGCGCGCGCTGCGGGCATCGACGCGGAGCGACTCGTCTCCTGGCTCGCCGCGCGCGGACGTCGCGTCGTCTACACTCCTGACGCTTCCATCGCCGAGGCGCCCCCGCCGCTTCTCGGGCCCCACTTGCGCGGAACGCTCGACCACGCCCGCGCACGTGGCGCGGCGGCCCGCCGGTCTCGGGGGCGGAGCCTGGGCAAGGCGACGCTGCTGTCCCTCCTTCCGGTCGCGAGCGCCGGCCTCGGTCTGGCGCTCCTCGCCTCCGGGTCTTCGAGAGGCCGGGACGTGGGTGTGGCGCTCCTGATCGCGTACGGCCTGGCAGTGGCGGGCTCGGCCACGCTCGGAGCGCTGCGCTTCCGCTCGCTCCAGGTCGGCCTCCTCGCCGCTCCGGCTCTGGTTGCGACCCAGGCCGCGTACGTCGCCGGCTTCCTGGCCGGGGTCGCGCGGCGGAGATGAGACGCTCTGTGTCAACCTCCAACGCCGGCGAGAGGGGCACGTGAGCGCGTCGCTTAGCGTCGTCATGCCTGTCTTCAACGAGGCGCCGCATCTGCGGGCCACGATCGACGCGCTGGTCGAGGCGGTCGAGCGGAGTGGGTTCGAGGCCGAGCTCGTCCTCGTGGACGACGGGTCCATTGACGGAAGCGCCGCGGTCGTTCGCGTAGCTCTCGCCGATCGGCTCCTCCTTCGAGTCGTCGCACAGCCGAACCGCGGCCGGTTCGAGGCCCGGAGGGCTGGGCTCGACGCGGCGACCGGCGACTGGGTGCTCCTGCTCGACGGGCGGGTGCGCCTCCGGCCCGAAAGCCTCGCGTTCGTCCACGACCGGCTCGCCGCCGGCGAAATCGTGTGGAACGGACACGTCCACGTCGAGATTGGCGGCAATCCCTACGGCGCGTTCTGGAACGTTCTCGTGGAGCTGGCGTGGAGAGGCTATTTCGACGACCCCCGCACGACCAGCTTTGACACGGAAGGCTTCGACCGATACCCGAAGGGAACGACGTGCTTCCTCGTCCCGCGCCAGCTCCTACTGGACGCGCTCAGCGGCTATCGCAGCGGCTACGCGGATCTTCGACACGCGAACGACGACACCCCGGTGATCCGCTGGATCGCGGCGCGCGAGCGGATTCACCTCTCACCGTTGTTCTCTTGCGACTACGCGCCCCGCGCGACGCTTCGCTCCTTCCTCCGCCACTCTTTCCATCGCGGAGTCGTGTTCGTCGACGGCCACGGGAGGCTGGAGTCGCGGTTCTTCCCGATCGCGGTCGCGTTCTTCCCGCTGAGCGGTGGGCTCGCACTCGCGTCGCTCCGCCGTCCCGCGCTTGTTCCAGCGCTGGCGGCAGCGACGGCAGTGGCCGGCGGCACGTTGGCGGCCGTGTCCGGCCGCTCGACGTTCGAGACCGCATCCTTCGGTGCGCTCGCGCCTGTCTATGCGGTTGCGCACGGCGCCGGCATGTGGCGCGGCCTCGCGCTGCTTGCTCGCCACCGACTCGTGCCCGGCGCGTGATCGTCGTCGTCTTCGGCACAACGGGCGAGCTGATCAAGCTCGCGCCGGTGCTTCTCCGCCTCGACGAGCGCGGACACCCATACCTCCTCGCAACGACCGGGCAGCAGGTTCAGCAGATCCCGTCCTTTCTCGAGCAGTTCGGCCTCCGCCAGCCCGATCTCTGGCTCGCACGCGGCGCCGGAGGGCGCGACCTGCGCACGAACGGAGACATCCCCGGGTGGGCGGCAACCGTCCTACGCTCATTCGCGCGCCGCCGCCGCCGCCTGCGGCGGGAGCTCCTCGACGGGTCTGGGAAGCCACTCGTCCTCGTCCATGGCGACACGATGACCACCGTGCTTGGCTCGGCGATGGGCCGCACGCTCTGGGTGCCGGTCGCGCACATCGAGGCGGGGCTGCGCAGCTTCGACCTCCGCCACCCGTTCCCGGAGGAGCTGAACCGCCGGCTCGCCTCCCGGCTCGCCCGGATCCACTACGCGCCCGGGCGCTGGGCCGCGTCGAACCTGCAGGGCCCGGACGTGGTCGACACGGGCTCGAACACGATCTGGGACAGCCTCGCCCTCGTCGGCGAGGACGGATCGCTGCCCGAGTGGGTGCCGGACCGGCCGTTCGGCTCCGTCTCCCTTCATCGCTTCGAGCTCTTGAACAACCGCCAGGCCCTCTCCGAGACGCTGGAGGTGCTCGCCGAGTCGGCGCGCCGAACGCCGCTCGTCTTCGTCGATCACTCGGTGACCCACGCTGCCGTCGAGCGCTTCGGGCTGAACGGGTTCTTCGACGGGACGACCTTCATCCGCGTGCCCCGGCTTCCGTTCTTCGACTTCGTCCGCGTCGAGCGACGAAGCGCGTTCGTCGTCACGGACAGCGGTGGCAGCCAGGAGGAGTGCTTCTACCTCGACGTTCCGTGCCTCGTTCACCGAGCGCTCACCGAGCGGGACGAGGGCCTCGGCGAGAACGCGGTGCTGTCCCGGATGCGGGCAGACGTCCTGCGGGCATTCCTCGAGGCGCCCGAGCGACACCGTCGCACGTCCCACCTACCGGACGCGTCTCCGTCGGATGTGATCGTCTCTGATCTCGAGCGGCGGTCGATCGCCGTCGGCCGTTAGCGCTCGTACAGGCCCAGCCTCGCGAGAGCGTTGGGCAGGAGCTCCGCCCAGTCGAACTTGCGCGCGTAGCGAAGCGCCTGCTCGTGCCGCTCCCGCCAGCGCTCGGGAGAGGCGAGGGCGTCGGCAATCGCCCCGGCGATGGCCGCCGCGTCGTAAGGCACGATCTCGGCGCCCGCCTCGCGAACAAGCTCCCGGGCGTTCGGCGGGACGTCGGTCAGGACGATCGGCAGCCCGGCCGCGAGGTAGGCCTTCAGCTTTCCGGGATCTGCGCGGCGCGTGAACGTCGAGTCGGTCTCCTCGTACGGCGCGACGGCGATCGAGGCTCCGGCGAGCAGTCTCTCGATGTCGCGGTGATCCGGCACGAATCCGCGGAAGCGGACGATCCCGTCGAGTCCGAGCGCGCGGGCGGAGGCTCTGGCTGCCGGCTCGTCGGGGCCGGATCCGATGACGTCCGCCACGACGCCCTCGCCGCGGGCATGCAGGAGCGCGAGCGCCTCGAGCAGCGCGGCGACGCCCTGACGCGGCACGAGCTGTCCCAAGAACGCGACTCGGCGGCGTGCGAAGCCGTCTTCCGGAACCGTCGGCGTCGTTCGAGCCACGCACACATGGGGACGACGAGCGCGGGCGCTTGCTCCGCATCCAGGCCGTGATGACGGTTGCGGGCGACCCGCGCGGCGTCTGAGAGCTCCATCCGGGGCATCCGCGTGCGTGCAGCAGAATCGGTCGAGGGCGTTGTAGAGCGCTGTCAGCGGCGTTCCTCGGCCGAAGCGCTCGGGAACGAAGTCGACCGACCAGAGCACGACCGTCCTCGCGCGGCCCAGCCTGCGTTGGACGAGGCCCCGCGCGCAGGCGAGCGAATTGAAGCCGAACCACACGTCCACGCGGGATAGGCGGAGCGGAATGAACGGGTCGGAGGCAAACGAGAGCGGGGGTCGTAGGGGGACACGGATCGAGCGCGTGCGTACCGCCCCACCGTCCGCATAGGTCGTCACAACGTGCGAGGTTCCCTGCTCCCGGGTCAGAGGGTGGAAGACGGTCACGAGGCTCTCTCCGCGGCCGACGAGGTAGTCCCGCAGCGCCTGCGCCGGCCCATCCGCGAAGCCGTTGGCGACGATCGCAAACGACGGAGCCAGGGGTCAGAACCCGGGGTCCGGGGAGATCGGCACCGCCCGGAGCTCGGGCTCCTCCGCCGCCGTCTCGGCACGCGGCGCCGAGAGCACCACCGCGTCCTGCTCGGATGTCGCGGCCGGGTCCGTCTTCACGAGAAGGTACGAGCGGCCGCGCGGGATCTCGACGAGGACGGAGAGCGACGTCCGGCCATCGAGGGTGAACGACCGCTCTTGCTCGGCAGCTGAGATCCGCAGCACCCGCCGCGCACCGGCCGGCGGGGTTGCTTCGAAGGAGAGACGGGCGACGCTCGGCGCCTTGGCGATGAGCTCGATCGTGGCGACGCCGGCGGACGAGATGAGCGCGTATCCTACGACGCCGTTCTCGTCTCGCCTCGGCCGTGCGAAGCCTCCCGTCGGCGTCACGAGAGCAGGGGCGGACACCGCCGTGACCTGCCACACGGAGGAGCCGTCCGGAAGCCGCGCGACGGCGGTGTACCCGGTTCCCTGAGCGGGGACGCTCGGGACCACCTCCACGTCGGCGGTGCCCTGAGGATGGATCACGATCGCGGTCACGCCGAGAAGCGCGAGCGCATTGGCCGTCCCGGGCACAGCTGGATCGAGCAGCACGCGACGCGCATCGTCGGCAATCGTTCCGGCGGGAGCGCCGTTCAGAAGCGGGCGGCCGTGACGACGCTGCCAGAGGAGGTAGAGGTCGGACGAGCCCAGCGGATACTCGGCGAGGACGCCCGGCGGGGTTTGCTCGACGGCGGCGTACTCCGCCGGCAGCAGCTCCGTACGGAAGCGCGTCTCTGCGGGCCAGATCGCCAGCTCGAGGAAGGAGACGGCTACTGCCGATCCGACGAGAGCGGCCTGTGCGCCGCTGCCGCGATGCGCGAGGGCGCGCCAACCGGCCTGGAGACCGAGCGCGGCGAGCGGGACGAGCGCGGTCATCACGAGCACGCTCCATCGTGAGGGAACACGGAAGGCGGGCGTCAGCTCCCAGAGCAGCCGCGACGGCATCCAAACCTCTTGTCCGAGGACGGAGAGCGGGCTCGGCGCAGCGAAAAGCAGGCCTGCGGCGGTCGCAGCGACGAGGCCGGCGGTGGCCGAGCGGAGGCGCGGGACTAGCGTCCCCCACGCGCGCACGACGAGGACGAGCCAAGCCAGCGCGAGGCCGATCGTGAGCAATCCGAGGTAGTTGGTCGTCTCGGTCAGGTTCGACCCGTGCAGGCGCGCCACGTGGAACCCCTCGAGCGCGCCGCCGAGCAGGAGGTTCCCGGCTGCAGGAACGAGAAGCTCGAGCGGCCGAATGCCGAGCCCGTCGACGTCCGTCGCCATCCGGTCGAGCCCCGCACCTCGGCCGACTCCGGAGAGGATCGACGCGAGCCCGGCGAGCGCGACCGCCCCGACCGCCGCGGCCGTCGAGCCGAGGACGAGCCACGCACCGCTGCGCCTCCGCGTGGCGAGCGCAGCGCACACCGTGAAGGCGACGGTTGCGATCACCGCCATCGTCCCGAAGTAGCCGGAGGTCAACCAGCACGCGAGCGTCGCCGCGCCGACGAGCAGGTAGCGCGGCCATGACGGCGCGCGTGCCGCGGCCACCAGGGCGAGCAGAAGCAGCGCCAGGACCTCGAGGTGGACGAGCGATGCGTGCTCTGCGCGGGCGAGATGCCAGGGGAAGACGACGTAGACGACCGCAGCCCAGGCCGACACCGGCCAGGAGCAGCCCAGATAGCGCACGAGCGCGTACATGGCCCCGGCCGAGAGCACGTACCCCGACAGCAGTGCGAGGTTGTAGGCTGCGACCTCGCCGACGATCTTCGCGACGAGATAGGTCGGGTAGTAGGGGAGCAGCCACTGGACGTTGAGCCCGTTCCCCTCGTCCCAGCCGAACGGCGCGCCGGTGAGGGTGTGGTGCGTCGTCCCGAGCAGGTGGAAGCCGCTCTCCTGCTCGAGCCTCCAGAAGAACCAGACGCTCCCGGTCGAGTCCGACCCCGGTGTGCCGACGATCGTCGAGCCGAGGTGGACCACGACGGGCCAGAACAGCACGCAGACGAGCGCTGCGGCGCCGGCGAGAACGAGCACGCCTTCGAGCACCGTGCGGCGTGCGACGCTGATTCCCTGGCGGAGATGCCCGAGGCCCACGCGTAGTGCGGGCACGCTGGACGCGACGAAGAGCTCGTGTGCCGTGAGGAGGACGACCCCCACCGCGACGTTTGTCCAGATGACGCCGCGTACGTCGTTCGGGACGAGCGCCAGGAGCGCCACCTGCACCGGCACCATGCCCGCGACGATCCACGCGTAGCGCGTCCGACCCCGCGAGAGCTGGAAGCCGACGAGGATGTTTGCAAGAGCGAAGAGCGCCATCGAGACGGTGAAGGGCACGAGCAGCTCGCCGGCCTCGGCGAATTCCGCGCCGAAGCTCGCATGCACGAACCCCCGCCCAGTCATGGCGTAGACGAGTGTCAGTAGCGAGCAGAAGGCCGCGGTCACGATGAGAGAACGTCCCAGGATGTCTGCCGTGTCCTCGCCGCGGGCCTGGCGGGCCGCAGTCCGCGGGATGAGGACGGCGAGGATCGTCGCCGGGAGGAAGAACGCCACGCGGGCGAAGGCGGAGGCGACCGCGTACTCCCCGGCCTCGTCAGGCGCGAAGCGGGCCTTGACGACGAGCAGGTCGACGTTGGTGAGCACCGCGATGCCGATCAGGCCCACGACGACCGGCCACAGATAGCGGAAGAACGGACCGAGCGCGGGGCGCATCGCGCGAGCGCCTCGTCGCAGCGGCTCGCGCAGCAGCGCCACGGCGACGAACGCGGTGGCGATCCCACCCGCAACCGCTGCGAAGACGGCCCCAGCCAGTCGGAACCCCGCCCACGCGGCGACGGCGAGCAGTCCGAGCCGCAGTGCAAAGGGAAGGACATAGAGGGCCGCGATTGCGTGGAAGCGCTCGTACCCCTGCAGCACGCCCAATCCGGCGGGAAGGACGAGTGACGCGATGAGGCCGGCCATTGCCAGCGTCACCGCCGCGGTCGACTCGATGTTGAGCAGCTCTCGAAGCGGGAGGACGAGCGCAAACGCGAGCGCGACGATCGGCACCGTCGCGATGAGACTCAGGCGGAGCGTGGCCCGGCCGAATGCGTCTGCTCCCTCCTCGTCTCCCACCGCACGTCTCCGCGAGACCTCGCGTGAGACCGCGAGCTGGAGGGCGCCGGTCGGCAGGAGGACGACGGTGAGCAGGCCGAGCAGAGCGGCCAGCGCTCCGTAGTCGTCGCTTCCGAGCAGCCGGCCCGCGGCGAGCAGGAAGACGTAGTTGAGGCCTGTCGCGACGAACGAGGCGGCGGCGATCAGCGCGACACTGCGCGCTCCGCTCGCGCCTCGACGCGCGCGGGCGGATTCGTCGGCGGTGTCCACAGAACCGAGCAGGTCGGGAACGGAGGGTACAGTCCTCGACCGACGCCGAACCGCGCTCCTTGCCTGGGCTACGAGACCACGGTTGTCGCGTCGGGCGGGGCGTTGACGGCGCCCGGGATCCGCTGGTCGACCTCGTAGAGCACGACGTTCCCCGGCGGATCCTTCGAGTCGGCGAGCGGGAGCCGCTCGAGCCGGTAGAGGTCGAGGACGCCCTCGAATGGGCTCGTCGCCCTACCGAAGATCGGCCAGACGGAGTCGCGGAGGGCGACGACCTGCGCCGGCACCTCGACGATGCCACCGCCAAGCCGCGGCTGGTCGGCGCACGGGACGTACGTCAGCAGGTTCGAGAGAACGAGCGTCCGCGAGCCGGCGCGCTCGAGACGATCTACGAGGCGCATGTTTGGGTAGGTGACCGGAGCGGTGATAGCGATCGTGGCCCCGGTGGCGACGGCGGTACGCTGCGCGATGCGAACGGCGTTCGCGCCTTTCGGGCGGGAAGGGAGCTCTCCCGCTGGGAAGAACCGCCACGGAGAAATGTCGAGCCGCACCTCCGGCGCCGAGGCCGCCGTGATCTCGTCGCTCTCCAAGGTGTGGATCCGGCTCCCACGCTCACGGCCCCACTCCAGCTCGAGCGTGCCCAAGAGACCCGGGGTGCCTGCCAGGAACAGGCCGATGTGGTGCGCGGGCGGGAGGTCGAACCACTGCGAGCGGGCGACAGATCTCGGTCCGACCGGCCCCAGGGCGAACCGCGGTAGGCCGTTGATCGGGGGCTCCGGTACCCATGCCGGTACGGTCGACACGCGCCGGCCTGCTCCTGCGAGACCGACAGCGCGCATCGACTCAGGCACCGCGACGACTGCATCGTCGGCGAGCCCGCAGCGGAGATCGCCGCGGAGCGTTTCCAGGTTCTGGCTCGTGAGTGTCCAGGACCTCGTTCTCGCCGCGTCGGTGACAAGCACTCCAACCGTGAACGCGATCAGCGGGATCGCAAGGACAGGCGCCGTCCAGGAAGCGACGCTCCAGGGAATCTCGCGGATGCGCTCACGCCGGCCTCTGACGAGCTCGAAGAGACCTGCCCCGGCGAGCAAGGCGAGCGGCGCGAGCCCTCCGAGCTTCGAGAGGTTGATGTCCGATGACTCGAACCCAAGGGTCCAATCGAGGGTCTGGAGATCGAGGTCGGTCCATGCCCGCCGCGGGGACCACGACCACGCGGCAGCCACGACAGCCGCGCCGACAACGATGAGCGGCCGTGCCGACCAGCCGGGTGAGTGACGGGCGTCGTCGCGAAGGCGAGCCGTCTCCGTGGCCACCGCTATGGCGGCGATGCCGAGTAGCGCGCCGAAATGCCAGGGCCACTTGCTCGGAGTCGGGATCAGCAGAAGGAGCGCCACCGCCAACCCTGTGGCTGGAAGGTCGAGCAAGATTCGCTTTTCACGCCGAGACCGCAGCAGGTAAACGAGGACGGCGAGCGCCATCAACGCGACCGATTCGCGTCTCAGCGGCGTTCCGTAGTAAGGAATCAACAGGTCCGCGTAGCGATTTATCTCCTCGCGCCAACTGGCAACTGCGTCGCCGTACAGGCGTATCGTCCGTGCGTCAGCGCGCCGCTGCTCGAGGTCGGAGCCAACGAAGGCGAGGACCAGGAGAAGAGCGAGGGCAGACGTGATGATGCTCGCCAGGACGGCGAGCCGTGCGCGTGCCAACCGCGCCAGACTGGGGAGGGCGACGATCAGCGGGGCGATCGAGACGATGCCTGCGGGATGCGCCGTACCTGCGAGCACGACGAGGACGGCCGCGACCGCTAGCGGGGCGGCCGTTTCGCGCTCGACGAAGAGAACCGTGCATGCCATGACACCTGTGGCGAGGAGCGCGATTTCCGGCTCTGGTCTGAGCGTCATGCCCCACGCCAATGCACCGACGACGAATGTGCTGGTCAGAGCCCAGAGGGCGACGCGGTCCTCGCCCGCAGATGAGACCAGCGCACGGGCGAGAATCCAGCGGCAGAGCACCCAGATCGCGGCCAGGCAGAGCAGCGCCGGCACGCGGAGGATGAGCAGTGCGTCCGTCGCCTCGGTCAGCCAGTGCTGCGCCCACTCGAGCCAGAAGCCGAGCGGATGGTTCGCTCCGAGGGAGTCGTAATAGTTCGAGAACCCCCGTGACGACGCGAACATGCTCTGGCGCGCGACGACCCAGCCATCGTCGTAGCCGAACGCGGGAGAGATCACCCACCAGCCGAGGAGGACAACCGCGACGACTGCGTCCTCTGGGCGTGCGCGGGCTGCTGCGGCCCGGATGGCCGAGCCGCCGACGGCCCACGGCCGCCGCGGCCTGCGTTCGACCGCGACGAGGAGCAGTGCTGCAATCGCAAAGAGGACGGCGATGGTCCACGCCATCGTCTGGCGCGCCGTGGTCCGGGATGCGTGCACGCTCGTCGTGACGTCGATCGTGGGAGTCATTCCCCAGCGCAGGTCGAGCGCGGAGAACACACCGTTGACGAACGGCATCGTCTCGAGGTCGCCTCCGAGCGCAATCTGCCCTGGTCCGCCCTCGAGTGACCAGCTGCCGCCGCCGAGCACGAGGTGGTAAGCGCACGCGTCGTCGTCGGTCGGAGCGGACGGAAGTCCGACCCGCGCGAGAACCTCGCCTCCGCTGCTTACGACGAGGCGGTCGCCGCTCCGGATCAGGCTGAGCCCGTCAACTCTCTCCGGAAAGCGGGCGGTCGCCAGGACGAGAACGGGACGCGCCGCACCTGGTAGGGCCGGGGGAAGCGAGCACGGGACGCGCGCCGAGACGGCTTCTGGCTGCCGCCCGATCAGAAGGAGTGGCGTGTACCAGACGCTTTTCGGCGACCCGGTCGGCAGGGTTTCCGGCGGCCATGAGTACGTCGTGCTGACGTGGTGCGCCGGGCCGATCGCCCCAACGAGGGCCGCGAGAAGTGCGACGAAAGCGACGATGAGGGCCAGGCGGGGACGGCTCACACGCTCATCCGGCCGGAGCGGGAGCTCGGCCTCGGCCGCGCCACGAGTTGCCGTGTCGATTCGAGATGCTGAACTCTTCGAGGTCACTTTCGTCGAACCAGCGCTCGAGCTCGGGGCCCTTGATGTAGGCGGCGGTGGGCGCGGCGAGCTGGTCGAAGACGATGCCGTAGTTCTGGCGGAAGCTGAAGCTCGCGACGCTCGAGATGTACTCGTTGAGCGGAAGCGAGCGGCCCACCGCGGTTCCGTTCAGCGGCCGGTACACGCCCCTGGCGACTCCGTGGAAGCCGACGGCGAGCGGCCACGCCAGCGTGCGCAAGAGCGACGGCGGCATCTTCGTCGACACGCGGCGAAGCGGCTCGACGACGTTGCGGACGAAGCCGTTGTTCTCGTGGCCGTAGACCCAGACAGCGACCGTCCCTCCCGGGCGGACGTAGCGGAGCAGGCTTCGGAATCCTTCGTAGGGGTCGGGCAAGTGGTGGAGGACGCCGATCGAGTAGACGAAGTCGAAGCCTCCACCCGCAGCGGCCGTCTGGAAGGGCGGCCGCAGCAGGTCGCCCTGGACGACGTGGACGTTCTCGAACTTCGCGAGGTTCCGGCGCGCGGTCTCGACCGCGCCGCTCAGATCGATTGCCACGACCTCGCGCGCACCGTAAGACGCCGCGAAGTAGGCGTGCCGGCCGGTGCCGCAGCCCGCGTCGAGCACGCGCTTGTCCCGGAAGAACTCGGGCGCGATCGGGTGGAGCCAGTCGAGGAACTGCGCCTCGAACTCGGCGTGCATCTCCGCGAAGTGCTGCCACTGCCAGCCGAACGCGTGCGCCGTCTTGCGCTGCTGCTCTCCCAGGTCGGGCGGGACGAGCCTCGGTACTCCTTCGCGGATCGGCCAGCGTCGGCCGCAACCGGCACAGACGAGCTCTCCCATCTCCACGTCATCGACCCGCTCGGCGGGATCGAGCGAGAGCGGATCCGAGGACACCGGACAGACCAGGTCTTCAACCAGCTGTCGCTTCATGCGGGCCTCTCTGCGACCGAGGAGGATAGCCACGAGCTGCGGGCGGCGGTCTCTCGAGCGGGGTGCTCGCTGCGCTCCTCCACCCACCGGCGATACCAAAGCTGGAAGACGAACAGGGTCCAGAGCGGCTTCCGATGGTCGCGGCGACCTGTCAGGTGCTCGGAGATCAATCGCTGTACCTCGGCGAGCTCGAAGAGGCCCTGCTCCTTTAGCCGCGTCGGAGCGAGCTCGTCCTGCAGCGCGTCGCGCAGCTCGTTCTTGAACCACTCGGCGACAGGGATGCCGAAACCCTTCTTGGCGCGTGTCGCGATACCCGGTGGGAGCACGTCCGCCATCGCGCGCTTGAGCAGGTGCTTCGTGTCGAGCCGCCGGAGCTTTAGCCGCGGGGGAACCCGACCCAGGAACTCGACGAGGTCGACGTCGAGGAAAGGCGCTCGCACCTCGAGCGAACACGCCATGCTCGCACGATCGACCTTGACCAGGATGTCGTCCTGCAGGTAGGTCGTCGCGTAGAGGTAGATCAGGCGCTCGAGCCCATTCTTCGTCGGGGCGGCAGCAAACGCGCGCTGCTGCTCCTCGAGGGCGTCTCCGGGCGTGCGCGTGAGCAGGGCCGACTGCTCAGCCCGCGTGAACGACCCGAGCCACGTCGGGTGGCGGATCTCGGGGGGCGAGCCCGCCCCGCGCAGGAAGCGCTTGAGCTTGAAGTCGAAGCTGAAGTTGGTCGTCGAGACAGGCAGTCGATCGGTGAGCGGGACGACCACCTGCTCGTGCAGGAACCGAGGCATCCGGTAGAGCCGCGCCACGCGGTCGGCCGGGAACGTTGGATAGCCGGCAAGGAGCTCGTCGCTTCCGTCCCCGCCGAGGGCGACGGTGACGGACTCGCGAGTGAACCGCGACAGCAAGTACGTGGGTAGGATCGACGCGTCAGCAAGGGGCTCGTCGAGGATGTCCACGACGTCAGGGAGCAGTTCGACCATCACCGCGGACGTGAAGACCTCTTCGTGGTGCTCGGTACCGAAGTGCTCGGCCACGCGGCGGGCGTGCTCCGACTCGTCGAAGCTGCGCTCGCCGAATCCAATGGTGAAGGTCTTGACGGCGTCAGGCGGCAACGCGTCGACCATCATCGCGACGACCGAGCTGGAGTCGATTCCGCCGCTCAAGAACGCCCCGAGCGGCACGTCGCTGATGAGCCGCCGTCGCACGGCCTCGCGAAAGCGCCAACGGAATTCCTCGACGTAGTCGTCGTCATCCCGCTTCGTCCCTGCCTCGCCGCCGAACGAGAGGTCCCAGTACCGCTCGATCGACGCGCGACCGTCGCGCCATCGTAGGAGATGACCGCCCGGCAGCTTTCTGACGCCCGCGAAGATCGACCGCGGGGTTGGAACGTACTCGAGAGCGAGGTAGCGGGAGAGACTCTCGAAGTCGAGCTCGCGGGGACAGAGCGGATGCTCGAGGAGCGACTTGAGCTCCGATCCGAAGAGCAGCGAGCGCCCGAACTCTGAGTAGTAGAGCGGCTTCTTGCCGAACCGATCGCGTGCCAGCACGAGCTCGCGCCGGGCCTCGTCCCAGAGCGCGAAGGCGAACATGCCGTTCAATCGCTCGACACAGCGGGCGCCGAGATCCTCGTAGAGGTGAACGATCACCTCGGTATCGGCATTCGTCGCGAACCGATGACCGTGCCCTTCGAGCTCCCTGCGCAGCTCGCGGAAGTTGTAGATCTCGCCGTTGAACACCAGCTGCACCGAGCGGTCCTCGTTCGCGATCGGCTGGTTGCCGGACTCGAGGTCGATGATCGACAGCCGCCGGAAGCCGAGGCCTACGCCGACGCCGTCCTCGTACTCCTCGACGTAGAAGCCCTCGTCATCCGGCCCTCGGTGATAGAGCACGCGAGTCATCCGTGCGAGCGCCTCGCGATCTACGGGGTCGGACCCGACCATCCCACAGATCCCGCACATGGGCGTGTGTGCGGCCGCTAGGTAGGCGGCGCCTGCTCCTCGAAGTTTTGCCGCTCGCGGACGAGGTAGACAGGCTTCGACTGCGACTCGTGATAGGTGCGGACGATCAGCTCTGCGAGCAGGCCGAGCAGGATCAGGTTGACGCCGATCGTGAACAGGAAGACGCCGACGAGGAGCGAGGGCTGGCGATAGACGAAGACGTGGTTGAAGAGGCGCTGGTACGCCGTCCAAGCGATGAACAGGGAGCCGAGGAAGCAGAAAATCAGCCCGCTGCCGCCGAAGACGTAGCTCGGCTTCGTGGACACCGACAGGAACTTGACGGTCAGGAGGTCGAGCAGCACCTTCAGGGTGCGGCCGAGGCCGTACTTGCTGCGGCCGGAGACTCGGGGGTGGTGACGAACGGGGATCTCTGTGATACGGGCCCCGGCCTGGTGGGCGAGTGCGGGAAGGAAGCGATGCATCTCGCCGTAGAGGCGCGTCTCCTCGACGATCTCCGCTCGATACGCCTTCAGGGTGCAGCCGTAGTCGTGCAGCCGGACGCCGGTGACGCGGCCGATCAGCCAATTGGCGATCCGCGATGGTAGGCGCCGGAGGAAGCCGTCCTTGCGCTCCCGGCGCCAGCCGCTGACGACGTCGTAGCCCTCGTCGATCTTCTCGAGAAGGAGCGCGATGTCGGCCGGGTCGTTCTGGAGGTCGCCGTCCATGGGGATGATCACGTCGCCGCGTGCGTGGTCGAACGCGGCCGCCATCGCGGCCGTCTGCCCGTAGTTTCGGCGCAGCTCGACGAGTTTGAGGCGCTCGTCGGCGGCAGCGAGGCGGGTGAGCCGCGGGTACGTCTCGTCGCGGCTGCCATCGTCAACCACGATGACCTCGAAGGAGCGCCCGAGCTGCTCGAGCGCGGGCATGAGCGCCTGGTAGAGTGCCCCCACGTTGTCCTGCTCGTCGTGCACGGGGACAACGATCGAAAGCTCCAGCCTCGCAGCCACGTCTCTCTCCGAGTGGGACTCGCCCTGCGGCCAGGGCGCGCTACGGACGACCATCGCGCCCAGTATGCCGGTCGCCGCGGCGGGTCGCGCTCTACATCTGGCCCAGGCGAACGCTCTCACCAGAGCGAGGTCGGACAGGCGGCTGGGCGAAACGACCCTCCACCGCCCTCACTAGCATGTGACGCCGTGGCTGTCGCCTCCCCGGACGCCGAGGAAAGTGCGCCGGCTCCCGAAGAAGGCCGCGAGACGCGTTCTGGAGCCGGCGAAGGACATCAGCTCGATCGGTTTCTACGCCCCCTTCGGATTCTCGTCGGCATCCTGCTCTTCGTGCTCGTCGTCCTCGCCGTCGTGCGCAGCTGGGACGACGTGCGGGCGACGCTGTCCCGTATCGCGCCGCTTCAGCTCGTCCTGTCGGAAATGCTTGCTCTGTCGGGACTCGCGCTGAGCGTGCTGACCTGGCGCGCGTCCTTGCGCGAGCTCGGCTCGCCGGTGGCTTCGGGACGGCCTCGAAGATCTGCCTCCTGGGGCAGCTCGGCAAGCACCTCTCCGGCAGCGTGTGGGCCTTGGCAGCGCAGATGGAGCTCGCGACGAAGGCGGGCGTGACTCGGATGAAGGGATTGGCGGCGAGCATCACGGCGATCGGTGTCAACGTCGTCACGGGGTTGGCGATCGGACTCCTCGTCGTGCCGAGCGTCGTGACCGGCGGAGCCTGGCGCACAATCACGCTCGTCGCAGTGCTTGGAGCGTGTGCAGCCGCGCTCAGCCCTCCTGTCTCATGCGCCTCGTCAACATCGGCCCACGCCTCGTCCGGCGTCCGCCCGTGGAGCAGAAGGTGACCTGGCGCGGGATCCTGACGGCGAGCGGCTGGTCGCTCGCCAGCTGGCTGAGCCATGGAGCGAGCCTTTGGGTCCTCTCGGTCGCGGTCGGGGCTCCGGTCGGTGAGTCGCTCCCCCTCTGCCTTGGGGGAATAGCACTGGCGATGGCGGCGGGGTTCCTCGTCGTGGTGGCGCCGTCGGGTATCGGCGTTCGCGAGTTGGTGATCATCGCGTCGCTCGCTCCGGTGCTGGACCGGCCGGAAGCTCTCGCCGTCGCACTGGTCGCGCGGCTGCTCTTCACCGTCGCCGATCTTGTCGCCGCGGCCGTCGTCGTTCCTGTCCGCATCCGGGCGTCAGGCGCGACCTAGGTGAAGGCACCGTTCTCGCCCACTGATGCTGGGCCGAAAGTGCTGATCGCCCTCGGCGCGGCTGTCCTGGCGCTTCTGGCGGCCATCGTCGCAGCCGTCGGGCCGGCTCGCGGTGAGCGCGCCGAGTACACGTGGCCCCCGGAGACGCTCCCGGCCCAGTCCCCGAGCGACGGCTGGTACGCGCCGCTGCCACTGCTCAAGCGCGTTCCGTCGTCGATCGAGGTGCGCCTGCCGTGCGCTCTGGCTCCCGCGCTGCGCAGCGACAGACCGGTAACCGTGTTCGCGACGGCGCGGCGACCCGAGACTGCCGAGGCACTCCGGGTCATGCTCGACGGCCACTCGCTTCGGATCCGTGTCGGCAAGCAGGAGGTGGCGAGATTGCCGTGGCCGGGAGGCTGCCCGCTCGGTGTCGACATCTCCGACGGCATGCTCCGCCTACCGGGCCGAGTGGTTGCGCTCCGGACAGCAGCGCTGGAAGACATGCCCATCGTGACGGGCCTGTTCACCGGTCTCGACCTGCGAGCCGGGGAGCCGCCCCAGGTCGTCATCCGGACAAGGGAGTACGCAACCTCGTCGACCGGGCGGCAGGCCGTCGCGGCGACGCTCGCCGTGGTGCTCGCGTGTGTGGCACTGCTTCTGCTGGCACGTCCGCACCGCAGGTTTCATCCTTTTCGGCTCCGACGTCGCATCGGATCCGTCTGGCGGGCACGTGACCGCACCGACGCGGTCGTTGTGTGGGGGTGCTCCTCGTCTGGTGGATCGTCGCGCCAACTGTCTTCGACGACAGCTGGCAGTGGGTGGTGCTCCGCCTGTTCGGTGACCTGGGCTCGTTAGGGTCCTATTTCGACAACTGGGGAGTGGACTCGCCGACCGGCCACTGGCTCGAATGGCTCCGGCACTGGACGGTCCGTGCCACAAACGACGACCTCGTCTTTATGCGGCTGCCGAGCCTGCTGGCCATCCTCGCCTCGTGGCCGCTCTCTCGCTGGTGCTTCCGGCACGTCGTGCCCGGAGGAACGATTCGGTGGGTACGGTGGACGCTCGCGGGCGCGTTCCTGGTCAATGTGACGGCCTGGAGCATGACCCTGCGGACTGAGCCCTTCGTCTCGCTGCTGACGCTGGTGGGCTTCGCCGCAATGGTCTCCTTCGTGCGCGTGCCTCGTCTCGCGCCACTCGCGGTCGCAGTCCCGGCAGTCGTGTTCGCCGCAACTGCCCATCCGGCAGGCCTTGTCGCGGCTTCGCCCATGCTTGCCGCCACGCCGGAGATGATCCGCTGGCTCCGGTCGGGCGTCCGCCGGCTGCCCCTGGCATTCGGAGCATTGGCCCTCGCTGGGCTCACGCTCGCCTTGGTCGTCTTTACGCTCGACGCCGACCTGCAGACGCGAATAGGCGATGCGCGCCTGCTCAGGGAAGGAGAGTTCCACAACGAGCCGTGGTGGCGTGAGTACATTCGCTACACGCAGTTCGATGAGTTCGGAGGTGCAACGGCAGCCCGCCGGCTGAGCCTCGCCCTCCTCCTTCTATCTGTCGCTGCGTGGCTGACCCGGTCGCGCCATGCCCGGACAGGTGTGCTCACGCTTCCCGCGCGCTCCGTCGCGGTCGCACTTGTGCTGCTCGCGTTCACCCCCAGCAAGTGGCCTTGGCACTTCGGCGCCCTGGCCGCCGTCGGCGCGGTTGCGACCGCCGCCGAAGTTGCGCGGCTCATTCGCGTGCGCACCCAACCGGGTAGGGTGCCCGTCCGGTCGATCTGTGCACTGGTTGTTGTCGGCGCCGCTGCGCTCTGGTCCTGGAGAGCGCCGGGATCGTGGTCGTCGCTCGATCTTCAGAAGGCGAGGTGGAACGACGGCTTTGGGGTCAAGGGCTACGGCTGGATGGTTGTCGCACTCATCCTGGCCGCCGTACTCACTATTCGCAAACGGCGGAGGCTTCGCGCGGGGCAACGCCTTGACAGACTGCCTGCGATCGTCGGCTGGGCGGTGCCCGTCGTGTCGTTTGCGGTGGTCGTCGTCACCGTGACGATTCTCCTGATCGACGCCGCGATTTCTCCCTGGAGTCCGACCCGTCAGAATCTCGAAGCGCTTGCAGGTGGTGGAAGCTGTGGGCTCGCCCACCAGCTGCACGGTAACGGCGACGTCGTCGATCTGCTCGAGGCCCCTGAGTCGCCGACGTTACTGGTTCCACCTGTGGGTGTGTACTTTCCGTGCACGACGATTCCGTCGATCGTCGGCGGGGTCGTTGAAATCCCGAGGCTCATCGTGTTCGAGTCGAGCCCATGGCCGTTGTACGGGAGGGACGGCCCGCTCGCCGCAATCTCCGATCTCTACCAGCTCGAGGGCATCGCACGAGGGCCTCGCGGTGTGGAGGTGCACTCGGTCGTCGACGACGTCCCGGGCTACGTACGGGTCGATGTCGTCCGCCGCGATATCAGGGAACCATGATCGGTTGAGCGCCGGCCCGGGACTCGAAGGCGCCATTCTCGCCGCCGCCACCAGCGCCGTCGCCGGCACGTACGCGCTGACGCATGCACCCGCTGCAGGCTAGTGGTCGCTCCGATTGATTCGCAGCCTCATGCCGCGAGCACCTTGCCGGTGTGCGTCCATTGAAGGGGCTTGGCGGTTTGTTTGTAGAGCTCGACGAAGGCAAGCATCTGACGGGCGAGGTCCTGCTCGCCCGTGAAGGCCGCGTGCTTGAGGAGGCGGCTGCGAGGATCGAGAAGAAGATCTCGACCTTGGTTCAACCAGCTCGCGTGTTTGGGAGTGAAGACGAAGCGCCAGCGGGGGTGGTCCGAGAGCCAGTCGCCGACCTCGTCGTCCGCGTCGAGAGGTTGTCGGTAATCGCGATCACCGCCTGGCCCTCGGGGACCTCGGCCTCGAGCTTGTCGAGGAAGCGGATCAGGTCGAAGCGAGTGCGCGTCTTGGCGGGCATGGCGCTCACCTCACCCGTGTGCACGCGCAGGCAGGCAAAGAGGTTACGGGTGCCGTTTCGCCGGTACTCGTGCTCGCGCCGCGCCGGCTTTCCCGGCCGCGCCTGGACATCTGCCTTGACCGGCGCCTTGTCCCAGTCTTCTCGTCGATCGAGACGACGAGCGCGCCCTCGGGCGGGTCGAGGTAGAGGCAGCCGCACACCTCGGCCGCCTCGGCGTCGAAGTCGGGGCCGAGCTCGCTCAGTACCCACTGCTCGAGCAGGTGGGGCTTGATGTCGGCCGATCGCAGAATCTCGTGCGCCTGCGACGCCGCCCACCGCCTCGGCGAGCTCGCCGTGCGTCCAGCGCGCCCGGCGCAGCCCCTCCGCCGTCTCCGGCGGGCGGGTTGCAGGCGAGCGCGATCAGCCGCGCACGCGCCTCGTGGCCGGATCAGGCGCTCGTTGCGCTCGGCGGGCTGGGTGCAGTAGTGGATGTGGGCGGCCATCCGCGAAGCCGAAGGCGTCCTAGTCGAGGTAGTCGGCGTTCTTGGCGACGAACGCGCGGACGCGCCCCCAGGTGGCACTCGATTCGGTCGAAGTAGCTGGCGTTCACAACCTGTGTGGGCGGGACATCTAGAGGCTCGCCGGCAGACTAACGTCGCTGGTCTCCGGCTTGCGGAAGAGATGCATGTCGTGCTGTTCGTCGTCGTCGCCCTTTCGGTATCCGACGTAGGTGAAGCCGTCCGAGAGCGTGCGCTCGACGTAGGCTCGAGGGTGGTAGGCGCTGCAGAAGCTCTCGCCCGCGTGGTCCTCGAACAGGACGACCAGCCGGCCGTCGTCGAACAGCTGCTGCTCGTCTTCGGTGAGGCGATCGAGGCCGGCGTAGTACTCGCCGAGGGTCGAGAAGAGCAGGTATCCGCCCGGTCGGAGGATTCGCCCGAACTCCTGGATCCAGTTGAGCTGGAGCTGCTCCGGCAGGTGCGTGAAGACCGAGAAGGCATACGCGAGTCCCATCGAGCCGTCTCCGTACGGGAGCGGCGGCTCGAGCTGGTTCACGTCGAACCGCCCGAAACGCAGGTTCTGGCGACACCAATCGATCATTCGCCGGTTCACGTCGCAACCGTGGAGGTCGAGGTCGAGTCCGCGCCAATGCCGCGTCACCCGCCCGCACCCGCATCCGAAGTCGAGAACCGGCGCGTACGCTTCCGGTGCACTTTCGTGCTCCTCGAGCAGGCTGCGGACCAGCTGCGCGTGCCGCTTGCCACTTTGCAGGAATGTGTCGAGGTCGCCGAAGCTCGGGCCAATCCGCACCCGCAGTTGAGCGGGTGGAACCGGGAGCCCGTCCACTTCGGTGTGGCGGCTGCCCAGGGCCCCGCGCACGCCGAGAACGGTCTGATACAGGGAGACAACCGGCGCGAGAAGGTGGGCCCGAGCCAACAGATCGGCCACACGCCGCCTCCAGCCCCAGGTCGCGGGAGCACTCAACGACCTCGAAGCCTAGACGGCACGGGCGGACTGCACGACGCCGCGCGTTTCAGCGCCCATGCGGCGCTCGCAGGTCCTCGTACAGCTGCTCGTAGGCGGACACGAACCGGTCCAGTCCGAACGAGCGCTCGCCCGCGTCGCGCGCGCGACGTCCGAGCGCTTCCCGCTCCCCCGGAGATGCAGTCAGTCGAAGGAGCGCTTTGCGGATCGCCGCAGGATCCGGCGGGACGTACACGACGTCGCCGTCGCGGAGGTAGCGCTCGTACCCGGGTTCCCGCGTGACGACGCAAGGGACTCCCGCGACGAGCGCCTCCTGCAACGCGAGCGGGAGGCCCTCACCCTCGGACGGGAGCACGAACACGTCGACCGCTGCGAGCAGTCGGCCGAACCGATCCGGTGACATGAAGGGCACGAGCCGTGCGGGAGACAAGCCGTCGCCTCGGCGATCGGTGACGGCGACGAGCTCGTAGGCCGGGTCGCTCGCGGCGAGGAAGACGTCGAGGCGCTTCTTCGGCACGTCCCGCCCGGTGAAGAAAGCGACGAAGGCGTCGTCCGCGAGGCCCAGCTCGCGCCGTACTGCGACTCGCTCGGCGGTGGAAACGGTGGGCGCGGGCACCCCGATGGGCAGAAGTCGCACGTCACGCAGTCGCCACTTCCGGCGTGCCCACTCGGCGACGCTCGGGTTGTACGCGGCGACGACGCGTGCGAGTCGCGCGCTTCGCCCGACGGCTCGAATGGCGACGCGTTGCGCGAGATCGAGGGCCGCATTGGCCTGTGGCACGAACGAGACATGCTGCGTGAGAAGCGAGGGAACGCCGTGACGCCGGGCGAGGACGAGGGCCACGACCGTTGTCGCGTAGAGGGCGTCCTGGGCGTGCACGACATCAGCTTGGCGGATCAGCGTGCGAAGCGTGCCGATGCAGGCCCGCGGAGACGGGAGTGGGTACGGCACGCCGAAGCGCTCTCGCGGAAAGTCACTCGCGGGGATCCGGACGATTCGAACGGGCCCATCCTGCTCGTCGACCGGCGCACCGCGCGTCCGGCACGTCGCGATCGTCACCTCGTGTCCTCGCGCGGCCAGTGCGCCGGCGAGGATCTCGACGAAGCGCTCGATTCCTCCGACGCTCGGCCGAAAGTTGGCGCTGACGAGGAGGATGCGCACGGCGCGATCGGCCGGGCTCAGCGCTGCGGCGCGAGGGGCATCGTGAGGAGCGCCAGGAGGAACGACCCGAACACGACCTGGACGCCGAGGCCGAAGAACGTCGCGAGCATCGCCGTCGCGTAGACGTGGCCGAGCGCGCCGAACCCGGCGGCGGCCCAGTCGCCGACGATCCAGAGGAGGCCGGCGAAGGAGCCGAGGGCGACGACGCCGCCGGCGACGAGACCGTGCTCCAGCCGTAGGCGGCGCCCGAGCCGGTCGAGGAGCGGATCGGGCTCGCCGATGTGCGTGCGTGCATACGTGCGCGCGAGCACGCCGAACTGGACGATCTGCGCCCCGAGGAGCGTCGCCGTCGTGAAGCCGAGCATCGTGTGGATCTGCCACGAGCGGCCGAAGACGTCCACCGGGCCGCTCGCCAGCACGAGCATTCCCGCGAGGCCGAGGAGGATCAGGATGCCGCCAGGAACGAGGTAAAGCCAGCTCGGGCTGTAGAGGAGCATGAAGCGGACGTGGCGCCAGGCATCCCTCGACCGGCGCAGCTTCGACTCGCCCGTGCGGGGGAAATAGTCGATCGGGATCTCGCTGACGGCGAGACCTCGCCGGTACGCCTTGAAGACCATCTCGGAGGCGAGCTCCATGCCGGGGGAGTGGAGGTCGAGCGTTGATAGAGCATCGCGGCGGACCGCGCGCATCCCGCAGTGCGCGTCCGAGACCTTGACCCCGAAGAGCAGGTTCAGCATCCCCGTCAGGATCGGGTTGCCGATGTACCGGTTCGCCCAGGGCATCGCGCCGCGGTGGATCTCGCCGGCGAAGCGTGAGCCGATGACGAGGTCGTCCCCCTGCTCCAGGCGCTCGACGAAGCGCCCGAGCTCGCCGAGCGGATACGTGCCGTCCGCGTCCGCCATGACGACGAACTCTCCGTGGGCGATGGAGAGGCCCGCGAGGTAGGCGCTGCCGTACCCGCGGCGTCCCTCGGGGACGACGGTCGCCCCGTGCGCTTCCGCGATCTCCGCGGAGCGGTCGGTCGAGCCGTTGTCCACGACGATCACCTCGCCGGTGCGACCCGACCGGCGGATCCCGTCCCAGGCTCGGTCGACGGCGTCCCCGACCGCCTCCTCCTCGTTGAAGCAGGGGAGCACGACAGAGATCTCCGGTCGGCTCTCGGGCATTCCGAGTGAGACGTTAGCCTAGCGTCCATGGCCGTGAAGACCGAGGCAGCCGGGCTTGCCCGCGTCTGGCGCCGGCTCGATGCCTTCGCTGCGACACGATCTGCCCTGCCCACGCTCTTCGTGGTCGCGCTCGCCGTCTATGCGCTCGAGAGCGTTGCGGTGCCGCTCCACGCCGGACGCGACTTCGGCGGATACCTCCGCAACTACTTGCACTTCTGGGAGCTCGACCCGGTCGTGGAGATCTGGTCGCTCACGCGCGCGCCGGTTGCAACCTTCGCGTCCGTCGGGCCGCTCGACGTCGGGGGCGCCTGGTCGGCGGAGATCTGGATGGCGGCGCTCTTCGCGGGATCGATCGTCTGCTGGGCAGCCGCCGCGGCGGCGTTCGGGCCGAGGGCGGCAATCTTCACCGCCGTCGCGCTCCTCGTCTATCCGGCCTACGGGATCCTCTTCCACGCGCTCTCGAGCGACTCGATCGCAGCCGCGGCCTTCGCGCTCTGGGCGCTCCTCCTCGTGCGGGCGGCCGGCCGTCCGTCGGCAGGCCGCTTTGCTGCAGCGGGTCTCGGCGTGGCGCTCCTCACGCTCGTGCGTCCCGGCAACCAGGTGCTCCTTGTCTTCGCGCTCTTCCCACTGATCGTGGCCGTGCCCTTTCGCCGCCGCCTCGCGTACGCCGGAGTCTTCTTCGCGGCCGCCGCCGTGCCGCTGCTCGTGTGGTCGGCACACAACTCGCTTCGCTACGGCGACTTCACGGTCGTCCGGGGCTCGAACGGCGCGATCTTCTCGCGCACCTGGCTCCACCGAATGGTCTCGCCGGACAACGGCTCGGCTTCGAGGGCACTCGCGAAAGCGGTGGAAGGGCACCTGCTCGCGCTCGAGCCCTACCGCTCGTACGACATCTCCAGCGACGAGTTCTTCTCGTCCGGCAGCTTCAGAATGCTGACCGACGTCTTCGCGCTCTCCGATCGCTACTGGGGCTGGGGAAGCGACTACGAGATCATGCGAGAGGCGGCCTGGGAGGCCATCTCGGCTCACCCCGGCGAGTTCGCGCGCCAGGTCGGGGGGGCAGCCGCGCGAGAATTGACGCTGACGCTCTATGCGCCTGCACCATCGGGTGACGACGGCTCGGGGGCGCCGCAGCGCGAGTTCGTCACGATCCGCGGCCGCAAACTCCCGAAGCCCACCGAGGGACAGCCGATCCCCTCGTCCCACTACAGCGGGCACGTGCAGAGCCCGGACGGGGACATCACGGAGGTGTGGACGTCCGCGACCGAGCACCGCGTCGTCTTCTCGGATCCGCGCGACCAGATCCGCCACGAGGAGCTCAACCGCCAGGCCGACGACCTCGGCGCGATGCTGCCCGGCCGCGGCGGCCACGCGTCGCTCGTCGGCTGGCTCGATCGCGCGTCCCGCTGGTACCCGCGGCCGATCGCCTGGCTCGTCGTCGCGCTCGTCGCGATCGCCGTACGCCGCCCGCGCCGGGTCACTGCGCCTCTGGCGATCGCCGTCGCGGCGTTGCTCGTCGTCGTGACGACGGCGCTCGTCGTCGACGCCGCGGCCGAGTACGTCGTGCCGCTGGCGCCTGCATTCGTTCTCCTAGCGGCCGTGGCTCTCTTCGGGCCGAAGCGCAGCAACAAGCTAGCCTTGTCGCGCCCCCAGAGGCTCTCGAGAGGAGGCTGATGCCTCAGGACGTCGACGTGGTCGTACGGGAGAACCAGAGGCTGGTGAAGGACGTAACGCAGCTTCGCGCCCGCGTGGCGGCGCTCGAATCGAGCCGATGGTGGCGAGTGCATCCACGATTCGGGCTTCGGCGGCTACGCTCGCGCCTCGCCGGCGGCCAGGCCTCGGACCAGCAACAGACAGCCGCGGCGCCGCCGCACGGCTTTCCGCTGGACTTCGACGAGGCGGACGTCGAGCTGTGCCTCCGAGTCGCTCCGTACACGATGACGCCGCCGCCGCGGATCTACGCCCTCGCCCGTGCGGTGGAGTACGTCGCCGCGAGCGGGATACCGGGAGCGGCGGTCGAATGTGGGGTGTGGCGTGGCGGAAGCATGATGGCGGTGGCGCTCACGCTGTTGCGGCTCGGCGTCACGAACCGTGATCTGTACCTCTTCGACACCTTCGAAGGCATGACCGAGCCGGGCGACGAGGATGTCAAGCACTCGGGTGAGCGAGCGGCCGACCTGCTCGCCGGCGCGAGCCGCGAGTCGCACGACCGGGCAGTCGCTTCGATCGAGCGGGTGCGTGAGGCAGTCCTCAGCGTCGGCTACCCGGAAGCGAGGATCCACTTCGTGCAGGGACCGGTGGAGGAAACGCTGCCGGCGAAGGCCCCGGCGGAGATCGCGCTGCTTCGGCTCGATACCGACTGGTACTCCTCGACCAAGCACGAGCTCCTGCACCTCTACCCGCGCCTCACGCGGGGCGGTGTCCTCGTCGTCGACGACTACGGGTACTGGCAAGGCGCACGCCAAGCGGTCGACGAGTACATGGCGACGAACGACGTCCGATTGCTCCTCAACCGGATCGACTACACGGCGCGCATCGCCGTCAAGCCCTGAGCTTCGAACGCACGGCGACGGCTCTCGGCGGGCTTCGAGGAGCAGGCGCTGATTCTTGCTGCATGGGAGAGCGTCGAGTAGCCTCTTCGACTCGGTGGACGTCGGCGTGTTTGTCCTCGGGATGCACCGCAGCGGCACGTCCGCCGCGACCCGGCTCATCAATCTGCTCGGCCTTCGGTCGCCTCGCGATGAGGACCTCGTGCCGCCGTCGAGCAAGAACCCGAAGGGCTATTGGGAGAGCATGTCGCTCGTCGCGTTCAACAACCGCGTCTTGGCCGCTGTCGGTTCCGAGATGGGATGCCCGGTTGCTTTCGAACCCGGCTGGGAGGATGACTCTCGTCTCGACAGTCTGCGTCACGACGCTCGCGAGCTCTTTCGCCAGACGTTCCCGACCGCGCCCTGGGTCTGGAAAGACCCACGCAACTGTCTGACCTTTGCCTTCTGGCGCGGGGCTCTGGGTGTTCAGCCGGTCGTGGTGCTGGTCGATCGCAATCCGCTCGAGATCGTCGCCTCCTCGCTTCGATCAGGGCGAGGGGAAGGGAGGATCTACGCGCTTGCGCTCTGGGAACGGTATCTCCGTCATGCGCTCGATCAGGTCGCGGGGTTGCCCGTGCTGGTCACGGAGTACGGGGAGCTCCTTTCTGCGCCGCTCGCCTGGTGCGAGCAGGTGCGTGCATTTCTCACGGAGGCCGGTGTGACTGCCCATGATCGCCGCGACAATGACGTGCTCTCCTTCGTCGATAGCCGGATGAGGCACGCCGAGTACACTCGCGCCGAATTCCTGGACGATCGTGACGTATCGGGCGCGCAGCGGGCATTGTTCCTCGCGCTCGAGCAGAAGAGGGGAAGTCACGACGACTTTTCCCCGCCCGTCCTCCCCGCCGAGACGCCCACGACCGAGGTACTGCTGGCTGAGCGGAGGCGAGCGGTTCACCTCGCGCAGGAGCCGAGCCGCTTACGGGAGATCGAGCGACGGTCGCGGCGGTGGTCAAGAGTCCGCAATTCCCGATACATCGATCCGGCTCGCCGCGTGTATGCGAGCCTACGACGCTTCGGTAGACACGCTGTCTGAGCGTATCGTCGGCTCCGGTCCGCACGCGGAGCCGCTCGAGCCGGCGTGAGAACGGCCTTCTCCTAAGGTGTCCGGTTATAGAGCGGTGCCAGCTCGCGGCATAGCTGGACGAACGCGAGATCGCGCTCGTACCAGCGCTCGAGATTGGCCCGCGCAACCTCCCCGAGGTGCTCGTCGAAGCCGGCCGGAGTCCGGTGTGCGACGGCTGCGTCGCCAGGCAGGCGCGCTTCCTGCGGCAAGCCGAGCTTGCGCTTCAGCAGTTCGAAGTCGTCGTTCAACCGCTCCTGGAAGGCGATGAAGAAGAGGTCGGACGCCCGGGCGCGAAAAGCGTCCTCGTCCCCGAACCAGAACCAGTACGACGTGTTGACGTGGCCGATGCCGCGCATCGCCTGCTCGGCCTCCTCGCGCTCCGCCTCGTCATCGGACGTGAGCGCTGTCGCGAGTTGGTCCGGCGTCGAGAAAATCGCGAAGGCGATCCGCTCCTCGTCGCGCCACGGGTAGTAGTAGCGGGGACGGTCCTCGCGCAGCCTGCCGTTGAAGGCGCTGACGAAGCGGCTCAGCGGATCGCGGACGATGAACATGAACTTCTCGCCCGCCGGCACCTTCGCCAGCGGTGTGTCGTGCCCGCCGAACACCAACCGGCACTCGGAGGCGCTGCAATGGTCGACCAGGACGTGGTTCAGCGCCGTTCCGCCGGTCTTGCCGAGATGCAGGACGTGGACAGGCGGCCTTGGATCGCGAAGACGGCGGACGCGGGAACGAACCGAGACGATCGGAGAGGCAAGGCTCGGCCGTCGCGGGAGAAGATCGAGTGCGCTACGAGTCGTCGTCTTCAATCTCTCTCATTCCTATGCCCGGTTGGGCGTCCGGCGCCATCATGATGGAACTGCCACCGGATGCGCATACGACTGACGCGCCTACCGGCTCTGCGCGCGAGGCCACCGAAGCCCTCCGCCCGCAGGACGTCGAGTGAGCGCTGCACGATGTGCTTCGGCCGGCTCTCGTCGGAGTGGGGCGGCGGCCGCAGCCGAGCCATTGCCGCAGCAAGTGTGGCGGCGAGCTGAGCGAGATCGGGAAGCCGTGCTCCCTGCGCCTCCTCGAAAAGGCGAAGGACGGCGAGTCCGCTGCCTGGAACGTCGCCGACATGTCCTGGACTTCCCTCGTGTGCCGAGAGCGGCTCTGGGATCGACACGATCCGCGTTCCTGCCAGCGCGAGTTGGGCGAAGAGCGGCCAGTCAGGGTCGGCGTCACCCTCGGGAAGCGCGCTGGCGTCGAGCAGCGCGCGCCGGACCAGTCCGAGGACTCCGTACTGGTTCTCGATGAGACCGAGCGATCCCGGGTCGCCGAGGAACAGCTGCACTTCGCCCGGAGCGTGAGCCCGCCGGACGGCGGCGGTGACGACGTCGGCGTCCGATGCGGCCTGTGCAGCCACGAGCGTCTCAAGCATTCCATCGTCCGGCACGTCGTCGTCATCGAGGAACACGACCCAGTCCGCGGTCGCGCGGGCGAGGCCCGCGTTCCGCGACACGGCTGAAACGACCTCCACCTCGACCGAGCTCGTGTGCTCCGCCAATCGGCGCGCGCGGCGAGCGCTTTCTTCGCCGGTCGCGACGACGCCGACCCGCGTCGCGGCGGGAGCCCTGTAAGGCTGGGCCGGCGTCACGGACTCGACGAGCTCGAGCCAGGCGTCGAGCGCTTCCTCCGGTTCGCGCGACGGGAGTGCCGGTGCGATGCCCTCAGGACTTGTCAGCGCACGTCGCAGCGTGGCGGTGAGCGCATCAGTGGTCGGCTCGAAGAGCACCCGCTCCCGGTCGGCGTCGGCGACGAGCTCGGGGATTCCGCCGGTTCGAGCGGCTACAAACGGAACCCCATGCTCGACGCACTCCGCGACCGTATACGGCGAGTTGTCGAGGAGCGACGGCATCACCGCGAGGGTTCCCGGAACGCGAAGCTGATCGAGAGCTGCCGACCGGTCGAGCGCAGTCTCGACGCGGATCGAGGCAGGACGGACTGCCGCGCCAGACTCCAGGTAACTCTGGATCCGCTCGGCTGTCCACCGCGGCGTCTCGCGCCCGAGGAAGACGACCTCGATCCCGCGGAGGAGGTCCGGCTCGAGAGCGCCGAGGCTTGCGAGGAAGATCCGGACGCCCTTCCCTTCCCGGAGCTGGCCGAAGAACGCAAGGCGGCGCACCGCCGACCCTGCGGGCGCACGCGCGGGCGACGTGCCCAGCGCTGCCGAGTGACTGACGTTCTGGATGACCCGAGCAGACGCGGGAACCGGCCAGCCGTGGTCACCCATCCAGGAAAGGAGCCAGGCGCTCGGGCTGACGACGGCGTCCGCAAGCGCGATCGACGCCCGCTCGGCGACCTCCTCGCCGAAGCGGGCGAGCGTGTCGGGCACCTTCTGCGCGAACTCCGCGAGCACCCGCGCGGGGCCGTGGCAGAGGACGACGAAGGCGGTCTCGGATAAACCGAGCCCGAGTTGGCGTGCGCGCTGGGCGACGTACGCCAGGCCGCGCCAGTCGTCGGCGACGACGACATCGGGTGGGTCGGACGAAAGCGCGTGGAAGACCTCGAGCGCCGGCGCGAGAAAGGCAGGTCGGGTGGCCAGCCGGGGCTCGAGGAATCGCACTCGCACTCCCGCTGCCTCGTAGATCCGCTCCCACTCTGGGCTCAGCCGTCCGATCTCCCGCCCGGGTGCGATGAGGAGCTCGACGCGGTGTCCATGCCGGCCGAGCGCTGCCGCGAGGAGCGAATCTGCCGTGCCTGCTCCGCCTGTGCCCGGTCTGCCGAGCAGCTCGCTCGCCACGACCGTGATTCGTCGGGCGGTCAACGGCGGCTCCTCGAGAGACCGCGACCGACGCGGCGACCTGCGCGGCGTACGAGTCCGGGCAGACCTTCGTCCCGCAGCAGCTCCCCGGCGCGGCTGACGATCCCGCCGAGAGGGAGGGCCCTCGGCACCCGGGAATCCGCCGCGAGGCCTGCTGTCAGCCGTGCGACAGACGCGACGCTCGGCGGAAGCGCACGCTCGAACTGCAAGACCGCTAGGAGCCCGTCGGAGGGCTGCTGCCCGAGAGATCCCGGGCGTCCTTTCCGGGTGACGAGCGGAATCGGGATCGAGACGATCCTTGCCCCGGAGACGCTCAGTCCGGCGAGCAGCGGCCAGTCCGGGTCGCCTTCGACCGGCCAGGGCGTCGAGCTGGACCCTAGGAGTGAGCGGCGGAGCAGCGCGACGGTCCCGTAGGCATTCGAAAGTAATCCCAGGCCTCCGGGCTGGCCGAGGAAGAAGTGCGATGTCCTTCCGCCGGTGCCGTCCGCCAGATACACGGCGCACGTCACGACATCGGCCTCCGACGCGGCTTGCGCGCGAACGAGCGTGTCGAGGAGCTCGTCCTCCGGCACGTCCTCCCCGTCGAGAAAGACGACCAAAGGTGAGTTCCCGGCCCGAAGGCCCGCGTCCCTGGCAGCCTCGACCGATGCCCGCTCCGCTCGCACGACGACCGGAGGGCGGCCTTGGGCATCGCGCTCGAGGTTTCCGGGTATGGCGATTTCCGAGCCGCTGCTCCCCGCTTCGACGACAATCGTCCGGAAGTACCGGTAGCTCTGCCGGGCGAGCGCAGAGAGGCACTGGGAGAGCGCGCCGTTCGAGCCTCGGTGGACGACGACGACGTCTAAGGCGGAAGGCTTGGTGGCATGCGCCTGCTTGGATGGCCTCGTGGCGACAACCTCGGCCCACCGTTCGTACGACGCCGTGGGATCGAAACCAGGCCGCGCCGGCTCGAAAATCCCTCCTGCTGAAAGCACCCGTCTCAGTGCCGCCGCCAGGCCTTCGGGTGTCGGCTCGATGAGCACGCGGGCTCGATCTTCCGGCGCGACCAGCTCGGGTATCCCGCCGACGTGGCTCGCAATGAACGGTATGCCGTTCTCCAGGCACTCGTACACGGTGTTGGGCGAGTTCTCCTGGAGTGAAGGCATGACAGCGAGTGTTCCCGGTCGACCGAGTTGCATCAGCGCCTCACGCTGGTCGAGCCCGGTCTCGAAGGAGATGCTGCGAAGTGCCGCCCGGGTCGTTTCGGAGACGAGCGCTTCCACGCGCTCGGGATCCCAATCCTTCGTCGGCTTTCCGATGAACTCGACCTCGAGACCGTCGAGCAGCTCCGGGCCGAGGGCGTTGACGCCGGCGACGAAGAGACGCACTCCCTTCCGCTCTTCGAGAGGGCCGAAGAAGGCGACTCGTTCCACGTGGCCGTCACCGTTGACGCGGGTGGGCTCTGGCGGCTCGCCCGTCGCGCCGGACCGCGTCAACAGGGGAACCACGAGCGTTCGTTCAGGTAGCCGCCAGCCCTGCCCACGCATCCACTCGACCATGTAGGCGCTCGGGCTGACGACGACGTCGGCGAGCTCGAGGGACGCTTGCTCGAGAACGCTGACGGGGAGCGCATTGCGCGGGAGGCGGACCTTTCGAGACGCCTCCTTGCCGAAACGCCACGTTCCATGGCAGAAGACGACGAACAGCGTGTTCTCGAAGGCAAGGTCTAGGCGCCGTAGGCGCAGCGCGGTGTATGCGGGGGCCCCGAAGTCGTGAGTGATGACGACGTCCGGCGGGGCTGCGTGAAGTGCGAGCTCCGTGTCACGCATGCGAGCGAAGAAGCCGGGCTCGACCGGATCGTGGGTTCGAGGGAGATGCCGGACGCTGACGCCGTGCCCCTCGTACATCCGCGCCCACCCGCCGTCCATTGCGGCTGCGGGAGGTTCGCCGATGAACAGGATCTCGGCTTGGTGACCCATCCTGCCGAGGGCAAGCGCGAGGAACGTGGTTGCCGTACCCGGGCCGTTGGCTCGCCCGTAACCCAACATGTGGGCCGCGATGAGGGTGACGCGGACAGTCAACTGCGACCGCCGACGCGCCGGAGCGCGCGACGCGCGAGCTCGGAGAGTCCCTCGTTTCTAAGCACGTCACTAACACGGCGGAGGGTTCCGCCGGATAGAGCGACTGGCGAGACCACGGAACCTGCAGCGAGGTCGGCAGCGACTCGACCGACGGCCCGAAGGGGATTCGGAAGCGCGCGCTCGAGCTGCTCCAAGACGAGAAAGGCGTCGGAGGGTTGCCGCTCCAGAGCTCCCGGGTGGGCTTTCCGCGTTACGAGCGGGATGGGGATCGAGACGATTCGTGCTCCGGAGACGCTCAGTCCGGCGAGGAGCGGCCAGTCTGCGTCTCCTTCGACAGGCCATGGCGTCGAGAGCGAGCCGAGGAGGGAGCGGCGGAGTAGCGCGACCGTTCCATAGCCGTTCGAGAGCAGCCCGAGGCCACCCGGTTCACCAAGGAAGAAGTGCTGCTCCGTGCCGCCGTCATCGTCACGGAGCTTCAGACCGCAGGTGACGACGTCTGCGCCCGATGCACCCTGTGCCCGAACGAGCTTCTCGACGAGGTTCTCGTCAGGCTCGTCTTCCTCGTCGAGGAAGACGAGCCACGGGGAGCGTCCTGCCTCGAGACCTTTCTCTCTCGAGGCCTCGATGGACGCTCGCTCCGATCGGACGACCACCGGTGGGCGAGCGAGGCCGGCAGGTACTGAGTCCCCAAGGCCACGTCCTGCCGCCACGACGATCACGTTGACGTTGTCGTAGCTCTGACGCCCCATCTGCGTCAGGCAGTGTCCGAGCGCCTCCTTCGAGCTCCGGTGGGCGATGACGACGTCTACGGGCGGCTGTTCGGCCACACGTGGTTGCTCGCGGGGCGGCGTCGCGACGACGTCGGCCCAGCGCTCCATTGAGGTCGCCGCGTCGAAGGCCGGACGCGCCGGTCGGAGCACGTCTCCTCCGGCGAGGGCGCGTCGCAGCGCTCCCTCGATCCCATCGGGTGTCGGCTCGAAGAGGAAGTCCGCCCGATCGTCCGGAGCGATCAGCTCACCCGTCCCACCCGCATTGCTCGCGATGAACGGGATACCTCGCTCCAGACACTCGTAGATCGTGTTCGGAGAGTTGTCCTCGAGCGAGGGCATGACCGCGAGCGTCCCGGGTTGGCTGAGCCGTGCGAACGCGCGCTCCTGGTCGAGGTCGGTCTCGAAGGAGACGCGGCGAAGCGAGCGTCGCGCGCTGTCGGAGAGGAGCGCTTTTACGCGCTCGGGAGTCCAGACCAGGGTTGGAGGGCCGAGGAACTCGAGCTCGATGCCCTCCAGCAGCGGACCGAGCGCGTTGAGCGCGGCGACGAACGGCCGCACGCCTTTTCGCTCGTCGAGGCGGCCGAAAAACGCGATCCGCTCGACACGGCCGTCGGGACCAAGGACAGTGCGCGGCGGCGACTCACCCCTGGCGCCGAACCGGGTCAGAATGGGGATCACGAGCGTTCTTGCCGGCAGCTTCCACCCCTGGCCGCGCATCCACTCGACCATGTAGGCGCTCGGGCTGACGGCGACATCGGCAAGCTCGATCGACGCCTGCTCGAGGACGGTTATCGCGAGCGCCCCCGGCAAGACGCGGACCTTCCGCGACGTGTCGGTGACCCAGCGCCTCGTGCCGTGGCAGAAGACGACGAACAGAGTGTTCTCGAAGGCGAGGCCCAGATGCCGCAGCCGTAGCGCGGTGTACGTGGGAGCGGCGAGGTCCTGCGTGATCACGACGTCGGGCGCATCGGCCCGCAAGGCACGTTCCACGTCGCGCATGCGCGCAAAGTACGGCGGCTCAGCAGTCTCGCCGCTGCGCGGCAGTACTCGGACGCTGACGCCGGCGCCCTCGTAGAGGCGAGCCCATTCGGGCTCGATCCCACGGGAGGGAGGCGGCGCGACGTAGAGGACTTCCACGTCGTGGCCCAAGCGGGCAAGAGCCAGCGCGAGAAACGTGGTAACGGTACCCAGGCCCCCGGCGCGCCGGCTGCAGCCGCGCAACTCGTCCGCGACAAGCGTTACGCGTCGCGAAGGCATGGCTCTCGGCTCTGGCACCATCTCGATAGAGCTCGCGCACGCTCAGCGCGGCGGCGTGCAGCCCACCATACAGGCTCGGCTTGAGGGCTCGGTGGCCACTATCCTCGCGTCGATGCTCGTCATGACACTCCTCGTGCGCGACGAGGTGGACATCGTCGACGCCCAGATCGCCTTCCACCTGAACGCGGGCGTGGATTTCGTGATCGCCACCGACCATCGCTCCCAGGACGGGACGACGGACGTCCTCGAGCGCTACTCGCGCGAGGGGCACCTGCACCTGATTCGCGAGGAAGACGTCGAGTACCGCGAGCCCGAGTGGCGGACTCGGATGGCACGGCTCGCCGCGAGCGAGTTCTCCGCCGACTGGGTGATCAACTCGGACGCCGACGAGTTCTGGTGGCCTCGCGGGAGCGACTTGAAGGAAGTACTCAGCTCACTCCCGGCGCGCTACGGAGTCGTCCGCGCGTTCTGGCGCCCGTTCGTGCCTCGCCCGGATGACGCGGACTTCTTCGCCGAGCGGATGACGGTCCGGTTGTCGTCGGAAGCGGCGATCAACGACCCTGCGAGCCAGTTCCGTCCGAACGCGAAGGTGATCCACCGTGCCGACTCGAGGTTGACAGTGAGTCGAGGCGGACACGCCGTCGAGGGCGTGTATCTCCAGCCGCTCCGGGGCTGGTATCCCGTCGAGCTGTTGCACTTCCCTCTTCGTTCATTGGCGCAGGTCGAGCGGAAGGCCTCGATCTATCGCGCGAGCGCGGACACCCGCTTCCACGACGCCCATCGGAAGATGCACCGCGCGCTTGAGGAGGGAAGCCTCCAGGACCGGTACCGGGAGCTCGAGGTCGACGACACCACGCTCGAGCGCGGTCTCGACGACGGGTCGCTGGTCGTCGACACGCGCTTGCGCGATGCGCTCCGCACGCTCGCCGGCGTCGAGCAGGTTCCGACATCTGCGGGCGGGAGGCAGGGTGGCGGGTTCGCGCTTCCCGAAGGCGGCGTGCCCCACCTCGGCTTCCCCCGCCCTTCGGTCGTCGAAGACGCCGCCTATGCGGTCGAGGCGACCGTCCTCGGAGAGGCCGACGTCGTGCGCTTGCAGCGAAGGCTGGACGCGCTCGAGACCCGGCTCGCCTCGCTCGAGAAGAACTCCTGGCGGCGCGTCGCCCGCCGGGCAGCGCGGCTCGTGCGGCGCGTGCCTCCTCCTGCCCACGGCCGATGAAGCTCGTCATGACAATACTCGCGCGCGACGAGGTGGACATCGTGGACGCGCAGCTCACCTTCCATCTCAACGCGGGCGTCGACTTCGTGATCGCGACCGACAACCGCTCGCAGGATGGGACGACGGAGATCTTCGAGTCGTACGCGCGCGAGAGGTACCTCCACCTCATTCGCGAGGAGTCTGAGGGCTTCCAACAGTCTGCGTGGGTGACCCGGATGGCGCGCCTCGCCGCGACCGACTTCGGCGCCGACTGGGTGATCAACTCGGACGCCGACGAGTTCTGGTGGCCGCGCGGAGGCGACCTGAAGGAAATGCTCGCCGCGATCCCGGCGCGGTTCGGAACTCTCCAGGCGCCCATCCGCCATTTTTTCCTGCGCCCTGACGACAGGCTTTTCTTCTCGGAGCGGATGATCGTGCGGCCGACGCTGAACGCTTCGATCAACGAACCAGGTAATCCGCTCCGGCCGAACACCCACGTGCTCCACCGAGCCGATCCAGCTGCCGCCGTCACGACCGGGAGCCACGCGATTCACGGATCGTCCCTCGCCCCGCTCGCGGGGTGGCACCCGATCGAGGTCCTCCACTTCCCGCTTCGGAGCCTGGAGCAGGCCCGGCGAAGGCACTCCCTCCCGGCGAGAGCGTCCACCAATCGCGCTGCCTTCGAGGCCCACGAGCGCGGCGAGCTCGAGCAGTTCATCCAGAAAATCGTCCTCGGGGACGACGTGCTGGAACGCGGTCTCTCTGACGGGTCGCTCGTCATCGACACGCGCCTGCGGGATGCGCTGCGGACGCTCGCCGGAGTCGAGCCGGTGCCGAAGTCCGCCGGAGACGGGAACGGACGCCGCTTCGCGCTTCCCGAAGGCGGCGCCCGCCGCCTTGTCTTCCCCCGCTCCTCGGCCGCCGAGGACGCCACCTATGCGGTCGAGGCGGCTGTGCTCGGGGAGGCCGACGTCGTCCGGGTGCAGCGGAGGATGGACGAGCTCGAGAGGCGGCTCGCCTCGCTCGAGCGGACCTTCTCGTCTCGCCTTCGCGCGAGGGTGGCCTGGATCTCGCGAAGTGCAGCTGGAACCGTGAGTTCGCGAGCGCGCTAGGTCCTCGGCTCGGGTCGCTAGCATCGGCGGGGTGAGCTGGAGAGACAGCGCGCTCGAGGACACTATCGAGGCTGACCGGCCTGTCGGTGAGAGCGTCGAGTCGATCCCGAGGGTGGACCGTGTCGAACCCCGTGTGACGGTGATCAGGCCCGCGCCGCGCTGGCCTCGCCTCGACGTCAGAGAGCTCTGGCATTACCGCGAACTGTTGGGGACGCTGGTATGGCGCGACCTCGCGGTTCGCTACAAGCAGACGTTTCTCGGGATCGCATGGTCGCTCCTCGTTCCAATCTTCACTGCGGTCGTCTACATCATCGTCTTCGGTAAGTTCGCGAAGTTCCCGGCGGGCGACGTCCCATATCCGGCTCTGATCATCGGTGGCGTGCTCCCGATGCAGTACTTCGCTTCCTCGCTCATGGGCTCGAGCACGAGCCTCGTCGCGAACCTGCCCCTCGTTACCAAGGTGTACTTCCCGCGCGTGCTGCTCCCGCTGGCAGCGGTGTTCGTGCCGCTCGTCGACCTCATCGTGGGACTGCCTGTCCTCGTGACGGTCGTGGCGGTCTACGGGACCTGGCCGGATGGCCCCGAGGTCGTACTCGCTCCGCTCTTTATCGGGCTCGCCTTCGCCACCGCGCTCGGGGCCGGGCTCCTGCTCTCAGCGGTGAACGTCCGCTACCGCGACGTCCCCTACATGATCCCGGTCTTCCTCCAGGTGCTGCCGTTGCTGTCCGGCGTGATGTACGCCGTCGAGGAGATTCCCGAGAAGTGGCAATGGATTCTCGCCCTGAATCCCATGACGGCGGTCATCGGCGGCCTGCGCTGGGCGGTGCTCGGTGCGAACGCCCCCAACTGGGGGCAGGTCGCGGTTGGGGTTTCGGTCGCATTTCTCGTCTTCTTGGGGGGTCTGGCGATCTTCCGATCCTCCGAGCCGCGGTTCGCGGACACGATCTGATGCCGCTCGCGATCGAGGTCCAGGATCTTTCGAAGCGGTACCGCATCGGCGAGCTGCGGGCCGCCTACGGGACCCTACGGGAGTCCCTCAACCGCGGCGCAAGACGGCTCGTCGGAGGCGACCTCCATCGCCACCACGAGGAAATCTGGGCACTGCGGGATGTCTCCTTCGACGTTGCCGAGGGCGAAGTGCTCGGCATGATCGGCCGGAACGGGGCCGGAAAGTCAACGCTCCTGAAGGTGCTGACCCGAATCACCACCCCGACGACGGGCCGAGCCGAGATCCGAGGTCGTGTTGGCAGCCTGCTCGAGGTGGGCACGGGTTTTCACCCCGAGCTCACAGGGCGAGAGAACATCTACTTGAACGGGTCGATCCTCGGCATGAAGCGGCGCGAGATCCAGAGCAAGCTCGGCGACATCATCGAGTTCTCGGGTGTCGAAAAGTTCATCGACACACCGGTGAAGCGCTATTCGAGCGGGATGTATGTGCGTCTCGCGTTCTCGGTCGCCGCGCATCTCGAGCCCGAGATCATGCTCGTCGACGAGGTGCTCGCAGTCGGCGATGCCGAGTTCCAGCGACGCTGCCTCGGTCGGATGGAGGACATGAGCCGGGCCGGCCGGACCGTCCTCTTCGTCTCGCACAACATGCAGGCGGTCTCGCAGCTCTGCGACCGCGCGATCTGGCTCGAGAGCGGTCGGACCATGCGTGACGGCCCGAGCTCCGAGGTCGTCGCCCGATACCTCCAGTCGGGGTTCGGAGCCGGGTCTTCCCATGAGTGGCCAGGTCTGGACAGCGCTCCGGGCGACGACCTCGTACGCTTCCGCTCCCTCCGAGTCGTCCAGAAGGGCATGGAGGCCGCGGCGGTCGACGTCCGGGAGCGCGTCGGAATCGAGATCGGCTTCACGGTGCTGCGCCGGGGCGAACCGCTCTTCCCGAAGATCAAAGTCTTCGACGGACAAGGCGACGTCGCCTTCAATGCCATGGATACGAGCTCACGCTGGCATGAGCCGACGAAGCCCGGAAACTACCTCTCTACGGCCTGGATTCCCGGCAACCTCCTGAACGAGGGCCTCTCGACGGTGCACGTCCAACTATGCTCCCTGGCGGCACCGAAGCTCTATCCCCACGGCGGCGCGTTCGTTGCGTTTCATGTGCACGATCCAGGTGAGGGAGACTCGGCGCGCGGCCGATTCACAGGTCAGTGGAAGGGCGTCGTCCGGCCACTGCTGGAGTGGACGACGGAGGAGCGCTGACTACCTGAGCGCGTAGCGTGTCGGCGCGTCGAGCGCGTCGAGCGAGCCCGTGAACCGGTAGCTCCGCTCGGTCAGCGACGCCAGCGAGGCCGGTGACGAGTAGGTGACCGTTGCCAGGACGCGAGGGCTCTCGGTCGCGAAGCCGCCGCGGTGGAAGCCGGCCGTGTTGCAGAAGAGGAGCGTCCCTTTCGGACCGGTGAACGTGCGCATCGCCTCGGACGGGATGCGCCGTTCGAGCTCTCCGTCCGGTGGGTAGTTCTCGCCGAGCGGGCGCCATGGCCATGTGTCGGCGTACTGACCGCCGGGGGCGCTTCCCGGAACGTACTCGAATGGACCGGCACCGTTGTTCACGTCCACGAGGTAGAGGAACGCCTTCACGAGGCGTCGGTCGTTGAAGTCGCGGTGCCAGCGCTGAGAGGAGACTCGATCCGCCTCATCGGGCTGCGGCACGGAGTACCACATGTCCACATACTCGAGCTTCGACCAGAGGCCGAGGTAGGTGTTCGCGATGTCGAGCATCCGCCGCGAGGCGCAGACCCGAAACCACGGGTCGTCGAGCCCAACCTCCACGCCGTAGCTCAACAGGCGAACGACGAACTCTTTGCCCGCCCGCACACGCAGGCCTTCCCGGTCGCCCGCGAGCCCGGCCTCTGTCTCGGCTACGAACCCGTCCGCCTGGGCCTCGACGTCGCTCCAGAGGCCTGCATCCGCGAAGACCTCCGAGAACGTAAGAAGCGAATAGCCGTCCGCGTCGAGCTCGGCGACGATCCGGCTCTGGACGTCGTCGAGCTCAGGTTGCTCGCCTGCGAAGCTCCTTCGGCTCTTCCGGTTCGAGAGGACGCGGTCGTGGAGCTTGTAGGTCGCCCGGACTCCGCGGCGCTCGAGCGCGGTGGCGATGTGGTTGACCCTCGCCGCGAAGCGTGTCTTCGTTCGGTGCACAGCCGCCGCAACGCTAGCGCGTGCTCTAGCGTTCCCGCGCGTGGAGCCGACACGGAGGCCGACGGCGTTCTTCCTCTACCGGGACTCGCCGCTGCGGCGGGAGGCGCTCCGGCTCGCGCCGGGCGCGGGGGAGCGCTACAGCCTCTACGGGCTCGACGAGGTCGGCGCCGCTGGCTTCGGGGTCGAACACAACCTCGAGCCCCAGCGTGCGCCGGCGGCCGTCTCGCACGCAGTCGGGAGAGCGCTTCACCGGACGGTGGGCCTCGTGGGCGGCTACTCGGGCGACTTCCGGACCATCCTCGCCTGCCGGGCCGCGTTGAACCGAGCCGACGTCGTCTTCTCGACGGTGGACACCGTGGGCATCCCGCTCGCGCTGCTCGGGCGCGTGGGAGCGGTGCGGACGCCCGTCGTGTACGCCGCGATCGGGCTCCCGGAACGGCTCGAGCAGCTCCGCAATCGTGCAGCCAGGCGCTTCTACAGGAGCGCATACCGGCGCCTGCACTCGATCGTCGCCTACGGCTGGGGCGAGGTGGAGGCGCTCCGCTCCTGGGTCGGCGACGACGGGCCTCCGGTCGACTTCGTGGCCTTTGGCGTCGACGCAGACTACTTCCGACCGGGCACATCTCGTATTCCGGAAGCCGACGTCGTGTCGATCGGTGCGGATCCCAGGCGCGACTTCGCTCTGCTCGTCGCCCTCGCGCGGCGGCTGGCGGACCGCTCAATTCGCGTCGTCGCGTCCGCGGAGCACGCCCGCGTGCTTCGCGAGATGCCGCCCAACGTCTCGGTCGAGGTTGACGTCCCGTTCCCGCTCGTCCGGGAGCGACTGGCGGCTGCGCGCGTCGTCGTGCTCCCGGTGAGGGACAACAGCTACTCGGGCGCGACCACGACGCTGCTTCAGGCGATGGCGAGCGGGAAGCCCGTGGTCGTCACTAGGACGGCGGCGATCGCGCGGGGCTACCACCTCGAGGACGGGCTCAACTGCCGCCTCGTCCCGCCCGGGGATCTCGAAGCCCTCGAGAGCGCGGTCTCGGGGGTCCTCGCGGATCCCGGAGCGGCCGCCGGGATCGGGCTGCGGGCGCGCGAGACCGTCGAGCGCCATCACTCATGGCGCGCCTACACGGACTCGATCCGCGACCGCCTCGTCGCGGCGGCGGCCCGGACTACGGTTTCCACGTGAAGTTGCGGAATGCCCCCAGAGGTGCTTTCTTCGGCGCCCGGAAAGCGACACGCGCAGTCGCCCGCGAGGTCGGGACGGAGGTCGACCGCGTCCGCTACCGCCGCCGCGGCGGCGCCGACTTCGCGCTGTTCCACCAGTTCGCCCCACCCCCGACAGGCGGCGGGCACCAGTTCTTGCGCGCGCTCGTCTCGGAGCTCGAGCACCGCGGCCTCTCCGTCGAGGTGAACCGGATCTCGGGCGGGACCTCCGTCTGCCTCTTCAACTCGTTCAACTTCGACTTCCGCCGGCTCCGCCGATTCGCCCGCCCCGGATGCCGGATGGTGCACCGGGTGGACGGGCCGATCGGCGTCTACCGCGGTTTCGACGACGGCACCGACGCGCGCATCCAGGGGATCAACCGCGAGCTCGCGGACGCGACCGTCGTGCAGTCGGGCTTCAGCCTCGAGGCGCACCGGACGCTCGGCATCGACCTGCGCGATCCCCAGGTCATCCACAACACCGTCGATGCCGCAATCTTTCATCCTCCGGCAGAGCGTGATCCACTTGCCGGGAGGCGCGTGCGTGTCATCGCGACGAGCTGGTCGGACAACCCGAACAAGGGCGGCGACGTCTTCGCGTGGCTCGACCGGAACCTCGACTGGGACCGCTTCGAGCTGACGTTCGCCGGCCGCTCTCCCGAGCGGTTCTCCCGAATCCGGTCGATCGGTCCCATCGCTTTGGGCCCGCTCGCGGACGAGCTGCGCCGCCACGACCTCTACGTCGCGGCGAGCCGCAACGACCCCTGCTCGAACGCGCTCCTCGAGGCGCTGGGCTGCGGCCTTCCGGCCGTCTACCGCGCGAGCGGCGGTCACCCCGAGCTCGTCGGCGACGCAGGGCTTCCGTTCGACTCGCCCGAGGAGATTCCGGAGGTGCTCGACCGGCTGGTCGCGGAGCTCGACGAGCGCCGGGCGGCCATTCGCGTGACGCCGCTCGCGGAGATCGCGGATAGGTACCTCGAGGTGCTTCGCGGGTGACGCTGCGTTCCGTCGTCGCTCCTCCGGCTCGGCTCGTCGCCCGCGGGCTCGTGGGCGCCCGCACGGCGAGGTGGGCCGACCACTCGCACCTGTTCGCGGTCGGAGACCGGGGCGGCTGGTCCGTCGAGGAGGATGCCCAACACCTTGCAGAGGCCGCGCGCCGCCTCGGCTTTCGGGTGGGCCCGGCGGGGTGGGCGAGGTTCGCGCTCCGCCAGTCGGTCTTCCTCACGAGCCACTTCGAGGCGTTCAGCCCGCGCTGGCTCGACTCTTCGCACCGGCTCGCGACCGCCTATCTCCACGGACGGCCGGGCACGACCGGGTTTCCCGAGTTCGACCATGCTCTCGAGTCGCTTCGCCGGCACCCTGCCCGGGTCTGCCGCATCCAGGTCACCCACGGCGAGATGTACGACCTAGTCCTCGAGGCCGGCGTCCATCCCGAGCGCGTCTTCAAGATCCCGATCGGCATCGACCTCGAACACTTCCCGGTCGGGAGCCCGGACCTTCGGACCCAGGCTCGCCAGGAGCTCGGTCTTCTTGCCTCTGACTTCGTCCTGGGCTCGTTCCAGAAGGACGGGATAGGTTGGGGCGAGGGTCTGGAGCCGAAGCTCGTCAAAGGGCCGGACGCCTTTGTCGCCGTCGTCGAGCACCTTCGCGGGCACGTGCCCGAGCTCACGGTTCTGCTGACGGGACCCGCGCGCGGCTACGTTCGCCGGGAGCTCGAGCGGCTCGGCGTTCCGTACCGGCACGTCCTCGCCGGGTCGCGGCCGGAGCTCGCCCGCGCCTACCACGCACTCGACGTGTACGTTGTCAGCTCGAGGCAGGAAGGGGGTCCGAAGGCCGTGCTTGAGGCTATGGCCTCAGGAGTGCCGCTCGTCTCGACGAGGGTCGGCCAGGCGCAGGAGCTCGTCAAGGACTGCGGCAACGGGCTGCTCTGTGATGTCGACGACGTCGAGTCGCTCGCGACCGGCGTCCTCCGCCTTCGCGAGGACGCAGAGCTCGCCGCTTCACTGCGCGAGGCCGGCCGAACGACTGCGGAAGCGCATGCGCTCGAGCAACTCGATCCTCTCTGGGCGGCGCTCCTCGAGGAATTCGTCACGCACCAGGAGCAGCGGTATCCGGGCGGTGCTCCTGGATGACCTCGTGGCAGAGCGCGCGGACCGAGTGCGCGAAGGCGGTGTAAGAGAACTCCGGTGCCCGCGCGCGAGCGCGTCGTTCGCACGCCTGTCGAAACTCCTCGTCCTCGAGAAGCGTCAGGACCGCTCTCCGGTATCCGGCAACGTCACCAGGATCGACGAGCAGCCCTTCCTGTCCGTCTCGAACGTAGTCCTCGACGCTCGCGCCGCGAGTGGTCACGACCGCCTTCCCGAGGCACAGCGCTTGCGCGATGGTCGTGTGGCCGTGGGGCGTCTCGCCCTTGTGAAGCGGAACGGCAACGACCGTTGAACCGGCGAGGAGCGAGAGGAAGCGGTCGAGGGGCATCCGCCAGTGGACACGGCAGTTGGTCGGCAAGAAGCGGTCGACTCCGAGCGTCTCGGGCGAGTGAGTGACGATCGTTAATCGGACACTCGTGTCGGCGACCGCCTCGATCAGCGAGCCGAAGTCGCGCAGCGCCCCTCCCCCGGAGAAGACGTAGGACTCGTCTTCGACGTGCCGCATGACCTGGTCGAAGGCGCCGTCCGCCGGGATTGGCACGTACACGTAGTTGGGCCGGCCCTCGGTCTCACGGGTCGAGTACACGATGACTCGGCTTGCGTACCGGCCGTAGCGCGGCCCGAAGTAGACCTGGTTTGTCACGATCGCTGGCGTCCGCACGAGCTTCAGCCGGCGCAGCAGCAGGTAGAGGGGAACGAGCCGGTGCGCCGAGCCAAAGAGCACGAGCTTCGGCCGCCGCAGAATGAACGCCGCGAGCGCTTTCCCGGCAAGGAGCAGCGTGTTCAACACGTGCGTGCTGTGCCCCCGGACGATCGAGCCGTAGACGCGGTGCGGGAAGATCTCGCACTCCGGCGATGCCCAGAAGCTCTTTCGGAACGTTACGACGAGGACGTCGGAGAGACCCCGTACGTCCGGCCCGCTCTGCTCGGATTTTCTGGGGAGCATCGGATGACTTGCGAGAGGCTATCGTCCGCGGCGCGCACTTCTTCAGCGACGTGACGTCTCTTTCCCTCCCAGTTAGCCGCGCGCGCGCCGGGCGCTACGCAACGGCAGGCATGCGCTGGGCGCGCCTGCTCGGCACGCGACGCCCGAACGCTGGGCTCCGCGTGTTCTACGGACACGACAGCGTTCCCGTTCCGGGTGAGCCCGTTGCCGGAGGCTCGGCGAAGTTCCAGCGACTCGCGACGCGCTTCCCGAACCGGCCGACCGACTTCACACTGCTCTATCTGGGCTCGACGTGGCTGCCGCGAGACCTCCGCCCGCTGCTGTGGCTCGCTTGCAGGCGGCGCGCTCCGGTCGTGCTCAACCAGGACGGGGTCGGCTATCCGGGGTGGGCCGGGGATGGCACGGAGGCGTTCAACCGGCCCCTGCGCCGCGCTCTCGCGGCGGCCGAGCACGTCCTCTACCAGAGCGAGTTCTGCAAGCGCTCGGCGGACGAGTTCCTGGGTGCACCGCGCGGCGGCTGGGATGTCCTTTACAACGCCGTCGACGTCGACCACTTCGTTCCGGCGGAGCATCCACCAGCCGGCGGGCCCGTGTTGTTGCTCGGCGGGGACCAGTACCAGGCATACCGGCTCGAGCTCGCGCTGCGTGCGTTCGCGTTCGTGCGCACCTCATACCCGGATGCACGAATGGTCGTCACCGGGCGGCTCGTCACCGATCCGGAACCGTTCGTCCGCGAGCTCGGGCTCACCGGAAGCGTCGACCTTTCCGGCCGCTACGCGCAGCGCGACGCTCCCAGCGTGTTCCAGCGCGCCCATTTGCTCCTGCACACGAAGGTCAACGACCCGTGCCCCAGCGTCGTCATCGAGGCGATGGCGAGCGGGCTCCCGGTCGTCTACCCGAAGAGTGGGGGCGTGCCCGAGCTCGTTGGAGAGGACGCAGGCATCGGTGTTCCGCATCGGCAATCCTGGGAGCGCGACCATCCGCCTGACCCCGACGCGCTCGCTGAGGCGGTCGACCGCGTTCTCGCCGACCTCCCGGTGTACGCCGCGGCTGCGCGCGTGCGGGCGGTCGAGCGTTTTGCGCTGGGGCCGTGGCTCGACCGCCACGCCGAGTTGTTCGAGCACCTCGTCTCAACCGCCTGTTCGTTCCGGAGACATCGGTGATACCGCGTAGCGGGGACTTCTGCGACGCCTCCTCAAAACTCTCGCGCTAGCGACCTCCCCGCTCGTTCCCTGCGTTGATAGCGCCGGCTTCTGTCAGGTGCAAGGCTCGTAGAGCAAGTCACCGGGGACCCAAGCAAGGTGCGCGGGAGGGGCTACCGGGACGGTCCGACGCTGCGGTAGCCGGTGATGCGGCCGCGGAGCGTTGCGGTACGAAACCGTGCCCGCGCGACGTTTCCGCGCAGAAGCGAAAGCAGGGCCCCGCCGATTGGCCGGACGAGCATCCGCGCGATCACGCGGGCTGGGTACCGATTCTTTCGGAGGATGTAGCCGACGCTCGCACCGTCCCTGTAGCCGCGGGCTCGCAGGTCGAAGCCTGAGAGGGGCGTCTCGTCGTGGACGACGGTCAGCGTGGGGTCGTAGGCGATGCGGGCGCCCGAGCGAACCGCGCGAACGAGGTAGTCGGTTTCCTCGCCTGAGGACCACGGGCTCCCAGATCCGAGCCCGAGCTGCTCGTCGAAGCTTCCGACCGTCTCGACGACGTGACGGCGCAGGAATATCGTGTAGGAAATCGCACGGTTCCAGAGGTTCTCGTCCGTAAGCATCGCGGCGTCCGTTCTCCACGACATGGACGAGCGGCCGTCGAGGCCGACCGCTCGGCCGGTGAGGCCGTCGATGCCCGGGTCGGCCAAGCGGAGGGCGACTCGCTCGAGCAGGTCGGGTGGATACACGCAGTCGTCGTCCGGAAACGCGACGACGCCCGCCGTCACGTGCTCCAGCGCCGCATTCCTCGCCCGGGAGAGGCCGCGCGCCGACCGGAGATGGACGATCTCGAGCGAGCGACGCCTCTCGACGAGTAGCGAAAGCCGCTTGTCCTCGTTCTGGTCGACGAGCAGGACCCGGAACCGGCGATGGGTCTGCCGCTCGAGGGAGTCGAGGAAGACCTCGAGCGGATCGACGCGGTCGACCGTCGCGACGACGAAGTCGAACGACGGAAGCTCCCGCGCCGCCACGGCCGTAGGCTAAGGGATGGCCGTGCCGACCGTGCCCCTCGTGTCCGTGATCGTCGCCGCCCACGATGCGGAGCGGTTTCTTCGCGTCGCGCTCGAGAGCGTCCTTCGGCAAACCGTCGCCGATCTCGAGCTCGTCGTCGTCGACGACGGGTCTACGGACCGAACGCCGGACGTCCTCGCCGGAGTCGTCGACCCCCGTCTGGTCGTCGTCCGGAACGAGGAGCGGCAGGGCCTCGCTGCCTCGCTCAACCGTGCGCTCGACACTGCGCGCGGCCACTACGTCGCGAGGCTCGACGCCGACGACATCGCGATGCCGGACCGGCTCGAGCGGCAGCTCGCTCGAATGCGCGCGAGCCCCGTCGCCGTCGTCGGGAGCGCGGTTCTCGAGCTCGACGACCGAGATCGAGCTAGCACGCTCCACCTCATGCCGTGCGGCACGCCCGCAGTACGCTGGGCCGCGCTCTTCTCGTCGCCCTTCTTCCATCCGAGCGTGATCGTGTCCCGCGAGGTAATCGCGTGGCACGCGCTTCGGTACGACACCGAGTTTCTCGAGAGTGAGGACTACGACCTCTGGACGCGGCTACTCGCCCTCGCGGACGGAGACAACCTCGCCGAGCCGCTCGTCCTCTACCGCGTGCATCCCGATCAGGCGTCGCGGCGCCGCCGTGCCGTGCAGCGCGACTTCCAGCTCCGCGTCGCGCTCAGGGAGATCGCCCGCGTCGCGCCCGAGCTGAACGCTGAGCAGGCGGAGCTCGCGTGGCACGTCGGAGCCGGCGAGGCGCTGCCGGGAGAGCGGGTCGAGGACGCCGCCGCAGCGTTCGTCGCGCTGCTCGAGGCGTTCGAAGCCAGTCACGGACGCGAGATTCGTGGAACCGCCGCGCGCGCTCTCGCTCGCGTAGCCCGCTCGGCCGGCCCGGCTGCAGGCGCGCGCGTGCTGGGCCAGGCGTTCCAGCTCGATCCGGCACTGGCCCTCCACGCCACGAGGAGCCGAGCCACGCGCGGAAGGGCCTCGCGCGAGGCTCGCCGCGAGGCGGAAGCGTGGCTGGACGAGCTGAAAGTGGGGACTGTCCTGGGGACTGTCCCCGAAAGGGGACTGTCCCCTGCTCCCCCTGCTTCTGCTTCCGGCCCGATCCGCGTCGCCGCCGTCTTCCCGGAGCCGACGCCGTATCGGGCGCCGCTCCTCGACCGCGTGGCCGCTCGCCCCGAGATCGACCTGACCGTGATCTATGCGGCCGCGTCTGTCGCGGGGCGCACATGGCGCGTCGCACCGCAACACCGCGCGGTCTTTCTCCGCGGGGTGCCCATCCCCGGAGCGCGGAGGATCCTCCGCCACGACTATCCGCTGACCCCCGGGATCGCCCGTGCTCTCGAACGGGCACGGCCGGACATCGTCGTCGTCTCCGGCTGGAGCACCTTCGCCGCGCAGGCGGCGATCGCCTGGTGCCGGCTCAAGCGGGTGCCGTATCTCCTCGTGGTCGAAAGCCACGACGAGGGCCCCCGCGCCGGCTGGCGGCGGATGGTCAAGGGCGCGGTCGTGCCGCGCATCGTTCGCGGTGCGTCGGGCGCGCTCGTCACCGGGACGCTCGCGCACCGCTCGATGGTCTCCCGGGGAGCGCCTCAGGAGCGCGTGCGCGTCTTTGCGAACACGATCGACGTCGAGGGCTTTGGGGAGCGGGCCGATCGGCTCTCGGAAAGCCGAGCCGAGTTGCGCGAAGATCTCGGTGCCGGTCCCGACGACGTCGTCGTGCTCTCCGTTGCGCGGCTCGTGCCAGAGAAGGGGCTCGACCTTCTCGTCAACGCGGTCGCCGAGGCCGGCGACCCGCGCCTCCTGCTCGTCCTCGCCGGCAACGGTCCCGAGCTCGACCGGCTCGAGGACCTCGCTCAGGTACGCGGCGTCCGCGTCGTGTTCGCCGGAGACCGAGAGTGGGAGCGGATCGTCGAGGTCTATGTGGCCGCCGACATCTTCGCGCTCCTCTCCGAGCGCGAGCCGTGGGCGGTCGTCGTCAACGAGGCCGCCGCCTGCGGGTTGCCGCTCGTCCTCTCGGACCCTGTCGGCGCAGCGCACGACCTCCTCCGCGACGGGGAGAACGGCGTCCTCGTCGCCGCGGGTGACGTCGAGGCTGCCGCCGACGCACTGCGTCGTCTCGCCGGCGACCCAGGTCTCCGCCGCGAGTACGGGGCGCGCTCGCGCGAGGTCGCACAAGACTGGGGCTACGGCCCGAGCGTCGACGGATTCCTCGCGGCCGTCCGCGAAGCCGTCGCGGACAGCCGCCGTCGCTCATGTGAATGAGGACTGCTGCGGCCGCGAAGCGGACGCCTTAGGGATCTCCGCGCGACCGGAGTCCGCGCGAGCGGATTCCGGTCTTGCGCCAGCTAGCTACCCGGATCCTGCGGTAAGCGACTGATGCCGTCCGTTGGGGCGGTTTCTTGGTGCCGCGGGCCGGCACTCGTCGTCGGGTGCTTCGCTTGAGCGTCGAGCAGGTCTGAGCGGCGCGCGGTCGGCG
>Ga0247727_10001439_pt1 | contig 56581 bp, 75 predicted proteins | sample WisWelCaveWW1625_FD_202498 | JGI IMG/M metagenome (GOLD analysis project Ga0247727, IMG submission 202498) | Biofilm microbial communities from Wishing Well Cave, Virginia, United States - WW16-25 | ecosystem: Environmental > Aquatic > Deep subsurface > Groundwater > Cave microbial mat | place... | reverse complement strand
AGGCTAAAGGCCATTGGGATGTACTTACCCACTGTTGGCAAGCCACACGCACGTGATGCACTCAGGCATGCCCTTACCTGGGCTAGGCGTCGAAAGGCTGCCTTGTCAGGGCATGACTGGCTGGCTGCAGGGTAAGGGAGTAAGCTCGGCTCTCTAGGTATTGCAGACGCCGGAAATGGAGAGAGGCCAGAATGGCAGCAGGACGTGTAGGTAGACCGCGCATTGGCCCCAGACTATACGTCAGGCTGCCTGACCTAGACTATATCCAGTTATCCCAGCTTTCTGCAGCAATGAATGTGCATAAAAGCGTCATTGTTCGGAATGCTGTCTCTGACAGGATCAGGGAGCTAATGGCTGAAGCTGAGCTAGAGGTTAGCTCCACATGACACCATACTCCGCCGCAGGCAGAGACTACCTGGATGCAGGATGGTCACCTATACCATTACCATATCGGGGGAAGTTCCCGCCCCCGGATGGCTGTACAGGAGCTGGCGGCAGGTATGTTGACGGGAAGATGGTTTCAGACTGGACCAGGGGTAGTCGTCCCAAGTATGCACAGGCTGGCAACCTATCATTCCCGCCAGGCAACATAGCATTGCGCCTCCCAAAGACCATCATTGGGATTGACATCGACAGGTATGGCTCAAAGGCTGGCTCCAAGACCATCAACAAAGCCACCAAGGATTGGGACAGGCTGCCGGATACCTGGGCTAGTACCTCGCGCCAGGATGGCTCCGGCATCTACCTATTCACGGTGCCAGAGGGGCTGGCATGGCCGGGGCAGGTAGGCCCAGGGGTGGAGCTACTCCGCTGGGATCATCGTTATGCTGTAGTATTCCCGTCAATGCATCCTGAGAAGCGGATGTATATGTGGATACGGCCAGATGGGGTGATTGTTGATGATGAGATCCCATCTGTTGCTGATATCCCAGACCTACCGCCTGGCTGGGTTAAAGGCCTGACGGGCGGGAAAGCCTGGGTGCCGCATCCTGCAGATGACGAGATGTCAAAAAAGGATGCCACAGCCTGGCTAGAAGCGCGTAAGGCTGGCATGTGCGAGGGAATGTCCCTAACTCTTACTCGCTACATGCGCGAGCTACGCATGGCTGGTGATGAAGGCGGTGCACACGACTGTGCCCTGCGTGGCGCCTGGGCTCTAATCGGGGACTCTGCGGCGGGCCATGGTGGCGTACTGAATGCACTCGCCAAGATGCGCAAGGTATTTGTCATTGGCGTAGGTGCCCGGCGCGAGAAAGGCAGTGCGTCTGGGGAGTGGACACGTATCGTAATCAGGGGTGTGCAGAAGGTCAGCGCTGAAGGCCCACCAGAGACAGATGATGTATGTGACCTATTACAGGGTAGCAGCGAGCGCAAGGTGGTTGAAGCTGCTACTAAGGCCAAGCCAGGGAAAGCAAAGGCTGGGGCTAGCAGCAGCGCATTCGACTATGAGCGTGACGACATAGGGAATGCACAAAGGCTGCTACAGCGCGTAGGTAGCGACGCGCGCTATGTGCCGGGCTGGCAGGGCTGGGCTACCTATGACCCTGAGACTTCGTTGTGGGTGAATGACCCTGAGGATGGCCCCATTCGGCGCGAGATGATGGCTGTTGTCCGTGCCATGGCTACAGAGGCTGCGTTCATTGAGGACCCCAAGGCAGCTGCTACGTTCCTGGCACATGTTAGGGCTTCGGGGAATATTGCCAGAATAAGGGCAGCAGTAGACCTAGCGCGGGGGATGAAAGGTGTTGTGCTGCCTGCTGAGGCATTCAATGCTGACCCAGAGATCCTGGTGTGCTCAAATGGTGCAGTAGAGCTGCTACCGGGCGGATATGAGTTCCGCGGCACAAGGCATGAGGACTATGCTACCTACAGTACTGACACTAAGTTTGACCCAGAGGCCAAGCTTGGGGACTGGGACAAGTTCATAGAGCGCGTGTTGCCAGATAAGGAAGACTGTGAATGGGTGCAGACGCTCGCTGGATACTCATTGCTAGGCGCCAACCCAGAGCGCATCCTCGTGATAGCGAAAGGGCAGACCAGTTCAGGCAAGACAACATTTGTTGAGGCCATGATGGACTGCCTTGGCCGGTATGCCTCAGCCTTCAACCTTTCCATCTTCCGTGAGAAGCAGGATGAAAGCCCGCGCACTGACATTGTGGACTCATTGTCTCATCGCCTCATTGTGGCCTCAGAAGCGTCGGCAAGGTGGTTCCTGCATGCAGATGCAGTAAAGCGTTTCACAGGTGGGGACCGCATCAAGGCTAGGCGTTTGAACAGCAATGTCTTTGTGCAGCGCCAGCCTGCCTTCACACCGTGGCTGGCAACTAACAGCTACCCACAGATTCCAGACGCAGATAAGGCGCTGTGGCGGCGCCTGAAGTCAGCGCCGTTTCGTGTTGAGATGCCAGACTCTGAGCTCGATAAGGGCCTGCGTGGACGGCTAGCTACGGGGGAGGGGCGCGCGGCGGTGCTAGCGTGGCTGCTCGCGGGCTGGCAGCTCTACGCGGCTAACGGGCTTGGGGCACCCTCGCCCGCATCGCTAGCGATCCTTCTGGAGGCTCGTGATGAGATGAGTGACCTGGATGCTGCCCTAGCTGCTACGTGCGTGACAGGTGGCGACCTAGAGGCACCTGCCATGTCCTTGTACCGCGCATACCGTATCTGGATAGAGCAGAACGGTGATGAGCGCAACATACTTAGCATCACACAATGGGGCAAGCATATGAGTGCGAAAGGCTTTGAGAAGTTCCGCGCTCGGGATGAGGATGGTCGGTTCTGGTACCGTCGCGGGCTGGAGCTAAGAGAGGAGTGGGCGCGTGTCGGGTAGGGCGCGTGCACTATCGGCAACCGGCTTAGGCGTGGGCCGTCCTGCAATAGTTGCCGATAGTGCAGCTAGGGCCGGAAGATCGACTAACTGGGTCCGGGGAGTCGGGACTTATCGGTTGGTATGTGCCCTATCTCGGGAGAGTCCCTTATTAAAGGGATGGGGCGATATATCGATGCAACGAGACACAGGGTTTTAGCGACCACAATGATGGAGAGAGTCCGATTTAGGTGCTTCTTAGGCCCCAGTCGGACGCAGTTGGGGCCTAGTTTAAGGGGCAACTGGGGCCATGTCAATCTGTTGGGAGACAAGGCAAGGATCTTTCCGGTACCCAGTAGCCCCAGTTATAGAGAGGAGAGAGGGTATAGGTACGTATTGTGCACAAGTCGATCTACAGAGTCCCCTACAGTTTCTCGCGCGCGGGATCGCGCGCATGCAGCCGTTAGGTCGGCTGCAACTGGGGCTACTGGGGCCGCTCGATGAAGAAGATCCTTTATTCTACCGCTATTGGTCGATATCATGAGAGGCACTGAACATGGACCATACTACACATAGGCTACCTGCTGCCAGCGGCATCGGGTGCCATGGGCGATACTTGTGTCAAGATGAGGCTTGTGAGGAGACTAGCGAGAGGCATGACTGTGCAGTCGCGGGGAGGCAAGCACGATGCATACTAGAATCTGCACTGTGCAGCTATGAGCAGCTTCCATAGCGACAATAATTATTTCCAGGTGACGATCAGTTGGGAGAGAGATGGATTGTCTGCGATTCATTTGTGAAGATTGTAAGACGGGGCAGCATGACCGTTGCCGTGGCGGGACATGGTGTGACTGTGGCCACGGGAATAAGATAGACGCATCATCACAGGAAGGGGAATAAGATGGCTACAGAGAGAGACACCACGGGCCATGGCGAGTTCAGTGGTGGGGCAGGGCTGATCGACCCACAGATGCGGGTAGGTCGGTTAGTTGGTAACGCGAGCGGCACTGCAGTGCTGACTGAGATAGGACAGGAGCTGAGGGAGATCTACGCCCTTGACCCCGCAAAGTCTGGCCAGGACCTGGCCACTGTGCAGCTTGAGCGCCCATGAACTCACCTACGCTAGGCTGGCTACGCCTACAGGCTGACTACACATGCTATCTTGGCAAAGAGGCAACAGTGCACTTGGACATCGTTGATGTCCCGATTATTGGCATCAAGGCAAGGGATGGGCGCATCTTTCTGGAGGCAGTGAAGGAACTGCGGGGAGAAAGGATTGATCAGCCTGAGGACCCAATGGTTGCATGGATTGGGGCTGACTATACAGAGATACTTACTGTACAGCTTACTACCGAAGCTGCCACTGCATTCCACCCTGGAGATCCAGGCACCCCGTCAGCTGTGTACAGGATGTTGTTCCCGATATCCCTGCAAAGCGATCTCGCTTGGGCTGCTAGCGGCAACCTTGCAGGTAAGCGACACTCTTGGGAGGGACACTACAAGGAGGAGATATGGTAGCAAGGCCCAGTAAGTTGGTGCAGCGCATGCTGCACCAGAAGAGTACCAAGGGTACACATGTCTATGTGCCCGAGGATGAGACGGCCATGCCGCAGTTTATGCGGTCTGGCTACTTCCTCAAGGCCGCTCTGCCTGACCCGCCACCGCCAGTCATTGCTCTGACGATTGAGTTCTGACATGAGGCGCGCCGTTAGCCTGGCCCTGCTGTTCGTGAGCATAGCTGCAGCAGCCATAGCCTTTGTGACTGGGGTTTGGGCGCCTGACCCAATCCCTGCCGACAGCCCTAGCCCAGAACCATGGTTCAGTCACCAGACTGAGAATGACGGGTGACCAATGGTACCGAAGCAACGCGGCCCAGGCCAGACTCTTGGGATAAAGGTGGCTGCTGTGAGGCGGATCATGGTGTGGGTCGTGGTGGTTCTGGGGCTAGCTCTTGCGTCTACCCTTGTTGGGCCGCATGAGAAGCCAGTTACAGAGTTAACACGTCCTGCTGAGTATGATGGGACACATCCATGATACGATTGATAGATCTCGCCCCAGGGGATGTGGTGACGATAGGCACCAGCAAGGCGTGCTACGTTGGGCGGGTAGACCCACACCCTCTTTGGCCTCGCATGAGCCTTGTCATCTGGCGCATGGGCACAGGCGGCTGGTCGCTAGATGCGCTAAGCTATGCCTATGTGATCAATGGTGAGTCTGAGACAGTGGGGGTCGATGGGCCAGAAGCTGCGTCTAGGCGAGCTAAGGCACTTCACAACGCGCTGATGGTGGCATTGGAGGTGGGGCGCTAATGACAGCGCGCGTTGCTGTGTGGAGAGCATATTCATGTCCGATCTGTAATGCTGGCAAGTATCAGGCCTGCACTTCGCTCAATGAACCAAAGCGTCTCTTGAGGACTCCACATACTGCTCGTAAGCGTTTAGCTTGGGAGACCATTCGGGAGACCATTCTAGGGAGGAGACCGCACAGCCATGACATAGAACTTGAAGCCTACACTGCTGACCGCGTCGCTAGGCATGTGCGCGATGGCAAGCCTGACAGCTGGAAGCTGCAGCATTGGAACTCTCTCCCTGACATATGCCTGATTGAAGGATGTGATGGCAGCGAGATTGACCAGCGTGGCCCAGTCTGGGTGCGCAATGGTGACCATGTGCTGATGCTTAAGGCCTGTGTCGAGCATTGGGAAGCTGTATATCGGGTGCTGGGCGTACAGGCATCTTGGGAGAGGATGGATGGCTCATGGCGGAGCATGTGATCACAATCATTCGCGGTAAGAGAGGCCACTCTAGCAACAGCATTACGGTCGTTCCTGATGGCTCTGGCTCATACCATATGGCCAAGTGCTCTTGTGGCCGGTACCAGTCGCGCTGGCACTTATCAGCAAGGATCGCCCAGCAGAGTGGCGACTCTCATACACGGCGCAGTGAGAACAATGAGCGGCAATGACCCGAATGGCTCCGCACACGATGCTTCTTGGCAGCAGGGTTACCGGGCTGCGAAGCTAGAGACGCTCCTGTGGTTGCAGGAGCTGCTTGAGGAGCACATTACTGCTGCCGGGCAGTACGATGATACCAGGTCGATCCAGGTTGTGCTTAAGCTAGTACAGGACAGGATGCTTGCCGAGTCATGAGAGATGCACGCCTGCTGCTTCTGCTCATCTTGCTGGTCTCTGTATTGGCAGTAGCGATTATTGGCGGGATGTCCGCTGGCAGTGTTGGCCCATGAAAGGGGCATGATGGCAAAGAGTGTGAAGTATGGCCGGCTAGGCATCGCTGGCATTCCTGATGATGAACCTGTGTTCGTACTTAGGGCCAAGGACTCCGTGGCGCTCGCAGCAGTCACTATGTACCGAGAGATGTGCATGCTGATTGGCTGCACTGTCGCGCACACAGATGCGATCCAGCAGCTCCTGACTGACTTCGAGGACTGGCGCGCGGCGCATGAAAATCAGATTGGGTTCCCTGACTAGGATTGCCGACCGGATCAGGCACCCTCGATTACCAGGCATAGGTCGGCAGCGCCTTAGCTGGGCGCTGACCGGCCGTTCCTGCGCCTCTCTAGGCCAGTAGACGCAAGGTTAGGCGCGTAGTAGGGTCGATGTGTCAGTGAAGGTGCCTGGAAAGTAGCGAAGCTGTTAAGGCAGCTGTGTCTCGCTAGGCTGAGTGCCCCGGGCCGGACAACTGGAGTCCCATGTTACGAGGATTGGGGCGTGTAGCAGTAGTTGCTGCTGCCCTACTGGCGCTAGGCGTAATGGGAACGCCTGCGCATGCAAGTACAGAGAGTGGTAACGGCACCTGGGTTACCGCGACAACGTCAGGATGGTCACATACGGTGTGTGGTATCTCAGCACACTATTATGGCCGCTGTGATGTCGCAAGGATTCGGGCGGCCAACCCCTCCATCAACTCACAAAGCCTCATCCATGCTGGGCGGAGCTATTGGGTGCCTCTAGGTGCCAGCCGGACCCCAGCGCCAGCATCGCCTTCAGCCATTGGATGGGTACGCCCGATTGGGAATGCCTGTGTCACCTCTGGCTATGGACCGAGATGGGGAAGTTTCCACGCTGGGTATGACCTGCTACGCCCATGGGGCATGCCTATCCGGGCTGCTGCTAGTGGCACAGTGATCGGCGCCGGATGGATCCACAGAGGGTATGGCATCTCAGTGATGATTGCACACTCTGGGGGCATCAAGACTCACTACGGGCACATGTCAGTGGAGTATGTCCGCCCAGGCCAGCACATAACAGCTGGCGAGATTATCGGGCGTGTCGGGAACACTGGACACATAGTGAGCAGCAACTACAGCCAGCCACATCCAGGATCACATCTGCACTTTGAGGTGCGCAGGGGGAGCGGCATATGGCCTGCCTCCATCAATCCTGGTGCATGGATGTTGGCACACAGCGCTCGATTGGGGTGCTAGCAATGGCAACTGCGATAGTGGGTGCATTGTTCCTTCTGGCCAGCCTTGTTGGTATCCGTATCAGCTATAGGGTTGGTTGGGGCCGTGCAACTGATCTGGCCTGGGAGGAAGCTGAGCCGTTCATAAGAGCACAGGCACAATGGGCACGCATCCTGCGTGAGCCTACCCAACCACTAAGGATTGTCGGGCTGGATGGCCGGGTTTTAGCGCACCAGATCCTGAAAGGATGGCGGAACATGATCTGTCATTCGAGGCATAGCAAGAGGCGACTTTGGCTGAGAGCAGTGAACGCCAGCCGCGTTGTCAAGGGGGCAGTGGCTGCTGCTACTGTGCTGGCTATAGCCCTGCTGTTAGGTGCCGTGTCCAGTACGCCTGTGCATGCCGTGGCATCATTCACAACGCCAATGCGCGCTGCGTTCTACTACCCATGGTTTCCGCAGACGTGGCACGCGAATGACCACTACCTGCCGTCGCTCGGGCAGTACTCCAGTGACAACTCTGCTGTTATCGACAAGCACATTGACGCCATGCAGCACTCTGGCACTGAGGCGATGATCGCTAGCTGGTGGGGGCAGGGTGCACAGAGCGAGCAGACGCGCTTCCCACTCCTCTACCAGCGCGCCGCCGTGGCGGGCTTTGGCGTTATGCCGTACTATGAGCCAGAGGCACAGAGCCCAGACCCGACGGTGGCTAAGATCCAGTCTGATCTGGCCTATCTGAATGGATATGTGAATGCATATCCTAACTCTGCTGTCTTGCTCGGCGGGAAGCCAGTCATCTTTGTCTACAATGCAGGCAGTAGTAGCTGTGCAGAGGTGACGAAGTGGAAGACTGCCACGAATGGATTTACTGACTGGTATGTCAACATGAAGGTGTTCAGTAACTACAAGAGTTGCGCTGACCAGCCTTCAAGTTGGCACCAGTATGGGCCGGCTGTACGAACTAGCTCTCACCTGCCATACTCATATGGCATCTCAGCTGGGTTCTGGCACCACAACGAGGCTGCCCCAAGGCTGACGCGTGACCCGGTTCAGTGGGTCGCTAACGTCGCCAGCCAGAAGGCTGCAGCTGCACAATGGAAGCTGACCTACTTCAATGAATGGGGCGAGGGTTCTGCTATCGAGAGCAGTCCAAGCTGGGGAAGCGCTAGTGGGTATGGTACCTATCAGGACGCGCTGCATGATGCATATGGGAATTCAACCCCACAACCGACTGCTACTGCGACGCCAAGCCCTACACCATCCGAGACATGCCCAGCGCCGCTGGGTGTGACATTTGATGAGGCTGACGAGATCGCACTGGCAGCCTATGTGCAAGCGCAGGCTGCTGCAGCCTGCTCCAGTCCCACTCCGACGCCCACAACGCCGGCAGGGGCTGTTACAGTGATGGTTGCTGGTGATATTGTCGAGACACCAACGTGTAATGGATACACATCCGGATGTCAGGATGGCTGGACGGCTGAACTGTTGTTCCAGTATGGCCCGAATGCGGTGCTGACTACGGGCGACAACCAGTACGAGAGCAACACGCTCGCTGAGTACAATGCTGGCTGGGGCCGGCAGACGTGTGCAGCTCCAACCGACTGTGATGCCTGGGGCAAGCATATGGCCAATATATACCCAGCCCCAGGGAACCACGAATGGTTGACTGCGAACGCACAGGGCTACCGCGACTACTTTGGGCCGCGCCTGGCCCAGATTGGGAGCGACACACCTAGCCCCAACCAGATGTACTACTCATGGGATATGGGAGCCTGGCACTTCATCAGCCTGGACAGCGACTGCTCGCAGGTAGGCGGATGTGGCGCTAGTAACCCAATGATGGCCTGGTTGGCTTCTGACCTAGCAGCCAATAATGGCCGGCCAACGATCATGTACTTCCATCACCCGCGCTGGTCCAGCGGCAGCCATGGCAACATCACTGGATCCAACGCACTCTGGCTCGCAGCTGTCGCGGACCCAGATGTCCAGCTGGTGCTGAATGGCCATGACCACTGGTACGAGAGGTTTGACCCTCTTGGCGCCAATGGCCTGCCAGTTGCTAATGGTGTCCGCGAGTTCGTCGTGGGTACAGGCGGCAAGGGATTTACCTGTGGCTCAGCACCGTTCCTGCCTGGTTCAGCCGCGCAACAGTGCACCTCTATGGGCGTGCTGTGGCTTGAGCTCAGGCCGGATGGCTATAGCTGGTCATTCAAGCCAGTGAGCGAGGTGGGCGGGCCAGGCCCGGCATTCTCCGACAGTGGCAGCTCTACCCTGCGCTTGTAGTAGGGTAGAGCCTAGCAGGTCCAGAGGATGCGAGCGAGCTACATACGGCTGTCGTTGGCTTACAAGGCGAGGCAGATAGTGTCCCTATGTAAGAGACAAAATAGTTGATGCTATGCCATGACCATCCTCTGGACCTGCCTGGATGCAGAAGGGAAGCTATATGCCTACGCCAACAAAGGTGCACATGCGCCTTGAAAGCGGAGCATACATGTGTGGCGTGGGCAAGCGATGGTCCAGTCAGCAGCTTGGCTCAGTGCGAAGCGAGGCTGGAGTGACATGTGGCAACTGCCTACGCTTGATTACTAAGGGACTTCAGATGGCCTATCACATTCCGCCTGATGACTACAGTCCACCTACGCGTTGTGAAGAGTGCCTTGAGTTGATCACGATTAGCCCTGTCATTGGAGGGCATCGCTGGAGTCACCTGCAGCAGGGCAGGCCAGGGTATCCTCCGATAGGTCATGAGGTGGATATGCGGCCTGAAAGGATGGTGGGATACCAAGACTGGCAAGACTGTCTATGGGCCGCTATCCTATGAGCTGCGACTAGCAATCGAGAGAGGGAACATGAACAAGCCTTATGTCGGGATGATGGTCCTGGCCAAGAGCATCGCCAATGGGCACTCAACCTGTGCGCCGGCAGTCGTTACGCGGGTGTGGCAGGATGGATCGCCTGCCGTCGTGAACCTGATGGTGTTGCACGACGCCAGTAGCCCAGCGGCTGAAACCTCTGTGTATCTCTACAACACTGAGGATGAAGCTCGTGACCCAGGCGCACCTTCGCGCGCCGCGTGGCGCCTGCCTGAGACGGGGTCTGTGCAGGCGTACGCTTCTGAGCGCTGATTGGCCTGCCCGAGCGGCACACCCCCTGAGAAAGCGAGTGCTCAGGGGGTGTTGCTTGTATAGGGTAACATATGCCACAGGGAGGTGTCATGGCAGCTCGTTCACCACAGGAGCCTGGCAGGAACATAGACAGTGACCAGGAGTGGCTCGACGCTGAGCATGCTGCCGGGCGGATCAAGGTTATTGAGGATGACCTTGATGTCCCTATTGGTGTTAGACTTCAGTGGACAGGGAAGACTCGCGACAAGGGATCTCCTTACCTGATCCCTGATGCAGCTAACCGATGTAGTGGCAGGGCCTTTGTGCGGGATGACCAGGGGTGCAAGATCATTGATGCCAAGGGTCGCTTCCTGACTAGGCAGTGTCTCCGTTGGCGCACCGAGGGGCTGACAGTATGTGCAACTCATGGCCCAGGGGTTGGTAGCGGGAAGATTGCTGCCCAGCGCATCCTGGATGAGATGGCACATATGGCCGCCTTGTATCTTCACAACATGGCCTTCAAGAAGAAGATGGCAGATGGAGACAGGATCAGGGCTCTCAATTCCATTCTGGATCGGGTAGGGGTACGTGGTGGCACTGAGGTTGTGGTCTCTACTCCGCACTGGCAAGAGATGCTGCGGGAGATGTTCGAGTCAGGAGACACAGACTTCCCAGAGCCAGAACAGGCTGCCGAAACTGCGCCTGCGCCTCGCCCTAGGCGGCCACCACGAAGTGGAAGTGGAGTCACAGGAAGGGGCCAATAGTGAGCACGAGCGCCATAGCTGAGCAGCTTCTGGCGACTCCTGTCCCGCCTGAGCGGCTAGTCAGGCGGATATGGGAGCAGCTGCAATGGCGCCCATACAATCTCCAGAGAGAGATTCTGCTAGACCGCACCAGGAACAAGGTGCTCGCTGCCGGCCGCCGGGCGGGCAAGAGCCAGACAGGCGCACAGAGGTTAATCCCTGAGGCTTTCCGAACCTGGTATGAGATGGACATGCTCAAGGTACGTGGCCTGCGGCGGGAGTACTGGATCGTTGGCCCTGAGTACAGCGACTCTGAGAAGGAGTTCAGGATACTCTGGAGCTCTCTTAAGCGTCTTGGTTTTACATTTGACCACCCTGGTTCATACAACAACCCTGAGTCTGGTGATATGCACATATCATTGTTTGACCGGTTGTTCGTTGTGCATGCGATGTCGGCTAAGTACCCAGGCACCCTCGTTGGCGAGGGATTGTCTGGTGTTGTGTTCTCAGAGGCTGCTAAGCTAAAGCCCAGTGTGTGGGAGAAGTTCATCCGCCCAACACTGGCGGACTTTGGCGGTTGGGCTCACTTTGGCAGCACACCAGAGGGCAAGAACTGGTACTATGACTTGTACATGATAGGTCAGGACCCAGAGCGTATAGACTGGAAGTCCTGGCGCTCTCCCGCCTGGGCTAACCCATATGTGTATCCTGGTGGCGCGAACCTGGAGCTGCTCAAAGGACTTGCAGAGGCCCAGCGGCATGGCCGGCTGGATGAGGCAAAGAAAGTTCTGCGATGGATGCGTGATGCAACTGATGGGGTGATGTACCCAGAAGGCATCAATAAAGAGATCTGGTCAATGTGGCTCGACATGTCCGCTGAGCTCTTTAACCAGGAGATTGCGGCCATGTTCACTGAGTTTGTCGGGCGCGTGTTCAAGGACTTTGATGACGAGATACATGTCAATGATGCTGGCTTCAGAATGGGTTGGGAGACTTGGGCCTGCGCTGACTATGGTTTCACCAACCCGTTTGTGTGGCTACTGGTCCAGGTTGACCCGACTCACACCAGGTTCCATGTACTAGATGAGTACTTTGAGACCGGAAAGACAACTGAGGAAGCTGCTGTTGAGATCATGTCAAGGCAACTTGTGCCTGTTACCATTAGGGGATTCTTCCCTGACCCCTCTGAGCCGGATAGGACTCGTAGGTTAGAACAGCTGCTCAAGGTGCCGTCACATAGCCCTGGTAGTCTAATGATACAGCAGAGGCTTGAGTGGTTCCGCAGGAAGATGAAGGTTGCAGCTACACCACATGGGCCAGCTTTGACTGTAAACAGGAAGTGCGTGCAGACAATTCGTGAATGGAACGACTATCGTTACCCGGAGACTGCCGAAAAGGCCAGCGAGAAAGGCCGCAACGCACCTGAGAACCCACAGAAGAAGGATGACCACACAGCAGAGGCACTGGGACGGTTGTTCTCTGGGATGCTCGGGAACCCATACAAGCAAACTAGGCAGCGAACAGCTGTTAGGTCGAGATGAGGAAGGTATAGAGTGGTAGCACTTAACCCATACTCAACAGCGCTGGCACTCGGCCGTCCAGCCCCCACATATGTGACTAATGTTGCTGACAAGGATAGGGTGCAGGCGTACTGGACCTATCGTGACATATATAACAATGTGGCTGAGGCATTCGCTGCACTCCTGCGGGCGGGCAATGATCTCAAGAGCATTCGGTATATCCCTCTTGGGCGCGCACTCATCGAGGCGACAAATCGCTACCTCGGGCAGGATCTTACCTGGACTATGGAGATGCCGGCTGGGCAGCCAACAGCATCTGATGAGGTCATTGCGGAGATTGAGGCCTGGCTGGCCGCGCTATTCAAGCGTGAGGAGTTCAATGCCAAGTTTGGGTCTGCAAAGCGAACTATGCTCATTAGTGGTGATGCAATACTGCAGGTATCAGCTGACCCTAACAAGGCGCCCGGTACTCGCCTACGTATCACCGAGCTAGAGCCTGAGCAGTACTTCACGATAGAGGATGCTGTTGATGCTGAGCGTGTGATTGCCGTCTATATCGTCACCCTGACTACCTCAGCAGATGGACAGACTACGGTTGCACAGCGTGAGGAGTACCGCCGCATCCTGACACAGGGCATGGCGACGCAGTACAGCACGCCCATGGGTGGGATCTACTACAAGCTTGGCTTCTTTGAGCAGGACAAGTGGGATGACAGGTTCCCACTGTCGGAAGCAGATCTTTCTCCAGTTCCAGTGCCCCCATGGTACACACAGACTGATGCATTGGTGCTGCAGCTACAAGGATATGCGCTGCCTGCACAGATAACGGCCATCCCGCTTTACCACTTCCGGAACACGAGGATGGGGCCATTTGGACTCTCTGAGCTACAGGGGATTGAGACGCTGCTGGCTGGTGTGATACAGGGAGCGACAGATGAGGACATGGCTGTTGCCTTGGCTGGACTGGGTGTATACGCCACAGACTCGGGCGGGCCAAAGAAGGATGATGGCTCTGATGATGATTGGGTAATTGGCCCGGCTGCAGTCATGGAGCTGGACCCTGACAAGAAGTTCTGGCGCGTCGATGGCGTCACATCAGTCTCCCCGATGCAGGACCACCTTGGTTATCTACGTGGGCAGGCCCAGGAGTCTACGGCGACCCCAGAGGCAGCAATGGGCAGGGTTGATGTGGTCACCGCCAAGTCTGGGATAGCACTCATGATTGAGATGGCCCCAGTACTTGCTAAGAATCGGGAGCGCGAGGACAGCCAGCTTAAGCCAAAGCTAGATCAGTTTATGTTCGATCTGCTTAATGGCTGGACACCTGCCTATGAACAGCGGCAGCCTGTTGGCCTTGTAGTGACATCATCTTTTGGCGACGCACTGCCTGTTGACCGTGAGGCAGTGATCAAAGAGGCCACTGAGATGGTCACTGCCAAGATTATTGACGCTGAGTTCGCTAGGCAGTACCTGCAAGACCGTTTGGGTATTCAGTTCCCAGTTGACATGGCAAAGAGGATGGCAGCCGCAGCACAGGTAGAGTTGGATGCTGTTGGGGCCAGGATGGATGCTGAGGTAGCAGCTACAGGGACAGGAGCGCCCACCGATGGCGGATGAAAGACTGCTCAGATTCGATCAGGGCAGCAAGTTCACCTACACAGTGAAGGTGCTGTTTGATGGCGCTGTAGTCAACATCACTAACTGGACCGCTAGAATGCAGGTGCGTGGCGACCGGCGACTGACATCCCCAGTCTTGGCAACCTTTTCATCCTCTGGAGGCAGCCCAAGGCTGGTAGTGCTTGGCCCAGAGGCTCTAGTCCTGATTGACATCCTTGGGGCTGATACATTGGGATGGGGTTGGGATCAGGGGCAGTATGACCTGACTATATATGAGCCCAGCGGCGAGCCACATCGTATCCTTCAGGGGGAGATTCATGTGAGTCATATAGTTACAGCGTCGGCATAGGGGGAGGGGTCATGGATGGGGAGACACCTGAGGAGTTCAGGGCGCGTATGCTCTCGATTGGGGTGATTAGCCGACGTACTAGAGATAACGTTGTTGAGGCACGCCTGCCGGCTGGTGGGTGGACTAAGGCGACTACCGATGAGCTAGGCAACACTGTCACTGAGCATTCAGCACCTGGGGCACCGGGCGTGTCACATCGCCAGGATGTTCTTCTAAGGCCAAAGCCAGTCAAGTACAAAGTCGGGCCTGTCCGGTAAAGGAGATATGGGATGAGTGAACTGGGCGATCAGCTCAGAAGGCAGGCCGAGGCTGCTGATGCGGAAGGCGAGCTAGCCGACCGGATGGATGCGGCGCTGGTATCCTATCGCGCGGATATGAGTGAGGCTAATAGGCTGGCCTACCGCGAGGCTGTCGAGGCTCTAGCAGCGTCTAGGGCAACAGCTCGCGCCGGTAGGGTTGCCCTTGTCGTCACTGCCGAGAAGAATGAGGTGTAGTCATGGCCTGGACTGTATCTGGTCTCTACGTTGTGAGCTTCCTCGATATCTTTGACGCGACCCAGCTTGCAATCGACCTGTCTCTGACTTCACACAAGATAGCTCTGTACAATAATACTGAGACCCCCAACTACAGCACTGAGTCTGCCTATGCCACCACCAACGAGGTTTCCGGCACTGGCTGGGCGGCTGGCGGGGTTGCGCTTTCGGCTGCTGCCTCTGGTGGCGGATCGACTGCGCCAACATTCACTGAATCGCCAACTGGCTCTCTCATGTACGACATGGCTGATGTTGCTGTGTCAGGCACGACCCTGACATTGGTCAGGGGCATGAAGCTCTATGCTGATGCCCTCGCTGGGAACAACCTGATAATTGGTATTGACTTTGATGCTGATTATTCAACTGTCGCTGGCATATTTGGTATTGCTTGGGCTGCCACTGGCGTCTTTGCAGTCGACATTACACCGTAGCCCTATAGGAGGGAGGATGCTATGCCAGACTGGCCGTTCCCCGCTGGGCAGGTTATAGAGTCAGCTGGCGTAGACACAGCGAACTCTAGAGGGACTGGCGTGACTGCATCCGCGTCAGTAAACACCAAGGGCAGCTGGACTCAGATCATTGCAGCGACTGCATATGAGTCAAACTGTGTTTTTGTCAATGTACGAGCGCCCAGTGCTGCGACACAAAGTTACCTGGTTGATATCGGGTTTGGAGGGGCAGGGTCAGAGTTTGTAGTTATCCCAAATCTGGTGATCGGGTCAATGACAGGGACAGTCGCCAAACATGGAGGTATATGGCTACCGATACATGTTCCTAGAGGTACGCGCATATCAGCAAGATGCCAGTCTTCAGTTGCATCTGGTATTGTTAGGGTCATGGTTCACACTATGGCAGCTGGTTTCATTAATGGTGTCGGCCTGTCTAGGGTGATAGATTATGGTACAGTGCTATCCACATCAGAGGGCACAACCGTTGACCCTGGAGCAACTATCAACACAAAGGGCTCTTGGGTCCAGCTGTCTGCATCGATAACTAACCCAATGAGGGCATTTTTTCTTGGGTTCTCTTCCCTCAAGAATGGGGCAAGTACGTCAGCCAACTTCTTACTTGATGTTGGTGTTGGTGCTGCTGCGAGTGAGCGCACTGTACTGTCAAACCTGCACTTTGAGGTGTCATCTACTGATGACACTGTTACCCCCTCGCTGATGGGCCCGTTCTTTGCAGAGATTGCTGCTGGCGTCAGGCTAGCTGTGCGTGCCCAATCTAGTGGGGCTGACGTAACTGACAGGCTGTTTGGTGCAATGGTTTATGGAATCGGATAACGTAACAGAAGGGTAGTACTATGTACTTTAACTCTGATGCAGCATTGTCACACCAGACTGCAACGGACTTGTCCAGCCTTACTGGGATGCCCATTGCTGCCCTCACCCCCCGACACTCGATCATGATTCAAGTTCCTGGGAATGAGCCCAGCGTCTGGGTTGGCCAATCCTCTGTTCAAGCGAATGTCAATGAAGGCTTTCAGGTAGCCTCTGGTGACACAATGATATTCGTGATGAATGCTGAGCACCTTTATGCGATTGCAGAGAATGGGACGTCAAACTGCAGGATCTTCTCGACTGTGGGGTAGCTAGTGCCTACTGTGATCGCGTCAGGGACTCAGGCAGCGACAGTTGCAACTGAGCATACCCTGGCGACTGATACCACAAACAAGGTGTATGTTCTTAAGGCTGACTTGTCCAACTTGGCTGATGGGACCACGCCTGACATAGTCATCCTGCGGCTGTACTCAAAGATCCTCTCAGGGGGCACGGAGCGGTTAGTCTATGAGGCTGTATACATTGGTGCACAGACTGCAGACAATGTGTACTCGCCACCGCTTCCTGAGGACATATCATGCAAGGCGACCCTACTACAGACACAAGGCACAGGTAGGTCATTCCCCTGGTCCCTGCTGGCCATCTAGCTGACAGAAGAGGTGAGGTAGCGTATGTCAACTAACACACGCTACCTTGCCGAATACTTAAAGGGTGGGAATGCTACAGCTACCCCACCCACAGTTGCTGCTACCGCATCAATACCAGCGCCTGTAGTAAACGTTGGCTCGACCATATCTGCGACAAATATTGCCTGCACGACTTCAATCCCAGCCCCCCAAGCACAAGCTGGCGTAGGGATCTCGCCTGCAACTGTAGATGCTGTTGCAACCATACCAGTACCTTCTGTCAATACCGGATCAACGGTAAGTGCAACTGCTGTATCGGCTGTCACCTCCATCCCTGCGCCGGCGGTGAACACTGGATCTACAATAAGTGCTACTGGTGTAGCTTGCCTGGCTTCGATACCAACGCCACAGGCTCAAGGTGGTGCGGAGGCATCACCACCAACTGTGAATGGTGTTGGCACACTCGCAACACCATTCATCAATACTGGTTCGACGATTAGTGCTGTAACCATCAGTACAGTGGCTAGCATCCCAGCGCCAGCTATCAGCACTGGGTCTACAATAAGTGCCGCTACAGTTGCTGCATCAGCTAGCATACCAGCACCTAGCGCCAGCACTGGGTCCACAATCTCTAGCATAACAGTCAATGGGGTCGCTACGATCCCATTGCCAACGATCACAACTGGCGGTGGTGGTGGCGATGTCAACATCCCTGCAGCTACTGTCTCTTTGGCTACATCAATCCCAGCAACTAGCATCAACACTGGATCAATTGTTTCAGCTGCTACCCTGTCAGCATTGGCATCAATCCCAGCACCTGTGGTGAATGTTGGCTCCACAGTCTTCCCCGTGACAGTCCATGGTGCCACATTCATCTATCTGCCGGCACTCAACCTGGTCAAGCCCAGGCCTCCAAACATCATCGTGAATGTTGTCGATTCAATGGCATCGAGCGATGTACGGCGGGCGAGAGTCCTAGTTGATGTCAGGAGAGGTCAGGCGTGACTTCTCCACTGCGTGATGACAGGGAGTGGCTCCGTGCATATGCCGGAGTCCAGACGATCTCTGACGCTGAGGTGCTACGGATCATTCAGGACTCATATAATGAAGTCAGGCGTCAGATAGCCATCATAGAGACTGCCGCTCGCGGCACTATATCAGATCGCATCAGAATCGAGCAGATGCGACGTATTCAAGCCGCGTTGATGCGCGAGCAGGCTCTGGTCTTCAGGCGCCTGGGGAATGTCATCCGGGCTGCCCGCCTTGAGGCAGCTGCTAGAGCCTTGAGCCTGGGCAATACGATAGATGCGCTCGCCTTTGAGCGCGCGGGTCGCCTCGACCTAGCTAGGGACTTGGCAAGAGGCCTGACCATGGGCTTAGAGCGGACACTTCAGGTGGCACTGTCCAGGATGGAGCTAAGCCGTATCCCGTTAGCTGAGCATGTGTACCGAGCCAGGGTGTGGATGGATGGAAGGCTACAGGCCGGCATCAACTCGGCCTTAGCTCGTGGCCTGACGGCTGCTGAGTTTGCTGCGGAGGCACGCGACTGGATTAATCCCAACACCCCAGGTGGTGTACGTTACGCTGCGATGCGACTTGCCCGTAGTGAGATAAACAATGCGTTTCATGCGATGTCGATGCATCAGGCACAGGAGAAGCCTTGGGTTGAGGCAATGAAGTGGCATCTGTCTAGGTCACATCCTAAGGCTGACCAATGCGATGAGTACGCCAATGAAGACAAGTTTGGCCGGGGCGCTGGGGTCTTCCCAAAGGCAGATGTACCTCGCAAGCCACATCCACATTGTTTCTGTTTTGTGACGCCTGCTCTGGTGGGTGAGGATGAGTTCCTGGATGCTCTAACGGGCGGAAGCTATGATAGGTATATAGACCATGCGAGGCCAGGCTCTAGGGCAACTGAAGAGTCAAGGCAAGCAATATCAGGGTCTGGGGACAGGCCATCAAGGTAATTGTCGGCAGCAGGGTACTATTGCCGGCAACGTCGGGTATACTCTTGGAGGATCGATATGACTACACCGCTTGGCGCACAGAGTGGCGTCGACCCAGCTGCACAGAGTGGCAGCCTTGGAGAAGGCGGGGCAGGAACCGGTGCACCAGCCGGCGCACAGAGTGGCGCCGTAACAAGTTCAGGCGACGGTACGGCTAACAGCGGACAGAGTGCTACTGTTGCCCTTGCCGAGTATGACAGGCTGAAGGCGATGCTGGCGCAGTCCGATCGGCGGGCTACGGAGAATGAGGCAAAGCTCCGGCAGTTAGTTGATAAGGATCTTCCGGAAATCGACAAGCTAAGGCGCGATAAGGATGACACAGACAAGGCGTTGGCTGCTGCGAAGGCACAACTCGATGCCATGAGAATCGAGAATGCCTTCTTGACAGACAACACGCTGAAGTGGCGGAATCCTGCGTCTGCGCTGCGGCTGCTCGATCGGTCAAAGATCACAGTTGACTCCGATGGGAACGTGGCAGGCATGAAGGCAGCGCTTGAGGCTCTCGCCAAGTCTGACGCATACCTGTTGGAGCCAGCTGAGGCAGCAGAAGGCGATGCGGGTAAGACTGCCGCACCGCTTGGGACTCCGCCAGCAAACAGCGGCCTGAATGCTCCAGGGAAAGCTCCCGTTGGAGCTCTAGCCGCTCGCCTCCCGGCAATGAGGACTCGCTTGGGGGCCTGATGACACCTGAGGAGGTGTTAGTTGTCCAGGTTTGATAAGTATGATCCTGTATCGGGTGGGTTCCGTGCCCCACTGAATGCTGCCATTGCTTCGGCTGATGTCGGCAAGATCCAGGGTGTGTCTGTTAACACCTCCGGCAAGGTGGTGATTGGTGGCTCGGCTGAGACTGCTATCGAGGGGGTCATCTGCCCCATTCGTGCAATGGCAGCAGGCGAGATCATCGATGTGATGACATCAGGCGAGATCGTTGAGGCGACGTACACTGTTGGCACCGCATTCACAGCTGGCGCCGCAGCGTTCGTCACTGGCACGACTGGTGTCGTAAACATCACATCTGGTGCAGGCACCAAGAAGATCGGTCGGCTCGTTGAGCTGGACCGAATGGTTGTCCGTGTCCCCGCAGCGACGATTCTGTAATGGAGGGTTGAGATATGGCTAAGGGTTACAGTGCCAGTGGTGATGTCCTGACCCGTACCCGGGACGGGCAGGATCTCAATGCCATCTGGACGCAGTACAATGAAGGTCTTGCTGCATTCAATGCACAGCGGACCCCACTGATCGAGCTGCTCTCGTTTACCGTGAATCAGGTGATCGAGGATATCGTTCAGCCAGGACAAGTGACTTTCGAGAAGGCTTCTGAGTTTGGCATCCCGAAGTCCATCCGGCCAGTGCCGATCGTCACCCAGCGGGCATTCCCGTTCGACTGGTACGACATGCGGAATGGCTTCACGTTCCAGTTCCTCGTGGGGAACGGGAACACTGAAGGCGCTTCGCAGGCACAGCTTGACGCTGTGATGAACCAGGTCATGGAGGCTGACAACCAGCTGATGTATGAGCTGGTCATGAAGGCACTCTTCAACAATGTCAACCGCACAACGAGCGTCCTCAATACGGCCTACACTGTGACGGCACTCTACAATGCGGATGGCGCCTACATCTCGCCCTACAACGGGATGACTTTCTCTGGTTCGCACCAGCACTACATCTCATCGGGTGCAGCCACGCTGGACTCGACTGACCTAGATCAGCTGGTCGCTTTGATCACTGAGCACGGTTACGACAGGCAGAATGGGTACACATCCATTCTTCTCGTCAACAAGACTGAGGCTGACGTCATCAAGACGTTCCGTCGTGGCGTTGTGAACAACAACGCGCAGACGGCTGTCTATGACTTCATCCCGGCTCAGGGCACTGGTTTCCTGCTGCCTGTTGGCTGGGAAATCGCCAGCGGCAGCCAGCCTGGCAACACGTTCGCCGCTATGAATGTGATTGGGTCGTATGGCCCATACCTCATTGTGGAGAACAATATGATCCCGTCTGGGTACATGGTCGCTGCTGCTTCTGCCGGGCGGACTACGAACCTGAATGTGATCGGCATCCGTGAGATGGTCGAGCAGTCCCTGCGTGGCGTTGTCCTGCGACCTGGGAACAACCAGGCGTACCCGCTGATTGACAGCTTCTTCATTCGTGGCGCCGGCAGTGGCGTGGCACGGCGTGGTGGGGCAGCGATCATGCAGGTCACAGCTGGCGCCTACGCTGTTCCGGCATCACTGGTCTGGTAAGGGAGGTGTACTGAATGGCTAAGAACATCCCAATGGATGAGGCTCTCACTGATGAGAGTCGAAGGTACTTGCGAGATCGGGGTGCCTGGGGTGCTGCTCTGGAGAAGCGCCTGGATGCCAACTACTTGCCCGATCCTGCCGCATTGGCAGCGTTCAATGCCCGTGAGAAGGCTGACTCTGTCACTGCCCCAGGTGACATTCAGCTGCGGGAGGAGAATGCCAGGCTGCTGGAGCAGATTGCTCAGCTACAGGCTGCTGCAGCTACTGAAAGTGACGATGACGAGGATGACGAGGATGACGAGGATGAGGATGACCTCGATTACTCTGAGATGTCAATGGACGAGCTGAAGGCAGAAGTCGACCGGCGTAACACGGCAGGAGCAACGCTGTCCAAGTCAGGCACCAAGGTCGAACTGATCGCACGTCTGGAAGCTGACGACGCAGCTGGGTGATGCAGGCTGGGGAGGCTGGCTGGGCCGCCCGACCTTGGCCAGCCTCCCTACTCACTAGCAGGAGGTGAGTTGTGGCAACAGCAGCAGAAGTACAGGCGCTGCGATTGCTCATTGCTGAGGATAATGAGACCACATACTCAGACTTTGATCTCGCAGCTCGCCTAGACGCAGCCTCTGGATCTGCAGACTCTGTAGCTTATCAGGTTTGGACAGAGAAGGCTGCGGCTACTGCAGGACTTGTAGATGTATCTGAGGGTGGGTCATCCAGGAAGATGGGGGACTTGTACGAGCAGGCTATTGCCATGGCTAAGGTGTTTGCTGAGCGCGCTGCCGCCGAGAGTCTGCCGCCGTTAGCTGGTAGCGGGCGCACTGTCCGTGTGAGGCAGCTAGCGAGGCCATAATGGCATCTGACCAGGAGCTGCGGTTTCAGCGAGCACAGACGCTTGCATTCATCAACGCAAACAAGTCGGCCCTGACGCTGACCCCGCGCACAAGGCACAGGGACGGATCAGGAACTAGATGGGTCAGTGGTGAGCCGCGCGAGCCGCAGGCAATGCGCCTGATTGACCAGAGTAGTAATGTGGGGCCGGTGCCTGGTGTTGTTGCCGCATCAGATGGTGTGCAGAGGATTGTGGTATACCAACTGGTGGGCGAGCACGATGCTGTCATGGCATTGTGGGACTATTGGGCTGATGTTGCAGGCGTGAGGCTAGAAGTCGCGGAGCTGCTACCAGATAATGGCTATGAGAAGCGTGGCCTGGTGATTCGTTATGGCGAATAAGGCCACGTTCACATTTGATGACAAGACGCTGCGCCGCAACATATCACAGCTCCCAGCTAAGGTTGATGGGTACATCCATGCTGTGTGCGACTACCAGGGCAATAGAGCTATTAGCTATGCTCGGAAGAATGCTCCCTGGACTGACCGCACTGGGAACGCCCGGAATGGGCTGAGCGTTGATGTTGTATGGGTGCCGATGGTCCGCCACGTCATCACGGTGTTTCATCTTGTCACATATGGGATCTGGCTGGAAATCCGCTGGGCTGGTAGGTATGCAATCATAGAGCCGACGATTAGGCTGTATGGTCCTGACACAATGCGGATGCTGCAGAAGCTGTTTCGACGACTGAATACACAGGGGGTGATTCCCTCATGAGTGCGCTGCGACAGATGGTCTATGCAATGATGACGAACTCGTTTGTGCTTAGTGGCCTTGGGTACGCTGCGCACGTGTACCCTGCATACTCTCCTGATAGCCCAGTCGAGGATCGCTTCCTGGTGTTGCGCTGGGGTGGGACAAGTAGGGGTATTGGTGCTGCCAATCCTGTTATCCTCAATAGTTGGGTATACAATAGGGAGCCTGACTATGGCCCGATAGGCGATGCGCTGGCAGAGATCCGTGCTCTTGTCGAGAGCCTGCCAGCAGTAAGGCTCCAGGATGGCTCAGGCAATGCAGTGCTTGGGGTATTCTGGGAGGGTGAGTCTGGAGACCTGTATGATCCCGCATATAGGGCGTACATGCGGAATAGCTCACACACTATTACTGCTAGTGGGAGTTAAGGAGAGGATATGGAGCCAGCTGTGCATGACCCAATGCCTGATGATGCTGAGCTTGAGCAGCCGCCTGTCGTCAGGTATATTGGCACTGCGGACGTAAGAGAGCTGACTGGTCCAGGAGGCTGGCCATTGGCATGGAGTCAGTCCAATGGGATGGCAGTTACGCTCGCAGAGTTCAAGGCTGCGTTTGGCGATACCTGGCGTCAAGTGCTCGCTGATAGCTCGACTGAGTTCGTTCCAGACCCAGAGATTGCTGACCTGGTGGGAAGCGCATCAGTAGAGTTTCAGATTGGTGGATGATGGATCTCAGGTGCCCTCACAAGAAGCATGGGGAGCTGGATGATGGCCTGCTCTCTTTCAAATGCTCATCTAGGCTTTGTGGGTCGGCACCTGGAGTTGTTGTCATGCACTGGTTTGACTCCCTGACAGGAGAGCCGGTCAAAACAAGGAAGTTCCGCGACCCCAGCAAGGAGGATAGGATTCATGGCTCTAACGAACACCCCATTGCCGTTCGGTCTACGTGATGTTAAGATCACGCCATACACGGACGCTAGTGCAACAGTATTGGGCAGCCCGCCAGTTGACCTTCCCAATGGCCGCACGTTCTCATTTGCCGAAACTGAAGCATTTGAGGATCTGCGTGGCGATGACAGTCTTGTGGCTACACATGGTTCAGGGCCACAAGTAGCTTGGGAGCTAGAAGGTGGCGGTGTGTCACTGGAAGCAGTCCGATCTATGTATGGTGGCACGATTGTGGAGACTGGGCCAACGCCAAACCAGGTCAAGACACTCACTAAGAAGGTGACGGATGTTCGTCCGTACTTCAAGGTGGAGGGCCAGATGATCTCGGACTCTGGCGGGGATCTGCATGCAGTTGTCTACCGCTGCCGTGCGACTGGTGACCTAGATGGGGAGTTTGCCGATGGGCAATTCTTCCTGACTGGCGCATCTGGGGTTGGCCTGCGTTCACTCGTGGCTGCTGATCTCGATAAGGTGTGGGCAATGGTCCACAATGAGACCGCAACAGCAATCGTCTAAAGGAGGGGATTCAAAATGGCAGATCTTTCCGCCGCAGTTCAGAATCCTGGCCTGGCGGGTGTTGCCCCAACCTATTCGGCAGTGGCTGCTGCAGACTTCTTTGTTGCAGCACCGAGGTCACGTTACGTGCTTCACTACAAGAATGGCGCTACACCAACTGGTGCAGCTTCATTCAAGGTGACCGACCCCAACACCCCAGTACCTGCTGCTTCTGGCCAGGCAGCTGGCTTTGCAGACGCAGTTGTGCAGAGCGCTGGAATGGGTGCCACAACCGAGCTGGTATCACAGGTACCAAATAGCGACAGGCATCGCGATTCGAATGGTCGCATTAACCTGACTCATGGCGGTACCCTTACGACCGTGACCGTCGCTATCCTGGGACCGTTCCCAGCATAGCGTTCAACAATACAAGCCAGGGAGCACTAGGATGCCGGCTAAGAAAGCAGTACCAGTAGCAAAGGCGACAGGCAGGGAGGCTGCTGCCTTTAAGGCAGCAGCCTCTCCTGTGCGCATCAGGAAGGTAGCTGTGCCGCGCTTCCCAGCACCACCTCCGCCACCAGCGGCAGGTGGATACACCCTTGGGACAAAAGGTGGCTCTGATAGTCTGTTCGATCTTACTGTGCCATCTGGTGCCACTTGTCAGGTGCGCCGACCAGGAGTTCATGGCCTGATCAAGGCGGGCATCTTGGACTCGATGGACTCGTTGACGGCACTTGTTCAAACTGAGCACATCGACAGGGCCAATGTTGGTGCCAGAAAGGCAGCTGAGGCCAAGGCAGTTGGCAAGTTTGCTGGTGACATGTCGCAGGTTAGTGCAGGAATTGAGCTGATTGATGTCTTGTGCTGCTATGTAGTGGTCCAGCCCGCTCTGTATAGGCCAGCAGACTATGAGAAGGATGGCAAACACTTCGGAGAGGAGATCCCTGCCGGTGCTGTCTCAGTGCTGGATACAGACATCATTGACAGGATGTTTATCCTGCAGTGGGCAGTTGGTGGGACGACTGACCTATCTGCCTTTCGTAAGGAGCTCGGGTCAGTGTTGGACGACATTCCAAGCCTGCAAAACATATCACTGTAGGCCAAGCGAGCTACTAGGGATAACAGAGCAACCAACAGCATACTTCTTGGATCGGGCGATCCTTGCCTTTGGAGTGAAGCTTGAGTCTGAGCTCGATAAGGCAGCGAGTGGCAAGAAGTCAGAGGCCCAGCAGCGCATGGCGAGGCAGATGGTTCTGAATCGCTGGTTGGGAACACAGACTTTTGCGAGCCCGCCTGGGAGGTAGTCAGTGTCAGATTATGACCTTGGGAGAGCCAAGGGCACGATCGAGCTGACCTATGATGCGTCGGGCGGGCGCAAGGCCAAAAAAGGTCTGGATGATATTGGAGCGAGTGCTAAACAGACCCAGCACGATCTCCAGTCATTAGCCAAGGCTTCAGGTATTGCTGCGGGTGTCATCGGTGCCGGGCTGGTCTATGCAGCCAATAAGGCGATTGACTTTGAGCACCAGATTAGCGCCATTGGCGCCGTATCAGGTGCGTCAGAGGCCCAACTAGAGGCATTGCGCAAGAAGGCACTTCAGTTAGGCGCTGATACAGTTTTCTCTGCTTCTGATGCAGCGCGAGCGATGGAAGAGTTAGTTAAGGCTGGCCTCTCGCTGACTGATGTCCTGGATGGTGCTGCTGACGCAACCGTTGCGCTCGCTGCTGCGGGCGGGGTTGATCTGGCTGAGGCAGCAGCTATCGCATCAAACGCAATGAATGTGTTCTCGATCAAGGCCAGAGACATGGGGCATGTCGTTGACTTGATTGCTGGAGCAGCAAACTCATCTGCTATTGACGTGAGCGAGTTTGGTTTTGCACTACAGCAAGCTGGTGCTGTTGCAGCTCTCCAGGGTGTTACGTTTGATGATCTGACAACGGCTATTGCTCTTATGGGTAACGCAGGCATCAAGGGCTCCGATGCTGGCACATCACTTAAGACAATGCTGTCAAACCTCCAGCCAGTCACAAAGCGGCAGATAGATCTGTTCAAGGCACTTGGCATTGTCACCAAGGATGGCACTAACAGATTCTATGACGCACGGGGCAGCCTGCGCAGTCTGTCTGAAGTAGCTGGCGTCCTAAGCTCTGTGACATCAGAGATGACAGCGCAGCAAAAGGCGCTGACGCTGGAGATGATCTTTGGCTCGGATGCCATCCGAGCAGCTGCGATCTTGACAAAAGCGGGTGCTGCTGGCTTTGATGAAATGGCAGCATCCATTGGTAAGGTCACTGCAAAGGATGTAGCAGCTAAGCGGCTCGACAATGTCAAGGGCGCGCTAGAGCAACTGAAGGGCTCAGTAGAGACTGCTGCCATCGCCCTAGGCACCGCGCTGCTCCCGACTATTCGTGCAGTGACAGAGTTCATTACAAAGCTTGTCAACAAATTTAGCGCTCTCGACCCACGCTGGCAGAAACTGATAGCATTCGCTGCTGTTGCGGCTGCTGTCCTGCTTGGCCTTGTAGCTGCTGTAGCAGCCATTGGTGCTGTCATTGCTGGACTGGTTGCATCTGCTGGTGTACTGAAGTTTGCTGCCATCATTGTAGGTATCATTGCAGCCGTCGCCTTGCTTGTTGCCGCCTTCAAGAAGCTCTGGGCCGAAAGTGAAGGGTTCCGTAGTCTAATAGCTTCTATTGTGAAGGTTGCTAAGACTCTTGGAGCATTCCTGCTTGAGATCTTCCACATGGTTGTGGGCTTCATCAAGAGCGATGTGATACCTGGAGTCCTAAAGCTGCGAGACTCCTTTAAGAAGAGTCTTGAGCCTGCCTTCAAGTCTGCAGCCAAGTTCATTGAAGAGCGTGTCATGCCAGCCGTAAAACAGCTGACTGATGCCATCAAGACAGCTATGCCTACAATTCTCGCCATCTCTCGGATTCTGTTCAAGGTCCTATTCAAGGCATTGGAGATTGTTGGTAAGGTACTGGGCTGGTTAATACCGATCATCTTCAAGCTGGCCGGCCCAATGTTCAGCCTACTAATCAATGTCTTGAGCTGGCTCATCAGTAACATTCCGACCTTTGTCAAGTATCTTGTGGCGATTGGCAAGGTACTCTTCACAATCGGTAATATCATTGCTATAGCAGTGATCGCTCCGCTATGGGCCCTGTGGAAGGCTGGTCAGTTTGTCTTCGGGGCGATCCAGGCAATCGTCAAGAAGTTTGTAGCATTCTTCAAGGCTGTGTGGGGCGTCATTGGCGAGCCCGTCAAGGCAGTCTTTGATCTGATAGTCAGCATCATCAGACTCGCGTTTGAGATCATTGGCGCGATTGTTGCTGTCGCTTGGGCAATCCTGAAGGCGATCTTTGATACTGCGATGGCTGTGTTCGCTGAGCCTGTGAGGAAGGCATTCAAGGCAGTCGTTGACTTTGTCAAAGCTGCAATGAACCTCATCTCTAGCATTATCAGTGCCATCTGGAATGCGATTGTCAAGGTGTGGAATGCGGCAGTAACCTTCCTGGCTCCAATTGTCGATAAAGCATTCAAGGCAGTTCGTAACTTCATCTCGCAGTACATGGGGGCTGTCAGGGTAATCATCTCCACAATCTGGGAGGCCATCAAGACAATTGTCAAGGCTGCTGTCGACAAGATTGTAGCAATCATCGGCGGTGTCAAGGTTGTTGTTGACAAGATCAAAGGCTTCTTCAGCCAGTTAAAGGCTGCGGCGGATGCAGGCATCGGACCACTCATTGGACTCGTTAAGGGAATCCCTGGAAGGATCGCCAGTGCGCTAGGCGGTCTAGGCAATCTGCTCTACAATGCAGGCAGAGCTATTGTCCAGGGTCTTGTTGATGGTATCTGGTCAATGTGGGGCAAGCTATGGAATGTTGGAGAAGGTCTTGTCAATATGATCGCTGGCTGGCTGCCTGGCTCGCCAGCGAAGCGCGGGCCATTCTCTGGTAAGGGATATGTGCTGCTGCGCGGTGAGCGGATCAGTGAGGACCTGGCACAGGGCATCATGAATACAGCTGGGCAGGCCCAGAAGGCTCTCTCATCAATGGTATCTGAGCTAGCAGCTGGCTTGCCGATTGATCATAGCGTTAGCGTTTCAGGCGCTGTCCGCTCGTTCGCGCCTGCCTCGGCTAGTAAGCTATCTGCACAGGCCAACCAGCAAGCAAGCCGTACGCTGAATGTCGCAGCTATTAACCTGAATGGGGTGTGGGACTTCACAGACCCAACAGTTGCTCGTAAGATTATCGCTAACATCCATGGTGCTCTGGATGACTATGAGAGGGAGTACAAGTGAGCTGGGGCAACCTGAAGATTGGGCGGATTGCCCTGCGCGAAACTTATGCTGTAACTGACCAGGTGAATGCATCATCAGGCGAGCGCACCCTGACGATCCGCGGCACTGAGACGTATCCAGGGATCAGCTATGCAGAACTACATGCCCGTAGGGAAGACCTTATGGGAATCCGGGGCGAGCTAGTTGGCGTGAGCTTCTCTGCTAAGAGTGCGTTTGATGGATTCTATGAGGTCAGGGACCTTGGGGCCATAGTCCGCGATTGGAAGGCCACTGAAGAGGCCGCAGGCCTGGACTGGAATGCGACGCTATCGCTCATTGGCCCAGCCAATGCAGTAGACATTGAGAGCAGGCTGACTGGAATAGCCAGGCTGAATGACTTCTCTGTGGTGGGCGAGCGTTGGCACGCGCCAGCTGCTGGGGCGCTTGGGTACTTCACTGGAGCGACGAATCCCTCTAGCTCTGTAGACAGGATAGCTGAAGATGGGTCAGTCCTGCGCGTACGCCGTGGGCTTCCGTCTGGCATTGACCCTCGTTGGTCCGTGTCCTCCGTAGCTGCATACCTCGCGGGCCGTGTCCGCTTCCTGGCAGGGGGAATAGAGCGCTACGGCGTGCGCGTGAACGTGTTGCCGACTGGATGGGAGGTAATTAACGGCCTAGTCCGCGTACGTCTATCGGCAACTGCCAGCGCAACCCTTGATGTAGACGCCTGGGACGGCTCCTGGCAGGTGAAAGCCTGGGACATCGCTGTGAGCGGCGATGTGATCACGCCAGCCGAGATTCTTGGTGTCACAGTGATCAGGAATGACAATGAGATGGTGTCGCTTCGGCTGTTCTCTGTTGATGCTGCGTTTGGGAGAACATACCTGGACTTGTCGCTACGGCGTGGGTCTAGGTTCGTCGAGTGCTATCTTCAGGTGCCAGCTGCTGCGACTCTGAAGGCACAGCTACACACTCTCGAGGCATCAACCAAGACATCCGGCTATGTGGCCGCTAATGCAAACGATGGTGATGGCAACAAATCCTGGAGTTGTTCTGCTAAGTCATTCACACTGGCCACTAATGGCGGGGTAGAGAAGGCAGCTACCACTACTCTTGACTTCGCCATAGGTGTAGTCCTGAATGGGACAGGTGCTGTGGCTGGGGATGCTGCTGCTGTCCTGTATGACCAGTACATTGGCGCTCTACCTGAGTCCACGACAGGAGTGCTGCGGTGACAGTAACTGAAGTCAAGCAGGCTCTGGGCGCCTGGGAGCTAAGGCTGAAGAAACGGACACCAAGATCTGCCCTCAACAAGATCGGATACCTTGGTCACATAGCCATCATACCTGGCCAGGTTGACGTCGCGCAGTATGGCGATAGCCTGCTACTAGCAGCCCGGTATGTGGGGGTGTTCAAGGGCAAGTCTGCATCAGATGACCTGCTCCTGACTGGGCAAGGCATGGCATACTGGCTTGGGGACTCAGATGACAAAGGTGATGTCTTTGAGACACCAGTCGTCCTGATCGCTGCCAGCTTTGCGACCTCAATCAATGCGCTGCTCCCGTCGGGCGGAGCAGTGACTGCTGGAGTGATTAACTCTGTCTCTGGAACGTACACAGGGAGGCACGAGTTCCAGACGCCAAGGAGAGCACTCGACTATGTTGCTGATGCGTTCAGTGCCGAGTGGCGGGTAACTGGAGATGGCAAGCTAGATGCTGGGCTGGCAACACAGTTGTATACTGGGCCTAATGCGATGCTACATCGAAAGTCTCCAGGTAGGGACCTAAAGCTGGCCGCGTTGGCGGGCCAGATGATCCTGGACACAGACGTAGAGGACTACACGATACGAGTTGTGTTGCTTGCTGCTGGGGATGGAGATGCGGTTGCTACTGGGTCAGCGAATGGTCCAGCTACACCATACAAGGACATCCATGGCAACAATGCTAAGATCACAAGACTTGTATCAGAGAGCGACACGTCATCAGGGAATGCCAACCAGAGAGCGCAGCTAGCTCTCTCTCAGTTCCAGGCAGTCCGTGCAGCTGTCCAGCTATCGACTTCAGAGTTTGACGTCAAAGGGGACTTTGTCGTTGGCGACTGGATCTGGGTGTATGACCCAGACAATGGCTTCGTTGACAATGCCAATGAGGTAATCTGGGAAGGCGAGGCAATCCATCCGATCAAGCTACGTTGTAGTGAGATGCAGTGGCCAGTGCGGCCTGGATGGACTGTGGCCTTTAGGTCATCTGATGGGTCTTGGACAGATCTCTCGCCTTACTATGTGGGTGAGACTGGAGTCACTGTTGTTGGGGTTGGCGGCCCGCCACGGAGTCTAACTGGGATCAGCAGTGAGGACCCAAGGCCGCGTATCTCTGTTGATTCTTCCGTGCCAGCTGCCCCAACCCTAGTCACACCATTCTCGACTGCAGTGTACCAGGCCAATGTGAATGATGTGCTAGCGTCTGTTCTCGTCGACTGGACACAGCCACTGAACACAGATGGCTCGATCATCATTGACGGGCATCACTATGAGGTGCGATACCGCGTAACACAGGCATATAGCTACCCGATCACTCATGCGCAGATGGCGTCTTTCCATCACAATCAGATACAAACGCATGCGCGGCCTTTGAGTAATCCTGCAGCTACATCTAATGAATGGAATGTTGCAGTTGTCCCATGGGATCAGACGCAAGTGCTTCTGCAGGAGCTACTGGTTGCTGCCAACTATGATCTCCAAGTGCGCGCAGTCGACTCGGCAACCCCGCCCAATTCTGGGGCATGGAGCGCTACGTCAAGCCTGGTTACCAAGAATGATGTAATAGGCCCAGACACGCCAGCAGCCCCAGTTGTAGCCACTTCACGATTGAGTGTTCAGGTCCTCCATACACTTGGGAAGGCTTCAGGCGGGACATACAACCTGCCATCAGATCTCGATCATCTAGAGATCCACATCGGCGGGCAGTACGAGGCACCTTCGTCATCTACATTGAAAGGGAAGCTGCTAGCAAATCAGGGGATGATCACTGGCAAGATCCCTGCTGTCGGCACCTTCCAGGTGGACAACACGTCCAATATCTGGGTCAAGATAATTGCTGTAGACAGGTACGGTAACAAGTCAGGTCCATCGACAGCAGTCCAGTCATCTGTATCCCTGATAGACAATGCGCACATATCTGACCTGAGCGTCTCAAAGCTGACGGCTGGTCAGCTTACAGCGAATATGGTGCTGGGTGCCCGAATAGCCACCGCGCTGGCAGGGCAGCGGGTAGAGATGAACCAATATGGCCTACAGGCATTTGGTGCCGATGGTGACATTACGACAAACTTGTCATCAGATCCAGGCTTCACAGGCCACTTCATAGCGTTTACTGATGGCATGGGCACAATCCTTGCATCCATCAGTGAGATGGGAATTGGATCGTTTGTTGATGCATCAGTGTCTGATGATATCTTCCTGCGCGGTCGCGACCTGCAGACTGAAATCATTGACCCCCTGCCACGTGGCATCATGGCCTGGACGAAGCCATCCTGGGGCACGACTGCTGGCACAACTGAACTCGGGCATGCTGAGCTCTCAGTCAATGCAGAGAGCAGCCGGATATATAGGATTCATCTGCAGGCTGAACATGACGAAAGCATGGCCAGCTCCATCTCAACTTGGGCAGTGCGCGATGGCGGATCAAGCGAGCCGACGATCAGCTCAACACTGCTGTGGGACTCTTCTAATATTGCATACACTGTGATAAATACTGACCTAGACACACATCACTCATTCTTGTGGATACCGACTGCAGGACTGCATAGACTGATCTGGACTTTGAAGGCTAGTATTGGAGACACCGAGTTTGCGGCGGGTGCATCCTGGATGTGGATTGAGGACATTGGTTCTACTATCTCAGACACTGGTGTGCAGAATACTGGTGGCGGCTCAGGAGTCCCTCCGATCACTCAGTACACAAAGCAGTATGCAGCTACATGGACGGGCAGCTATACCGGTTACGGCGGCCGCGCACGCAGCACTACCAAGTGTTATCAGGGGCAGTATGATGGCGATTGGGGGAACCAGCGAAGTCTGATAGGGTTCAATGCTGCAGCTATTCAGGCTGACCTTGTTGGTGCTACCATTATCCACTGCAAGATTACCCTGTACTTTGAGCATTGGTACTACAGCGCAGGCGGCACAGCAATCATAGGGACACATAGCTACACCTCTGAGCCCAGCGCTTGGGCAGATGCAAGCGTCAACCAGGATCGAGTGCAGAGCTCAGAGTGGCCAAAGCCTGGCAAGCGAACCGTCAGCCTTGGGACTACCATTGGTGGCGAGTTCAAGACGGGTACATCAAAGGGCATTGCTCTTGGCCCTGGCCCAAACGATTCGTTAACATACTATGGATACGCGACTGGCCTAGGTGGCGGGTCAAACTCCCCAGTCCTTGAGATCAAGTACCAGAAGTGAGGAGCCAGGATGTCGACTACCACTGCTAGGCTAGCTCTCTACAAGCCGGCAACTGACGGCTCTGAGAACTATAATGTCGTGACTGACCAGAATAACAACTGGGATAAGCTGGATGCAGATGTAGGGGCGGTAGAGTGCACCTCTGGTACCCGGCCAGGCTCTCCGTTCAATGGCATGTTCATTCGGGAGACTGACACTGGGAAGCTGCTCGTCTGTACGAACACAGTTGGCCCAGTGTGGACTCAAGTCTGCATCGTCGGGCAAGCAAGCTGGCCCGAGAGCCTGCTCATTGTCAGAGCGGCTGCCAGTGACACTGCTTTCCACGCATATGTCACTGGGGACACACAGAGTCGTTTCCTAGTCCAGGCTGATGGCAAAGTACTCTGGGGCACAGGCGCAGCTACAGGCGATACAAACCTGTATCGAAGTGCTGCGGATACACTTAAAACTGATGACTCACTCTCAGTTGGTGTTAACTTGATAGTGGCTGGTACCGCGACTGTAACGGGTGACTCGACAATCAACGGGAAGTCTGTCAGCGCCCGCCCAATTGGAACTGTCAGGCGCTACCGGCGGACTACAGCTTCATCTGCTGCCAGTAGTGCGACTCTCGTTGGCGTGCTGATGACTGAAGATCTATCCATTGTTGGGGGAAGACTATACCGCATTGGATATCAGCTGCACTTTGATGGGACAGTAGCAGATGACCAGGGGCGGGCTGAGCTAAGATACACGACAGATGGCGCTACTCCCACAACATCATCGGCTGTCCTTGTTGGAAGCGGTTCTGAGGCTGTCATTCGTACGACTGGCACTCGTGAGACGCGCAACGCCGAAACGTACTATGCTCCAGCTGCTGACGAGACGCTCTCGCTCCTGCTCGCTATTAGCCGGCAGGCTGGATCAGGTAACATTACGGCATTTGCTGATGCTTCGCAGTTCGTGACTGAGATATGGGTTGAGGATATGGGGACAGACCCAGGTTCATCAGGATCTAACCTGTAGTATACAAGGAGTGTTGACATGGACTATGAAGGCGCAGACCTGTACACTGGCACTTGTATAGGCGGCCCAATGAACGGGATGGAGGCATACAGTAGATTCCCGAAAGGTTTTCTTGTGTGCGACCGTGATGCTGATAGGGCATGGCTTTATGGCTGGGATGGCACAGCATTCCTCTGTACTCACCCAGCAGGCATGATCCTTCTGGATGAGGGTGATGAGACTGTAAACTCCCGCCAGCGGGCAGCCAGGGAAAGCGACTATGATGTCATAGCTGCGCCATGGTTGCCCGGGTCAGATGTCGGCGACCAGGAGCGGCTTGATGGAGAGGATGTGGACGATGACAACACTGGCTACTGACAAGATGAAGGTGCTGGCCCGCCAGTGGGAGGCTGTCTACCGCTCGGCTGTGCTCTCTGGTATTGTTGGTGACGCAGCACACATGCGTCGGGGCGGGTACCACGTCAGCCTGGAAGACCAGCCCGGCAAAGGCCCCCGCAACTACTCGGCAGTACGACTAGATGATGCAGCGCCGCCTGGTGACTGGTCCAGAGAGCACTCCACAGCCCTGGACGAGTCTATGAGCCCAGCTGATATGCGATTGTGTACGCTTCGTCTGATCGCTATCTACAATGACAAGGAGGACCCGCGCCGGCAGTACATCAATGCCTTCAATGGCTGGCTGGGGTCTGGTGACGCCAAGCGCTATGACATAGTCTCTGGAACTGTCATCTGGGCTTCCCCTGATCACAAGTCACATGTCCATCTCAGTATCCGTCGTAGGTACTGGAATGACTCAAGCGCATATGATGCGGTCTACTCCGCTATCTCAGGCGAGACCAAGGCACAGTACATTGCTCGTGTCAGAGGGGTGAAGCCCCCACTGCCATCTGTCCATGCGCCAGGGACTCGTGACCTCAGGATCGCTACACCAAGGATGACTGGTGTAGATGTGAGATTTGTCCAGCGCTGGGTGCGCGGTAGCGCACTAAACCGGATCAAGGATGATGGCGTGTATGGTCCGCTAACGGGAGTGCGCGTCGCCTGGTGGCAGCGCCAGCGTGGCCGGACTGGCACAGGCGTAGTGGCCCGTGCCGACTGGCGGGACATGGGCATTCGAGTCAAGTACTGATGGTGATTGGGGATTGGACCGGTGACATGGCCAGACCTGGTCCAATCCCTAGTCGCGGGTGGGATCATAACGACTATTGCAGGAGCTGGATATAAGTTGCATGCTGATGCTGTAGCAGCTGAACGCAGACGAGCTGATGACCATAGAGAGGCTGCCAAGCTATGGCAGGCCACCTTCTGGATGAGATCGGACTTTGTGATGATTGACTGGAGGCGTTTGTTGCAGGCCATCTGGCATAGGACGGTTCATAATGATGGCGCAGAGGCTGAGGCTGCTGCTAAGCTAGCCCAGGTGCGCCGAGAGACGCCAGCTATTAGGAGAGCAGCGCGTACAGTCCACAGATTGCCAGACCAGGAATTCGCAGCTAGGGTCACACAGGCTTTCCGATCAAGGGAGCAGGGATGACGCCAAGTGTAGTCGTGCTACTTATTGCAGCACTTGGTTGCCTGACCTTTGCTGCACTACTGCTAAGGACAAAGTGGAAAGAGTATGATGTTGGTCGCTTCCACATGATCGATAGAGCAGTGCTAGGCGGACTCATCATGCTCCGGGCCTCTGATCTGCTGGCAGGTGGCTTCCCTGCCTGGGTATGGACAGTTGGATGGGGTGTCCTTGCTATCAATTGTTGGGCTTGGGTGATCCTGCTTTTGAGAACACAGAGAGGTTCAGTGAGCACTGATGGATGAGCTCCCCGTGATATATGCTTTCACACCAAACCTTGCAGGGTTGCTTTCGCTTGTCCTAATGATGGCGATACCCCTTGGGGTTGGCCTCGTGTCGACTCGCATCACATCGGCCAAGACAAAAGCGTTGCTCCTGCTTCTGTTCATGGGGCTGAAAGTCTTCATTGAGGCTTTCATTGCGGCGCTAGCTGCAGGGGTTGAGTTTTTACCGATTCCAATCATCATGAACCTTGTTGTCAATATGGTGTTTGCGGCGGGAATCCATTTTGGCCTCTGGAAGCCCACGGGAGTCGCAGACCGTGCACTGGCAATGGGGCGGCAGGCGCCTAGTAGCGGCAGCCAGGCTACAGGGGTAGGATCAGCGTAGGGTGATCGGTGATTGGATGCGTGGGTAGCTTGGCCTCTCCCTACGTGCCTCCCGAGGCAGCCCCAGGCTGGGGAGTCGCACCCTCGTAAAGCCTGGGGCTGCCGGCTCCCTAGACGCAGTTGGTAGGCCAGCGGTACGCTCAGGACGCGCTACGCGCGTGAGGGAGAGGAGCGTCCGATGGCCTGGCTTGCCTAAACGGGCTGCGATCTTGATCATCCTCGTCTAGCTCCTGGGCTACCTTCGTGCCAGGAGCTCTAAACAATCTTGGAATCTGACTAGACGTACGTCGCCAGCTGGCGTAGGCTCCCCTCAACGGGGCGAGCTAGCCCCACAACTCAAGAGAGAGGCCAGCGATGGAGAACGAAGACGGCTGGAGCGGCGGTACCCCGAACCCGCTAGGAGTCTGCGATCAGGGCTGGGAGTGCCCCGAGACGGGAGACCACGCCCACCCGCAGAAAGATCCTGAGACGAGCATGTGGGCCTGGCCTTGGACGACTCCAGGAGGTCAACCGGTAGCCTTGGGTGGCCAAGTTCTAGCCTAGGCAGAGACGCGCTGGCCCGCCGTGAGATAGCTCCGGCGGGCCAGCTGCAAAAAATCTTGAAGAAAGTTGCGACTAGAGGTAGCGCCCAGACTACAGCTGGGGTAGGGTACGTTGTGGAGGGAGATAGCGAGGCTCCCCCACCCGAGAGAGGCCAGAGCAATGAAGATCTTGAAAATCCAGATGCTGGACTACGATGGCGAGCCGTCTCAGGTCGTTCGAGGCGTTCACACCTGCACAGGGAATCTTGAGCTGTGCCAGGATGCCGCCTACTGCATGCGTTGTGGCGAGAATGGCACGCCAGAGAAGCCAGTCTATGTATGGACAGTTGGTGCTGATGTGGACTACTTCAGCTGCGCGGCGTGCCTGCCTAACGTTCCCGCCCGCCTGATCAGCTCAGTGCCCAGGGTGCGGTAGCCATGACCACTACAGTCGTGCGGAAGGGTGCTGGCCGCCCAGCAGCTGCCAAGCGTACCGCTAAGGCTGCGCAGCGGACTCCGTTCCCGCCCAAGCCAGCTGTGACTATCCCAGTCACTTGTGTCAATGACGAGAGAGGTACGATCCACGTTCACCGGACTGGCTGTGCTGACCTGAAGCGTGGGCGGATCAAGACCTGCAAGGCGCGCTGGGAACTGGCGCCTATCTGCCAGCGGGATGTAGTCGAGGATGTCTACGGGCCACAGGCTGGCGATTTTGAAGGCTGGAGCCTAGATGCTTGGCGTGACTTCGCAGGGGATCTTGAGTTCTACCCCTGTGTGGATGACTTGCCTGAAGAGCCAGCCCGGGCTGCAGCTAAGCCTATCAAGGTTGCCAAGGGCAAGCCAGCAAAGCTCAATAAGGCTGAGAAGGACAGGGCTCATTTTGAGTCCAATGGCTGGACTGTAGAGGTAACCGTTGATGGCAATGGCAAGCGTGTCGAGATGACGGCGGCCAGAGGACAGGAGACTATTCATCAGGTTTGGGATGGCCTTAACTACGTCTATGACGATACTGTGCCAACATACTCGCTCGGTGACCAGACTGTGAAGCCACGCAATGCAGCAGCGGCGCGCTGGTACGCCGCGCGTACAGAGGCTGAGGCTGCTACTCGCTTCCGTAAGGTTGCGACCAACAGAATGTTTCGGCCAGCTATTGTTGCACTGGCCCCAGCTGCTGGACTCCCGTTTGAGCTAGACGCGCCAGACGCGACTATCATCCATGCCCTGCTGGGGCGGCAGGTAGCCTGGCACAACCGATACCGCCAGGTCGAGGAAGTGGCGATATTCGGAAGTGACCCGCGCAAGGTCGAGATCAAGATGAGTCCGACTGATGAGCGGATTGTCCAGTTCTGCTGCCCTGAGACTGGGTTCCGCGCATTCCGGCTGGCAGACTTGCGGGCAGTTGGCTCAATAGTGCCTGTGAGTAGTACTGCCAGGAAGACCAGGATCAGGACCGCTAGAGCTAAGGCAGCATGAGATGAGCATCGTCATTGACAAGGCTGGCGGGAGGATCTTCCTGCGATCCTCTTGGCCAACCCCTGGCCTCTCACAGGTCGTGCCTGGGGCGCGCTTCAGCCGGGGTGCAGACGACAGCGACCCGCACTGGTCCCTGCCACTCTCGCTGACCGGGTGCCTGGCGCTACGCGAGCGGTTTGGCTCTGAGCTCAGGGTAGGCATGACGCTAGGCGACTGGGCCCGCGCTGAGAGGGCACGCGAGGCAGGGCTAGCTGAGCTCTCCCGCGCGCAGGACGCGCCACTGCTACAGGTCCCCGGCAAGGCGCCTAGGCTGGCCGCTGCCATGAGTAACCGTACGTACCAGAGGGTAGGCGCCCGATTCGTCGCGCAGGGTGGCAACGTCATCCTAGCGGACCAGCCTGGCCTGGGCAAGACCCTGGAATTACTTGGCGGCATCATCGAGGCTGGCATCTCTGGCCCGTACCTGGTCGTCTGCCCAAAGACAGCTGTGGAGTCTGTCTGGGCACGCGAGATACCGCGCTGGCTTGGCGATGATACCATCTACTTCACAGTGCCTGAGGGCCGTGAGAAGCGGAATGCCATCCTTAATGGGTTGGCTGCTGCTGGTGCTGACACTTGGGTTATCATGCATCCCGAGATGATGGAGACTCGCGTATGGTGGGCCTGTAACCAGTGCAAGGTGCGCACTCGACAGCGCGCTGGCAAGGTCAAGCTGACGTGTGGCCATGATCCCAAGAAGTACAAGATCGTGCGTGAGCATGAGTTCCCACAGCTGTTTGGAATTGAGTGGGGCGCCATCATTGCTGATGAGTGTGATAAGTCTCTCATTGCTCGCCGTGGTATCCCCACACTAGTCCGTACTGGAATGATGCTGCTGCGTACGCGCCCGGATGGCATCCGGCTAGCTGCGAGCGGCACTCCATTCCGTAGCAAGCCATATCTTCTTTGGGGATTGCTGAACTGGCTGGACCCAGTGGTATATCCATCATTCTGGAACTGGGTCAAGGCGCATTGGGAGCTAGGTGGATATACAGGCTGGACGATTGAGCGGATCAAGCCCGAGCGTGAGCCAGAGCTATGGCGCAGCCTATCCTCCCGCCTACTCAGGAGGACTAAGGCGGAAGTTGCGCCCGACCTGCCACCCAAGACCTACGTAGGCACTCCGGCAGTCCCTAGCGACCCGGACAGCCAGGTAGGCGTGTGGCTAGAGATGAGCTCTGAACAGGCTCGCGCGTACCGCGAGATGCTACATGACTCAGTGGCGACGCTAGCTGGTGGAGAGCTATCAGCGATTGGCGTGCTGGCCGAGCTCACTCGGCTAAAGCAGTTTGCGACTTCTGCTGGTCGGATGGTAAGAAAAGATTTCAGGCCGGCAATGCCAAGTAACAAGCTGGAGTATCTAGTTCAGCTGCTGGAGCAGCTGGGATACCCTGATGACCCGACAACAAAGGTTGTTGTTGCCAGCCAGTTTACCGAGATCCTGACGCTGTTCAAGGAGCAGGTAGAGGCACGGTTGGGCGGGTATGCTCACACAGCATTCCTGACTGGTGAAGTTATTGGCACGAAGCGAGCTGCCGTTATTGACTCAATGAATGAGCCATTGGGAAGTGGTGCCCACATTTTGTTCCTGAACACAAAGGCTGGTGGGGTAGCCATCACACTTGATACTGCTGATGTGATGGTGATTATCGATGAGACCTGGGAGCCTACTGACCAGGAGCAGTTGGAAGATCGTATCCACAGGGTCAGCAAGCCGCGACCAGTACAGTACTATTACCTGCGATCTCTAGACTCTGTAGAGCTGGGGATTGCGATCACAAACTCACAACTAGCAGATAACGCCTACAGGCTGCTAGATGGCAGGAGAGGCGTGGAGTACGCTCGCGCTGTACTGCAGCAGACAAGGAGTCTAGATGGTAGTGGGTCTAGTCTTGCTGTGGGTGACAAGTCTAGTATGCTGCGCTCTGATGAGCTGGCACCTAGGAGTACGGAGGACACGAGCGCAGCACGCCAGGCACGCCAGGCTGACGGCGCAGGTGACCGAGGAAAGGCCGCACGGAGTAAGGCTCAGGCGAATCCGGCTGACGCGCTAGCGGCAACCACAACAGATCTAGTAGGATCAGAGAATCTACCCAGGGACAAGAAGGGCAAGGGCAAAGCAATGGCTAAGAAGGCAGCTGTGGTCGAGGAAGTCGAGGAAGTTGAGGAGACTGACGAGGAGCTTGACTACAGCGACTACAAGGACAAGCCGGCCACTGATCTCCAGGCGCGCTTCGCTGTCTGGGTCAAGGAGCAGCTGGGCCTTGAGTTCAGCTCCAAGAAAGAAGAGGCTGCTTTCGATGAGGGCATCCGACTCGGCACGGCACTGCGCATCCAGTTCCAGCAGTCGCCTGAGAACCAGGCCGACAAGGCTGAGAAGGCTGAGCAGCGGGCTGCCAAGAAGGCAGCTGCGGCTGAGGCTGCACCCAAGGGCAAGAAGGGCAAGGGCAAAAAGGCAGTAGCCAAAACGGCAGTCGAGCCTGACGATGATGATGACGGTGACGATGACGGCGACGATGAGGAAGCTGCGCCGCCGGTCGAGGCCAAGCCAGGCAAGGCTGTGAAGAAGGCTGCCCGTAGCGGCGCCAAGGCGCCCTTCTGACATTCGACCCTACTAGGCCCAGTGCGCATATAGTGGCGTAGCGACTGCGGGAAAGAGACTCCTGGGCATGGTTCCCCATAGCTCAATGGCAGAGCTAAGCAATCCATCATGTGGACAGCGTATCCTGGTTCGATTCCAGGTGGGGACGCGAAGCACAATAGAGAGGCCAGACATGAGCAAAGTACCATTTGTGAGAAGCTCAGAGATCACTGCGTTCAAAAGATGCCCAGCCCGCTGGTGGTGGGGTTGGCGCGAGGGGTTGCGGCCACGTAGCGAGCAGCTTGGGCCGCTTTGGTTCGGTACTGGCGTGCACATTGCGCTAGCGGAGTGGTACTGTGGACCTGGCATGAAACGTGGGGTTGAGCCCGCCGAGTCTTGGGCGGACTTCAGTGCTGGAGCGCTGGCCTATATGAAGACTGCCGACCTGACAGAGGAGTCACTTGCTAAGTATGAGACAGCAGCATCACTTGGTACAGCAATGCTGGAGGGCTACCGTGCGCTCTATGGGCTGGATGATCACATTGACGTGATCCAGCCAGAGCGCACATTCACGCTGGACCTGCCCTGGCCTAAGCAGGGCATATGGGAGCAGCCGAGTGGGCCAATGGCGATACTCGCGGGCACATTCGACCTGGTGTATCGAGACCTGCGGACTGGCAAGGTCTGGCTCAAGGAGCACAAGACAGCACGCGCAGTATCGACTGGCCATCTGCCACTCGATGAGCAGGCCGGCAAGTACTGGGCTGTGGCAAACACAGTTCTCCAGCGCGAGGGCATCCTGGGGTCAAAAGAGTTCATTGCTGGAATCCTGTACAATTTCTTGCGGAAGGGGTTGCCAGATGACCGCCCGCAGGACAGTGACGGATATTACTGCAACAAGCCACTGAAGGCAGACTACCTGGCCGCGTTGAATGCGGATGACTCTGGTCTCGATTCAGTTGTCAGCCCGAAAGCCACCTTGGCACAGATGGTCTCTGTGGCAGAGCAGATTGGGTTGACAGTACTTGGTGAGCGCAGCAAGATCCAGCCACAGCCTCTCTTTGTGAGGCACCATGTGCACCGTACCTCGCCCGAGCGTCGGGCCCAGCTACTGCGTGCACAGAATGATGTCATGGCGATGGAGCTATACCGTGATGGGGTGCTGCCGATCACAAAAGTCCCTACATACGACTGCCATCGCTTCTGCCAGTTCTTCAGCATATGTGAGCTCCAGGAACGTGGAGGCGACTGGGAGTCGCTCCGAGATGTGGCATTCCGGACTGAAGACCCATACGCTGACCACCGCAAGAGTACGGACGAGTGAGATGAATGCTCCTAGCAAGCGCAGGGCTGCTGCTTCATCTGTCCCTAGACCTTCAGAGCCACATCGTGGGCGAAGACCATTAACTGATAGAGACATTGGATTGATTTGGGATACAATTCATCTACCACAAAAAGAAGCAATGCTCATCATGGGCCTTGGGTCGGTCAGCAGCGTTGAGTCACGCAGGAGGATGGTTAGGAATCCTGCGAAGTATGGATCGAATGGGGCTAGCAAAGCCTGGAATCAGGATGACGAAGACTTCATATTCTGGGCCTTCAAGTCATTGACGGCATTGCAGATTGCAAGGCATCTTGGGAGAACTGAGGAAGCAGTCCAGTCTCGTATCTTTGTGATGCAGGCTCGTGGCGATATCAGCTACCGGACTTTGTTTAACAAATCTCCAAACATGATGGGTCGAAGGACGCTACTAGCACAAACTTGTCGTGGCTGTGGTTTGCTGCTAGGGAAGGAATGGTTCAAGAGCCCAAAAACTCATGGAGGAGGCTGGGCGACTCAGTGTGCAAGATGCCGGAATGCCGCCAATTTACCATATAGGGAAAGGGGGAGAATGAGAAGAAAGGCTGCAGTAGCAAGGCTGCAGCAGGTCACTATAGAGCATGCAGAGAAGCGAGGTCAGCCCTGGACTGAGGCTGAAATGAAGATTCTTTCAGACTCTAGCATCTCTCATTTTGAAAAGGCTATCAAGCTGAAGCGAACGCTGTGCGGAGTTGCCACAGCTGTCATTGATTATGGGTTTTCTTCATCACCCTGGAGAGGCAATCCTGAAGATGGGCAATGGAGGATATTGTTTGGGACAGTAGCGGCAGCCTAAGCGAGCTAGTAGGATGATTCATATACAGAGAGGCCAGAAAGATGGAGCAGGCTGATGTTGCTATAGCACCTGTACTTGACCTGGTCAAGGCTAAGATGCTGCGGCGAATGGAGAAGCTAGAGAGGCAGCGGCTGAGGAGAGACTCTGTGCAGGTACCATTCAGCCGGGCGCCCAGAAAGACTGGCTCAGCCAGTCACTGGGTGTCGCGTGCAGGCGTGCAATGGATGTAGCCTTGCGTCGGATCAGGACTGAGTTGCTGATGCAGGAATGCCCAGAGATGCGGTTTGTGAGCAATATCTGGCCAACTGTATACCTCCTGCGAGAAGCTGAGACAGGTGACATCCATGCAGTAGCGGGCTTGGGCCCAGTGAGGCGTGGGAAGATCAGAGACTATTTGGCCTCTCGTAACGTCATTGTCAAGTGGCAGGTGTAGCCATGGTCACTAGCGTGAAGCCATCTGCCAAGTCCCAGCCCATTGGGCACTGCTGCGCCAGCCCTTGGGCTGGCAAGCTATGCAGCAAGACTTGGCCATCAAAGCAGCCGACGATGAGTGCAGACTCATACAGACAGCATCGCTGTGATGGCAACTGTAAGACTTCTGCTGCCAAGACTCACAGGTGTCGTTACTGTGGAGAGGATATGTAGTGGCAACTGAACGCCAGGGGATGTCGATTACAGAGTTTGAACAAGCTATCTTCGATCTCGATGGTGCTACGGAGAGCCAGAACTGGCTGGTGTATGGCGACAGCGGCTGTGGGAAGACAGCCCTAGCAGGGACGCTACCGGGTAGGCTGTTCTTTCTGGCAGGCGAGCCTGGGTATATCTCGGCAGCCCGCCTAGGCACACAGGGGAGAGGGAGATTGGTCCCAGATACAGCGACAGCCAATGCTGCTGCAGATTGGTTGGAGGATGGCGCGGCCAGGAAGATAGACTGGCTTGTAGTTGATGGACTCAGCACAATGAATGTCAAGTTCCTGCTCAGCTATGCTGCTGAGGCATTCGATGCTAACCCGGCCAAGCGTGTCCACCGCAATCTCCCTGACAAGCCGGACTACTACAACACACAGAACTTCACAAAGGGTTGGGTCGCTCGCCTGATCGACCTACCTTGCAATGTCCTATTCACTGCACACGCAATGCGGCCAGAAGGTGAGGATGGGGAGACTCTGGTATACCCAGCTATCCAGGGCAAGGGATATGAGGTCAGCAACTACGTATGTGGCCTGATGCATGTTGTTGCCTACATGGCGATTGCCAAGGTTGGCGTAAAAGGCAGAGCAGAGCCAAGACAGGTGCGGCGCCTGCTCTTCCAGAGCTACATTGATCCTGAGAATGGCACACGATACTTTGCCAAGGATCAGTACACAGCTTTGGGGCGATGGGCGACTGTTAGGGAACCAGATGTGCCAGATGGAGCCACAATGGAAGACCTGGTGGCGAAGTGTGACACATCATATGAGCCAGTGAAGGCTGCCAAGCCTAGCAAAGGAAAGAGAGCGTAATGCCTAAGCTAAAATGGAAGGCATCAGACCCAGAGAATGCATTGACTGCTGCGGATATTGATGCGGCACCTGATGGGTTCCAACCGTACACAGGGGGGATCCCGTCCGGTGGACTGTACTGCTTCTACATTAAGCGCGGAAAGCACATGAAATTTGGCACTGGTAACGAGGGGATTAGCTTGCTGCTGGAGCTAGATGGCTCCTGGAAGCCCAAGCATGCGGAGTATGATGGATGTCCGATGTGGGATCGGGTCGTCATGACTCGTAGCGCGTCTGGATTCGCGAAAGCATTCAAGACCGCGATCGGCGTCAGCAGCAGCGACTTGATCAGCCGCATAATTGTTGATGAAGATGGCCTGATCACAAAGATTGGGGATGTGTCATTCCCTGGGAAACTGCGTGTGCTCGTTAATGTAAGGCGTGGTGAGTGGAACGATGAGTCTCGCCTGGAGAAAGCTGGATCTGGCTACTTCCCATACGAGGATGCTGCTGAGGAAGCACCAGCTAAGGGCGCTAAGAAGGCCGCAGCCGCCGCAAAGCCTGCTAAGACAGGGAAAGCTAAGGCTGGGAGTGGTGGCAGGGGCAAGCCCAAGGCTGACCAGGACGATGACCCGCCATTCTAGCCAACGGTCTGGACTGGCGCCATCACAAGGCAAGGCAATGATGGCGCCAGGGATCGCATTCTCTGATCTTGTTGATGATGCAGCAGCCTCACACCTGGTTCAGCATCATCCAGATGGCATGAAACTTGTGCCTGTACCTGAGCCCGGCAGGCAGGTGTTTCGCTTCCGCAGTGAGCGCCGCATCTGGGATATCTATCATGATATGATACTACACAAGGGCGAGATCATGCCTGCCGGCAAGAGTATATTTGAGATGATGTGGGATGAGCTCGATACAGTTGTGTCACGTCTCATGCTAGATGGTGAAGGGTATGAAGATCAGGACAAGGGCGCAGCATTAGGCATAGCTACTTGCCTTGCCATCATGATCAACCCATATGCACCTGACATTGGGGCAGTGCGCACAGAGGCAATGCGCAGATGGGAGGTTAAGGATGAGAGCTAAGCGTGCGGTGATCCTAGGATGTGGGCCGGCTGGCCTGTTCGCTGCTGTAGCTGCAGCCGATGCCGGATATAACGTGTCCATCTACTCCCGACTTCGCAAAAGCGAGATGTTCGGGGCACAGTACCTTCACGCTAGCATCCCAGGACTATTGATTGATGAACCGCCTAGGGCTGTCATATACTCACTGGTTGGGTCAGTGGATGACTACAGGCGGAAGGTGTATGGGCCTGATGGCAATGCCAATCTCGATGTCTCGCCAGCTAACCTAGCAGGGAATCACCTGGCCTGGGATATCAGGGCTGCTTATGACATGGCTTGGAAGTGGATGGCTGACCGGATCACAGATGTTGATGTGACCACTGAATGGCTAGCTAGCCCACCATGGGGAGCCAAGGACAAGGTTATCTGGAGCATCCCGACAAGGAAGCTCTGTGCAGCGGGCCATAACTTCAGCTCTATTGATGTCTGGGCAAAGGGGGATGCTCCAGAGCGCGGCGAGTCCTGCCCGATAGCAGTTGACCCATTTACTGTAGTGTGCAATGGTGAGCCATCGCCCGGATGGTACCGAGCTAGCAATGTGTTCGGGTACAGGACAGCTGAATGGCCGTTCCATTCCAAGCCACCGTTGGGCGCCGTGGCTCGACTGGTAAAGCCAATCTCTACAAACTGTGACTGCTGGACTGGCAAGAACATACTGCGAGTAGGCCGTTATGGACGTTGGGAGAAAGGCGAGCTATCGCACCAGGCTTATGAGCGAGTCGCGCAATGGCTAGGGTGAGAGGGAATGGCGAGGGGAAGCCTGTAGTTGCCATAGACATTGACGGTACGCTAGGCGACTATCATGCGCATTTCCTGTGGTTCGCTGAGCAATGGATGGGCCGGCCAATGCCTAGCGCGCAGGACTTGAACACTGGCCTGCGCCTTCACAAGTTCATGGGCGTGCAACTCGCGCTTTATCGAGAGTGCAAGCTAGCGTATCGCCAAGGTGGCCTGAAGCGATTCATGCCTGCATACTATGGCGTCCAGAAGCTAGCTGCAGACGTTCATGCGCTGGGTGCTGAGGTATGGATCTGTACCACCAGACCGTACCTGCGACTCGACAACATTGACCCAGACACCCGCGAGTGGCTGCGGCGGAACGGCATCAAGTATGACGCTGTGCTGTTTGGTGAGAACAAGTACCCAGAGCTGTGGAGACAGGCGGGCACAAGAGTGGCTGCGGTGCTGGAAGACTTGCAAGAGCTACACGCTCAAGCTACAGCTAGGTTCCCTGAGGCTGATGTGATACTCCGGTCACAGCCATATAACATGCACATTGAAGGCGTACTTCGGGCTGGGACAATCCCACAAGCTGGCGTCATGATCGCTAGCGCGATAGCCCGATGGTATAGCGGCAGGCCTGATCGTGTATTAACATCATGATGTCGGAAGGTGGCAGTGGTGACTGACTGGGTAGATATTCTAGAGGATGACATATCCCCACTAAGAGTGATGGAGTTTGGCCTCAACCGCGAGTTTGAGCTATGGCAAGAAGCTGACTGGATCTTACCAGTCCTAGACCTGGGTCCAGGGCGAAAGCTGATCAGAGGTGCAGTCCGGCTAGACCTACCAGACTGGGATGCCGAGACGATGCCGCTCCCTTACGAGGAAGGTTCAGTTGGCGGCATCTTCGCTATGCACTTCCTGGAGCACCTTAGCGATCCGCGCCCACTCATTGGCGAGGCAGCGCGCGTACTCGCGCTCGGTTGCCCCTTCACCATTGTGGTGCCGCATGGTAGGTCCAAGATGTACCTACAGGATTGCGACCACAAGACACCATTCGTCCTGGACTCTTGGGACAACATCCTAAACAATAAGTACTACAGTAAGGGCCGGCAGGTCTTCAGTGACTACCTAATGCGCGTCGGATTCAGTATGGTGTATGCAGTCAAGGAAGGCAATGAGGCCATCATCACCCAGCTGATCCGGGAGGACTAGTGTCAACGCCAGAGGAACGTGAGTACATCCGAGGCACTCTCATCCCTGAGATCTTGGAGGGATTTGAGAGGTGGGGCGCTGAGTACCGGCAAGACCGCGACCTAGGTGCGCTTGGTGAGTTTGTTGGCCTATACCGGAAGGCCAGGAAGCTCAAGACTGCACTTTGGGATGGTGTCGACGCGAGCGGCTGGCGGGAAGACCTGCGCACAATCGCTCTTGAGGTAGTCGCGCATGGACTACTGCTAGTACATGACCTAGACAAGAAGGCGAATGATGCCAAAGCCTGACCTTGAGGATATCTATGAACAGGTTAGGGCAGACCCATTCTGGAGTCATCTACGCATGCCAGGCATTCGCCTTGTGGGCGGGACTGGTCCTGCCGATCCTGAGGCAATGATCATTGGCGAGGCTCCAGGGGCAGTGGAGAACACCAGAGGCCTGCCATTCTCTGGGCCTTCAGGGGGTATGCTGTCTCAGTTCCTGCACCTAGCAGGCCTCAGTAGGGGTGTAGTCTTCATCACTAATACAGTCAAGTACCGCCCACCAGGCAACAGGACGCCAACCACAAAAGAGATAGCCCATGGTGCGGGATGCCTCAGGCAGGAGTACTTAGCCATTGGCTCTCCTGGGCTTGTCATCACGCTGGGTGTTGTGGCGCGACGCTGAACCAGGTTTCAGTAACGCCATTGTATGGGCACCCATACCAGCTTCAGGGTCAAGTCTGGCTGTGGCCTATGTACCACCCGGCATTCGGGCTGCGGCGTCAGGATATGCAGGACATAATCGAGCAGCATTGGGAGGCATTGGGGATATGGCTACAGAGCCGTCAGTAAGGCCAACAGCTAAACAGAACTATCTTGCGATTGCCGCCGCAGTCGGAGAGAGAGCTGACTGCCTGCGGCGTCGGATAGGTGCCGTTGTTGTTGTCGATGACCGGATTGTGTCTGCGGGGCGTAATGGCACTGAGTACCGTGGTCAACCTAGTTGCTTCGAAGGTGCATGCCCTCGCGGGCAACTGACGGCCGAGCAACTGCCGCATGGAGCCCTATATGAGGAGTCCGGCTGTCACTATGTGCATGCAGAGTTGAATGCGTTGGAGTGGTGGCGCTTCACGACTGGTCGCCATCACAAAGAGGGCTGGGCGCAGGCTGCTACTGTATACATCAGCAGTGAGCCTTGTGAGCCTTGCCAGAAGTATGCAGCCTGGGCAGGCTGCACCCTAGTCTGGAGTGATCAATGAGCCACACAATGAATGTGCCAGCATGTCAGCAGTGTGGCATGCTAATGAAGAAAGGCACAAAAGTTATACATTTCAAGAACTATCTCACTGGATGGAAGCAGTTCATCCATAGACATCATCGTGAGAGGCCAGAAGACTAAAAGATGAGAGTCCAGCTATTGTGGTATGACATATGGATTGGTGTGTATGTTGGCCTTAGCCGCATTTACATATGCCCGATACCATTCTTGTGTACTAGCATATCAAGGAGGAAGCATGGGCGCGAAGCTAATCCGTGACCGGATGGGAGATATCCCATGGGAAGTAGAGGCAGCGAAAGGGCTGCTGCGTCGCCCCAACAATGCTCACGAGCATGGTCGGCTACTGATACAGAAGCTGCTAGAGGAAGTTGGCGAGCTAGTTGCTGCTGAGTCCACTAAAGACATGACCAATGAGATCGCTGACGTCATGGAAGTCTTGGAAGGGTTGGCTACATGGCATGATATAGGGGATCAAGAAGTACAGGCGGCTAAGCGTGCGCGCTATGTTGCTCGTGGTGGGTTCCAGGATGGATTGGTCTGGGACGTATGAGAGTCTACATAGCTGGACCAATAGCTGGCTATCCAGATGGCAACAAAATTGCATTCCAGCAGGCTGCACAGAGGCTCATGGAGCTAGGGCATACCCCAGTTGACCCCCACCTGATCCCAACGATACATGATGGCATGGCATGCATTGGTACGGCTACTGGACGCGAGAAAGATCCCCATCTAGATGGGTGCTATTACCGCACTGACATTATATTCATGCTCATGACATGCGAAGCTATTGTCATGCTCCCTGGTTGGGAAGACAGTAAAGGGGCAACACTAGAACGCGCCATAGCTGATACTATTGGATTTCAGGTAATTGAGCTTGCATGAAAACAGTCAGCCTGCACCATCATACCACATTCAGCTACATGGATGGCATCAAGACGCCATATGACCATGCTGCCAGGACTGCTGAGCTAGGGATGACGGCACAGGCTGTCACTGAGCATGGTAACGTGTCCTCGCACGTCGGTCATGAGAAGGCCTGCACAAAGCTAGGGCTGAAGCCAATCTTTGGGCTGGAAGCATACACACATCCAGAGCCCAACAGCCCGCGCAAGTTCCACCTCACCCTGCTGGCAATGAATCAGGTCGGCTATGCCAACCTCATGCGCATCGTGACGCGCTCCTGGGCAGAAGGATTCTACCGCTGGCCTACGGTATCCGGGCAGATGCTAGCGGATCATCACGAAGGACTCATTTGCTTATCCGGCTGCTCGGACTCATTGCTTGCGTGCTCGCTACTAGGCGGTAAGACCATCACGCCGGCAGCTAGCTCCTTCAAGCTGGCACAACGTGTAGCCACCAACTTCCGGGCGTTGTTCGGTGATAGGTACTACCTGGAGTGCCAGGCGTTCCCAGAGCTAGACCGATCCAATCATATCAATGAGGCATATGAGCGGCTGTCAAGACTAACCTGCATCCCATTGGTTGGCACATTCGATGTGCACTACCCACTGCCGGATGACAACGATCTTCAGCTGCTCATCCATGCAGCTGGCCGGGGCATGAATACAGCAGCGCAGCAGGCTGAAGGCTGGGAGTATGATGTTCGCCTAACGCACCCATTGTCTGATAAGCTGGCCCTGAAGCGGCTCCGTGGTGGACTCAGCAAAGATGCCGCATCTTTCGCACTGGCAATGACTGGTGAGATTGCTGACCGCTGTAACGTTGTGCTGCCAAAGGCAGAACGGCTACGGTACCCACTCCCACCCGGCAAGGCGGACTCTGTCGAGCTAGTGTGGCAATGGCTGCGGCGAGGATGGCGCTACCGGGTTAAGCATGGCAACAAGCGGATGAAGAAGCTGAAGCCAGAGTACATTGTAAGGCTCAATGAAGAGATGCAGCTGATAGTAGAGCGAAACTTTGTCGACTACTTTCTGATGATCTCTGATGTCGTGCGTGCTGCCAAGGATGCTGGTGAGCCTGTTGGCCCGGCGCGCGGTAGCGCTGCGGCATCCCTAGTCTGCTACCTACTCCGCATTACAGAGATTGACCCACTCCAGTACCCACTGATGCGGTTCGACCGGTTCATTGCACCTGACCGCCTTGACGAGCCAGACATAGACCTTGACTTTGATGACGATCTTCGCGGTAACACTAGAGTGCGCCTGGTTGAGAAGTATGGCGAGGACAGGGTTGCTAACATTGGCACCTTCACCAAGTTCAAGGGCCGTAACTCAATCGATGATATAGCTCGGGTGCATGAGATACCGCATGCTGTAGCCAAGCTGGTTAAAGGTATGATCATCGAGCGATCCTGGGGTGACTCCCGTGCGGATGCCACGATTGGCGACACGATAGGGATGTTCCCTGAGGTCGCAGCTGCATTCGCCCAGTACCCACAGCTCAACATGGCTACCCGCCTAGAGGGCAGCTATCGGGGCATGAGCACGCATGCAGCCGGTCTGGTCGTGACCAATGGACCAATCTCTGACTACTGTGCCATCTACACGCGCGATGCCCCAGGCGAGGCTGGCAAGCATGGTGAGAAGCTAACTGCTGTAAGCGTCAACAAGTATGACGCTGAATACCTTGGTCTCATGAAGGCTGACTTCCTTGGCCTGTCGACAATGGGCATGATCAGAATAGCACTCCAACACGCAGGCCTGACCCTTGAGCAGCTGTATCGGGTGCCAATGACAGATGAGGCAACAGTAGATGCATTCCGGCATCATGACGTTATCGGCATCTTCCAGTTTGAGGGGCGTGCTACCCGCCTAGTCTGCCGTGAGGTCAAACCAGACAACTTCCAGGAGATCGTTGACACCAATGGCTTGTCCCGCCCAGGCCCACTCTTCTCAGGTACGACAGCTGAGTACATTCGAGCAAAGTGGGGAGAGAAGTCAGCCAGCCTACACCCGATAGTTGACAGCTATACTGCTGCCACAAAGGGCCAGATCATCTACCAGGAGCAGGTACTGGGCATCCTCCGAGTCATGGGCGGGCTGCCCGTGCAGAGAGTGCATCATATACGCCGAATCATTAGCCTCAAGCTAGGCGAGTCTGAGTTCAATAAGAGTGCTGATGACTTCGCTGAAGGCGCGGCGAAGCTGCATGGGATAAGTGATGTGCTGGCCAGAAAGATCTGGGCTAAGCTAGTCACCAGCGCTACATACTCGTTCAATATTGCACATTGCGTCAGTTATGGTATGCTGGCATTCTGGTGCATGTGGCTGAAGGTGCACCACACAACTTCATTCTACTTGGCACAGCTTCGCAAGAGTCCGCCCGACGGCTGGTCGTTGCTAGTAAGAGATGCGCAGAGACACGGGCAGGTAGTTAGGGGTGTCACCCTCGGCAAGTCTGGCATGGAATGGGAGGCGCCAGAGCCAGGGCTGATAGTCGCAGGGTATGAGCAGCTAATGGGAATTGGGCCAGCAAAAGCTAGGGCAATCGTTAGGACTGAGGCTGCACTGAAGGCGGATAGTGGAATTGGATTCCAGAGGCCAGAAGACCTGCTAAGGGTAGCAGGGATTGGGCCAAAGATCTTTGCTGGGTGCAGGTCCCAAATTGGTGATGCTGACCCATTTGGGATACAGGCTGTTGCTGATGACATCAGAAAGGTGCGCGCATGGATCTGTGATCATCCCGACTTACCGCAGCCCGGCGCATCGTCTGACGCGCTGCTAGACCTGTCTGGAGTCAGGGTGGTGTTCCTTGGCCTTGTCATTGAGCGCAGCTATCAGGATTATATAGAGAATGAGCGTGCTCGCTCAGGCCGCGCAGTCGAGGACATACTACGCGACATGCGCCATCCAGGGCTGGCCAAGTCAGTGACGCTTCGATGCGTCGACGATGGTGAGGAAGATGTGTACCTCCGTATCAGCAGGTATACATTCCCTGAGCTGAAGGCAGCCATTGATAGCTTGGATGTGGGGAAAGACATGGTTGTTGCTACTGGAAGGAGATCGGACAGGTCAGCAACATTTGGAGTCTCAATACAGGTGAAGTCGCTAATCGTGATCTCGCCCGACGACTAGCCGCAACTCCTCAGAGAAGTAAGAATCGGATCAAGGAGGCCAGAATGCTGAATGAGTTAGTAGTAGCAGCACACCAGAACTCAGTCAACAAGAGATGGTGGACCCATTATGGCGCTGGAGCGCCGTACGAGATGCACAACCAGACGTTTCTGGAGTCAATGGCCCTAGTCATGACCGAGTGTGCTGAAGCAATCGAGCACTTCAGGCATGGAAATGAGGTGAACCAGCTCATCTTCACATATGAATGGGCAGACATGCAGGGGAGTCCAGTTATCGAGAGGAGAATTCATGACGGCAAGGAGCAGGTACGCGAATGGGTCGAGAATGACTCAGCCACTGAGTGGCTAGATCTGACTCCAAATTTGGCCGCTAAACTTGGCATGCGGGTGAAGCCAGATGGTGTGCCTTCAGAGCTAGCTGACATCATCATCCGAGTCTTTGACGTATGTGGTGCCTGGAGTGTTGACCTGGACCAGGTGCTGGCCATGAAGATAGCATATAACGCGACCAGGCCAGAGAGGCATGGTAAGAAGAGGGCATGAAGCGTAACCCTGCTGCTCTCAGGTACTTCGCTGCTGGCGAGATGGTAGAGCTACGCCGCGTGGTCGACAGCAAGATGGCCTCATATGCCATTAGGATCGGTTCCAACGCTGGCCTGCCTAGGCCAGGCAGCAGCCTCATTGCAGTCTCTGGTGACTTACTTGGATATGACTTTGTTGGAGGAGGTATAGACGGGCGCATCGAGACCCAAAGAGCTAGCATTGACATGATGCTAGATCACTTGAAAGTGCACTGTCCACAACTGAACGGTGAGGGTATGCAATGCCCTCACATGAGAGGCGACCCTGATGCAGTGGCTTATTGAGCATCGCAAAGCTAGACAGTTTATGGAAGCAGCATTGCCCGTAATGTCTCGAACTTGGAACCCATCTGATCAGCCGACTGGGCAGGCAGGCAAGGGCAAGGCATTCAACTCGCACCAGCTTAATGATGGATCGCATGTCTCGCCATTTGACACTGGAATGGTACAGATAGGAACTGATGGGCTGGAGGTGCGGCTGCTGCAGGCTATCGACCAGATCAAGTTCCAGCAAGTGCTTTCTCGTGCGACCCGCGCCACGACTGGGCTGCCAGTCCCCACCCCAGATGGTGATGAGGAGATCGCCAATGACTGGGAAGAGATGATGCGTGGTGGGCTTCAGTCAGCCCTGGAGACCCAGATTGTTGTCTTTGAGGTCTGGGGCGCTAGTCGCGCTCTCACACATCAGCTAGTGCGTTCACGCCGCGCTGGGTTCCATCAGCAGTCGCAACGTGCGACATGGTATGGGTTCAGGCCAGAAGTCCGAATGCCTGAGACAGTTTGGCGGGCCAGCTCAGATGTGCGGCGCGCATGGCTCCTGTCATATGAATGGGCCTGGAACGCATACCAGATCGCCTGTGATTCCGGGGTGCCATACCAGGATGCTCGATACATCTTGCCAGAGGGCACTGTCAACTACATCATGTGCGAGTATACAGTGCGAGAGTTTCTCGATGTGTACGCATATCGGGCTTGCTCCATGTTCCTTTGGGAGATGTGGTACTGTATGCGCAAGATGCGTACAGCATTGCTGCAGGCGAGTCCATGGATGGAGCCATATGTCAAGATTTCCTGTGAAAAGACAGGCAAGAAATGCACAGAGTGTGGCGGGGATGGCAGACAATACATAGAGTGGAGCGATGCCGCAGACACTGAGATGAAGCAGATGGTCCTGCATTACCCTGACCCGCCTGACGGCACAGTGCTGATCGTGTGCCAGGTATGCCTGGGGACAGGCAGGGTTGGCCAGAAGTGCACATTCCAAGGTTGGGAGAATGTAGAGGAAGCATGCGACTTCTCATGGGCCAAGCAAGAGAATAGGGTATTCCTCCCACAACCTAAGTACAGGATTGGATCGTAATGCCTAAGGTTCATTGGCAAGATGAAGAGTCGTACCGGCCTAGCAAGTGTGTGCACTGTGGATGGCACTACGATCACGACTCCATGAGTGATGAGGAGATCCGTCAACTGATGGATCACTCAACAATGCGCCGGTTAGCGCAAGATGTTATCCGTTTGCGTTCCGAAAGGGATTCAGCCTGGACGACTACATCCAGTGTTGTCCGTGCTTTCCTTGGTCTCGACAGTGACTCAGAGCTGGACGAGACCTCTGATGCTCCTGAGCTGCTCGCATACCGCGAGCGGATACGCTTGCTGCAGGAGGCAAATCTCAGTGCCACTGATAGAGCAGAGTTTGGACGTCTCAAGTGCGAGAATGAGCAGCTCTCGGCCGCATTGTCTCGGCTAGCGGCGGCCCACAAGTTGCTGCTGCATGCACTGGAGCACTAGTGCCCATTGGGCATAATGAAGGCTGGCGTACGGGCGCCCTATACTGGGCGCTCGCTACGCTGCCTGTCTTAGCTGGGGTAACTTGGCTAGCTTGGAGGCAGGCATGGCTCATTGGCCTCGCGCTTGTTGGCCATGGCATCATGCTGTGCCTCGTTTTGAGAAAGTCCCCATCCCAGAAGAGTCATACAGTGAGTGGGACTCAGGATGGCGCTACTGGGTCGGGGCAGTGGCTGGGGTAGTGCTATCGGCCTACATCATGAGCATTGTTTCGATTATGATAGGAGTACTCGGATGGATGAGGTAGGAGAGGGAGCCAATGTCGAAGTCACAGGCTCGAGAGTTCGCCCTGCTAGTCCTGGGGATGATGCCAGGGACGGATCAGGAGGCAGAGAGGGACGCAGTGATACAGGCAGTAGAGAAGGCGTTGATGCCGCTGCAGGAGTCACACGGTATCCACCTGTCATCACAGACGTTTCAGCTGGAGCCCGCAGGGAGCGCGGCAGGCACAAGCACTGCCCAGGCTGCATCGGACACGACAGGAGACATGGGGCTGGAGCCATCCTCAGACTAGGCGCATCAATTGTTTTGGGCTACGTCATCCAAAAGTACAGCCTTGGCAACCCATTCGCTGTTGGGGAGTACTACATACTCACGTGCGGGTCTGTTCTTGCATTATACCTGGTCTGGGATGGCTCAAGGCGTGTCGGACGGTAATCATTTCCAGGTGGTCAAGCCGGGCATGTTCTTGTGGCCAGAGGATGGAGATGGCATGTGGAACTGTGTCGCTATTGACCCTGGCGGCACAAGCGGCTGGTGCGCCTTGTCAGTGCACGAGCTAGCGATGTATGACCCTGAGTACGCAATACTCGACAATATCAACATCTGGAGTTGTGGAGAGTTTATTGGTGAGCTAGGTGAACAGGTCGACAGGATCATAGAGCTATGCGATGCCTGGCCCAATGCTGAGTACGTCTTTGAGGACTTCGTTCTTCGGACCCAGGTAATGTCCAGAGAAGTGCTTGACCCAGTCAGGGTGGCAGAGCCAGTAAAGTGGTGGCTAGAGCGCGGGTACAAGTTGCTAGGTGATGACGAACTTGGCCCGCGCTCTATTGCCCTTCAGCTTTCTTCATTAGCCATGACAACAGTCACTGATAGCAGGCTAAAGGCCATTGGGATGTACTTACCCACTGTTGGCAAGCCACACGCACGTGATGCACTCAGGCATGCCCTTACCTGGGCTAGGCGTCGAAAGGCTGCCTTGTCAGGGCATGACTGGCTGGCTGGCTGCAGGGTAAGGGAGTAAGCTCGGCTCTCTAGGTATTGCAGACGCCGGAAATGGAGAGAGGCCAGAATGGCAGCAGGACGTGTAGGTAGACCGCGCATTGGCCCCAGACTATACGTC
>Ga0247727_10001438_pt1 | contig 56592 bp, 53 predicted proteins | sample WisWelCaveWW1625_FD_202498 | JGI IMG/M metagenome (GOLD analysis project Ga0247727, IMG submission 202498) | Biofilm microbial communities from Wishing Well Cave, Virginia, United States - WW16-25 | ecosystem: Environmental > Aquatic > Deep subsurface > Groundwater > Cave microbial mat | place... | reverse complement strand
CGCACTTGCACAGCCGTGCGCCGAGCGATGGAGCGTGGGGAACGCTCCGCTCCGCCAGCCGACGGCGCCGGGAGCAGCGACCGGTCCACCCGGCCCGTCCACCGACGCTGCACGACGCGTTTCCATCGAGCGCCGCTGTCGCGCTCCCGGCCTCGCGGGGTGCTCGTGCTCCGGGCCTCTCGGCCTACTCGCCCGCTCACCCTTGCGACTCTGCTATCGCCTTCTTCCGCGCAAGCTCCTAGGTGTCAGTTCCAGGAGCGTTCGTCACGCCTCAGGCCAAGAGAGCGGGAGCGATCGCTGCTCCGGCTCCTCCCGGCCCGGCCGGCCGGAATCTGAGGCGACCGGGCCCCTGCGCGCAGCTGTGACGAACGCGCCTGGACTCGACAGCTAGGCACCGGCGCGGAGCTCCGACGAACGCGCTCGGACTCGTCCATTCGGACGATCCGATCCCCTCCGCCTTCCGCGATACTGGAAGGCAAGGAGGGTTCCCCCATGACCTTCAACCTGGCCGATCTGTTCGAGAGCGTGGTGGACGCGGTGCCCGCGCGCGAGGCCATCGTCGTCGGCGAGCGGCGCCTCAGCTACGCGGCGCTCGACGCGCGCGCGAACCGGCTCGCGAGCTACCTGCGCGAGCAAGGGGTCGGGCCCGGCAGCGCCGTCGGGCTGCAGCTCTCGAACGGGAGTGAGTACATCGAGGGCATGCTGGCGGCCTTCAAGCTGCGCGCGGTCCCGATCAACGTGAACTACCGCTACGTCGAGGGCGAGCTCGCGCACCTGTTCGACGACGCCGACCTCGAGGCGCTGATCCTGCACCGGCGCTTCGCGCCGCGTGTGGCGGCCATCGCGGCGTCGCTGCCGAAGCTGCAGCAGTTCCTGGTGGTCGAGGACGGCAGCGACGCGCCCGTGTTGCTGCCTGGCTGCGAAGAGTACGAGCGCGCGCTCGCCTACGGCGTCTCCGAGCGCGACTTCGGGCAGCGCTCGTCCGACGATCACTACGTGGTGTACACGGGTGGCACCACCGGCCTGCCCAAGGGCGTGGTCTGGCGCCACGAGGACATCTTCTTCGGCGCGATGGGCGGCGGCGATCCGCTGCAAGGGGGCAACGTGATCCAGAGCCCCGAGGAGTTGGTGACGCGCATTGCCGAGCGCGGCGTGGTGGCGCTGCCGACGCCGCCCTTCATGCACGCCGCCGCGCACTGGCTCGCGTTCCACGTGCTGTTCGGCGGCGGCACGCTGGTGCTTGCGCCGGGCGGTGGCTTCGACCCCGCAGAGATCTGGGCGCTCGTGGGCGAGGAGCGCGTGAACCTGATGGTGATCGTGGGTGACGCGATGGCGACGCCGCTGCTCGATGCCTTCGAGCGTGAGCCGGGGAAGGTGAACGCTGCCACGCTGGCCGCCATCGCATCGGGCGGCGCGCTGTTCTCGCCCGCCACGAAGGAGCGCCTCGCGCGGCTCTTGCCGGGCAAGATCGTGATCGACGGCCTCGGCTCCTCGGAGACCGGCACGGTGGGAAACGAGGTCGGGCAGGCCGGCGGCTCGGGCCGCGCACGCTTCCGTGTGAATGCACAGACGGCGGTGCTCGACGACGCGCTGCAGCCGGTGGTGCCGGGCTCGGACGTGGTCGGGCGCCTCGCGCGCCGCGGGCGCGTCCCGCTCCGCTACCACAAGGATCCGGAAAAGTCGGCGACCACCTTCGTCGAGATCGCGGGCGAGCGCTGGGCGCTGCCGGGCGATCTGGCCAGCGTCGCCGAGGACGGCAGCGTGGTGCTGCTCGGCCGCGCCTCGACGAGCATCAACAGCGGCGGCGAGAAGATCTTCCCCGAAGAGGTGGAGGCCGCGCTCAAGGCGCACCCCGACGTGATGGACGCCGTCGTGGTGGGCCTGCCCGACCCGCGCTGGGGCCAGCGTGTGGTCGCGGTGCTCGAGCCGCGCCCCGGCGCGACGCCGAGCCTCGACGCGCTGCAGGACTTCTGCCGCACGCGCATTGCGCCCTACAAGCTGCCGCGCAGCCTCGTGCTGGTGCCGAAGCTCGAGCGTTCACCGGCCGGCAAGGCGGACTATCGCTGGGCGCGTGAGCGTGCTGAGCAGGAGGCGAGCTGATGCAGCGCCTGTCCGGCCAGGACGCGTACTTCCTCTACAAGGAGACACCCACCGTCCACCAGCACACGTTGAAGGTCGCCGTGTGCATGCCGCCGGTGCCCGAGCTGGCCTTCGAGCAGGTCGTCAAGAACGTCGAGAAGCACCTGCACCTGCTGCCCGCGCTGCGGCGGCGGCTGGTGCGCGTGCCCTTCGGCTTCCACCACCCGGTGTGGATCGAGGACCCCGAGTTCGATCTCGAGCTTCACTTGCGGCGCGTCGGCGCGCCGCGGCCCGGCGGATCGCGCGAGCTGGACGAGGTGGTGGCCGAGATCGCGAGCCATCCGCTCGACCGCGCGCATCCGCTCTGGGAGCTGTGGCTGGTCGAAGGCCTCGCGGGCGGGCGCATCGCCTACGTGTTCAAGATGCACCACTGCGTCGCCGACGGCGTCGCGGCCGCAGCCATGATCGACGCTTCGGCGGCGCGCAGCGCGGATCTCGAACCGGCGTCTCCCGCCGCGCCTTTCGCGCCCGAGCCCGTGCCCTCGGCGTGGCGCCTGCTTGCCGATGCACTGCGCGACCACCTGCGGCAGGCCCTACGCATCCCCGCGCTGCTGGCGCGGAGCGTGCGCGGGATGCGGGCGCTGCGCGCGCGGCGCGCGCAGGGTGGCCCAGCCGCCCCGGCGCTCTTCGACACGCCCGCCACACCCTGGAACCGCGCGCTCTCCGCGCGCCGCAGCTTCGCGAGCACACAGCTCCCGCTCGCTGCGGTGAAGCAGGTGAAGGAGGCCTTCGGCGTCACGCTCAACGACGTGGCGCTCGCGCTCGTCGCCGGCGCGCTGCGGCGCCAGCTCGCAGCGCAGGGCATCCGCATCGAACGGCCGCTGGTTGCGAGCGTGCCGGTCTCGGTGGGCGACGCCGCGCCGCGTCTGTTCGGCAATCGCATCGGCTACTTCCAGACCGCGCTGCGCAGCGACCTCGCCGATGCAGAGGAGCGGCTGCGCGCGACGCGCGTCTCGACCGAGGCTGCCAAACAGGAGCTCGCGCTGCTCGGACGCGAGGTGATGTCCGACTGGATGGAGTACCTGCCCGGCCTGCCCTATACCGCGCTGCGTCGTTTGCATTCGCACTTTCGGCTGGCGGAGCTGTACCCCTCGCCCTCGAACCTGATCGTCTCGAACGTGCCCGGCCCGCGCGAATCGCTCTACTGGAGCGGTACACGGCTCGAGGAGCTCTACTCGGTCGGGCCGCTGGCCGAGGGCATCGGCCTCAATCTCACCATGTGGAGCTACTGCGACCAGCTCGGCTTCGGGCTGCTCGCCTGCCGCAAGGCGATCCCGGCGCTCGCGGAGCTCGCCGACGCACTGCACGCCGAGCTGGAGGAGCTGCTGGCGGCGGCGGGCGGAGCGGCGCCACGCTGATGCGGGTGCTGCTGACCGGCGCCACGGGACTCGTCGGTAGCCACACGGCGGCGGCGCTCGCGCGCGATGACTTCGCCCTGCGCGTGCTGGTGCGCGATCCCGCGCGCCTCGAGCGCGCGCTCGCTCCGCTGGGAGTGAAGGAGCCCGAGGTGGTGTGCGGCGACGTCACCGATCCCGGTGTGCTGGCCGCGGCGCTGACGGGCTGCGATGCAGTGGTGCACGCCGCCGCGCTCTTCACGCTCGACCGGCGCCGCGCCGCGGAGATCACTCGCACCAACGTCAGCGGCACGCGGAACGTGCTCGGCGCCGCCGCGCGCCTCGGCCTCGATCCGATCGTTCACGTCTCGAGCATCGCGGCGCTGTTTCCTCCCGACGGCGCGCTGCTGACCACCGCCACCAGCGTGAAGCAGCCGCGCGATCCCTACGCCGCCTCCAAGGCCGACGCCGAGCGCATCGCGCGCCAACTCCAGGACGACGGCGCCCCCGTCGTGATCGTCTACCCGGGCCAGATCTGGGGCCCGCACGATCCCACCTTCGGCGACGGCATCCGCGCCACGCTCGGCTACCTGCGTGCGGGCCTGTTCCCGTGGACGCCGGGCGGTTTCCCGATGATCGACGCGCGCGACCTCGCCGCGATCCTGCGCGCGGCGCTCGCGCCCGGGCGCGGTCCGCGCCGCTACATGGCCGGCGGGCCCTTCGTGACGCCCCGCACCCTCGCCGACGCCTTCGAGCGCGTGACCGGACGGCGCGTGCGCACACCGCGCGTGCCGGGGGCGTTGATGCGCGGGGTCGGGCGCATCGGCGATTGGAGCCGGCACCTCGGCTTCTCGCACGGCCTCACGCGCGAGGCCATGGTCACGCTCACGCGGGGCGTGCCCTGCGACGACGCCCCAACGCTCGCCGAGCTCGGCACCTCGCTGCGCCCGCTCGACGAGACGCTGCGCGACACGCTCGGCTGGTTGGCGACTTCCGCCCGGTTCTAGTCCGCTCGGACGATTCGGCGCCGCCGATCGGGAGCGAGCATCGGGGCAACCGAGGAGGCGCCATGAAGTTCTCGCTGATCTACGAAGCCCAGATGGCCGACATCTCGCCCGAGAACGAGGCGCAGGTCTTCCACGACATCGTCGAGCAGTGCCGGCTCGCCGAGGAGCTCGGCTTCGACGTGATCTGGGCGGTCGAGCACACCGCGCTCCAGCACTACGCGCACATGAGCGCGCCCGAGACCTTTCTCGCGTACGTCGCCGGAGTGACGCATCGCATCCACCTCGGCCACGGCGTGGTGTGCCTGCCCCCCGCAATGAACCATCCGATCAAGGTGGCCGAGCGCATCGCCACGCTCGACATCCTCTCGAAGGGCCGGCTGCACTTCGGCGTCGGCAAGGGCGGCACGCAGCAGGAGGCCGGCGCCTACGGCTACGACCTCGAGCACCTCCAGCCGCAGATCGACGAGGCCATGTATCTGATCCCGCGCATCATGGTCGAGGACGAGATCGAGCACGAGGGGCGCTTCCTCAAGATCCCGCGCCGCCCGATCCACCCGAAGCCGTGGCAGAAGCCGCACCCGCCCATGTACCTGGCCTGCACGCGTACCGATTCGCTGGCGACGGCGGGTGCGCGCGGCATGGGCGCGCTGGTGCTCGGCTTCGGCGGCCCCGAGGAGGTGGCGAAGAAGAACGCGCTCTATCGCAAGAGCTGGGCGGCGCGCAGCCCCGAAGACCAGGTCGGCTACCGCCCCACGCAACACCTGGCCGCGCTCTGTCCCGCGATCGTGCTCGACGACGCCGCTGTCGCCCGCAAGGTCGGGCTGCGCGGCCAGCGCTTCTTCGCCGAGTCGCTGGCCTACTGGTACACGGGCGGAGAGAAACCCGACTGGGACGAATGGCGCGACGAGGAGATGACCTTCCAGACCACCGCCGGCGAAGTCATCCGCACGCGCTTCGCGTCGGAGGACGTGACGCTCGACTTCGGCGACCCGTCGCAGGCGTTGCTGAACCCGAACCACGCCTACGGCACGGTTGCGGACTGCATCGGCTACGTCTCGCGCCTCGAGGACGCCGGCGCCGACGAGATCCTGTTCCTGTGTCAGATGGGCACCGTGCCACACTGGGCGCAGCTCGAGACGATCCGGAACATCGGGCGCCACGTGATCCCACACTTCCGGCCCTGAGCGGGTCCAGCTGTGTGACTCCGTTCGCCTTCGGCTCACTGCGCGCGCCGCCGAGCGGCGCTTGCTAGGCGAGCGGGGCGCTCCGCAGCAACAACCGAACGAGCTCGGACTGCCGACCCACGCCCGTCTTCGAGAAGATCGCGCGCAGGTGCGCGCGGGCGGTGTTGCGGGCCACGCCGAGCGCGCTCGCGGCCTCGTCGAGGCTCTGCCCGCCGGCCAGCCGGGCGGCGAGCGCGGCCTCGGCGCGCGTGAGCTCGAAGAGCTGCTGGAACACCTCGACCGGCGCCGGCGCGGGCTCCTCCGTGCCGCCGATGAAGAGCGCCACCGCCGCCACGGCGCGGCCTTCGGACCAGCGCCCGAGCGCGACCGGGCGGACGAGCACGCGGAGCGCCTCGCCGTCGGCGGTGGGTAGGCGCAGCCCTTCGACCACGCCGGGCGCCCCGGCCGAACGGTGCGCGAGCGCGCGCTCGATCGCGCCGCGCAGCTCGCGCGTGGACTCGGGCTGCTCCGCGCGCAGCTCGCCGCCGACGGCGCGCAGCCCGTGGCCCCGGCGCAGCAGCTCGGCGGCGCTCCGGTTGGTGCGCAGCACCCGGCCTGCCTCGTCGAGCAGGATCGTCGCCATCGCGAGCTGATCGACCGCGCCGGCGAACAGGTCGCGCTCGGACTCCACGCGCGTGATGCGTGCGTGGAGCCGGACAGCGCGCCGGACGTGCGGCACGAGCTCCTGGCATAGGCGGCGCTCGGCTGTGCCGAAGCGAGGCTTCCCGCGCGTGCGCGAAGCGCGCAGGCGCGCCTCGAGGCCATCGTCCTCGCGGCTGTTCACGCCCAGCACGTGGAACGTCCCCGACGGCTCCATGTAGTCGCGATAGAAGTCGCTCGTGAGCAGCGCGTCCTCGGAGATCAGGTCGCCGAGCGCGGTGACCTCGTCGAAGGGCAGGTTCACGAACGGGTCCTGCGCGAAGAAGCGCTCCTGGTACGCGCTCTCCCAGCGCCGCGTGCCGCCCTCGACCAGCAGGAGCCCCGTGTCGTTGCGCGTCGGCGGGCGGAGCATCAAAACGGTGGCCTCGGCGCCGAGCGCGCGCCGCAGCGCAACGAGGAAGGTACGGAAGGGGACTTCCTCGAGAGGCCCTTCGTAGAGGGCTTCCAGCAGGGCATCGACCTCGGGCATGCGGGACGACCCCTAGCTGCTAGCGCGGCCGCTCCGCCGTCAGGTAGCACGCGACCAGGTCGAGCAGCTCCTGGCGGAAGGCGGGATCCGTGAGCTTCTCGGGCCGCTCTTCGAGCGCGCGCCGAACGATCGCCGAGAGGCCGCGCGCCAGCATGAAGGCGGCCTGCTCCACGTCGCGCACGCGGACGCTCTCGCGGTGCTGAGCCAGCAGGGCGATCATGTGCCGCTCGAGCTCCCGCGCACCGACACGCGGCCCGAGTGAGAACTCGCCGTGGTGCGCGCGATAGAACTCGCGGCCGAGCGCGAGCAGACGCAGGTGCCGCTCGAGCTGGTAGTCCACGATCATGGCGAGCGCGCCGAGGAGCGGCGCGTCGTCGATCGCCCAGACCGAGGCGCGAATGTCGGCCACCTCGCGGCCCGTGTCGGCGTCGTAGATGGCCCCGAGGATCGCCTGCTTGTTCGGGAAGTAGCGGTAGAGCGAGCCGATCGACACCCCCGCGCGCTCCGCGATGCGGTTCGTGGTGAGGCTGCGCGGGCCTTCCTCGGCGAGCAGACACCTGCCGGCCTCGACGATGGCATGCACGATGGCGTGCGAGCGGATCTGTTTCGGGGCGCGCCTGGGATCCGGAGCGTGAGCCGACACGCCTCGATTCTACGCCCGAGTTGGAGTGAAACGTGAGCGGCCACGCTCACGGCTGCGCGAGGCCGTGATTCCGACGGAGTTTCGGGGGGTTGCGAGGCGCACCTCCGTCGAGAATGGCGAGTAGACGACAGCGACGCTGTCGTCGCAGGATGGGCTGCCCCGCACAACGCGGGCGCACCCACGGAGAACTACCTCATGCGAATCATCCCCAGGCTCGCTCTCGCCCTGGCCCTCGCGGCCGCACCCGGCGCCGCGAGCGCACTCGACGTCCTGCTCACGAACGACGACGGTCAAACGGCGGCGGGCATCCAGGCCGTGCGCGCAGCGCTCTGCGCGGAGGGCCACCAGGTGACGCTCGTCGCTCCCACCACCGACCAGAGCGGTCGCGGCGGCTCGATCAATACCGGCGCGCTGAGCTCTTCGAGCGCGATGGCGCTCACGCGCGTCAGCACCGACGCCTGCGGCACCCAGTACTCGCTCGCAGCGCCCACCGTGGCCGGCCGCTTCGGCGGCACCCCGGTGGACAGCCTCAAGGCGGGGCTCGACGTCGTGCTCGTGGGCAATCCGCCTGACTTGATCGTGTCGGGGAACAACCGCGGCCAGAACCTCGGCAAGCCCACCTCGAACGCCTCGGGCACCGTCGGCGCGGCGCTGCAGGCAGCCTTCGAGGGCATCCCCGCCATCGCCGGCAGCGTCGGGCTCCTGCTCTCGGAGAATCCGACCTTCGGCTCTACCACCGCCGCGTTTCCCCCTGCCGCCGCGTTCCTCGTAGAAGTGATCGCGGCGCTCGAGGCCGAGCCGGGCGCCGCTCTGCTGCCGCCGAAGGTGAAGCTGCTCAACATCAACTTCCCGGTGCCCTACGGCAGCATCACCGGCGTCGCGATCACGAAGCTCGCCGATCGGTCCGAGCTCGAGCTGCCGCTCTTCGACCGCAACCTCGGTTTCCCGCCGCTGCTGCCGCCGAACCCGCTGCTGCTGAACTGTGCGGCGCTCACCGATGGTCAGGCCTGCAGCGTGGGCGTCGGCGTCGCGACGGTGGCGGGGCCGGACGCCGAGCGGGATGCAGACACCGATGCGCATGCCGCGGGGCTGATCTCGATCACGCCCATGGACGGCGACATGACCGCAGGCGGCAAGGGCGCGGAAGACGTCGACAACATCCTCGGCGGCCTCACGCCGTAGCGCGGGGTGCTCGTTTCGCGGCGGGCGTGCTGGCACGCGCCCGCCGCGTGTCGAGCACGATGCCCTCGCGCAGGCCCCAGTCGCAGAGCGTGAAGCCCTCGGCGCGCAGCAGCGAGAGCGCGGTGCCGAGGATCTCGATTCCGGCTGGCAGCAGCTCGGCGCGGCGCTTCGTCGCGCGGGCGAGGCGCTCGCGTGTGGCGGGGTCGAGGCCCGCGAGCTCGCGGCCGAGCGCCGTCAGCTCGGGCCGCTCGACGAACAGGCCGCGCGTGCCTAGCGCGCTGCCGCGGCGGGTGGCCAGGATGCGCGCCACCGCGCGCACCGTTCCGCCCACGCCCACCCAGCGCGTAGCGCCGAGCGCGGCAATCGCCTCGAGCTGAGGCTCGAGTAGCTCGCGCACGCGCAGCCGCAGCTGCCGCAGCGCATCTGCGTCGGGTACGCCCCGAGGCATCAGCTCGGTGTGCAAGCGGGCCACGCCCGCCGGCAGCGTCCGTACGAGGCGCAGGCCTTCGTCGCCCCCCACCACGACGGAGAGATTGCCGCCGCCGAGATCGAGGCCGAGCGCCGTGGCTCCGCCCAGCTCGACGCGGCCGCGCATGGCCTGGAACACCAGGCGCGCCTCCTCGGCGGCGGACAGAATCTGCACCGGCGCTCCGAGCGCGCTGCCGACGGCCTCTGCCACGGCGCGCGCGTTCTTGGCCTCGCGCAGTGCTGCCGTTGCGACGGCGATCAGCTCTTCTGGGTGCGTCTCGTCGGCCTGCTCGCGCAGCACGCGGGCGGCGCGGACCAGACCCTCGACGCGTTCCGCAGGAATCTCCTGCCGCGCCAAGCTGCCGCCCTGCCGCCACGGCACACGCTCGCCCACCAGCCGCTGCACCTCGCCGGCAGCCGTGGCCTCCGCCACCAGCAGGTGTAGGGCGGTGCTGCCCAGCTCGAAGATCGCGATGCGCGCCGGCGCCCCGCGGCTCTGCCGGCGCGCGAGCCGGTGCAGGCGCAGGCGCGTGAGCCGCGGCAGCGTCTGCGCCAGCTCCCGGCGCGGCGAAAAGTAGGTGGCGTGAGGCGGCTCGCCCTCGACCAGCCAGCTCGAGCCGGCCTCGCTGCGCTCCGCCAGCTCGGGGCTCGCGGCACCGCCGAGCAAGCCAGCCATCAGCGCCACGAGCTGCGCGCGATCGACGCACACCACCGCGGCGGTATCGAGCGAGCGCAGCAGGCGGAGCGCGGGACCGACCCCGGCGTCGTCCTCGAAGCGGTCGTCCACGTGGATGGGCAGGTCACGCTCCGCGGCCAAGGGCGCGAGCGTCTCGCGGCAACGCAGGGCCGGCGCGGCGATCAGGCGGGCGATGCTGCGCCCACGCAGAAAGTCGACGAGACCGGCAGCCTGCGCACGACCCGGCTCCGAGAGCGGACGTGCGCCGCCAGGGCCGTTCCAGCTCGCCGCGTCCACGCCGCTCGCACAGCGAACGAGATGGATGCGCATGGCTCACGCCTGCGCCCGTGCCAGCTCCTGGAAGCGGCCATGCGTCGAGAAGCCGTTCATATCGGGCACGCGCTGCCAGCGCCCGCTGCTTTCGAGCTCCCAGGCATGCGCCTTCCGGTCGAAGTTCAGCTCGAGGATCTGGTCGAGGCGCGCGCACAGCGCGGGATCCGCAACCGGCGCCAGCACCTCGACGCGCCGGTCGAGGTTGCGCGTCATCAGGTCGGCGGAGCCGATGTAGTAGCGGTGCCCGCGCGCTGCGCTGCCGAAACGGAACACGCGCGAGTGCTCGAGGAAGCGGCCCACCACGCTGCGCACGCGCACGTTCTCCGACAGGCCGGGCAGGCCGGGCCGCAGACAGCAGATGCTCCGCACCAGCAGGTCGATCTTCACGCCGGCGCGCGCCGCCTCGTAGAGGGCGTCGATCAGGTCCGGATCCTGGAGGCCGTTCACCTTGATCACGATCTCGCCGTCGCCCGCGCCGGCCTCCCGCTGGATCTGCTCGATCAGGCCGGCGCGCAGGCCCTCGGGCGCGACGAGCAGCTTGCGATAGGCGCTACTCACGCCGAAGCCGGTCAGGTGATTGAAGAGCTCGCCGACGTCGGCGCCGATCTCGGGTGAGGCCGTGAACAGACCGAGGTCCTCGTAGACGCGCGCCGTCTCCGGGTTGTAGTTGCCCGTCCCGATGTGGCAGTAGCGCCGGATGCCATCCTGCTCGCGGCGCACCACCAGCACCACCTTGCCGTGTGTCTTGAGGCCGACGAGCCCGTACACCACGTTGCCGCCCGCAGACTCCAGCGAGCGCGCCCACTCGATGTTCGCTTCCTCGTCGAAGCGCGCCTTGATCTCGACGAGCGTCACGACCTCCTTGCCGTCCTGCGCGGCCTGGATCAGCGCGCGTAACACGCGGTTGTCGCGCACCGCGGTGCGATAGAGCGTGTGCTTGATGGCGAGCACATCCGGGTCGCGAGCCGCCTGCTCCAGAAAGGCCTCGACGGAGCTGCCGAAGGAGTCGTAGGGGTGATGGACCATCACGTCGCCCGCGCGTAGCACGGCGAACAGATCGGCGTGCGCTTCGCGCACGAGGCGCGGCTGCGTGCCAGGCAGCCAGGGCGGATCCTTCAGATCCGCACGCTCGATCGCATGGAGCTGCCAGAGCGCACCCGGCGCGAGCAGGCCATGCAGCAGGTAGACGTCGCTGTCGGCGAGGTCGAGGCCCTCGCTGAGCAGCTGGATCACCTCGGGCGCAGCGGCCGCTTCGATCTCGAGGCGCACCGCGTCGTTGACGCGCAGCCGGCGGTGCAGGCCCGACTCGATCGCCGCGAGCAGGTCGTCGGCCTCACCTTCGTCCACCAGCAGCTCGGCGTCGCGCGTCACGCGGAAGGCCCAGCAGCCCACGATGGAGGTGCCCGGGAACAGCAGATCGAGGTGTGCGGCGATCAGCCGCTCGAGCGGCAGCAGCCGGCCGTCGCCGAGATCGACGAAGCGCGGAAAGACGGGCGGCACCTTTACACGCGCGAAGTGGCGCCCGCCGCCGGCGTCGTCAACCAGCACGGCGAGGTTCAACGTCAGGTTGGAGATCCACGGGAAGGGATGTGCCGGGTCCACCGCGAGCGGCGTAAGCGCCGGGTGGATGCGCTTCTCGTACTCGTGACGCAGCCGCTCGTGTTCACGCGCATCGAGCGCGTCCCAGTCCACGAAGCGGATGCCCTGCTCGGCGAGGCGCGGCAGCAGCTCCTTGGCGTAGAGGCGCTCCTGCCGGCGCAGCAGCTCCTCGACATGGAGGCGGATCTCCTGGAGCTGCTCGACCGGGCTGCGCCCGTCGGGCGCTGCTGCCAGCACGCCGGCATCCACTTGCGCCTTGAGGCCGGCCACGCGCACCTGGAAGAACTCGTCGAGGTTGCGCGCTGAGATGGCCAGAAACTTCACGCGCTCGAGCAGCGGCAGCTCCGGATCCTCGGCGAGCGCGAGCACCCGCGCGTCGAAGCCGAGCCAGGAGAGCTCGCGATTCAAGAAGCGGTCGGGAGAGATCGGAATGGCGCGTTGGCTAGGAGGCGGCACGAAGCCTTTCTCGGCAGGGGGCCCGCAGAATCTAGCCGCCGGTCCCTGCTCCGGGGATATGCTGCGGGTGTGACGTCACGCCTCACCTCGCCGCTCCGCTTCGGCATGCTCGGCGCCGCGCGCATCACGCCGCAGGCGCTGGTGCGGCCCGCACGCGAGGTGGCGGGCGTCGAGCTGCGCGCGGTCGCAGCACGCGACGGCCAGCGCGCACGCGCCTTCGCGGCGAAGCACGGCATCCCGGTCGTACACACGAGCTACGAGGCGTTGCTCGCCGACCGCGAGATCGACGCCATCTACAACCCGCTGCCGAACGGCCTGCACGGCGTCTGGACGATGCGCGCGCTCGAGGCCGGCAAACACGTGCTGTGCGAGAAGCCCTTCGCCGCGAACGCCGACGAGGCGCGCGCGGTGGCGGCCGTGGCCGAGCGGACGGGCCGCTTCGTGATGGAGGCGTTCCATTGGCGTTACCACCCGCTCGCCGCACGCATGCTCGAGATCCTGGCGAGCGGCGAAATCGGCGAGCTGCGCCATGTCGAGGCGCACCTCTGCGCGCCGCTCGTGAACACGAGGGACATCCGCTACCGGCTCGATCTCGCGGGCGGCGCCGCCATGGACATGGGCTGCTATGTGCTGCACTTCGTGCGCAGCCTCGGCGGCGCGGAGCCGCGCGTGACCGGAGCGAAGCCGAAGCTGCTCGCCCCGGGCGTGGACCGCGCCATGGACATCGCGCTCGCCTTCCCGAGCGGCGCCACCGGCCGCGCTCTCTGCTCGATGCTGTCGTGGCGCCTGCTCGACGCGTCGGGCGTGATCGAGGGCACGCGCGGTCGCATGCGCATCCTGAATCCCTGGGCGCCACATCTGTTCCACCGCCTGCGGGTCGAGGCGCCGGCCGGAGCGCGCAGCGAGCGCGTCGCCGGCCGCGCCACCTACACGCATCAGCTCGAGGCCTTCGCGCGCGCGGTACGAGAAGGCGTGCCCGTGCTGACCGGCGCCGCCGACGCGATCGCGAACATGACGCTGATCGACGCGGCCTACCGCGCCGCAGGCCTCGAGCCGCGCACGCCGAGCCGCGCCTGAGTCACTTCGACCAGCCCTGCGCGGCGACGAGTTGCGCGACGCGCGCTCGCACCTCGTCGCGGATCTCGCTCACCCGCGCCGGCGGCTGACCCTTCGGGTCCGGCAGCGGCCAGTCGTCACGCCGCACGCCAGGCACCACGGGGCACTCGTCGCCGCAGCCCATCGTGACGAGCCACTCCGCCTCTCGAGCCAGCTCCGTCGTGAGCAGCTGCGGCTTCGCCGCGGCGAGATCGATGCCGACCTCGCGCATGGCCGCGACCACCTCCGGGTGGACGCGCTCCCCGGGCCGCGTGCCCGCCGACACGGCGCGCGCGAGCGCAGGGTTCGCCAGCTGCCCGAAGAAGGCCGCCGCCATCTGCGAACGGCCGGCGTTGTGGACACAGGCGAAGACGACCGTCTTCACGAGCGCGCGAGCCGCCGCGAGAGAGTCACCCTCCGGACTTCTGGTACAGCGCTTCCGGGAAGTCGCGCGGCAGCGTCTCGGTCAGAAAGCTCTCCTGCGAGGCACGCTCGGCGGGATCCCGGGCAAAGTGACTCTCGAAGAAGGCGAGAGCGGCGAGCCGCGTGATCATCAGCTGGCGGCCGGCGGGGAGCGCTTCCTCGGGTGCGCCGTGTGCGCAGGGCGGCGACGCGTTCCCGTCGAGCACGACGCCGTCCTCGGGCCCGCCGAGCCGCGCAAAGGGGTGCGCGCCGGTGCCCGGCGGCGCGATCCGGCCCTCCAGCGCCCAGCAGCCGAGCGCGTCGGGGCTGTCGAGCAGCCGCAGCGGGAACATGTCCGCGAAGGCGGCGAAGCCCGCGTGGCTGGCACCTGACACGCTGAGCAGGCCGCCGCGCCGAATCTTGCCCGGCAGCGGCTGCCCGTTCGCGGCGTAGTCCACGATGACGTCCGCGGTCCCAGCGATCATCAGGAACGGGAGGTCGGCGCTGGCGAAGAAGTGGGCGTCGAACAGCGCGCTCGGCCCCGCGATCGAGAGCGCGGCGCGAATGCGCGGATCGCGCAAGCGCGGGTGGAAGCTGACCAGCGTGGTGGTGAGGCCGCCGAGCGAGAGGCCGAGCGCGCCGATGCGCGCCTGGTCGATCGCCCCCGCGAAGGGGCGCTCACTCTCGCTCCAGCCGAGGATCTGGTCGATCACGAAGCGGATGTCGCCGGGCTGATTCACGGCGTCGGCGACGTTCGGCCCGCCCGGCGCGCGGCGGTTCGTGAGCGGGTAGTCCACCGAGACGACGACGTAGCCGTGGCTCGCGAGCAGCTCGGCCAGCGGCACGTTCTCTCCGCGCATCGACATGAAGCCGTGGCTGTAGACGAGCAGTGGGTGGGGTGCGGCCTGTCCCAGCGGATACCAGAGCGTGGCCTCGAGCGTGCGCTCGGGTGCGCCGGCGAAGGTGCCGTTCGCGTCGGTGCGCCGCGAGCCGTCGACGAAGCGTCGATCCACCGACTCCACTTCGAGGGGACCCGGCCCGAGTCGCCTGGCGCTCTCGCTGCCGGCCGGCGGCGGCTCGGGCGCGCTCGCGCGAAAGGCGATGCCGAGCAGCAACGCGAGCCCGAGCGCGAGCCCGGCGAGGATGCGGACGATCTTCATACATGCTCTCCACGCGGCCGAGAAAGAGCGGGTACGATAGCCGTCCGGCCGGGGCCGAGGAGGCACCTACAGATGGAGAAGCTCGCGGCCCGCGAGCCCGTGGAGTCGCTGCTCGCGCTCTCCGGCCGCGGGGCGCTCGTGGCCGGCGCCGGCCAGGGCATGGGCCGCGCCACGGCGCTGCTGCTGGCGCGGCTCGGGGCGAAGCTCGCGCTGCTCGACGAGCTACCCGAACGCGCGCACGCCGTGACGGCCGAGGCATGCGCGCTCGGCGCCGCTGCGCATGCGCTCGTTGCCGACGTGACGGACGCCGCGCAGGCCGAGCGCGCGGCCGCTGACGCAGCCCGCGTGACCGGCGGGCTCGACCTGCTCGTCAACATCGTCGGCGGCGCCTCCTGGGTGCCGCTGCTCGAGCTCGACGACGCCACCTGGGAGCGCGACCAGCGCGTCAACCTGAAGCACCACCTGTGGCTGGGCCGCGCCGCTGCGAAGCAGATGATCGGCGCCGGCCGGGGCGGCTCGATCGTGGTGGTGGCGTCCGTGAGCGGCATGTTCTCCGCCGCCGGCCATGGCGCCTACGGCGCGGCGAAGGCCGGCCTGCTCGCGCTGGTGAAGACGATGGCCGAGGAGTGGTGGCCGCACGGCATCCGCGTCAACGCGGTGGTGCCGGGCGCGGTGCGCACGCCGCGCATCGAGGCCGCCTGGGCGAGCGGCGCGATTCGCCGGCCGGCCGCCGACATCGCCCTGCGCATGGCGCTGCCCGAAGACGTGGCGGGCGCGATCGTCTTCCTCGGCTCGGATCTCGCGCGCCGCATCACCGGTCAGTCGCTCGTGATCGACGGCGGCGTGACGACGCGCTTCCCCTTCAGCTTCGAATGAACACACTCTGCTCGGAGGCCCGATGAAGCTCGACCTGCTGTACGAAGTGGACGTCCCGAAGCCGTGGCCGGGCGAGCATCCAATGGGCCAGCGCAACGCCGAGCGCCGCGCCTACGCCGACGCGATCGAGCAGATCAAGCTCGCCGACCGCTTTCGCTTCGAGACGGTGTGGATGGTGGAGCACCACTTCCGCGAAGGACGCTCGCACTGCCCCGCGCCCGAGGTGTGGATCGGCGCGCTCTCGCAGGCCACGCAGAATCTGCGCCTCGGTTTCGGCGTGACGCTCTTGCCCTTCGCCTTCACGCACCCCGCGCGCGTGGCCGAGAAGGTCGCCACCGCCGACCTGCTCTCGCGCGGCCGCGTCGAGTGGGGCACCGGCCGCTCGACGCCGATGGAGCAGACCGCCTTCGGCGTGGACCGGCCGAAGAGCCGCGAGCAGTGGCGCGAGGCGATCCAGATGATCGTCGCGATGTGGGAGCGCGAGCGCTTCTCGTGGAAGAGCGACACGTTCGGCGCGTTTCCCGAGCGCGTCGTCACGCCGAAGCCGTGGCAGGATCCGCACCCGCCCTGCTGGGTGGCGGCCAGCTCGAACGACACCGCGGTGGTGGCCGGCGAGAACGGCCTCGGCCTGCTCTCGCTCTCGATCCTCCAGCCAGTCGAGGCGCTCGCGAGGCAGATCGTGATGTACCGGGAGGCCTCGGCGCGCGCGAAGCCGCTGACGCGCGTCATCAACAACCGCGTCGCGGCCTACACGCTCGTGCACTGCGCCGATTCGATGCAGCAGGCCGAGCAGAACCGCGTCTGGGACTCGGTCTGGTGGTGGTACAAGAACCTCGCGGAGTTCACGATCGAGTGGGAGCTGCCCAACATGTCGAAGGCCGAGGTGGATCAGATCTTTCCGCTGCTCCAGCCTTCGATGGAGGGCAAGATCCCGATCGAGCACTTCGATGCCTCCGACATGATCGTGGTGGGCGACCCCGACCGCGTGTTCGAGAAGATGAAGCACTACGTGGACATCGGAGTGGACCAGCTGATCTGCTACGTGCAGTTCGGCTACCTGCCGCACGCGGCGGTGCTGCGCTCGATCGAGCTGCTCGGCACGAACGTGATCCCGCGGCTCGAGCAGTACAGAGCGGAGCGCCGCTAGCGATGCTCCGCCGGGCCTTCTTGCGCGCGCTGCTCGGGCTCGGAGCGCTGCTGCTCGCACCGGCACGCAGGCTCGCGGCAGCGCGGTTGCCCCGGCTGTTCGAGGGGGCGGCGCGCGCGCGCCTGGCCAACTTCGCGGCCGTGATCGTCCCCGCCTGGAACGGCCAGCCGGCGGCGGGCGGGGGCGACTTCGCCGAGCGCTTTGAGGCGCTCGCGCGTGCGACACCAGATCGTGTCGATGCATACCGGAGCTACTTCGAGCGCTTCGTCGGCGAGGTGGACGCGCGCGTTCCGCCGCGCGAGCCGCCGGACGAGGTGGCGCTCACGGCGCTGTTCGAGCGCTGGCACGAGGAGTGGCGGCGCGAGGCCGAGCCCACCTTCGCCGCGCAGTTCTTCGAGCTGTTGCGGCGCGACGTGCTGCGCGCCTACTACGGCAGCGCCGCCGGCTGGCGAGCGCTCGGCTTCCACGGGCCCGCGCATCGCCCGCCGCCGGACGACGTATGAACCCCTCGGACTCGGCAGCCGACGTGCTCGTGGTCGGCGCCGGCGCGGGCGGCGCGCTCGCCGCATGGGCGTTGGTCGAGCAGGGCCTCTCCGTGCTGCTGCTCGAGACCGGCCCGCGCTTCGACCCGGCGCGCTACGAGACCTACGCGCAGGGCTTCGAGGTCGAGCCCTCCGTGTTCGCGCGCGTCGAGGCGGAGCCCGCACGGCGCAGCTACGAGAGCGGAGAGGGCGAGCCGCTCGACCCGCGTTTCAACGCTCTCACGAGCCGCTCGGCAACGCTGTTCTCGCGTCCGCCGCTGCCAGGCGCCCGCCGCGCGCCCTTCGTGTGGAGCCGCGCCCTCGGCGTCGGGGGCTCGACGCTCCACTACCAGGGCGAGGCGCACCGCTTCCCGGCGCACAGCTTCAGGATGAAGAGCGAGCGCGGCGTGGCCGCCGATTGGCCCATCAGTTACGCCGACCTCGCGCCGTACTACGAGCGCGTCGAACGGCTGCTGGGCGTGGCGGGCGCCCCCCACAATCCCTTCAAGCCGCCGCGCGGGCCCTACCTGTATGGGCCGCACCCGCTCTCGCGGGCCAGCCGCCGGCTGGCGGAGGCCGCCGGCAAGCTCGGCTGGCAGGCGCTCGCGAACCCGGTTGCGATCCTGCCGCGGCCCGCGCCGGGCCGGGCGCCCTGTCACTACTGCAACGGCTGCGTGCGCGGCTGCCCGGTCGGCGCGAAGGGCAGCGTGGACGTGGCGGTGCTGCCCGCCGCCGAGCGGACAGGCCGGCTGCGCATCGAGACCGGCTTTCACGCCAGCCGCCTCGAGCACGCCGCGAGCGGCCGCATCAGCGGCGTGATCGGCTTCGACAGTGCGGGGCAGGAGCAGCGACGCCGCGCGCAGGCGGTCGTGCTGGCGGCCGGCGCGATCGAGACGCCGCGCCTGCTGCTCAACTCCGCGGGCGGCGCGCACCCGCACGGCGTCGGCAACGCGCACGGACAGGTCGGCCTCCACCTGATGGAGACGCTCTACGTGCTGCGTTACGCGAGCTTCGCGGAGCGGCTCGAGACCTGGGCCGGCATTCCGCTCGACTTCCGCATCTGGGACGGCAACGGCGCGGCGGGGCCGAGCGAGCTGGTGAACGGCATCGTGCTCGGCGCGACCTGCAGCCTGTTCGACGGACCGGCCGGCGTCGCGCTCGAAGCGGCGCCGGGCTTCGGCCTGCGGCATCGCGAGCAGGTGGCCGAGCGCTTCGGCGCCACGCTGGCCCTGTTTGCGATCGCCGAGCAGCTGCCGCGTGCCGAGAACCGCGTGCGGATCGCCGAGACGCGCGACCGGCACGGCTCGCCGCTCGCGCGCGTCGAGACGCGGCTCGACGCGAAGGACCTGAGCGCGCTCCAGCTCGCCTGGCGGCGGCTCGGCCAGCTCGCCGAGGCGGCCGGCGTCGCGGCGCAGCCCGGTCAAGTGACGGCCTACGACCAGCCGAACGCCACCCACGTCGCCGGAACCTGTCGCATGGGCAGAGATTCGCAGCAGTCGGTCGTGGACGCGTTCTGCGCCGTGCACGGACACCCCGAGCTGGTCGTGGCCGATGCGAGCGTGCTGGTGACCGAAGGCGCCGGCGATTCGCCGTCGCTCACGATCCAGGCGCTCGCATTGCGTTCGGCGGAGGCGCTCGCCACGCGCGCGCGGCGGGGCGAACTCTCGCGGGTCCGCTAAAACCTCCTCGGTCGGCGGCCGGGCGGGGGCCGCCCAAGGGGGAATGCTCAGATGAAGATCGCAAGGTTCGCGCGCGTGCTGCTGCTGGCCGCGCTGCTGCTGCCGGCGGCGGCGTCAGCCGGCATGTCCATCACCATCGATCCCGAGCGCCTCGACGGCGAGGGCTTCACGTTCTTCGACGTCAACGAGGGCATCAACGACCAGCTCGTGTTCGACGTGGACGGCCGGGAGATCGGCTTCTCGGGCCAGGTGTTCGAGGGCGTGGGGCCCGACGCCGTCGAAATCAGCTACCAGACGGACTTCCCGAACCAGACCTCCGCCGATAAGCAGAACGCCGAGGCGTCGCAGGACACGCAGGTGCTGGTGACGCTGAGCGTGGACTTCGCCGATCTCATGGCGATCGACTACCTCGGTCAGGCCGCGCCGATCGATTGCAGCGCAGCGGCGAAGATTCACGACAACAATGCCGCCGATCCGGACTCTCCGGATGTCGCCCAGGCCAGCTTGTCCTGCGATCTCGGCCGGGACTTCGACGAGCTCGATCCGCCGCCCGGAAACGCCGTGCTCATGGTGCTCGAGCAGGCCTTCGAGGGCCGCAAGGACGTCAAGCTGGACGCCAGCAAGGGCAAGCTCTCGATCAAGCACAAGGGTGAGGCGCCGGAGGGCTGAGGACGATGCCGCGGCACGCCGCGCTGCTGGCGCTGCTGATCCCGCTGGCCTGCGGACGGGGTGAGGACGCCGGTCGGGCCGAGCGCCGGCTAACGGCAGAGCGTCCAGCCTCGCCCGAGGGGGCGAGCGCCGCCGAGGCGGCACTGCCCGGCCGCGGCGAGTTCGAGGTGAGCTTCGGCGCCGGCGGCATCGTGGCGCGCGCGAACCAGGCGCCGCGCCGGCGTGTGCTCGAGGCCCTCGCGCGCGAGACGGACCTCGTGATCGTGGCCTTCGTGGAAGGCGGCGACCCCGACGGAGCGGTGACGCTGGATTCCGAGGGCGAGCCGATCGAGGTGGTGCTGGCGCGCGCCCTCTCGGGCGTACCGTTCTCGGTCGAGCCGCTCGACGCGGAGGGCCGCGCGCGCCTCGCCGTCGTGGTGGGCAAGGGCGCGAGCGCGGCGCGCGCCGCGTCTGCGGCTCGGCTCGCCGCACCGAGCCGGCTGCTCGACCCGCGCGTGCAGGCCGAGCGCGTGCAGCGCGCGAACCAGCTCGAAGGGGACGCCCTCGCCCAGCTCGAGTCGCCCGACCCGCGTGACCGCGTCGAGGGCGTCGAGTGGGCGGACCTCGCCAGCGTGACGGGCTACGAGGCGGTGCTCGAGCGGCTAGCGAACGACCCCGATGCGAGCGTGCGGGCCGCGGCGGCGGAAAGCCTCGGCAGCGCCGACGTCGGCGCCGTGCGGCCGCTGCTCTCCGCGCTCACCGACCCAGAGCCGAGCGTCGTCGTGAGCGCGCTCGATTCGCTCGAGATGTTGGCCGACGCCTCGATCCTGCCGGAGCTCGCGCCCGCGCTCGAGCATCCGGATGCGTCAGTGCGCGAGCGCGCCAAGGAAGTGATCGAGTTCCTGGAGTGACGCGCGCCGAGGCGGTCGAGCCGTTCCTGCGCGGCTGCGCCTGGCCAGCGGCCCCCGGCATCCCGTACCCGCGCTGCGACCCCGGGCCGCTCGGGCTGCGCCTGCCGGCGGATACGCGTGGCGCGGCCGCGCTGCCGGTGGGCGTGCGTCTCGAGCTTTCGGGCGACGCCGAGGCCATCGAGATCGACTACCTCACGGAGACCGATCAGCTCGGCTTCCGCGGCGAGGGCGCGGGGCGGAGCTTCGTCGTGTTGCGAGGCGAGCAGGTGGTGAGCGAGGCGGCGGCCGCGTTGGGCGCGGGCACGGCGCGGCTCGCCCTCGGGCGCGGGCTCGACCGCGCCATCGTGTATCTGCCCGAGGGCATGCGGCCGACGCTGCTCGCGCTGCGCGCGATCGGCGGTGCGCTCGAGCCGGCCGCGCCAGGGCCGCGCTGGCTCTGCTACGGCGACTCGATCGTAGAGGGGTGGAAGGCCACGGGGCCGGCCTTCGCCTGGCCGGCGTGCGTCGGCCGAAGGCACGGGCTCGACGTCGTCAACCTCGGCTACGCCGGCGCCGCGCGCGGCGAGATCGCGTCGGCGGAAGAGCTCGCCGCGCTGCCTGCCGCCGCGATCACGATCGCGCACGGCACCAACTGCTGGACGCGCACGCCGCACAGCAGCGGCCTGTTCGCGGAGGGGCTCCGCGCCTTTCTCGCGATCGTGCGCGAGGGACATCCGCGCACGCCGATCACGGCGCTGAGCCCGATCCTGCGTCTCGACGCCGAGCAGAATGCGAACCGCCTCGGCGCCACGCTCGCCGACCTGCGCGCTGCCTTCGAGCGTGTGGTGCAGGAGCGCATCGCGGCGGGAGACGCGTGGCTCGCACTCGTAGCCGGGCGCGAACTCGTGTCGCCCGAACAGCTGCCCGACGGCATCCATCCCGACGATGAAGGCCACGCGCACATCGCAGCGGCGGTCGGGACGCGGGTCGTCGCTCAGCTCAGCGCGGCTTCCCGGTAGCCGGCGGCGAGCGCCTCGCGCTGGCTCGGCGCGAGGCGGCGCGCGAGGCGTTCCATGTCGCGCGCCGCGCGCGCCGGCGTCAGCAGGTTGTGGATGCGCGCACCCTCCGGCAGCAGCGACACGAGCGAGCCCGACCGGCTCCGCAGCGCGAGGCCAGAGCGGGCCAGCTCGACGCCGAGCGCGTGAAGCTTTGCCAGCTGCGCGCCGACCTCGCGCGCGAGCTCGGGGCGCGCGGCGAGGCCCTCGGCCAGCTCGACCGCGTCGTCCACGCAGCGCGTGATCAACACCGAGCGCGACACCCAACCGAGGCGCCGCGTCGCAACGAGGGCGAGCGGTGCGGGCGTGTCGAGGCCGCGCAGCAGCAGCGCATGGGAGAGCCGCCAGGCTCGGAGCCCCGGGTGCGCGAGCGCGAGCGGCGCCGCGAGCGCCGCCAGCCCGCCAGAGAAGGGACGCGTGCAGGCGGGGGCCGCTGCGGGCGCCCCGGCCTCCGCGGCGCCCTGGCCGCGCCCGAAGAGGTCCGCAGCGGGACCGGGAGGCGGGCCGCCCGTGAACTCGATGCGCTGCGGCTCGCTCGAAGAGGCGCGGGCTGCGGCGTCGAGCGCGGCGCTGGTGGTGACGTCGGCTCGCCGCAGCACGCGCCGAACGCCGCGGACCTCGCTGCGGAAGCCGGTCGATGCGGTGAAGCAGCGCCGGTCGCGGCTCGCGAGCCGCGTGCGCGCTGCCCGTTGCGTGGCGCGCGCGAGCAGCCGTGTGAAACGTTCGAGCTCGGGCCCGCCGGGCGCAGCCGCGAGGTAGGCGGTGGCGATCTCGCGCGGCGTAGCCGCCGTGCCGAGCCGACCGTCGATCACCAGCCAGACCAGATCGCGCGCGCGCAGCAGAGCGGGCAGCGCCGCGGGCAGGGCGACGAGCTTCTGGAGGTCCACCAGCAGCAGCTCGGGGCCGCTCCGCAGCAGGTTCCCGACGTGCAGATCGCGATGCCAGAGCCGCGCCTCGTGGAGACGGCGCGCCAGCGCGGCGACCGCGCCCAGCAGCCTCTGCCGCGCCGCGCGATCGAGGCCGCGCAGGGCCTGCTCCACGGGCGTCGCCCCGGCTGCGGCGCGCGTCACGAGCAGGGCCTCGCGCCGCAGGCCCACGCGCCGCTCGGCGACGGCCAACGGCTCCACGGCCGCGATGCCGGCGGCACGCGCGCGGCGCAGATTCCGGTACTCGACCTCGGCACTGGAGCGCAGCCCATGTGGGCGCTCGCGCCGCGACACCTTCAGGTAGGCGTCGGTGTCGCCTGCGAGCGGCAGTCGCAGCACCACGCGCGCGCGCGAGCGCTTCACCACGACGGCGTCCGGCGGATCCTCGCCGCGCGCCAGCGCCGCGAGCGCGGGCTCGAGCGCCACCGCGAGGGCCGGATCGGCGAGCCGCACGCGCCAGGAACCGAGCAGCACGGCGCTTGGTGTAGCCGCGGCCGTGGGGCCCTGCAAAACTGACGGCGTGCTCGCAGCGCGCACCCGCCTGGCGAAGGGCTTCTCGCGCGAGAGCCTCGCCGCCGCGCTCGAACGCCACGCGCTCTGCCTCCGGGGCGGCGCCGGTCGCGTCCTCAAGCGCGGCGACCGCACGCAGCTCAGCGTGATCACGCTCGCAGATGGTCGCGAGCTGTGCGTGAAGGAATATCGGCCGCGCTCGCTGTCGCGCCGCCTCGAGGACCTGCTGCGCGCGTCCGCGCCGGAGCGCGAGTGGAGCGCCGCCCACGAGCTGGCCCGCCGTGGTGTGCCTGCGCCTTCCGTCCACGCGCTCGTGTTGCCGGCAGCGCTCACTGGCGGGAGCGCCTTCCTGGTGATGGAGTCGATCGAAGGCGCCGCGGCCGTGAACCGCTTCGCACGGAACGCGCCACCACGCCGCCGCCGGCAGCTGGTGCTTCAAGTCGCCGAGTTCTTGTCGGCACTGCACTCGCAAGGGATCTGTCATGCGGATCTCAAGGGCTCGAACCTCTTGGTACGAGAGCACGGCAAAGCCTTCGAGCTGTTCCTGATCGACCTCGCCGCGCTGAGGTTCAGGGAGAGTGTCAGCGAGACGGCTCGGGTCGAGGCGCTCGCGCAGCTGAACGCCTCCACGCCGCTCGAGGTGACGCGAGCCGCTCGGCTGCGCTTTCTCGCGCGCTACGCACCGACCGCCTCGCGGGCCGAGCGAGCGCGCTGGTTCCGTGCGGTCGAGCGACGCAGTCGCACGCGCAGCTGCGTCTGGGATCCCGACTACGCGGGTGTCGAGCTGGCGGACCGCTGAGCCGGCGGGGGTGGGAGACGGACCGGCCCGAGCTGCGGTAGCGTCGCGCGCCTGGAGGCGAAAGCCATGCTGCGCTGGACGGCCGCGGGCATCGCGGCCCTGCTCACCCTGATCGTCGCCTGCGGGGCGCCAGATGGCGGGCTGCGTCATTCGGCCCGACCCCCGTGTGCAGCTGAGCCCTCTTGACCCTCGCCGGGGCGGCTTTTTCGCTGGACTCCGCGAGTGCGGGCCGGTTAGGCTGAGCGCCGCCCCGCCCTCGGGGGGTGCCGGAGCGGACTCCACCCCGGCTCCACAGGAGGACTGAGATGCGCCCGATGAAATTCCTGCCCGTGGCTCTGGCCGCCCTGACGTCGCTGCTGCCGGCCGTCGCCTTGGCCGGGAATGGACCGCCGCCCGGGGTGAACGGGCCGTTCTTCTTCGTGGACAGGGAGGCCTTCGACAAGATCACGAGCCTCGCGAACATCGATCAGACGTTCAACGAGATCTGCCTGGCCGGGTACGCAGCGTACGTGGACCAGAGCAACACGCTGCCCCGCCGCGTCGAGGTTCTCTTCGACTCCCTCGGCACGATCAGCAAGGAGAGCGATACGAAGGTCGAAGGGGCGTTCGTCAACATCGATCTGACCGTCAACGTGTACGCCGGCGCATCGACGATCCACCCCGTGCTCTTCAGCTCGGGCACGATCAACCCGCCGTGCGAGCTGACGGGCAGCGTTCGCAAGTCCGGAGACGTGGATCGCGCCAACCTGACCTGCGAACTCGGGCCCAACCTCGCGAGCCTCGGCATCCCGGCGACGGTGCCGGATCCGTTCGGAGGGCCCGACATCACCCAGCAGTCGATCATCGACTCGATCGAATTCGCGCTGGCCAAGAAGAAGCCGATCAAGCTCGACGTCTCGAGCGGCCGGCTTCGCATCAATCACATCGGCGAAGAGATGCCGGAAGGCTTCAACAGCTTGCTGGCGTGCGAGACCACCAGCGACAACCCCCCGGAATGACGAATCGGGCCGGCGCGACTCAGCGCAGCCAAGAACCGAGATCGCGTCCGATGCGCTCCTGGAAGCGCAGCACCTCGTCGCGGTAGGTCTCGCGCAGTAGCGCGGCCACGGCCTCGGGCATGTGCTCCTTGGCCCGGCCCTCGTTGACGCGCCGGTCGAGCACGGGCTCGAAGCTCGGGTCCACGCCCACGAAGCGGTACAGCTCGCGCGCCAGCGTCTTCGGGTCGTCCACGATGTCGTCGTACAGGAAGGCGCCGAACTGCGGGAAGCGCTCGCGCCAGTAGTCGAGCCAGTGGGCGTACATGCCCTGCGTGCGGATCCAGCGCCCGTCTTCGAGGAACATGCGCTCGAAGGGCACCACGCGCTTGCCGTTGCGCTCGCGGCGCAGCCGCCACATCGAGTAGTGCGACCAGGCGCGCTCGGCCGGGTTGCGGAACAGCGCGAACACGCAGAGGCCCGGATAGCGCGCGGCCAGCTCGTCGCGCGCCGACGGATAGCGACGCCAGAAGTAGAGCTGCCGGCGCGGGTTCCAGCTCGGGTAGAACTCGCGGCGGCTCGCGGCGGGCCGCGGCGAGTAGATGTGGTTCACGGAGAGCTCGCCCGCGAGGCGGCCTTGCTTGCCCTCGAAGAAGCTCTCGTACCAGTCCCAGCCGCGGTGGAAGTAGCGGACGACGAAGCTGATCTCCTTGCGGCGGATCAGCACGCCCGGGTGCTGGGCGAGCACGTCGGCGGCCCAGGTGGTGCCGCTCTTCTGGACGCCCACCCCGACAAAATCGGGGCCGCGCTCACGGGGCCGGGCTGCGGGGTCGGACATGGCTAGAGGCCGATTCTCGCGGATGCCGCCTCCCGAGCCAGTCCGCAAGCGCGCTTCCAGCGCGCGCGCAGCAAGCGGAGCCGATTGTAGGAAGGAGTTCGAGCCCCCCGCGGGTGTCCGTACCTGGCCCGAGAAGGCCCTGCGGGTAGAATCCGCCGCCATTGCGCGTGCTCCACCTCTTCAGCAACTACAAGTGGACCGGGCCGGCCGAGCCGGCGCATGCGCTGGCGACCGGCTTGCACCGAAGCGGTGTAGCGGTCGTGTTCCGGAGCTCCGGCTACACGAAGGGCGACGCCCAGAATCACGTGGCCGTGCGGGGGGCTGCGGTCGGACTCGAGCCCGTGACCGACCTCGACCTGTCGAAGCATCGGAAGCCCTGGCGCGACTGGCGCGACGTGCGCCGGCTGCGCGCCCGCCTCGCCGAGGGGCGCTTCGACCTCGTCCACTGCCACGGGCCGAACGACACGCGCATCGCGCTGCGGGCGCTCTCGGGGCTCCGGACGCCGCTCGTGCGCACCGTCTACGACACCGAGCCGCAGCGCATCCCGGCGTCCGATCGGCCCGGGATCCGGGCGGCCCGCCGCCTGTTCGTGTTCGCGCGCGGCGTCGAGCGCGCCCTCGTCGAGGGCGGCGTCGCCGGCGACCGCATCGTCCACCTCGAGGCGAGCGTGGATCTCGAGCGCTTCCAGCCCGGGGATGGCAGCGCTCGCCGCCGCGCGCTCCGCTTCGCGCCGGGCGACTTCGTGGCCGGAATCGTGGCGCGCGTGCAGCCGCAGCGCCGCTTCGACCTGCTGCTCGACTCGGCCGCGCTCGTCGCGCGCGAGTGCCCGCAGTTCCGGCTGGTCGTGATCGGCCGCGGCAGCAGGCTCGAGGCGACCGCGCGCCAGCCCGCCCGCGAGCGCGGCCTGCTCGATCGCGTCGTCTTCTTCCCCGGCTACTTCGAGGGTGCGGACTACGTGGACGTGCTGCGCGCGCTCGACGTGAAGCTGTTCCTGGTGCCCGGCAGCGACGGCACGGCGCGCGCGGTGCGCGAGGCGCTCGCCTGCGGGCTGCCCGTGCTGTGCACGCGCCGCGGCGTGCTGCCCGAGCTGGTGCGCGACGGCGTCAGCGGTCGAGTGCTCGATGAGACTGCCGCGGCATTCGCCGCCGCGCTGCTCGCGCTGGCGCGCGAGCCCGAGGCTCGACGTAGGATGGGCGAGGCCGCACGCAAGGACGCCGAGGCGCGCTTCTCGCTCGCACGCCAGGTCGAGACGGTGGCGGCAACGTATCGCGCGCTGCTCGCGGAGGCCGCGTGAGCGCCCCGGGTGAGCAGGCGATGCTGCCGCTCGGCGGCGAGAGCGACGAGATCCCGGCGCCGGGCACGGAGCGCCCCGGCCTCACCGGCATCGTGCCCGTGCTGAACGAAGAGCAGAACCTCGCCGCCTGCATCCAGTCCTTTGCGGAGATCTGTGACGAGATCATCGTGGTGGACAGCGGCAGCACCGACCGCACGCTCGAGATCGCGCGGCGCTTCACCGACCGCGTCTTCGTGCGCCCCTGGGTGGACTACCGGACCTTCTTGAAGTTCGCGATGCCGCGCGCTCGTCACTGCTGGCTCTTGATCGTGGACGCGGACGAGCGCCTCACGCCTACGCTGCGCAAGGAGATCCGCGAGCGCGTGGACGCGGAAGGCGCCGGCGCCGTGGGCTTCCGCATGAAGCGCAGCTCGCACTTCATGGGGCGGCGCATCCGCTTCAGCGGCTGGCAGAACGACTTCGTGTATCGCTGCTTCCGCAAGGGCAAGGGCGGGCCGCGCGAACGCGAGATCCACCCCGGCATCGTGATCGACGGCAAGATCGAGCCGCTCGACGGACTGCTGCTCCACTTCCCGTATCCGACGCTCGAGGACTACCTCGGCAAGTTCAACCGCTACACCTCGGCCGCCGCGCGCGACCGCCTCGAGGCCGGCAAGCGAGTGCGCTGGGTGGACCGCTTCCTGTCGCCGCCGGGGCGCTTCCTGCGCAGCTACTTCCTGCGCTACGGCTTCCTCGACGGCTATCCGGGCTTCGTGCTCGCGGCGCTCAGCGGCTTCTACGTCTTCGCGCGTTACACGAAGATGTGGCAGATGCAGAACGCGGAGAAGCTGGCGGAGCAGACCAAGCGGCTGGCCGTGCTCGATGGCCGCGGCGGAACGGTGGCGCCCCTGCGGCCGCCGACTCACTGAGAAGGAGCGTCCATGAGCGACGAACGCATCTTCCTGACCGGCGGCGCCGGTCTGATCGGCTCGAACATCGTGAAGCAGCTCGTGGGGCAGGGCCACGACGTGATGCTCTACGACAGCTTCACGGCCTTCATGTCGCCATTTCAGGTGAACTACGCCGCGAATATCGAGCGGCGCTTCCCGCCCGAGCTGCGCGGGCTCAAGATCGTGCGCGGCGACGTGCGCCACCGCGGCTTCCTGCAGCGCACGCTCGACGACTACCAGCCGACGCGCGTGATCCACCTGGCCGCGTTGCCGATCGCCGACCTCTCGAACCGCTTCTCCGAAGAGGCGATGGAAGCGAACCTGATCGCCACGGTGACGCTGCTCGACGCGGTGCAGGCGCTGCGCGACCTGCGCCGCTTCGTCTACACCTCGTCGAGCATGGTGTACGGCGACTTCCTGTATGCACCGGCGGACGAGGACCACCCGAAGGCGCCGAAGGACGTGTATGGCGGCACCAAGCTCGCCGGCGAGGTGATGGTGGGCGCCTACGGGCGCCGCTTCGGCATCCCCTTCACGGTGATCCGCCCCTCGGCCGTGTACGGCCCCACCGACGTGAACCGGCGCGTGACCCAGATCTTCGTCGAGAACGCGCTCAAGGGGCTGCCGATCGTGCTGCACAACGGCGGCGTCTCGAAGCTCGACTTTACGCACGTCTCCGACGTGGCCGACGGCTTCGTGCGCGCGACGCTGTCCGAGAAGAGCCTGGACCGCATTTACAACATCACGCGCGGGCGCGGGCGCTCGCTCAAGGAGCTGGCCGAGATCGTTGCGAAGCTGGTGCCGGGCACGCGCTTCGAGGAGAAGCCGCCCGACATGCTGCGCCCCGAGCGCGACGCGCTCTCGATCGAGCGCGCGCGCAAGGACCTCGGCTTCGAGCCGAAGACCGACCTCGAGGACGGCATGCCGCCCTACGTCGAGTTCGTGCGCCGCACGCTCGAAGAGAGCGGCCAGCTGAAGAAGAAGTAGGAAGCGCCTTGAAGCAGCCCGCGCATCGCGACGTTCCCCTGTGTCGGCCGCAGATCGGCCCGGCAGAGACCAAGGCCGTGGTGCAGGTGCTGGAGAGCGGTTGGCTCGCGCACGGCCCGAAGAACCACGAGCTGGAGAAGCAGTTCCAGGCGCTCACCGGCGCGCCGTATGCGATCGCGATGAACTCGTGCACGTCTGCACTTCAGCTCGCGGTCGAGGCGCGGGGTGTGACTGGCGAGGTGATTCTGCCTTCGTTCACCTTCGTGGCGTCCGCGAACGCGGTCGTCACGGCCGGCGCCACGCCGGTGCTCGTGGACATCGACCCGGTCACGCGCTGCGCCGACCCGGAGGCGATCGCCGCGGCCGTCGGCCCGCGCACCGAGGCGGTGATGGCCGTGCACTACGGCGGCCAGCTGGCCGACATGGAGCCGATCGCAAAGACCTGCGAGCGGCACGGCCTCGCGCTGATCGAGGATTCGGCCGAGACGATCGGGGCTTTGTATCGCGGCCGGCCGCAAGGTGCCTTCGGTGACGGCTGCTTCTCCTTCTTCCCGACCAAGAACATCACCACCGGCGAGGGCGGACTGCTCACCACGCACGACGCCGAGCTGCATCGCAAGGCACGTGCGCTGATCGCGCACGGCATCGAGTCCACCACGCTGGAGCGCGAGAAGGCCGAGCGGCCGTGGCTGCGCGCCGCGACCTACGCCGGCTACAACTTCCGCATGAGCCATCTGCTCGCGACGCTCGGCGTGGAGCAGATGAAGCGCCTCGACGAGTTCACCGCGGGGCGCCGCCGCGTGGCTGCGCGCTACCTCGAGGCGCTGGCGGGAATCGACGGGCTCGAGCTGCCGGTGATCGCGGACGGGCGGACCCACGTGTGGCAGATGTTCACGGTGATCGTGCGCGAGGCGAAGCGCACCGAGCTGCTCGCGAAGCTGCGCTCGGTCGGCGTCGGCGCGTCGGTGCACTTCGACCCGCCCGTCCATCGACAGCCGCGCTACCGCGACGCGAAGGTCGGGCCGGGCGGTCTCGCGCACACCGACCAGGTGGCCGAGCGCATCGTCACGCTGCCGATGGATCCGGGCCTCGGCGACGCGGACATCGACCACGTGGTTGCCGCGCTGCGCTGGGCGCTCGCCACCACGCCGCGGGCCTGAGCTGCCCGCGCGAGCGCCCATCCTCTATCTCGGGAACGGCGTGCGCGGCGTTCACTGCCTGCGCGCGCTGCTCGAGGCGAAGGAGCCCGTAGCCGGCGTGATCGGTCACGCCGGCAGCGAGACGAGCGAGGCGGCGCAGCTCGCGGCCGAGGCCGGCCTCCCGTACCGCGCGCCGAAGAGCTCGAACGAGCCGGCGACGCTGGCGTGGATTCGCGGGCTCGGCTGCCGCCTCGCCGTGATGTCGGGCTACGCGAAGATCGTGCGCAAAGCGTTCCTCGATTGCTTCCCGGATGGCGTGATCAACCTGCACGGCGGGCCTCTTCCTGGGTATCGCGGCGGCTCGCCGCTCAACTGGCAGATCCTGCGCGGCGAGCGCGAGATCGGCATCTCGCTGGTGATCACCGAGGAGGGCATCGACAGCGGGTCCGTGCTCGCGCGCGACGCCTTCCCGCTCGGCCCCGACGAGACGATCGACCAGGTGGTGACGCAGACGCTGCCGCGCTTCGAGCGGATGCTGCTCGCGGTGCTCGACGCGAAGCGCCGCGGCGCGCTGCGCCCCGAGCCACAGGACGCTTTGCTTGCGCGGTACTTTGCGAAGCGGCTGCCCGAGGACGGCTTCATCGATTGGCACGCCATGAGCGCGCAGCAGGTGCACGACCTCGTGCGCGCGCTCTCGGGCAGCTACCCGGGCGCGTTTACGTTCCACCGCGGACGCAAGGTCGTGATCGAGACGACGCGCCGCCTCGACGAGACGATCATCGCGCCGCCCGGCCGCGTGCTCGCGCGCCGTGCCGAGGGTGTCGAGGTGGCCTGCGCGGATCGCGCGCTGCTCGTGCTGGCGGCACGCGACGAGCTGCCGCCGCGGGACGCGACGTTCGATCGGGGGCCGCCGGCCGCCGCCGGCTAGTGCTCGCCCCGCACTGCGCGGAGCAGATTCTCGAGCTGCCCGATCGACGCGTCGAGCGAGTGCTCCTGCTCGATCGTCTCGCGCGCAGCGCGGCCCATGCGCGCGCGGGCGGCGGCATCCGCGAGCAGCTCGGCGAGCGCGGCGCCGAGGGCGCGGGCGTCGCCGACGGGCACGACGCGGCCGGCGCCGCGCGCCTTCACCGGCTCGGCGATGCCGCCGGCGTAGTCGGTCACCACGACCGGCTTGCCATGCGCCATGGCCTCGAGCACGGCGTTGCTCACGGTCTCGTCCTTCACCGAGGGCAGCACGAAGACGTCGAGCGCGGCGTACAGGTTCTCGACGTCGCTGCGGAAGCCGGCGAGCGTGACGGACGGCGCGACGCCGAGCTGTGCGGCCTCCGCGGCGAGCGCGTCCTGCAGCTCGCCGCCGCCGAACACGACGAGGTGCGCACTCGGGTGCTGCTTCACCACGGCGGGCCAGGCGCGCAGCAGGTGTTCGAAGCCCTTCATCGGCGCGAGCCGGCCGACCGCACCGACGAGCGGTGCGTCCGGTGCGATGCCGAGCTCGGCACGGAGGCGTGCGCCGTCGCCGCCGAGCGGCTTGCTCGTGTCGATGGCGTTCGGCAGCAGCACCACGCGCTCCGCGAGGTATGGCGCGCTCTCCACGATGTGCCGGCGCAGCGCCTCGGAGTCCACGATCACGCGGCGCACGGCACGGCCGTAGAGCCAACGGTTCCAGGGATCGCGCCGAACGGGCCGGAGGATGCCGCGGCGCTGCAGCAGGCTCGCGCCGCTCATCCCGCAGGCCAGCACGCCGAGGCGCAGATCGCGCCCGACGTTGCCGATCACGCACGCGACGCGCTCGCGCCGGAGCAGGCGTGCGAGCGAGAGGCTGCTGCCGAGGCGCCAGCCGAGCCGCCCGACCGGCGCGCTCCAGAGCGGCAGGCCGGCCTCGCGCGCGCGCTGCTCGAGCACGCTGGCGCGGGCGCAGGCGATCGTGACGAAGTGGCCGCGGCGCGCGAGGGCCTGCGCGGTCGTGAGCATCCACTTCTGGCCGCCGCCCCAGACGGGGATCGAGTCGAGCAGTGCGACGCGCAGCCGCTCGGGTGTCTCCGGCACGCGCACGTTGTTACCATGCGCGCCTTCCGCCCGCACGAGGGATCGCGCGATGCCTCATCTGCCGTACGGCGTGCACGACTTCTTCCGTGCGCCGCGCTGGACCAGCCGCTCGCTCGCCTGGCGCGCGCTGCACCCGACGGCCCGGCTCGTCGAGCCAGTCTTCCTGGTCGGCTCGCCGCGCAGCGGCACCACGCTCAGCGTGAACCTGTTCGGCACGCACCCCGACGTGGCGAACTGGTCCGAGGCCGGGCGGCTCTGGGATCCGATCCACTATCACGATCCCGAGGCAGAGCACTTCTGGACGGCGGAGCAGGCGACGCCCGGCCAGATCCGCCGCCTGCACCGCTGGTGCGAGTGGTATCGCCAGAGCCACGGCAAGGCGCGCTTCGCGAACAAGCACCCGCGCAACTCGCTGCGCATCGGCTACCTGCGGCGCGTGTTCCCGGACGCGCGCTTCATTCACGTGATCCGCGATGGCCGCGCGGTGGTGAGCTCGATCCTGGCGCAGGTCGGGCGCAAGGAGCGCCGGCAGAAGCGGCCGATGGGCGGCTTCGCGAAGCCGCCGGGCTGGCGTGCGCTACTGCGCGACGATCTCGCCGAGCAGACTGCGCTCCAGTGGCAGGCGATCGTGCGCACGGTGCGGGGGCAGCGCCCGGCGCTCGGCCCCGCCTACACTGAGGTTCGCTACGAGACGCTCTGCGCCCGGCCGCGGGAGACCTATCGCGAGCTGTTCCGCTTCGCCGGCCTGCGCACCGACGAAGCGGCGCTGGCCGGCATCCCCGAAAAGCTCGACGAGAGCGAAGGCTGGCGCACGCGCCTCTCGCCCGAGCAGCTCGCCACCATCGAGAAGGCCGCCGGCGAGCTACTGCGCGAGCTCGGCTACCGTGGGGACGACCGCGGGGACGACGACCGCGGGGACGTTCATTGACTGCCGCGTCCCCGGCCGCGTCCCCAGCCGCCGTCTCCGGTCCCGCGCGTCTTCAGCTGTGCGCTCGCCCCGCTATGCTCCGCCGCCTCTCGAACCAGGAGATTCCCATGCGCCTCGTGATCCTCGTTGTGGCCGCGGCCGCCCTCCTCCTCGCCTGCTCCGACTCGAATCCCGCCGCGTCGGGCGACACGCCCGCGGTATCCGCGCCCGGCGAGCTCGTGGTCGTCCACGAGCGCGAGGGCAGCGGCCGCTCGCCGAGCGCCACCGACGTGGTGAAGGTGCACTACCACGGCACCCTCACCGACGGGAAGGTGTTCGACAGCAGCGTGCAGCGCGGCGAGCCGGCCAGCTTTCCGCTGAACCGCGTGATTCCGTGCTGGACGCAGGGCGTTCAGCAGATGAAGGTGGGCGGCAAGGCGAAGCTCACCTGCCCGCCGGGCCTCGCGTACGGCGAGCGCGGTGCGCCGCCCACCGTCCCGCCCAACTCGACGCTGACCTTCGAGGTCGAGCTGCTCGCGATCGAGTAGCCGTGAAGACGCTGCTCGTGGCGCGCGAGGGTGGGGTGGTCACGGCCACGCTGAATCGCCCGGAGCGCCGCAACGCGCTCTCGCTGACGATGTTTCGCGAGCTGCGCGAGCTGATCGACGAGGTCGCGCGGCGACCGGCCGACCGCGTGCTCGTGCTGCGCGGCGCCGGCGGCAACTTCTGCTCCGGTGGCGACTTGATGCCCGAGCCCGGCGAAGCGCTGCCGGACTTCGGCGGGCCGGGGTCGGCGCCGGCGAGCGCGATGGTCTCGATCCGCAACGACGTCGGCCGCACTGCGCTGGCGCTGCACGCGCTCGAGAAGCCGAGCCTCGCCGCGGTCGAAGGGGTCGCCGCCGGCGCCGGTGCGAATCTCGCGCTCGGCTGCGACCTCACGCTCGCCGCACGCGGCGCGCGCTTCGGCCAGGTGTTCGTGCGGCGCGGGCTCTCGCTCGATCTGGGCGGCAGCTGGCTGCTGCCGCGCCTGGTCGGGGCGAAGAAGGCCAAGGAGCTCGCGCTCACAGGCGACTGGATCGAGGCCGAGGAGGCCGAGCGCATCGGCCTGGTGAACCGCGTGTTCGCACCGGAAGACTTCGAGGCCGGCGTGCGGGAGTACGCGGCCAGGCTGGCCGCGCAGGCGCCACTCGCCGCCGCCGCGATCAAGAGGAGCCTCGACCGCGCGTACGAGCTGTCCTTCGCCGAGGCGCTCGAGGTCGAGGCGCTCGCGCAGGCGGCGCTCACCGGCACGCTCGACTTCGCCGAGGCGATGGCGGCCTTCCGCGAGAAGCGCGAGCCGAAGTTCCGCGGGGCGTAGATGCGGGCGCTCGTGATCGGCGGAACCGGCCCGACCGGCCACTTCATGGTGAACGGACTGCTCGCGCGCGGCTATGCCGTGACCATCTTCCACACCGGCCGGCACGAGCTGGCGGAGATCCCGGCCGAGGTCGAGCACCTGCACGGCGATCCCTTCGCGCCGGGCGCGCTCGAGGCGGCGCTCGGCGCGCGTCGCTTCGACGTCTGCATCGCCACCTACGGGCGGCTGCGACGCCTGGCCGAGGCGATGGCCTCTCGCTGCGGGCGCTTCCTCTCGATCGGAGGCGTGCCGGCCTATCGCGGCTTCATGAGCCCCGAGCTGTTCACACCGGCTGGCCTTCCCGTGCCTGTGCGCGAAGACGCGCCGCAGGTCGAGCACGAAGCCGAGGACGCCAAGGGCTACCGCATCGTACGCACCGAGCGCGCAGTGTTCGCGGCGCAGCCGCGCGCGACGCACTTCCGATACCCGTACGTCTACGGGCCGCATCAGCTCGTGCCGCGCGAGTGGTGCATCGTGCGGCGCGTGCTCGACGGGCGCCGCGTGATCGTGCTGCCCGAGGACGGCCTCACGCTGCACCACCATGGCTATGCCGAGAACCTCGCGCACGCCGTGCTGCTGGCGGTGGACCAGCCGGAGGTCGCCGCCGGGCAGATCTACCACTGCGCCGACGAGGAAGTGCTGACGCTGCGGCAGGTGGTCGAGATCGTGGCCGGCGCGCTCGATCACGAGTTCGAGATCGTGTCGATGCCGTGGTGGCTGGCGACGCCCGCGCGGCCGCTGCTGGCCCAGCCGCTGCCGACGCACCGCGTCTTCGATCTCGGCAAGATCCGGCGCGAGCTCGGCTACCGCGACGTCGTGCCAGCGCGCGAGGCGCTCGCGCGCACGGCGCACTGGCTCGCCCTGCACCCGCCCGCGCCCAGCGGCCAGGAGGAGACGGTGCTCCAGGATCCGTTCGATTACGCCGCCGAGGATCGACTCGTCGGCGCCTGGAAGCAGGCGCTCGCCTCGCTGCCCGAGATCGAGTGGAAGCGCGCCCCGGGCTACACGCTCTCCTACAGCGGCCCCGGCGGCCGCCCGCGCTCCCACCCCGACTTCGAGTGAGCTGCGAGCGGGGACGTTCGTCAAGTTGTCAAGTTCCGCTAGGGTGCCCGGCGAACAACTTGACAACTTGACGAACGTCCCGGCTTTCCGCTTCCGGAGGATCCGATGGCCAGCTATGAGCGCATCACCGACGTACCCCGGCGCCGCTATCGCGTGACGAGCCCGGTCACGCTGAAGCCGATCGGTGAGTTCGACGCCGCCACGGCGGACGACGTGTGCGCCGCCGTCGAGCGTGCACGCAAGGCGCAGGCCGGCTGGGCAGAGCTCAGCGTGAAGCAGCGTGCCGCGTTCATGTGGCGCCTGCTCGACCAGTTCGTGAAGCGCCAGGACGAGATCATCGACGTCGTGCTGGAGGAGACCGGCAAGGCCCGCAGCGAGGCGATCGGCATGGAGGTGTTCTCCTGCTGTGACTCGATCTCCTACTACGCGAAGCGCGCGCCGCGCTTCCTCGCGCCGGAGAAGCGCCGCATCCACGGCCTGCTGGGCTTCGCGAAGCGCCTGCGCGTGGTCTACAAGCCGCTCGGCGTGGTCGGCCTGATCACGCCGTGGAACGGCCCGGTGGTGCTGGCGGTGAACCCGCTGGTGCAGGCGCTGCTCGCCGGCAACGCGGTCGTGCACAAGCCGTCGGAGGTGACGCCCTTCTCCGCGCTCGTGGTCAAGAAGTTCACCGAGGCTGCCGGCTTCCCGGCGGATCTGTACCAGGTGGTGCAGGGCGACGGACAGACGGGCGCCGCGCTGATCGAGGCCGGCGTCGACAAGATCTCCTTCACCGGCAGCGTGGCCACCGGCCGCAAGGTGGCCGAGGCCTGCGGCAAGCGGCTGATCCCCTGCACGCTCGAGCTGGGCGGCAAGGACGCCATGATCGTGTGCGCCGACGCCGACCTCGACCGCGCCGCGCAGGGCGCTCTGCTGGGCTCGTGCATGAACACCGGCCACTACTGCTGCGGCACGGAGCGCATCTACGTGCTCGACTCCGTCCACGACGCCTTCGTCGCCAAGGTGGTGGCCGCGGCGAAGCAGCTGCGCCAGAGCGACAGCGGCGAGACAGATGTAGGCGCCGTGTTCTGGGACCAGCAGCTGAAGATCATCGAAGCGCACATGGCCGATGCCACCGCGAAGGGCGCGAAGGTGCTGGTCGGTGGCCGCCGCAATCCGCAGCTCGCGGGCCTCTACTACGAGCCCACCGTGGTCGTGGACGTGAACCACAGCATGGAGCTGATGCAACAGGAGACCTTCGGCCCGATCGTGGCGATCCAGAAAGTTGCGAGCGAGGAGGAAGCGCTGCGGCTCGCGAACGACAGCGAGTACGGCCTCAATGGCAACGTCTGGACCAGCGACGCCGAGAAGGGCCAGCGCCTCGCCGAGCGCATGCAGACCGGCGGCGTGTGCGTGAACGACATGGCGATCACCTACGGCGTGCCCGAGGCGCCCTTCGGCGGCGTGAAGTCGAGCGGCGTCGGACAGGTGAACGGCGCGCAGGGCATCCGCGGCTACTGCCACGCGCACCCGATCCTCGCGGACCGGAAGGGCAAGGGTCCGATGCAGGGCGGCTACCCGTACACGCGCAAGGGCGAGGACGGCATGCAGAAGTTCATCAAGCTGCTGTGGGGCACGCCGATCGGCCGCTGGCTGGCGTAGCCCGCGCGCGTGGGCTCACTCCTCCAGCACCTGCGCGAGCGCGACATCGCCTTCTGGAAGGCCGACTGGTTCGCGCGCCAGCCGCGCGGGCGCGTGCTCGACATTCCCGCCGGCAGGGGCGACGACAGCCGCAGCCTGGTCGCGCTCGGCTACGACGTGGTGCCGGCGGATCTGTTCCCCGAGACCTTCGACCAGAAGATCGCCGTGAAGTGCGTGCCGGCCGACCTCGCCGCGCGCTGGCCCTTCGAGGACGACAGCTTCGACTACGTGCTCAGCTCCGAGGCGATCGAGCATCTGCCCGACCAGCTCGCCATGCTGCGCGAGTGCGCGCGTGTGCTGCGCCCGCGCGCGAAGCTCTTTCTCACCACGCCAAACCTGCTTTCTCTGCGCGCGCGCGCCGCCTTCATGCTCACCGGCAATCGCGCCTTCAAGACCTGGGTGGACGAGGTGACCTCCGTCTGGGGCTACGACGGCGAACGCATCTACCACGGGCACGCGTTCCTGATCAGCTACCTGCAGCTGCGCTACCTGCTCTGGCACAGCGGGCTGCGCATCCTGGAGGTCGTGGCGAACCGCTACAGCTGGACCTCCATCCTGCTGCTGCCGCTCGTGCCCCTCGTCTGGTTCGCCTCGCGCGGCGCCATGCGCAAGGCGAAGCGCCGCAACCCGCGGCCCGAGATCTACCGCGAGATCGAGCGCGACCTGTTCTCGCTCGCGCTGCTGCTCTCCTCGAACCTGTTCGTGGTCGCGGAGAAGATCCCGGCGGCCGAGCGCGAGCCGCCGCTGGTGGTGGAGAAGCACCGCCGCAACTTCGAGGCCGCGGTGCGCCGCGCGGGCAACGCGCCAGTTACGAACTCGTAACTCGCGACGCGGGGCACTTCAGCCACAGCCCCGACTGGCCGATTCGAAGCGGATCGCAGCGCGCGCCCCGCGGCGTTGCTCGGAGGTCGATCCGTGCGCTTCATCACCCTCTCCGCGTTCGTGCTGGCTGGTCTCGTGGCGCTCGCGCCGGCGCCGGCCGCCGCCCAGGCCTGCACGGCGTCGAACGGCACGTTTCGCTTCCTGAACGACGTGTTCCCGCCGCTCAGCACGAACGGGCCGGTGTTCAACGGGCAGCTCGTGGTCGCGAACGCGGACGGCCCCGTGACCTTCAGCGTGGATCCGGGCACCACGGATCCGCTGCCCGCCGGGCTCAGCCTCGATGCGGAATCCGGGCTGATCACCGGCATCCCGGACAACTCGGGCCAGGAGGACGTCACCTTCCGCGCTCACGACGGGACGCAGTTCATCACGAAGGAGGTGAACTTCAGCATCAGCTCCTCGGGCGGCGGCGGGAACGGCGGCTCCGGTCTCACGAACCCGGTCTTCCCGGACGGCACGGTGGGCACCGCCTACAGCCACACCGTCACACCGGACGGCGACGGCGCCTTTACCTTCGGCGGCTCGGATCTGCCGCCGGGCCTGTCCCTGAACGGCGCTACCGGTGAGGTCTCGGGCACGCCGACGGCGGCCGGCACGTTCTTCATCAGCCTGACCGTTTACGATGCGGCCCCGGGCGAGGAGAACATCGGCACTTCCGTCGTGCCGATCCAGATCCTCCCGCTGGGATCGACATTTGCCTTCGTGACGCAGTTCCTGAACAACGGCGAGATCGGCACGCCGTTCTGCGATCAGTACGTGGTCGAGAACCCGGCCCCGCTCGGCGTCGTGACCTTCGGTGCGACGGGTCTGCCGGCCGGTCTCACGCTCGATCCGCTGACCGGCGCCGTCACCGGCACGCCGACCGAGGCTGGCACCTTCCTCGTGACGATCACCGCGAACGACGGCACGAGCACGATCACGACGAATCTCTCGATGGTGATCGCGACCAGCTCGGGCAGTGACTTCCACTGGAACTACCTCGGGCTCCCTGCGGCCCTCGTGAACACGCTCTACGACCGCGTGCCCCCGATCGTGCTCAGCGCGGAGGGCGAACCGAGTGCGATCGCGTACTCCGCGACGGGTCTGCCCGCCGGCATCAGCTACGACGCCAGCACGGCTGAGCTCGCCGGCACGGCGACGCAGGTGGGCGAATACCCGACCACGTTCACGGCGACTGCGGGCGCGGAAACCATCACGCTCGACACGGTGTTCATCGTGCTGCCCGCAACGGGCGGCGACGTCTCGCAGATCACGGTCAACTTCTGGGTGTCGCGCGCATCGCTGCGGCTCGGCACGGACGGCAGCGAGTCGTGGCGCGTGTCGGCGCTCTACAACGCCGATCGCCGCACGGGCAATCGCTTCGATCCGGCGACGGACCTGTTCAAGGCCGTGCTCGGCTCGCACACGCTCCAGGTCGATCCCGGTGAGATGACTGGGGATGACCAGGCGGCATCGTTCAGCAGCGCCGGCCCGCCGAGCGAGAGCGCGAGCATCGGCGCGGATCGCCAGAGCGTCGCGTGGTCCACGGGCGACGACACCTTCAGCGAGACCGTGCCGGGCGATCTCTCGCAGACGGTCACGATCGGCGACAGCGCCTACCGGCTGTTGCTCCGCTTCGACGACGGTGGCGGCTTCCGGCCCGCGCTCGGCTTCCAGCGCACGGCCATGGTGCTCTCGCGCGGCTCGCTCGCGGCCGGCACGCCCGGCGCGGACTCCGCGAAGCTCACGCTGTTGCTCGCGGATCCGAACTTCTCCTACGAGGGCGGCGTGAGCACGCTGCGCTTCCGCATCCTCGACGGCGCGACCGTGCTGCTGGACCGCGACTTCACCGCGCTCGGCGGCGAGGCGAGGATCGGCGTCGACTCGAACACCGGCAGGACCACCTACGCCTTCCGCACGCTCTCGGATGCGGCGCTGACCGACCGGGTGAGCCTCGCCTACTCGAGCAGCAAGGGCGCCATGAAGGTCGGCCTGTCCGGCCTGGACCTCACCGGCATCACGGCCGGCGAGGCGCACCTCGCCTTCGAGGTGACCGTCGGCATTCGCGTCTACACCACCTACGTGACGTTCTTCGAGACGTCGCCCGGACGCTACGGCCTCGCGATCCCCTGAGGAGTGCGAAAGCGGCGAAAACGGGGACGTTTTGACGAACGTCCCCGATCCCCGGTCTCAGCCCATCTTCTCGCCGCCGTCCACGCGCAGGTACTGGCCCGTCACCATGCGCATGCGGTCGGAGCAGAACAGCACGGCGACCTCGGCCACGTCCTCGTCGGCGGGGATCTCGCCGATCGGGAACTTCTGGGTGATCTCCGCCTTGATGGCATCTTCGGAGACCTTGCGTTGCTTGGCCTGCCACCTCACGTAGCCTTGCACCGGCGGTCCCCACATCCAGGTGGGCACGACCGTGTTCACGCGAATCTTCTTCGGGCCGAGGTACTTCGCCATCTGCACCATGGCGGACATCAACGCGCCCTTGGACGAGGCATAGGCGAGCTGCGCGGTATCCGGCGGTAGCGCGTAGCTCTGCGAGCCGATCAGCACGAGCGAGCCGCCGCCACGCTTCTCGAGCGCGGGCACCGCGGCGCGGCACAGCTGCGTCGTGCCGATCACGTTCACTTCCATGACGCGCCGCCAGTCGTCCGCCTGGGTGGTGGCGAGGTCTCCGAACACGGCGTCGAAGGCCGCCACCTGCACGAGCGCATCGAGCCCGCCGAAGCGCTGCTCGGCGAAGGCGACCAGCCCCTCGCAGGCGGCGGCGTCGGTGATGTCGAAGGCGTGCGCCGCCACGCGCTTGCCGCTCGAGTCGAGCTCCTTCGCGATCGCCTCGAGCTTCGCCGCGTTGCGCGCGGCGATCACGACGTTCGCGCCGTCGCGCAGCGCGATGCGCGCCACCTCGCCGCCGAGGCCTGGGCCGACGCCCGACACGATCACGCTCTTGCCATCCAGCAGCATGCGCGTTCCTCCGAGAGGGCCAGAGGGCACCGCGGGCGTCTGACCGTGTCAAGGCGCGGAGCGGGAAAAGGACACGCGAAACGATGGCTTGGGGGGCTCTCCTGCGAGCGACTGCGTACCCGGATCCGGGCGCGGACACATTGCTTTTCTTCAATGATTTCCGAGAGTTGTGTTCCTGCTCCGACGGAACCCCAAACACCGTCCACCCCCCTCTTTCTGCTAAGCTCGGCCGTCTTTTTTCGCCCGCCCGGCGTGGCTGGGACCCCCGAAGCAGATGAACGACAAGGACCGCTACTGGGACTGCCTCGATCGGGCCATGGAGGCTTCCCACGGCGGGCGCACCGACGACGCGCTGGCTTGGCTCGACGAGGCGCTGCGCGCACAGCCCAACGGCGCAGAGGCACACAACGGTCGCGGCGAGATCCTGTGGGACGAAGGCCGCATCGACGAGGCCGGCTACCAGTTCGAGCTCGCCACGCAGGCCGATCCGAAGTTCGTCACGGCCCACCTGAACCGCGTCGAGCTGCTGATCGAGGAGCTCGGCGAGCACGAGCAGGCGATCCAGTATTGCGATCGGCTGCTCACGGGCCGCGATCCGCTGCCCCGACCCGATCGCTCGACCGAGGCCGAGCTGCTCTACCTCAAGTCGAAGGCGCTCTTCTATCTGGACGATCTCGAGGGCGCGCTGTTCCTGGTGCGGCGCGCGATCCGCGTGACGCCCGATGTGGCGGTGTACCGCGCCTTCGAGGGACAGATCTGCTTCGAGCTGGGCCGCTTCGCCGAGGCGCGACAGCGCCTCGAGCGCGCGGTGGCGCTCGATCCGGAGTCGGCGCACGCGCTCTATCACCTGGGCCTCGCTCTCGAACGGCTCGGAGCCGCACCCGAGGCCGCGCGAGCGCTGGTGCAGGCGAATGCGCTCGACCCCGACCACTACGCGATCCCGACCGCAGTGGACGACGCCGCTTTCGAGCGCATCGCGGGCGAGGCGCTCGGCGACCTGCCGCGCTCGATCCGCGAGTACGTCGAGCACGTGCCGGTGCTGATCCGCGACTTCCCGGAAGAGGAGCTGGTGCAGGGCGAGCGCATCTCGCCGCAGGTGTTGGGCCTGTTCATCGGTGTGCCGCGAACCGAGGCTGCCGTCACCGCGCAGGCGCGCGACGTCGATCGCGTGATCCTCTACAAGAAGAACCTCGAGAAGGTGTGCCGCACGCACGCGGAGCTGGTCGAACAGATCCAGATCACCGTGAAGCACGAGATCGGCCACTACCTCGGCCTCGACGAAGAGGATCTCGAGCGCCTGGGCCTCGCTTAGAGCCCCGGAGCGGGCCGTTGATCGAACTCATCGCCGCGCTGCGCGAGATCGTCGGCGAAGCTGCCGTGCTCTCGCGCCCCGAGGATCTGCTCGTCTACGAGGCCGACGGCCTCACCCTCCACGGCGCGTTGCCCAGCGCCGTGGTGCTGCCGAGTGACAAGTTGCAGGTCGCCCAGCTGGTGCGCGCCTGCCGTGCGCACGGCGTGCCGTTCGTGCCGCGTGGAGCAGGCACAGGTCTGTCGGGTGGCGCGATCGCGCTCGAGCAGGGCGTGGTGATCGAGTGCTCGCGCCTGAACCGCATCCTGCGCGTGGACCCCGAGAACCGCATCGCGGTGGTACAGCCGGGCGTCGTGAACGCCGATCTCAGCAAGGCGGTGGCGCCGCACGGCTTGTTCTACGCGCCGGATCCGTCGAGCCAGCTGGCCTGCACGCTGGGTGGCAACGCGGCCGAGAACGCGGGGGGACCGCACACGCTCAAGTACGGCACCACCACGAACCACGTGCTGGCGCTCGAGCTGGTGCTCCCCGACGGCGAGATCGTGCGACTCGGCTCGCCGGTCGGCGTGCCGCCCGGCTACGACCTGGTGGGCGCAGTCGTCGGCAGCGAAGGTACGCTCGGCATCGTGACCGAGCTGACCGTGCGCCTCTCGCCGATGCCGGAGCGCGTCGAGACTCTGCTCGGCATCTTCGGCGACGTGGTCTCGGCCTGCCGCGCGGTCGGAGCGATCATCGCGAGCGGACTGGTGCCGGCGGCGCTCGAGATCGTGGACCGGCGCACGATCGCCGCCGTCGAGGCGAGCGTCTACGCCGCAGGCCTGCCCACCGATGCGGGCGCGGTGCTGCTGGTCGAGCTCGACGGCCCGGCGCTGGCCGTGGCGCGCCAGGTCGAGCGTGTGCGAGCGCACTGCCTCGCGGCCGGCGCGCGCGAAGTCTCGGTCGCGCGCGACGCCGAGGAGCGCCAGCGCTTCTGGCGCGCACGCAAGGGCGCATTCGGCGCGATGGGAAGGCTCGCACCCGACCTGTACGTGCACGACGCCGTCGTGCCGCGCAGCAAGCTGCCCGAGATCCTCGAGCGCGTGTGCGAGATCGGCGACCGCCACCGGCTGCGCCTCTCGAACGTCTTCCACGCCGGCGACGGCAACCTGCATCCGAACATCTCCTTCGACCGGCGCGACCCGGACGAGCTGCGGCGTGTGACCGAGGCCGGCGCCGAGATCCTGCGCGTGTGCGTCGAAGCCGGCGGTGTGATCAGCGGTGAGCACGGCATCGGTATCGAGAAGCGCGAGTACATGCGGTTGCTGTTCTCCGACGCCGACCTCGCGGCGATGTGCCGGCTGCGCGCTGCCTTCGATCCCGAGCACGTCTGTAATCCGGGCAAGATCTTTCCGAGCACGCGCTTCTGCATGGAGTCGGATCCGAAGGCCCGCGGCTACGAACGGGTGGAGCTGGCGTGAGCGCCGGCCTCGAGCAGCTCGCCGCGGCGCTCGGCCCGGAGTCGGTGTTCGTTCACGAGGCTCTGGCGGTCGAAGGCGCGCAGCTCGAGGCCAGCCTGCGGCCGAGCAGCGGAGAGGCGCTGGCCGTCACGCTGCGCCTGCTGTCGGAGCACGGGCTCTCCGCCCTGGTGCGCGGTGCCGGCACGCGCATCGCCACGGCCAACGCGCCGTGCCGCGCGCGCGTGCTGCTCGAAACCCAGGGGCTCAGCGAGGCGGCGTTGATCGACGCGGAGGAGGGCGTGGCCCGCTTCGCAGCCGGCGCGAGGCTAGAGAGCCTGCGCGAGGCGCTGGCGGGTTCGGGCTGGGAGCTGCCCCTCGATCCGCCCGGTGACGCCAGCACGCTCGGTGGGACGCTGGCCGCGGCGGCCCAGGGCCCTCGCTTCGGCTCGCCGCGGGATGTAGTGCTCGGGCTCGGCGTGGTGCTCGCGAGCGGTGAGCGCATCCGCTGCGGCGGCCGCGTGGTGAAGAACGTGACGGGCTACGACCTCGCGAAGCTCTTCGTCGGCTCGTTCGGAACGCTCGGCGTGATCGAGTGGGCGTGGCTGCGGCTGCGTCCCGCTCCGGAGGCGACGCACACGTGTGTAGCAGCCCTGGAGCCCGGCGTAGCCGGTGACGCGGCGGCGCTCGTGGCGGCGCGTCTGCCGACGGTGCGCGCGGCGGCCGTGGCGGACGCGGCGCTGCTACCCGATGCGCTGGCGGTAGCGTCGCGTGTGCTGATCGTGGAGCTGGCCGGCGATGCCGCCGCCATCGATCGAGATGCGGAAGCGCTCTCCAGCCGGTACGGCGCAGTGCCCACCGAGCCAGCGGCGCTCGAGGCGCTGCGGACGGCCCAGGGCGCGGGACCGCTGCGCGTGCGCGTCGCCGCACTGCCGAGCGCCCTGCCGGCGGCTGCCGAGGTGCTGCGTTCCGGCGGCGCTCTTGTGCTGGCCTATCCGGCGCGGGGCTTGCTGTGGGCGCGCTTTCGGCTTTCGGGGCCGGAGGACGAGCGTTCAGCCGAGCGCGCGCTGCGCGCGGCGACCCTGGCAGCGCGCGCAGCCGGCGGCAGCTACCTGCTCGAAGCTGCGCCGCTGGCCGCACGCCAGGGCCGCGAGGTGTTCGCCGGCGCCGCCTCGACGCTTGCACTCGAGCGCGCGGTGAAGCACCAGTACGACCCGGCCGGCATCCTGAACCCGGGCCGCTTCGTGGGGGGACTCTGATGGACGCCGCAGCGAGGACGGAGGCGGGCGACCTCAGCTCGCTCTACGCCGGCACGCTCGACTGCGTCCACTGTGGACTGTGCCTGCCGGTCTGCCCGACCTACCGGCTGACCGGTCGCGAGACCTCGTCGCCGCGCGGCCGCGTCTATCTGATGCGCGGCTTCGCCGAGGGGCGTATCGAGCTGGGCGCGGCTGTCGCCGAGGAGGCGTACTTCTGCCTCGGCTGTCGCGCCTGCGAGACGGCGTGCCCTTCGGGCGTACGCTACGGCGCGCTGCTCGAGCAGACGCGCGCTGCCGTCGAGCGGAAGGGCCTGCGCCGTGGCTCCGCCAAGCGCATCGAGGTCTTCGCGCTGCGCCGGCTGCTGCCGTACCCGCGCCGCCTCGGCCTCGTCCTCTCGGCACTCGCGCTCGTGCAGCGGAGCGGCGCCGGGCGGCTGGCGGGGCTGCTGCCGCGGCGACTCGCGGAGTCCTGGCAGCTGCTGCCGGCGATCCCGCCGCGCAGCGAGCGCCGGCGTCTGCCGCGAACGATCCCCGCCGAAGGCGTGCGGCGCGGTCGCGTCGCGCTCTTCGAAGGCTGCCTGATGCCCGAGCTGTTCGGCGCGGTGAATGCGGCGACCGTGCGGGTGCTCACGCGCAACGGCTACGAGGTCGTCGTGCCGGCCGCCCAGGGCTGCTGCGGGGCGCTGCACCTCCACGCCGGCGACGCCGACTTCGCACACGAGCTCGAGCGTGCCAACCTCGCGGCGTTCGAGGGCGCCGACGCCATCGTCGTGAACTCAGCCGGCTGCGGCGCGGCGCTGCGCGAGGGCGCGCTCGGCGCACGCGTGCGGGACGTCTGCGAGTTCCTCGACGAAGTCGGCCTCGTCGCTGAGCCTGCGCCCCGGGCCGGCAGCGTCTGCTACGACGACCCCTGCCACCTGGTGCACGCCCAGCGCGTGGCCGCGGCTCCGCGCCGCCTGCTCGCGCGCGTGCCGGGCCTGCGCCTCGTGCCGCACGACGATCCCACCAGCTGCTGCGGCGCAGCGGGGATCTACAACCTGACCCACCCGGAGGCGTCGCGCGCGGTGCTCGCATCGAAGCTCGATGCGCTCGCCGCGGCCGACCCCGATTGGATCGCGACGGGCAACCCGGGCTGCCTGATGCAGCTCGAGGCGGGCGCGCGCGAGCGCGGCCTGCGGGCGCGCGTCGTGCATCCGGTCGAGCTGCTCTGAGGCGCGCGCCCGCTACTCGTACAGCATCCGATCGGGCGTGGGTTCCGGAGGGCGGAAACGCGGGAAGGCGCCGAGGCTGAAGTCCGTGAAGCTGCCCTGCAGCACGATCTCGGCCGGCAGGATCGACTCGCGCCCGCGCACTACGCCGTAGCGCTCGCGCAGCCCGATGTATTCGTAGCTCGAGCGCGCCCGCGGGCGGGCGTCGATGGCGTCGGCGGCGCCGAGGCGCGCGCGCTCGAAATAGAGATCGCGGCGCGCATCGGGCTCGAAGCGCAGATCGCGATCGGTGCGCGCGATCTGCTCGCTGGTCTGGTCGAGCTGCACGACGAGCCGCGCGAGCCTCTCTTCCGAGACCGGCTGGCGCCGCAGCACCGGATCGTCGCTGGTGCGCCCGCTGGCCGCGACGAAGGCCAGCTCGATCATGCCCGACCCGATCAGTGTGAGGCCGTCGGGATGCAGCTCACCGTTGTCGAGCTTGCCGTCGAGCAGCTCGGGCCGCAGCGCGAGCCCTGCGCGACCTGCGACGCCGGGATTCTCGAGCAGGTAGCCCTTCGAGACACGAATGTGCTGCTCGCTCACGCGCTCGAGCTCTTCGCGCACGGCGGCGCCGGCTTCGAGCGCGCCGGCCGTGCCCGGGAACCGGCTCGCCACCTCTTGCAGCAGCGGTACGCGCACTTCGACCCGCAGCTCCTTCTCGATGCCCTCGAGCGCCTGTCGTGCGGCCTGCTCGCGCAGCTTCGTGATCTGTCTTACGTCGGGGACGGGGGCGCTCTCGGCCACCAGCAAGGCGCCCACGTGATTGCCGCGGCCCTGCTCGTAGCCGAGCAGCCAATCGCGCAGCTCCTCGCCCTCTTCTCCGTCGGGGAAGCGCTCGAGATAACGACGCGCCAGTACGGCAGGCACCCGCCGATCCGGGCTCTCGAAGGGGAAGGCGATCAGTCGCGCAGGCAGACCGAGCACGACGCCCGGCAGCACCGGAATCGCCGCGAGCCAGTCGAGCGGCCCCGGCAGATCCTGATCGGGTGCGCCGTTCGCGAGCGGTCCGAACGCGAGCGTGCGCCAATCGCGCCGACTGATCTGGCGGTTCGCGATACGGAATGCGCGATAGGGGTTCTGGTCGGGGCTGCGCAGCCAGGCGGCCGCGTGCCGCGCCATGTTGGAACGCGCGGTGTTCTCGCCGGCCACATCCTCGAGCTGTTTCCAGCCGGCGCGTTCGCGACCCACGTCGTTCGCGGCCAACGCGCGCGCGAGCGCAGCCTCGTCGCCGAGGGGGCCCCCGGCCGAAGCCTGGGCGAGCGCCTGTGCGGCGCCTAGCACGTCGCCGCGCGGGGAGAGCAGCGCGACGGCCAGCGCCCGATCGCCCAGAGGCCCCCAGAGCGGCGGCACGGCCTGCACGCTGCGCAGCCGGTTCTGCCACTCGAGCGCGAGCTGCTGCTCCACCTGGTTGCGGATGCGGGCCGCCGCCGGATCCTCGGGCGCATAGCGCAGCGCACGTTCCGCATGCGAGCGTGCGACGGCCGGCTTGTCGGCCTCGAGCGCCTGCCGCGCACGGCGCACGTTGCGGCGGCGCTGCGTCTCGAGCCAACGCCGCTGCGCCTCTTCGATCTCGTCCAGCAGGTCCGCGGCCTCTGCTGTGCCCGGGTGCCGCTCGACGAACGCCTTCCAGTGGCCGAGCGCCTGGCGCTCGGGCGTCGTGAGTGGATCTTCCTTGCGCTCCGCGAGACCGAAGCCGAGCGTGCTCATCGTCACGCGATAGATCAGCAGAGCGGGGTTCGCGAAGGAGGTGCCGACGGCCCGAGCCAGCGCGTTCACGCCGCGCGTGAGGCGCCCGCTGCGCGCGTCGCGCAGGCGTTGGTCGGCGAGCTTCAGTGGGTCGTCCTCTACCTCGATTTCGACGCGGCGTTCGAGCTCCGGCGAAAGATCGTCGCGTTCGAGTAGCTCGCGCTGTGCGGCGCGAAAGGCGAGCAGATCGGGCTGCAGCGCGTTGCGCGCGTCCGCGGCATAGGGCCCGAGGCCCGAGGGTGGTTGGTCCGCGGCCAGGCGCTCCCCGTCGAGCCGATTGATTCGCCGGCTCGCGCTGGCCGCCTGCTCGTCGTCGCCGAGCAGCACGGCGGCCGCGAGCGTGCGCGTGGCGAGGTCGAACTCGTCGGGCGGCCGGGCGGGCAGCGTCGCCAGCGGCTCGAGTGTCGAGCCCGACGGCACGAACGCGCGATCGGTCGCGCAAGCGCCGAGCAGAAGCGCGCAGAGAGCCACGAGACTCACGCCTCGAGCGGCGCTCGGCGCCGCGCGCAGCGAGCCGCAGGCGAGCGAAGTCTCAAGGTGAGAAGCGGTCACGGTCCACTCGCAGCGTGAAGGCGATGAAGGCCTCGAGCTTCTGCCCGGCCTCGAGCTTCTCGGGTGCGCCGTCCTGGTTCGACACCGACCCGTACAGGCGGGCCGCGGCATCCACCAGCTCTTCGAATTGCGGCGGGTCGAAGTCGAGCGACGCGGGCGGATGGGCGTCCACATACTCGCCCGCGAGCACCGCGTAGAGGTCGGCCAGGCTCATCAGGTGGCTGTTCGCGTTCTTGCTCTCGCGTTGATCGACGACGAGCTGCTGGAGTGCGGCCAGGGCGCGTACGTCGCCGTCCGGGTCGAGTGGGCGCGTCGCCACGACCAGCCGCGCGCGCGCCACCTGCGCGTGCTCGATCTCCTCTTCGACGATCACGCGGTAGTGCGTGGCGCCGGCCTGCTCGAGCAGCTCGGCGAGGCGCGCGCTGCGCGCGTCGAGTGCGGCCAGGTGCGCGGCGAGATCCGCGTCCGCCGGGCTCTCACTCAGGTGATTCGCCTCGGCCAGCGCGTCGCAGAGCGCCGCACTGCGCTCGGCCTCGGCTCGCAGCTCGCCGTTGCGGGCGGCGGCGCGGCGATAGCTGGTGGCGGCCAGTGCGAAGGCGCGCAGCCGCTCGAGCGCGCGGCCCTTGGCGAAGGCGACTACGTCGTCGAGCACGCCGCTCTCGAGCGCAGGTGTGTAGGCGCGCTCGAGGTTCTCGAGTCGGATCAGCGTCGAGCGATAGACGTTGCGACCGGTGTAGTCCTCTGCGGGCGGGAAGCGGTAGGTGTCGTCGGCCACGTGGCGGTGCAGCACCGCCACCGCCTCGAGCACGCTCTCGACGGGCCGGTAGAGCGGATCGGGCTCGGGCGGCCCGCAGCCGAGCGCGCAGGCGAGCAGCGCCACGAACGCTCCTGCTCGTGTCATCGCCCCTTGGGCCGGGTCACGATCGCGTTGAGCATCTTCTCGGTTGCGACCACGGCGGCGGCGAGCTGGTCGGTGTCCACGCCGAGCGTGGACCAGGTCTCGCGGCCGTTCTCGCGGTGCCAGGTGATGACGGTCTCGACCAGCGCGCTGGTGCGCCCCCCGGGCGGGATGCGCACGCGGAAGTCGGCGAGCCGCGGCAGCTCGATGCGGAAGCGGCGCAACGCCTTGGCGAGCGCACGCATGAAGGCGTCGTAGCCGCCGTCGCCTCCGGCGACGCCCTTGGCGCGCTTGCCGCGCACCGAGACGACGACTTCGGCGCGCGGCTCGGCGTCGCTGCCGACCGAGACCGCGTAGCTCTCGATGCGCACCACCCGGTAGGCCGGCTCCTTCAGCACGTCGGCCAGGATGAAGCGCAGGTCTTCGGGCACAACGCTGTGCTTCTTGTCGCCGAGCTCGATGATGCGCGCGAGCACGCGGTCGCGTGCCTCCGTCGAAAGCTCGATGCCGAGCTTCGCCAGGTTCTGGTCGAGCGAGGCCTTGCCCGAGAGCTTGCCGAGCGCGTAGCGGCGCTCGCGGCCGAAGCGAGCGGGCGCGAGCCGGCTCTCGTACAGGTTGCCCTTGGCGTCGCCGTCGGCATGGATCCCGGCGGTCTGCGTGAACACGTCGGCGCCCACGATCGGCGCGTTGTCAGAGATCTCTTTGCCGCTCATCGTCTCGACCAGCCGCGAGATGCCGGCGAGCTTCTTCTCGTCCACGCCCGTGCAGAACGGTCCGTGATCGTGCAGCACCGCCACCACCTCGGCGAGGCGCGCGTTGCCGGCGCGCTCGCCGAGGCCGTTCACGCTGGTGTGCACGCCGCGCGCTCCGGCAAGGGCGGCCGCGAGGCAGTTCGCGTTCGCGAGGCCGTAGTCGTTGTGGCAGTGGTACTCGAAGTGCGCGTCCGGAAAGGACGTCACCATCAGCTCCACCGCGCGCGCTGCCTCGGCGGGTGACTGAACCCCGAGCGTGTCGGCCAGGTAGACGCGCACGACGCCGAGCTCGAGCAGGTGGCGCGCCATCGCGAACACGTACTCGGGCGAGTCCGTGACGCCGTCCGACCAGTCCTCGAGGTAGGCGTTCACAGCGAGCCGGCGCTTCTTCGCGGCTGCGAAGGTTTGCGTGACGCGGCGGCGGTGCTGCTCCGGCGTCATGCGCAGCTGCCCGCGGCAGTGCTTCTCGGAGCCCTTCACCAGCAGGTTCAGCACGCGCCCGCCGGTGGCGGCGGCCCAGGCCGGCGAGAGGTCGCCGTCGCAGTAGCCGAGCATCTCGATGCGCTCGAGCACGCCGGCGCGCCGCGCCCAGCGGCAGATGCGCCGCGCGGCCTCGCGCTCGCCCTCGGAGACGCGGGTGCCGGCCACCTCGATGCGGTCCACGCCCACGTCGGTGAGCAGCGCCTTCGCGATCTGCAGCTTCTCCTCGGGCGCGTAGGAGACCTCGGGCGTCTGCTCGCCGTCGCGGAGCGTCGTGTCCATCACCTGGATTCGCGTGGCGCGCGCGGGTCGCATGGGGCTCCAGCGGAAAGGGCGAGCTTATCCGTGGGGGGATGCCCGATCAACGGCGCGGAAGGGATCGCGTCGGCAGGCGAGGCCCGCCGCCGGCGGCTAGGCTCCTGGCCATCTCGATGGCCGGGAGGCAATGGCATGGGCAAGAAGCGCAGCATCCCGGTCGGCGAGTTTCGCCAGCGGGCCACGGAGTTCGTGCGACTGGTCGAGAAGACCAAGGAGCCGGTTCTCATCACGCGCCGGGGCAAGCCCGTCGTGGAGCTGCGGCCGGCGACCGCGGCCCCGGGGATCTTGCGGGGTAGCGTGAAGCTGCGCGCGGGTACGGACCTCACACGGCCCGTGCTCGACCCCGAGGCCTGGGAAGCGAACCGTTGATCGTGCTCGATACCGCCAGCTGGATCTGGCTGGCAAGCGATCCGCGGCGTCTCAGTGCTCGTGCGCGCCGCCACATCGAGGCAACCGACACGGCGCTGGTCTCTGCGATCAGCGTATGGGAGGTGGCGATGCTGGTGGCACGCCGCCGCATCGTGCTCGATCGCGAGGTCGAAGACTGGGTCGCGCTCGCACTGGCACTGCCCAAGCTGGAGCTGGCCTCGCTGGATCCTGGGATCGCGATTCGCAGCATACGCCTTCCCGGAGATTTCCACGCCGATCCGGCCGACCGACTGATCGTCGCCACCGCGCTCGAGCGCGCCGCGCTGCTGATCACGCCGGATCGACTCATACTCGACTACCCGCATGTACGAGCCGAGTGGTGAGGCCGGCCTCGGGAGAGCGCAGCTGGGTGGTGAGCGAGGGCGAGGCGGGCGCGCGCCTCGACGTTTTTCTGGCCGGCATGCTCGGCGCCTCGCGCGGCCAGGTGCGCGCGCTGCTCGCGGCGGGCGGCGTGCGCATCGGCGCCGGCGCTACCGGCCTCGCAGCCAAGGGGCGCCTGCTCGCGCCGGGGGAGCGCGTGGCGCTCGCGGAGCCAACGCTGGCCGCCGCCGCCGCGCCGGCCGCCGAGCCCGAGGCCGAGCTAGTCGTGCTGGCCGAGGGCAGCGGCTGGCTCGCGCTCGACAAGCCGGCCGGCGTGCCCGTGCACCCGCTCGCGCCGGGCGAGCGCGGCACGCTGCTGAACGCGCTGGTAGCCCGACACCCGGAAGTGACGGGCATCGGCGAGGGCGGCCTGCGCTCGGGCGTCGTGCACCGGCTCGACGTAGACACCTCGGGCGTGTTGCTGTTCGCGCTCGACGAGCTGCGCTGGCTCGAGCTGCGCGAGGCCTTCCGCCGCCATCGCGTCGCGAAGATCTACCGTGCGCTGGTGCACGGGCGGCTCGCAGGCGAGGGCGAGCTGGTGCTGCACCTCTCGGTGCTGCGCCACCGGCCGGCGCACGTCGGCGTGGTCGAGCCCGGCGCCGGGCGCAGCCGCCGCACCGAGCTGCGCTGGCGCAGCCTCGAGCAGTTCGCCGACGCGACGCTCGTCGAGGTGAAGCCCCGCACCGGCTTCCTGCACCAGATCCGCGCCAGCCTCGCACACCTCGGCCATCCGGTGCTGGGCGACGTCGCCTACGGTGCGCCCGAGGGTGTGGCACCGCGCCATCTGCTGCACGCGGCGCGCGTGGCGATCGAGGACGTGGTGGTGGAGAGCCCGGACGCGGCGGACTTTGCAGAAGCCGTGACCAACGCGCGCTGATGCTCGACGACACGGACGTCGAAGTTCCGCCAAGGCATCCATGGGAAGCCGAACTTGACCATCATGACCAGATGCATGATGCTCGCTCTGTGTCGCGGCCGTATCCGGTCCACGAAGCCAAGTCGAAGCTCAGCGAGATCCTGCGCCGGGTCAAGCAGGGCAGGTCGGTCACGATCTCCGAGCGCGGGCGCGTGATTGCCCGGGTCGTCCCGATCGAGCGGCCGCGAGACCTCCCCTCGCGCTTGCGGCGGATGGAAGCCGACGGCGTTCTACTGAGGCGGCGCAAGAAGGCGCGTGTGATCCGCGCCCTGACGCGAAAGCCCGGAGCCCTGCGCCGCTTCCTGCGGTCTCGAGATTGAGCGCGGCGTACGTCGATTCATCTTTCTTGGTAGCGATCCTACTGGGCGAGCCTCGCTCTCGGCTGCTCCAGACGACATTGCGGCGCTTCGACGATTGGGTCGCCGGAGACCTACTGGTGGCGGAGGTGCTCGCGACCGCAGCGCGCGAGAGCTTGCCCCTGGCACAGGTGATGCCGACGATCGAGAGCATCGATCTCGTCCTGCCGGATCGCAGCTTGGAGCCGGAGATGCGCGAGATCCTCGGACACGGGCAACTGCGCGGCGCAGATCTCTGGCACCTGGCCTGCGCGCTCTACATCGCCGGCGAGGATCGAGACGAGCTCGCCTTCCTCTCGCGGGACGCTCCACAGCGCGATCTCGCCACGCGGCTGGGCCTCTCCACACCTTGAGAGAGTTGGCGCCGCGCCTCCTGATCGTCGTCGCCTCCGACACCGGCCGCACCTGGCGCATGGCCGAGGCAGTCGCCGAGGGCGCGCGCGAGGCCGCAGCCGACGCGCTGCTGGTGAAGGCGGCCGAGGCGCAGCCCGAGCAGGTGCGCGAGGCCGACGCGCTCGTGCTCGGCAGTGGTGTGCACATGGGTGGCATGGAGTCGTCCATGCGCGGCTTCTTCGAGCGCCTCGCCCCGCTCTGGATGCAGGGCGGCTTGATCGGCAAGGTGGGCGCTGCGTTCGCGACGGCGGGCAACGGCGGCCGCGGCGGTGCTGAGCTCACGCTGATCTCGCTCTGGGCGAATCTCGCGGAGCACGGGATGGTGCTGGTGCCGATGCACAATCGCCTGGCCCGCTATGCGCAGGCAGGCTGCCATTGGGGGCCCGTGGCGTGGACGAACCCGCGCAAGGGCGAAGCGGGGCCGACGGCCGCGCATCTGGAGGCCGCCCGAGCCCACGGCCGACACGTGGCCGAGACGACGGCGCGCTGGCTGCGCGGCAAAGAGTGAATGAGGGTGTGAAGTACTTCACACTTTGCCGGCGCGCGCAGGTGTAGCTCTATGGGTGGACGGAGGTTCCAGCCATGGCCACAGCAGTGCATCTGCCTTCGCTGGCTCGAGATCGCTTCGGCCCGCCCACGTCTCCGAGCTGGCCCGGCCTTGCAACCGGGGTGCTGGATCTGCTGCGCGAGGCGGTGTTCGTGCTGGCCGACGACGCGCGTCTGATCGGCGCGAACCGCGCTGCCGGCGCGCTGCTGCGCGAGGGCGACGGGCTCGCGCTCTCGGCGAGCCGCGTGGTCGCCTCCACCGCTCACGCGACGCACGCCCTGCGAAGCAGCGTCGAGCACGCCGCCCTGGGCAAGGCCGCCCGCGTGCAGGTTCCGCGCGCAGGCCGCACGCCGCTCACGCTGTGGGTCGAGCCGCACCCGGAAGAGCTGGCCGGCGCGGCGGCCGCCGTCGTGTTCGCGACCGACGAAGCTGTGCGCACTCCGCGCAGCGTAACGCTCGCAGCCCACTATGGACTCACGCCGACCGAGGCCTGCGTCGCGCAGCGGCTCGCCGGGGGCGCCGACCTCGAGCGCATCGCGCACGAACTCCGGATCACGGTGAACACGGTGCGGGGTCACCTGAAGCAGATCTTCGGGAAGACGCGGACCCACCGGCAGGCCGAATTGGTCTGCAAGCTGCTGTCGGAGGCCTAGCCAGGGGGCGGGGGTTCGCCGCCGCTGACCACGGAGCGCATCGGTGGTCGGCGGCGCCCCCGCTTCACTCCCGCTTGCGTAGCAGCGTGAGGCCGTCCGAGAGCGGGATCATCACGGCCTCGACGCGTGGGTCGCGCAGCATCGCGTCGTTGAAGGCGCGGATCGCGAGGGTGTCCGGGTCGGTGCACGCCGGGTCCACCACGGCGCCGCCCCACAGCACGTTGTCCACCAGGATCACGCCGCCCGGCCGCAGCCGCGGCAGGATCTCTTCGACGTAGCCGGCATAGCCCGTCTTGTCGGCGTCGATGAAGGCGAGGTCGAAGACGGGCTCACGAGCCAGCGCGCGCAGCGAGTCGGCGGCCGGCCCGAGCCGCAGCTCGATCTTGTGAGCGACACCGGCCTGCTCCCAGTAGCGGCGGCCGATCGCCGTCCACTCGGCGGAGACGTCGAGCGCGAGCACGCGGCCATGCTCGGGCAGCCCGCGCGCGAGGCAGAGCGTCGAGTAGCCGGTGAAGGTGCCCACCTCGAGAGCGCGCTCGGCGCGCAGCAGGCGCGCCAGCCAGGTCATGAAGGCGCCCTGCTCGGGTGCGATCTGCATCCTCGCGATCCGGCCGAGCTGCGCGGTGGCCTCGATCAGCGCGCGCTGCACCGCGTCGGGCGGCGCGCCGTGCGCCACCAGGTACTCGTGCAGCGCGGGCGTGATCGGCGTGTGCTTCGGGGCGTCGGCCAAGCTCAGCTCTGCTTCGTCAGCGCGAGCTTCGTCGCGAGCGCCTTCTCGTCTTCGGCCTCGGGGATCATCCCCTTCTGCTGGTAGAAGCGGGACAGGCTGGTGTGGCCGAGCGCATCGTCGGGCTCGAGCTCGATCAGCCGGCGCGCGGCCGCGATCGCGCCGTCGAGGTCGCCGGCCTTTTCCAGCGTCATGGCGAGCCCGTTCCACGCGATCGCCAGCGTCGGGTCGGCGGCGAGTGCGCTCCGGTAGCCGGCCACGGCCTCGTCGATGCGGCCGGCCGCGAAGTGACCGAAGGCCTCGCGCTGGAGCGTGCGTGCGTCGGACATGCAGCGGCGGAGCGTAGGCGGCGTGGCGCTACAGCGCCCGCTCCAGCACGTCGAACACACGGTGCAGGCGGAAGCCCACTTTCTCGTAGGCGCGCAGCGCGGTGCGGTTCGATGGTGAGAGCGCGAGCAGCGCGCTGGTGGCGCCGGCCTCGAAGCGCTGCGACAACGCCCAGGCCGTGAGCGCGGTGCCGAGGCCGTGATCGCGGTGCGCGGGCGAGACGCCCACGAAGGAGACCCAGGGGCGCCGCGGCCAGTGGGCGTCGAGCTCGACGAAGGCGCGCAGCTCGCCGTCGCGGCGCGCCACCATGACGGCGTGGCGGCCATCGCCGAGGGCCCGCTCTACGTCGGCCTCGGAGCGCGCTGCGAGCCCGCACTCGTGGTGTAGGCGATGGATCGCGGGCGCGTCTTCCGGCTTTGCGTCCTCGAGCAGAAAGTCGGGCGGCGGCTCTCCGGCGGGCCGCGCCTCGCAGCGCATCAGGAAGTGCTGGCGCACGGGCCGGAAGCCGAGCGCGGTGAGCAGCGCGAAGCCGGCGCGGTTGCGCGTGCCGAGGCCGGCCGTGGCGAGACCGAGCCCGAGCTTGCGGCCGAGGTCGAGGCCGGCGCGCAGCAGCTGGCCGCCGAGGCCGCGCCCGCGCTCGCTCTTCGCCACGATCGGGCAGAGCAGGCCGCCCTCCCGCGCACCGACGAAGCGCAGGAAGCCCGACAGGCCGAGGATCTCGCCGCTCATGCCCTCCGCCACCAGCACGTGCTGCTCGGGCGCGATCTCGTGGCGTTCGAACTCCGCGCGGAACTCGTCCTCGCTCTCCCAGAGCGGGTTCAACACGAAGTCGGCCTCGCCGCGGGCGCAGGCCGCCGAGAGCTGCACCACGGCAGCCGTGTCCTCGGCCCGAAACGGTCGAATCGGCAT
>Ga0247727_10001437_pt1 | contig 56596 bp, 59 predicted proteins | sample WisWelCaveWW1625_FD_202498 | JGI IMG/M metagenome (GOLD analysis project Ga0247727, IMG submission 202498) | Biofilm microbial communities from Wishing Well Cave, Virginia, United States - WW16-25 | ecosystem: Environmental > Aquatic > Deep subsurface > Groundwater > Cave microbial mat | place... | reverse complement strand
GCGCCGCCAGTTGGCCTATCGCTTACAACATCAGCGCCGAAAGGTCTTCCGCAAACTGGAAACGCAGTGGGCTGAATTGCATCCGCCCTCAGGTGAGACTGTATAGGCGATTTATTCGGCTACGGGAAATATGGTGTCCACGTGCTAGGCGTCACCCTAAGCAAGAACCAGATGGCGTATGCGAATTATCAGATCGCCCAAACCAATCTCGGAGATCGGGTCAGAATCAAACTCAAAGATTACTGCGATCTCGAAACCGGGTCATTCGACAAAATCGTCAGTGTTGGCATGTTCGAGCATGTGGGGCGAAGTCATTTGCTGGAATACTTTTCGCAGGTCTATCGCCTGCTCAAGCCCAGCGGCCTGTTTCTCAATCACGGCATCTCACGCCGCGCCGCTGTCAAGGCAAAAGAGAATTCAGGCTGGCAGAAGTTTATCGAGCGCAACATTCTTGGCGTCGGGGCGTTCGTTCAACGCTACATCTTCCCGGACGGCGAACTCACGCCAGTGAGCGAAGTTAACACTCTCGCCGAAGCGGCGGGCTTTGAAGTGCGCGACATGGAGAACCTGCGCGAGCATTATGCTCTCACGTTACTCCATTGGGTCAATCGACTAGAAGCGCGCCGGGCCGAGGCCGTCGAAGCCGCCGGTGAGGTCGCCTATCGCACTTGGCGACTGTACCTGTCGGCCTCGGCGCACGGCTTCGAGTCCGGCAACATCAACGTCAACCAAACCTTGTTGGCGAAGATGGACAATGGCCGAAGCAACGTCCCGCTGACGCGCGCCGACGTGTACTCCGTACTCTAAAAGTTCCGGTTGCCCCATCCTTTTACATCCTGTAAGATAGATACATACCCCGCTGCCCAGAGGAGGCCTTTTATGAACTGGTCTTTTCGCATCGCTGAAGTCGCAGGCATCCCCATCCGCGTTCACGTTACGTTCTTTTTGATTCTCTTGCTGGGCGCGTACCAGTGGGGGAACATGACCGGCACATTGAATGGCGCAGTCTTCGGCCTCGCGCTCATGATTTTGCTGTTCGTCTGCGTGACCCTGCACGAGTTGGGGCACAGCCTCGTGGCGCGGGCGTTCGGCATCCCGGTGCGCGAGATCACGCTACTGCCGCTCGGCGGCGTGGCGCAAATCACCAAGAACCCGGAGAAGCCCCTGCATGAACTTCTCATCGCCATCGCCGGGCCGCTGGTCAACGTCGTCATTGCTATCGTGCTACTGGCGGCGCTGGGATTTGCCGCCGCACCGCAACTGCTCTCCGGCCAAGGCCTGTTGCCCGCCGAACTGGACAACACGCCCTCCCTCACGACGGCGCTCCTGTGGTTGCTGTCCGCCAACGTCAGCCTCGTGCTGTTCAATCTGATCCCGGCCTTTCCGCTCGACGGCGGGCGCGTCCTGCGCGCGCTTATCGCCATGTTCACCGGCTATTCTCGGGCCACACGCATCGCCAGCGCCGTCGGCCAGTTCATCGCGATCATTCTCGGCATCTATGGCGTTCTCAACGGCCATATCCTCCTCACACTCGTCGCCGTGTTCGTGTTCTTCGGAGCGGGCCAGGAGACGGCGGAGGCCGAAGCCAAAACCGTGTTGACCACCTTGCGGGTGGGTGACGCCTACAACAAGCACGCGCTTACCCTTACCGTCGGCGACCGGGTAAGCCGCGTGGTGGACTATATCCTCACCAGTTATCAGCCCGACTTCGCCGTGCTGCAGGGCCGCAACCCCATCGGCATCGTTACCCGCAACGACGTGTTGGCCGCCCTCGCCACGCACACCGGCGACACGTTTGTGACCGAGATCATGCAACGCGACTTTCTGAAAGTAGAGTCGAGCAAATCGCTCGACGAAGTCCGCCGGGCGATGGGTGAAAACACCTCGCGCATCGCCGCCGTGTACGACGGCGCGAATTACCTGGGGCTGGTCAGCCTCGAAGACGTCGCCGAAGCCTTTGCCGTGCAGACGTTTGTCCAGCGCCAGAAGCAGATGCGGCAGGCGGGGGCTGGCGCGTAGAGTCGTTGACCAAGAAGGAGTGAATAGATATGAAAACGACTGTCATCAATCTCGAAGGCATCGAGTCAGTGCTTTCGCCCGCCGGGGTCGAGAAGAAAATGTGTCAGCATCCCGGCATCCACAAAGTCGAAACGAACTTTATGACCGGCACGGCTACCGTCTATCACGACGACTCGGTGACGCTGGCTGAAATCAAAAAGTGCGTGGCCGACTGCGGCTACGGGTGCGCGGGCGAGGCGCTGCCGGAGCACCTCGCCAAACCGGGCGACCCACCCGCCGTCGCGACGATGCACGCGGGCCATGATACACCGGCACCTGCGTCCGGTGCAGGTGTGGCCGCTCACGCCGGGCATGCTCTGCCCACCACTAAGCTGGACGAGCACGCGGGGCACGCCGGTCACGCTCTGCCTACTGCAATGCCAGATGAACACGCGAGACACGCTGTGCCACCCGCCGCAAAGGCCGAGGCGCACGCCGGGCACGATACACCGGCACCTGCGTCCGGTGCAGGTGTGGCCGCCATGGGCACCGAAGCAGGCGAGATGGAAGCGATGGCCCATGAGATGGGCCACGGCGGGGGCATGAGCATGGAAGGCATGGTGCGCGACATGCGTAACCGCTTCTTCGTCGCCTTTACCCTCGCCATTCCGGTCTTCCTGTACTCGCCGTTGTTCACGGATTACTTCAATATCCAGTTGCCCTTGCCGTTTGGGTTGTCCAATGAAGTGCTCTCGTTCCTGCTCGCGACGCCCGCCGTGCTCTATGGCGGTTGGGTGTTTTACATCGGCGCGTGGCGCGGCTTGAAGAATCGTACCCTCAACATGGCTGTGCTGGTCACGCTCTCGGTGCTGGCCGGGTACGTCTTCAGCGTCGTCGCCACCTTCTTCTTCGAGGGCGAGGTATTCTACGAAGCGGCGGTGCTTCTATTGGCCTTTGTCCTCTTCGGCCACTGGATGGAAATGCGCGCCCGCGCCGGAGCCTCGCAGGCTATTCAGGCGCTGATGAACCTCACACCGCCCAAAGCGACCGTCATCCGGGGCGGGCAACCCGTCGAAGTGCCGACCTCCGAAGTTCTGCTGGGCGATGTCGTTCTCATCCGCCCCGGCGACAAGATTCCGGTGGACGGCGTCCTCGTTGAAGGCGAGTCGAGTGTGGACGAGTCCATGATCACCGGCGAGAGCCTGCCGGTGAAGAAAGAAGCCGGCTCAACTGTGGTCGGCGCGACGATCAACAAGACCGGCACATTCAAGTTCCGCGCCACGAAAGTGGGCGCGGACACGGCGCTGGCCCAGATCGTCAAATTGGTGCAGATGGCGCAGAACTCTAAAGCGCCGTCGCAACGATTGGCGGATCGGGCCGCACAGTGGCTGGTGGCCGCCGCTGTCATCTTTGGATTGGCGACGTTCTTCGGCTGGTATTTCTTCGGCGGGTCGGCCATCCCGGCGGGGATGGATAAAACGGTGTGGGCGCTGACGCTGGCTATCACCGTTGTTGTCATCGCCTGCCCCGATGCGCTCGGCCTGGCGACACCGACCGCGGTGATGGTCGGCACCGGCCTCGGCGCGCAGAATGGCATCCTCTACAAAAACGCCACCGCGCTGGAGCAGGCCGCCAAACTACAGGCCATCATCTTCGACAAGACCGGCACGCTCACCGAGGGCAAGCCGCAGGTCGTGGAGATCGTGGCGACCGGCTACCCGCTCACCGAGGCCGAATTGTTGGGCCTGGTCGCTTCCGCCGAGCAGTCGTCTGAACATCCGCTGGCGCAGGCCATCGTGGACAAAGCCAAATCGCAAAACCTGAATCTGGAATCCACGACTGGCTTTGAGGCCATCCCCGGACATGGAATGAAAGCCGCCGTCGCGGGCAGGACTCTGCTCGTGGGCAATCGCAAACTCATGCGCGACAACAATATCGCGTTCGACGGACATGGCGAGCACGCGGCCTCGCTAGAAGGCGCGGGGCGCACGGTAGTGTATGCCGCCACCGATGGCAAGTTTGCCGGCCTCATCGCCATCGCCGACGCGGTGCGCCCGAATGCGAAGCAGGCCGTCGAGAAGTTGACGGCGATGGGCGTGCAGGTCGCCATGCTCACTGGCGACAACCGTGCTACCGCTGAACGCATCGCAGGCGAACTGGGAATCAAAACTGTCTTCGCCGAAGTCCTGCCGGGCCAGAAAGCTGATAAAGTGAAAGAACTGCAAGCGCAGGGCAAGCTGGTGGCGATGGTGGGCGACGGCATCAACGACGCCCCCGCGCTAGCGCAAGCCGACGTGGGCATCGCCATCGGCGCGGGTACGGACGTGGCGATGGAAACCGCTGACGTGGTACTGATGAAATCCGATCCGTTCGACGTAATTGGTACCATCGCCCTCAGCCGGGCCACCTTGCGCAAGATGCACCAGAACCTGTGGTGGGCGGCGGGCTACAACACCATCGCCTTCCCCATCGCCGCCGGGTTGTTTTATCCAGCTTTCGGGTTAATATTGCGCCCGGAGATCGCCGCGATCTCCATGTCTGGCTCGTCCCTGCTCGTGGCGATCAATGCGCTGATGTTGAAGAATACGAAGCTGGAGGGGATTAAGGCCAAGCCGTAGCGAAGCCGTAATCTTCATCGAATCTTCATCGTAACCAACAACGACCCCTATCTGCACAATTTCGTCGGCGAGCAAGCAGGTATCCCTTTTCTGAATTTGCCCGGCAACACTACGCAAACTGTGACGTGGATTGCGCCCGCGCAAAGCGGCTCTTACACCGCTGTCTGCACGCTCCATCCGGGGATGAGCCTATCCATCCTCGTTAAAGATTAACCGTTTCTCATCACCCTTTCAAAACTCGACACCAGAACAGGCCAAATGGCGCTTGTCTACTTCACGTGGCTTGCCGTAGGATGGAGTTGTAGCAGTCCAGTACGCCTGTGCAATTTGGATGTACGGGGAACATTCACGACCCTCCGGCCCGGCGGCCGTGAATGGAGCAACTGTTTCAGCCGGGCCCGGACATGGCCAGCCGCACCTTGCCGCCGCCCTGCTTTGCCAGGGCACCTAACAAGAACGGCCTCACTACCTTGTCGGCTGAGAGCCATGCCGATTAGCGCGCCCGAACACACGGGGGATATGTCCTCCTCATTGTTCGGGCGCGTCGCTGAATTACACACGGCTCTAAGAAATGTATGACATCCTGAGAATTTCAACCAACGCCAATGGTCACCTCCCTCTCGACGATACCACTCCCGCTGAGTCCAATCTCGACTCATCTGATGTCTGGCTCTTCACCGATCCTGTGGCAAAGGAGGGCTATGCCCGGCGAAGCCGCCTTGACCAGTTGCAACAGGATATTCTTGCGTACGCCATGTTCGACGGACGCTGGACGCTCGAAGAACTGGAACTCAAACGTGAAATTCGCCGCTTGCTTCAGGTCGGTGTTCTGGCTCCGAAAGGCACCTTTAGTTACTTGAGCCCTCATCCGAGTGTCTATCGCGCGATATGCGAAGGCATGTTTGAAGTTAATGGGCGAAAATTTCATATTGCTGTCGGAAAAGATGTTGTCTTTGTGCCGTGGCTAGCGCGCGTTTCTTGTCCTGGCTTGAGCGGGCCAGTGCGCGTTGGTCGGTTTCAGAGCGTCACCAACTTATGCTTGTGCTGTGATGCATTCCCGGCGGCAAGCAATCTTTGTGAAAGAGCCTTAGCTGTTCTCCACCAAACCCTCCGCCACTGATCCATCTCTCACTCCAGACTCATCTGTAATCCTTGCATAGGCTAAATGGCGGGTAACAAATGCGCTATTTAACGCCTCCCCTTTGACCGCCAGCGCGCTAGACTACAACCGAACCACTGACCATTGTCAGCATATTCTGTTCTTCGTAGCGAAAGCACAACCATGCATTCTATATCTATGCCTGCCCCTTTTGTCCGATTGCTCCAAACCATCATCGTGTTGGCATTGCCGATTGTGCTTGTGGGTAGGAGAGATACACATGTCACATAAAGATCGCGAAGCACGTAAACGTATCCGCCAGCGCGAGCAAAGAATCCGCGCCATTGCTTTTGCCGGGATCGGCATCGCCGTGTTGGGCCTGGCTGGCTATTTTCTGGTGACGGCCTTCCTCAAGCCCGCGTTGCCGCCGATGGCCGGCAACGTCATTGATGTCGCCGCCGACATGGGCGGATTCGACCTGAAACTCGTCCGCCTCAAGGTCGGCCAGCCGGTCACTGTCCGCCTGACCAGCCTGGACAATTCGCACCACACCGACGGCGGCGGCAAGCACCAGTGGGCAGTGGACGAGCTTGGCGTGAGTATCATCGCCCCCCCTGAAGGCACGAACTACGCCACCTTCACTCCCGCCAAAGCGGGCACGTACACGTTCTATTGCGACATCTGCTGTGGTGGGCGAGCCAATCCCACCATGCAAGGCACGCTCATCGTCGAGGGATAAGCAATGACCGCTACTCATATTCGCCGCATCGCCGTCTTCTCTGCGCTCAGCGCGATTGCTCTCGGCGCAATCGCCCTTACCGGCTTCTGGCATCCCAATGCACCTGCCGAGGCGATGCAGATGTATCTGCCCCAAATCACGCTCCCGACGGTGATCGTCGCCGGGGTTGTTGACGGCATCAACCCGTGCGCCTTCACCGTGCTGTTGCTGTTCATCACCGCATTGCTCGCCACACTTCAAGGCGGAGAACAAAGCATCAATGCTGTCCGCTTGCGAATGCTCGGCCTGGGTTCGATTTATATCGCCGCAATCTTCCTTACCTATCTCGCCCTCGGCATTGGCCTGCTCAAGTCGCTGGATTTCTTTACGCGCCAACACGTTCCGGCTCGCTTCGGCGCGCTCCTGGCGATTCTGTTTGGGTTGTGGATGTTGAAAGATTACTTTCTGCCTGAGCTGGGCTGGCGGTTGCAAGCGCCGGGAAAGGTAGGCGAGATTGCGCGGCAATCGGCAAAGAAGGCCACCATCCCGGCGTTGATCGTCGGCGGTTTTCTCATCGGCCTGTGCACCGTGCCGTGCAGTGGGGCGGTATATCTCGGCGTGCTCAGCCTGCTGGCCCTGCAACCTACGGCGCTGTTGGGCTACGGCTATCTTGTGCTGTACAACGTCGTATTCATCCTGCCGCTGGTTGCCATTCTGCTAGCGGCCTCGGCCCGCCCCACGCTCAACCGGCTCGCCCGTTGGAATTTGCATCACAAGGAATGGGTGCGGCTGGTTCTCGGTGGCGGTGTGGTAGCGATGGGGTTATTGATATTGGCGACGGTGTGAGCCAATCTGCCCTGGATAAGCCAAATGGCGTATCCCCTCTTCACCCAAAGAGTATCGCCCCTTCATCAGTTCTTCAAATCCTCCGGCTATCATGCAGTCAAATCTTAAAACAAACTATTGGGCAACAGCCCGGAGGATAAAAACATGAACACCTTGAAAATCGCAGTTATCGCAACAGTAGCAGTCCTGGCAATCGCCGCGCTCGGCGCAGGCTTTGTCTTGGCTCAGACCCCAACCCCGCCAGCACCATGGGGCAACGGCTACGGGATGATGGGCGGCAATGGCGGCTATGGCATGATGGGCAACTTCGCCCAGAATGGCGACGGCTATGCCTGGATGAACAACATGCACCAGTGGATGACCACCAATGGTGGCATGCACACCCTTGTGTGGAACGGCCTCGCCGACGCGCTCAACCTCACGCCGGAGGGGTTGAACGAGCAACTTGCGTCGGGCAAAACCCTGACCCAGATAGCAGAAGCGCAGGGCGTGAGCCAGGAGCAACTGGCCGTCGCGCTGGAAACATCCGTGAAGGCCGGGCTGGATAAAGCGGTGGCTGATGGCGCGCTCACCCAGGTACAGGCTGACCAGATGCTCGGCCACATGGCCGGCAACTATGCGTGGATGATCTCCCAAATGGGCGCGGGTGCTGGTGCAGGCTTCGGCCCCGGCGGCTACCACGGAAACTTCGTCCCGCAGAACAACTCGTAATACTAGTGATCAGAGGAACAACCCGCCTTCCTTCACGGAAGCGGGTTTTCCTTTTTTTAACCACAGAGTGTTATTGTTTCCCAACAATCCGGGCTATGCCGGTTTGAGGTTGGCTATCAATTGCAATAACTCTGCGGTTTCAGGCCTGTCGGTCGGGTCTTCGTTGCTGTGTGCGAAACGGACGATGCCCATGCCATCCACGATGAAGTCCCCGCCGACCTGCATAATGTCGCCAATGGGGCGGTAGAGGTGCTTCGCGCGCCACACCAACCGTGCGGCGGCCAGCAGTGTGCGCGAGCGAATGACCATTCCCCTACCCAAGCCGAATGCGAAATACGCTTTCCCAGTCACATCCGAAAGAACCGGAAAAGGCAGTTCCAATTCGCGCGCGAAAGCGGTCAATGGTTTCAAACCAACTGCGGCGATGGCCAGTACTTCGGCGTTCAATTCCCGAAAGGTCGGGTAAGAGTGCCGCAACTGCGACACGTGCGCCCTTCAAGGCAGTCAGCCAGGGTGGCGGATGAAGTCGAGCAGAACGATGCGCCCCTGCAAGGCGGCAAGCGATATCTTCGACCCGGCGACCGAAGGTAGCGCGAAATTGGGCGCGCGTTGATTGATCAGTTGCGATACAGATATGATCTGCATGATGACGCACTTAGGCCAAAATCATTGCGCCGTTCCTTTCGCCTGCAAGATGGCCCTGGCCTGCGCTCGTAGTTCGGCGCGGCGAGCCTGGTAATCTTCATCCGACACTTCCCCAAGCTCATAGGCCTCGTCCAGCGCGGCAATCGCGTTCAGGACAGACTGTGCCGTGCTTGGCCAATTCTCTTGCTCGACACCTTCTTCTTTGTCGGAAGAGCGCCACCACCAAACCCCAAAGCCAATCATCGCCAGCCCCAGCAGTCCTCCGGCCGCCGGAATCCCCCAGCGGCTGACAAGTGTGTTGGGAACCAGAGTCTGCCTTTGACCCATTGTGCCACTCATCTCTTCAGACACACGATAGACAGGCTCACCGGTCAGCGTGACCGCCAACGACTCACCTGACGCCAGAGGGTTGACAGCATAGACGTCGAACGCCGCGTCTGGCGCCAATTCCCGCCTCGCCGCCTCAGCCAGACCGTTTCCCGTCAGGGCCACACCGGAGTCGGCGCGCATCATCACGTTGGCCGCCGCCACTGGATAGTTGACGGCATGAGAAATTGTCATGCCTGACGAATATGGCAGGGTGTAGGTGAGCATCACTTGCGTCGTCTCCTCACCGGGCAACACCGCGCCCGAGTCGGCAAAACCATCCGGCGTGACGATGAAGCGCGCGCCTGAGTCGTCGCGCTCAAAGTTTACTTTGTTGGCTCCGGCAGGAAGAGCAAATTGGAGAGTGGCGGTTTTGCCGTCGGCCAGGGTTAGGCCGCCGACGATCGCGCGATCTGTTGGGTTGGACAGGATATAGATTTCGTTGACGATGACTTCGCCGGCGCTGAAGTCGAGAAGTGTATGCAGTTGCGAGATGTGCACCGGGGTGGCGTCAGATGAGATTTCATAGATGGTGACCGGCAGGGTGACTTCTGTCATCCCCAACTGGACTTCGCCCGGCTCGGAAAAGAATGTCACGTCGTTGTACACAAGCATGGCGGCAAACACCCAGCCATCTTTCATGGGTACATCGTCGAAGCGGAACGCGCCAGCAGAGTCGGCGACGCCATCCAGCATCACCGTCTCGCCGTTTTCATCCCAGGCGTGGAGCATAAGGGCAAGGCCGTTAGGAATTTTTCCGCCATCGGTGCCATTAGTGATTTGCCCGGTGACCGCGCCAGTGCGATCCGCACCGGGCGGCATCTCGGTCTGGGCAGAAGTACGTCCGGCGAACGGCAGCAACAACAAAAATGAGAGAGCAAGGGCAGAGAACAGCTTGGTCATCAGACAGGCGTGGCCTCCAGTTTCAGAGGTGCGCCGCAGAGTGCACAAAATTTATCGCCCGCGTGCATAGCGCTATGGCACTGCGGACATACTGTCTCCAGTGCGGCGCCGCACTGCGGACAGAACTTGCTGTCAACAGCGACCGACGCATGACAGTGGAAACACGTCAGAGTCTCGGATGACCTGCGCCTTGCCCGCACCGCGCGGACAGCGACTTCAATTTCGGCATCCCAATCCGGTTGTGGGGCCTCGGCGGCCTGGAGTGCTTGAGCCGCCTCGGCCACGAGTCGCTGGCGTAGCGGGGTGTAGTCCTCTTCTGCGATCTTGCCGGTGCGGAAATCGAAATCCAGATCGCGCAGAGCGACGAGGGCATCCCGCTTCGCCAACACTGGCGCAGGGTGATCCTGTTCGGCTTGGGTTTCCTGTTTGCGCCGGTTGCTTTTTATCAAAGGGCTGATCACGAACGGCAAGACAAGAATAGCAAGCGCCAGGCCAAGAAGAATCGATCCAATGGGCATCACAACCTCCTTACGAAACCTTCCGCAATTCTTTTTCTAAACGTTCCAGTACTTCAGGCGGGATGTCAGCCAGCGGCTCTGATTGCGCGGGAACAGCCGTGGTGAGCCGTTTGGCTTTCCAACTGCGCAGAACTTGCGCGACAACCACCAGGCCGATGGCAACCGAAAGCGCTGGCAACAGCCATACGAACGAGGTGAATCCACTGCGGCGCGGCTCGGCCAACACTCGCTCACCATATTGCTCGACAAAATAGGCAATCACTTGGTCGTCAGTCCAGCCCGCCGCCAACTGGTCTTTGATCTGCGCGCGCCAGTCCTGGCAGGCCTTCGTCTCACACACATCCAGCGGCGTGTTCGGGCAAACCGGGCAGTACAGTTGTTTGGCTACCCGGTTCACGTCGTCGTCGGTTGGGTAGATGGTCCCATCCTGGGCATAGACCACAGCCACGGCGACAAAACTGGCAACAATCGTCAGAAGGGAAAGGATAAGCTTGCGTGACATGTTCAACTCCTGGCAAATGGCCGGTTGCTAAGCGGCTATCCGCCAACTGGCGCAGGTGACGGGCGTGGGGCCTCGGGCCGCAGCACGTAGGACGCCGTTCGCTTGTCTTCCAGCGAGGTCCAGGCGGCGATGAGCGTCCCCATAATGAAGGTCAAGCCGCCCGCCCACACCCAGTTGATCAACGGGTTGACGTAGATTTTGAAAGTAGAAGAGTCCAGGCTGATCTCATTCCATCCGACGAGCAAGACATACACGTCTTCTCCCGGCGTGGAGTACACCGCCGGCACGGTCACCGGCTGTTGCTGGGTGATGAAGAAGTCGCGGCGCGGCTGGAGCGTCAGGATGTACTCGCCATCGCGATATAACTTGGCCGTCGCTTCTACTATCTCACGGCCATCCGAACCGGGATACACACGCAGGTTCTCGAAGGTCAACGTGTAGTTTTCCACGGCCAGACTCTGCCCCACGCCGACCGTCCCTTGCGTTTCCGCCTTGAAGAACTCATCGCCGACGACGCCCAGGGCCATCATCACCACGCCGAGGTGGATGATGTAGCCGCCGTAGCGCCGCCGGTTGCGCGACAGAAGATGGCCGAGCGCGGCCAGAAAATTCTCGCCCTGGCTGTGCATACGCGCCAGCGCCCCGCGCCAGAACTCCAGCAATGTCGTCAGCGCCACGAACGACACCAGCCACAGCCCGAAAAGGGCAAACGGATATGGGTGTTGCGGCCAATGAACAAGGGTAGCGCCAACCATGACGACGACCGAGCCAATGAATGGGATGAGGAGCGCCCTGCCCAACTTTGCCACCGCCTGCTTGCGCCAGGCAAACAGCGGCGCGATTCCCATCAACAGCACCAGCGCCGCGAACAGCGGCCCGGTGACTTTCTTAAAGAACGGCGGCCCGACCGTAATCTTGGTGCCGGTCACCAGTTCCGAGATCATCGGGAAGGTCGTGCCCCAGAACACGGCAAAGGTGATGCCCAGGAAGAGCAGGTTCTGAAGCAGGAAGAGGGACTCGCGAGAGAGGAAACTATCCAGTTCGTGTTCGGCTTTGAGCGTGCCCAGCCGTTTGAACATCAGCAGGAGTGAGCCGAGGAAGGTCACGCTAACAAAAATCAGGAACGACGGCCCCATCGCCGACTTTGAAAACGCATGAACCGAGCCGATCACACCGGTGCGGGTGATGAACGTGCCAAACAGCGAGAGGCTGTAGGTCAGAATGATCAGCACGATGTTCCATACTTTCAGCATCCCGCGCTTCTCTTGAATCATCATCGAATGCAGGAAGGCCGTGCCAGTCAACCACGGCATGAGCATCGCGTTTTCCACCGGGTCCCAGCCCCAGTAGCCGCCCCAGCCCAGCACGTCGTAAGCCCAGCGCCCGCCGAGCACCAAACCGATGGAGAGGAAAAGCCAGGCCACCAGCGTCCAGCGGCGCGTCGTGCGAATCCATTCGTCCTCACCAGCTTTACCCGTGATTAACGCAGCGATGGCGAACGCGTAGGGGATGACGAAACCGGTGAACCCGATGTAGGTCGTCGGCGGGTGGCCGATCATGCCAAAGTGCCGCAGGAGCGGGTTCAGCCCCTGACCGTCTTGCGAGATAAAGGGCATGGTTCCGACCGGTTGAAAAACGGCGGCGATGATTTCACCGGTCGCCGGGTCGTGCCACAAACGGGCAAAGGGGTTGGTGATGAACAGCGACAGCCCCACAAAGAAGGCCAGCGTCCCCATGATGACAAAGATGACGTAGGGCATCAACTCACGGTCGCGTTGCCATTTGCGAATCATCACCGTGGCGGCGAACCCGGACATCATCCAGCCCCAGAACAAGACCGAACCTTGTTGCCCGCCCCAGAGCGCCGTGACGCGCAGGAAGGGGGACATGGCCCGGCTCGACACATCGGCGACGTAGGCCTGGTTGAAGTCCAGAGTCACCAATCCGTAGACGACGATGAGAACGGCCAACGTCAGCAGAGGGAAGACGAGCAGGGCGGCATTGCGCGCGCTTTCGACAAACGGCATGCGTTGGCTTTGGGCGCCAAAGACCGCTACACCTGCCGCGTAGATTGCAAGCAGGAACGAAATCAGCAGGGCGAAGTAACCAAGATCGTAGAGCATCTAAAACTCCTTCCTATTCACGGCGTCATAGCAGGCAAGATTCGATCTCGCCACGCGCCTCATGATCGCGGCCCGCTCTCGTAGCGAGTCGGGCACTTCAACAACAGGGTGTCGGCGTGGAAGGTACCATCCTCGCGCAACTGCCCATCCATAATGGCCTGCGCCTCAGGCCGCATCAAGTCGGGTTTGGGGCCAAGATAGTGAACGTTGAGTCGGGCCGCCTGCGGGTTCCTCACAGCCTGGGCCAGGGCTTGCGCCAGGCCACCAGCGGCCTGAAGCGACTCTGGCGAATCAGATACCTGGGCGACAGTGAAAGTCAGTTCCAATGCTTGAGCGTCGTATTGGATGGACTCGCCCATCACCGCGCCCGAGACGCGAACGTTCTTGCCAACAACGGTTGAGCCTCTGCCTCGAAGTTCCTCAACAGTCAGGTAATATTGCGCAGTCGAAAGCGTGGTGGTCGCGATGAGATAAACCACTGCGCCGAGGATCAGCGCACCGCCAACGATGAACTTCATCCGCGCGTGACGCGGGCGGTGAAGCGTATTGGTCGTTGACCGAGGACTTTCAACGATGTCGTTACTGCTCATAGAGCAACTCCTCGATCTTGTTATCGAGTTCTGGTGATGACAGTGGGCCAATGTGAACGCCGCGCAATCGCCCGGTTTTATCCACGTAAAACGTCTCCGGCACGCCCTGAATGCGATAGGCCTGAGCGATGCGCGTGCCGATGTCCGGGCCGTTGAGGTAGGTGATGTCGAACTCGTCAATGTAAGCCAGGGCTTCCTTCTCGGTGTCCACCCAGTCCACGCCGATGAACACCACACCTTTACTCTGATACTTCCGCCACGTCTGTTCGAGATAGGCCGCCTCCTCGCGGCAGGGCGGGCACCACGAAGCCCAGAAGTTGATGATCACCACCTGGCCGCGCAATTGGCTGAGCGCGACCGTTTGCCCGTCGAAGCCGGTAAGAGTGAAGTCTGGAGCCATGCCCGAATCGCGCGGGCCGTTCGCGGCTCGCACCAGGCCCCAGCCCAATAGCGCGATCAAGCCGAGTACGAGCAAGGCCGCCGCCCAGCGCCCAACCCGGCCCCACATCCCCGGTCGTGCCGGAAGGTCGGTGGCGACTGCCCCTGTTTCTGTAACGATGCTCATCGTCCTTTCTCCTTTTCAGCGCACGCTTTCGATAATCTTCGCAATCTCTGCCTCGTCCATATAACCGAGCCGGCGTTCGACAACCACACCCTCGCGATCAATGAACAGGCTTGTCGGCGTGCCCGTCACTTGATAGAGGCGTGTCACCCAACCTATCTCATCCAGCAATATGGGGAAGGTGAGGCCAAACTCATCGCGGAAAGCTACGGCCGCCTCGCGCGTTTCCATCACATCCACGCCGAGTACGACCCACTCGTGGCCGGCATGCTCCCCGGCCTGCGATTGCACGCCGGGCATCTCGGCGCGGCAAGGCTCACACCACGAGGCGAAGAAGTTGAGCAACACCCGATGCCTACGATGCTCGCCTAATGTCGCCGTGTGGCCGTCCAACGTCGTCAGTTGAAACTCTGGGGCAACATTGCCTGGAAAAGCGCCAATGTTTGGCCCAGCCCTGGCAAGTATTTCGGGCTTGTCTATCCCCGCCGTCTGAGGGGGTGCGCCCCACAGCCACCAGCCAATTGCCAAACCAAGCACCAGCGCCCCGGCAAAGATCAACCCGGCGGCGCGCCGCTGGGTTAATTCTTGTATCCGAAGCGCGGTGTCGTTCACGGAAGTGCGAAGTCGATTCACAGGAAGAGTCCAAAGAACCGATACCAGTACGCGCTCATAATTGCCATGAAGTTACTGAACACCAACAGCCCCATCACGACGAGCATGACGCCGCTCGCAGTTTCGACCAGCCGCGCCTTCGTGTTCAACTTCCTCAGCCAGCCGCGCGCGTGCTCAAGCGCGAACGCCGACAGCATAAACGGCACACCCAGGCCGAGTGAATAGGCGGCCAGCAACAACGCTCCTTGCCTGACGGTGGCGCTCGCCGCCGCCAGCGTCAGGATGCCCGAAAGCACGATGCCCACGCACGGCGTCCAACCGGCAGCGAAGATCGCACCAATGAGCAGCGAGCCAATATAGCCTCGCTGTCGGCCAATCATCGAGAAATCTGCCTGAAATGTTCGGTTGAGAATCGGAATGTTGAACAGCCGCAGGGTGTGCAGGCCGAGTACGACCAATACGATCCCGCCGACCTTCTGCACAATGGGCATGTTTCGCAGCAACGCAAAGCCGATCAGTCCGACCGACGCGCCGACGGCGGTGAACACCAGCGTAAACCCAAGCACGAACATCAACGCATGGGCCACGACCTTGCGCCGCTCGCCCACCAACTGCCCATCCGTCCCGATCGTTGCGCCGGAGAGGTAACCGAGGTAGCCCGGCACGAGCGGCACAACGCACGGCGAGGCGAAGGAGAGCAGGCCGGCTCCTGCGGCGATGGCAATTGAGATCAGCTCTGGCATGACTGCCTCAGTCCTTCTTCTCCCCTGCGGGAAGTTGTGGCGGCTGAACGTTCGCCGTCGGGCTGTGAGTATGATGAGTCGGGTGAGAATGCCCGCTGTGATCATGGCTCATCATGTTCTTCATCATCAGCAAATGCAGGGCCGGGCATAGCAGGAGAATGCCGAAGAAAACCACACTGTTGGCTGGTATCTTGAATACGAAAACTGCCGCCAGCGCCACCAGCGGGATCAAACAGCAGGCCAGCATAATCAGGACGTGCTTTTTGTTCATGTTCATTGTCGGGTCACTCCATTTGAAATGTGAGAGGTCAAAGGGGAAAGTTTACGGATAGAACGCCGCCGCTTCCTCCAACGCCTTTTCTGCAATCGCCTCATCCGCCGCCAGCCAAATGACAAGGCTCCCGGATTGAAAATAGAAATGCCGCTGACCCATCCCGGCGAGTTCATAAATAGCGCGCCCATTGATTTGGCGCACACCCATCGGCGTGAAAGGCGCGCGGCCCTCGGCAATCTTGTCGGTCATCGCGCGCACCATCTCGGCGGCCATCAGATCCGCCGGTGCGCCCGACACCCACAACGTCACCGCGCCATTGCCATAAATTGCCATTGCGCCGGAAGTCAGCGGAAACTCTTTGCCGTGCAGGCGGGTCACTTCGGCGACGGCTTCCACCCCGACGGTATTTCGGGCCAGCGGCACACCGGCCACCGAGTCGGGCACAGTGACTGTGTCGGGGTTTGCCAGCAGTTGCGAGAATGTCAACCACCCCACCGCGCCCGCCGCCAAGAGAGCGCCGAGGGCGATTAAGAGGATCGGGCCGAGGCGGCGCCGCAACATATTACGGCGACAACTCCCACCCAAACATACGCGAGGCAACACCCGCATCCTGGATGGTCAGCGTCAACTTCTTTGCGCCGGTAAGCAAAAACTTGCCGTCCGCCGTTTTCGTCGGGAACGTCAGGGTACCTTCGTAGTGGTGGCCGCCCCCGACAGGCCAATTCAAACCTTTCACTTCCAACCCTGTGTCCGTAGTCAATACAGACTGCGCGGCCAGGTCCCACGACAAGTCAACCGAATGGGTGTTGAGTGAAATATCGAAGTTCAGGGTCTCGCCAGGTGTCGTCAGGTTGAGGGGCGTGACGGCGAACTCTACCGCGCCTTGCGAATCAATTCGGGTCAAAGATTGCTCTGCCTCTGACGGAGTGGGGGGCGCTGTAGATTCGATGCTGGTTTGCGTACCGGCGGCCGGGAAGTTTGCAAGCCCGGTAGTCGCCTCGACGGTGGAAGGGGCAACGGCTGCCGGGGCCTGAGCGACGGAACACGCTACGATGCCTAGCGTGAGCGCAAAGAGCACGAGGCCGGAAAAAAGTATTTTACGAGTCATTCGTTTGCCTCCAACGTGGCTGAGTGAATGCCCATTTACGTATGGAAAAATTAAATAAGCATTGCGACAATGCCGATAAGATTGGTCAATGGAACAACAACGGCGAATTCATATTGCGCTTTGCCTGTATACAGGGAAAGACTATCTCACTCTATGCCCCCAGCCAAGCGCGATTTGGCGTAATTTCGTATACGCCATTAAGCGCGTCACATGACGTTTGTCACCGGTTGCTGGGGCGAGTACATCACAGGTTGATTTTTTGATCCCTCGCACGCCAAATGGCCTATGCCTAAACCCGCAAAACGACGCTAGGGATTGACTGTGCTTTGCATTAAAGTACTCCAGGGTAGAGCCACGACGGGTGGGTAGGAGGTGAAGATGAAGGCGCTTTCGCGGCGTGACTTTCTCAAACTGAGTGGGACGGCATTTGTCAGCAGATTGCTACCCCGTTCGTGGCGAAGCCCGCAAGCGAACAACCCTGTCGAATGGCCGGCAGGCGTGCCGCTGGGCCGGGTGACGCCCAAACGCATCCGCTTGGTCTCGCGGCCTCACCCTGATGGCGGACGGTTGGATTACAAATACGAGGACGACGTGCTTCCAGTGTTGCGCAGTGTTGTCGGCACGGGCTTCTATCCGCACAACCACGTGTGGTTTGAGACACCAGATGGCTACGCCTATTCGTCGTGGGTGCAACCGGTGCGATTCGATCCGAATGAGCCTCTACCGGCTGTGCCAGGCGAGGGAATATATGCGGAACTCAGCGTTCCCTACTCCGACGCCCACGCCGAGCCTGATCCCGAAGCGCCCCTTGTTTATCGGCTGTACTACAGTTCAGCCTATCAGATTAACGACCGGGTGGCCGCCGCCGATGGCAGCGTGTGGTATCGCCTCAACGACGAGAACGGCGCGAAGATGTTTGTCCAGGCTGTTCATTTCCGGCCTATCGCGGAAGAGGAGTTCGCGCCGCTCTCGCCCGATGTGAGCGACAAATCCATTGTGGTCAGGTTAAAGCAGCAATCCCTCTCGGCCTACGAAGGCAAGTCAGAGATGTTCCGCGCCCGGATCTCATCGGGCCGCACTTACTTTGGGGAAGACGGCACTACGCTGGGAAGTCTCACTCCGGGAGGCGATCATCCATTATGGAGCAAACGCGCTTCGCGGCATATGAGCGGCGGCACGCGCGAGAACGGGTATGACTTGCCCGGTGTGCCCTGGGTAATGTACTTTGCCGCCAACGGCGCCGCGCTCCACGGCACGTACTGGCACAACGATTTTGGCACACCCAAGTCAGCCGGATGTATCAACCTGAGTCCGCAAGATGCAAAATGGCTGTTCCGGTGGACTCTGCCCCAAGTGCCCTACACGCCAGGCCATATCACCGTGCAATGGCCGGGTGGAACGAAGGTGATTATCCAGGAATGAAAGACTTCCACAACTTTACCCGCCGCGCATTCCTGAAATTCCTGGGTTGGGCATGGACCATTCCGGCGCTCGTCATGTTTCGACAAGTCTCACGGTTCGTTGGCTATCAACCGCCCGGGCCCGATCCAACCGTGATTGCTTTAGGCTCGCCACAAAGTTTACCGCCACTTCCAGCTCACCTCGAACGAGCGCGCGTCTTCCTGCAAAAGGATAAAGGCGGCTATTATGTGCTCGATAATGTCTGCACTCATCTCGGTTGCCTCGTTCACCCACAACCCGACGGTGGATTCGCCTGCCCCTGTCACGGCAGTCGCTATACTGGGGATGGGCAGGTCTTTCGCGGGCCGGCGGTCCGCCCGTTACCCTACCTTGAACTACAATGGGACAGGGCCGGTCAGATCGTCGTCCATCGAAGCAAACGAGTCGCCAGCACGTTCCGCCTGCCGCCAACCTGATTCCAACGGGAGAAACTCTCATGTCAACGCTCACTACCGAGAAAGCCGCCACACCCCCAAGACGGGGCGCCGCCATTTTGGCTAACCGCCTGGCGCTTGGGTTCAGCCGGCACTGGCTACTCGTCATCACTATTGTGTTGGGCTTGTATGTTGGTTTGCCCTGGCTGGCGCCCGTGTTCATGCGCCTCGGCTGGACAGGTGCAGGTGAAGTCATTTATGCGATTTACTCCACCCAATGCCATCAACTGCCCCAGCGGTCGTATTTCCTGTTCGGCCCCAAAACGATGTACGCCTTGCAAGAAATTCAGGCCGCCTGGCAGGAGACCAACAACCCCCTCATCCTGCGCCAGTTTGCGGGCAACGAGGCCATGGGCTGGAAAGTCGCCTGGTCGGATCGAATGGTGTCCATGTACACCAGCATCTTCCTCGGCGGCCTGCTTTACTGGCCGCTCCGCAAGCGGCTCAAGCCCCTGCCGTTGTGGGCTTTCATCCTGTTGATCCTGCCGATGGCTATTGACGGCGGAACCCACGCCGTGAGCGACGTGCTTGGGCGCGGAGTCGGCCTGGGGTTCCGCGATAGCAATGCCTGGCTGGCGGCCCTCACGAACAACGTCTTTCAGGCAACGTTCTATGCCGGTGATGCGCTCGGTTCATTCAATTGGTGGATGCGGCTGATTACGGGATTACTGCTAGGTATCGGCGTTGTCTGGCTAGTGTATCCAATGATGGAAGAATGGATGGCCGACACTGTTCGCGAGATCGAAGCCAAGTTTCGAAACGCAGGCATTCCTCAATAACGCCGCGCCATTTTGCCCATACTCAATAAGCTAATTGGCGCTCGAAGTTTGTCTGCCAACCGCATATCCTGGAGGTGATGACGCAACGACTTACGGTTGCCGTTGGCGGCGGCTGTCTTCTCGACCGCGCCGCGCTGTCGGCGTTGGTGTCAGGCTTGCCGGGCTTGCACGTGGTCGGCCTAGACTCGGACCCACCGCCACGGGTGTTGGTCTGGGATGTAAGCGCGGGCCACCTTGCCGAACTGCCGCGCTTGCCGCCCGGGACTGCCTTGCTGCTTTTGGTTACGACGGATAACTGTTCAGCGTTGCCACCCGGCGTCGCTGGATTGTTCTCAAAAGACGAGACGCCTGAGGCATTGGGCATCGCCATCCGGCAGGTTGCACGCGGGGAGCAATATCTCAGCCCATCGCTGGCGCTTGCGTTGCTTCAACATCAGCGGGCCGCATCCTCTTCCGTAGACCCTACGGCACTCCTTTCAGCCGCAGGGCAGGCTCTGAGCACCCTGACCGACCGCGAACGGGAGATATTGACATTGCTGGCCGAAGGCTTGAGCAACAAAGCCATCGCCGCTCGGTTGTATCTCAGCGTGCGCACCGTAGAAGGCCATCTCGCCAACCTTTACACCCGGCTCGGAGTTCATTCCCGCACCGAAGCCGCACTGTTCGCCATCCGTTACAACCTTAGCACCCCAATCAGGTAGTTTTACCTGCCCCTCACGCGCCGCCTGGCGCTTCCCCTTAGCACTTCCAATGTGCTACTCTGCCAATGATGAATACTTTGACTCGCACTCGCCTTGCCGTTCTCGGCACAATTTCCGATTTACACCGCGAGCCGCTCGCCTACGATCTGGCCCGCCTACGCTCCATCGTGACTGATCTTGCGCCCGACCTGCTTTGCGCCGAAATCACTCGCGAGGCCTGGGAGAGCAGCGACCTCTCATTAGCGTCGCTCGAAGTGCGTGAAGCGCTGGCCCTAGTCGAGGCCGCCACCGACATCGTTATCGTCCCCGTTGCTTCAACCCCGATGCAATATGCCGGCTTTGTCCCATCGGAACAGTGGCGACGAAAGTTGGTACACAGGTTTGACCGCCTCTTGCAGTGGGGCCAGCGCAAAGCTAACCGGCCAGAAGTAGTCAATGGAGTAATGTTCGGATCCTTCTGTCACACGATCTGCGCGCTTACCGAAATGATATGGACAGCAGAAGACCGGGCGGCGTGGGAGGCACAGAACAAGGCGATGGCCGAAAACATCCTACACGCCGTGCAACGTGATCCGGGCCGCCGCATGCTGGTGGCTGTGCAATGCCAGCGATTGCATCGCCTCCTGCCGCTGTTGCACGCCTCTGCTGATATGTTCGAGATCGTCAACTATCAGGCGCTCTGATATGTGGAGAGACCAATATGGACATCGGAATGCTATTGAAGACTCTGCGGGCCATCCGGCAATTACGCCAGCACGAAGGCTGGACACGGTCGCAACTCGAAACGCATCAAGCTCAGGCTTTGCGCCGCCTGCGTGACTACGCTTACGCCCATTCGCCGTTTTATCAGCGTTTCCATCGTGGGCTGTTCGACCGCCCATTACCGGAATTGCCGGTGCTCACCAAAGCCATGCTCATGGAACACTTCGACGAGTTGGTGACAGACCGTTCCATTCGCCTGGAGGCCGTGCGTAAATTTGCCGCCGCCCGCCTGGAAGGCAGACTGTTCCTCGACCGCTGCTGGGTGACGGCCACTTCGGGCAGCAGCGGCCAGCCCGGCTTTTTCCTATTCGATGAACCGGAGTGGTTGACCATCGTGGCTTCGTTCGCCCGCGGGCAGGAATGGTCTGGCGCAACTGTCAGTTTGCTGCGCCGCCGAAAGATGGCCACCGTCGCCTCGATCAGCCCCTGGCATATGTCGTCGCAAGTGGCGGCCACAGCCAAAACCTGGTGGACGCCGTCCATCCGCCTGCCCGCTAGCGATCCGTTGGAGCGCATCGTCCAGCGGCTCAAGAATGGCAGCCCGATGTCCTCATCGCCTACGCTTCCATGGCCCGCATCCTGGCCGAGGAGCAACTCGCGGGGCGGCTTCGTATCCAGCCAAGCAAAACCTTCACCAGCTCCGAGGTGCTAACCGAGGAGACGCGACGGCGCGTCAGGTTAGCGTGGGGTGATGAGCCGTTCAATCAATATGGCGCTACGGAAACTGCCGACATCGCCGCCGAATACAAAACGTGCCGGCACATGCACTTATTTGAAGATTTGGTGATCGTTGAGGTTGTGGATGAACACCACCGGCCTGTTCCGCCAGGGACGTATGGCGCCAAACTGCTGGTCACCACGCTATTCAGCCGCACCCAGCCCCTCATTCGCTACGAGTTGAACGACAGTGTGCGGCTTGCGACCGAGACTTGCTCAAGCGGCCTGCCCTTCGCCATAGTGGAAAGCATTCAAGGGCGAGTTGAAGATACATTGCACTTGCCGGCCAAAGTGGGTGGTCGGGCGGCGATTGACCCCTTGGTGTTCAATCGCGTCATGGACATTCTGCCGGTGAGCGCTTGGCAGATTGTCCAAGGGGCTGATGATGGCCTGACTGTGTTGCTAAGCGGTGTGCGTGAAGGGCTGGTTGATGCAGCATTGTCAGACTCGTTGAGAGAGGCGCTGACGGCTCAGGGTGTTCATACGCCATCCATTCAAGTGCAACGGGTAGCGGTGATTCCGAAAGCGACCTCAGGCAAAGCGCCGCTTATAAAGGCCTTTCGGTCATGAGGCCCGAAACTCTTGGAGGCAATGATGATAACCAATGCGACTGAAGAAGAATATTACTCGCTCATCAAACGAGCCTTTGATGCGCTAGCGCCTGTGTATGATTTCATAGCCATTCCCCTCGCAGGGTTGAGGGAAAAGGTAGTAAGTTTCACGGGCGCGGCCGATGGCGCGCGGATTCTGGATGTGGTTACGGGCACTGGGGAACAGGCGTTTGCCTTTGCGAGACGCGGTTATGAAGTGATTGGCATTGACTTATCTGAAGCCATGCTAAACAAAGCGCACCGGAAGAACAAGTATGGCAATGTGAAATTTGAGGTTGCCGACGCCACAACTTTGCGCTTCCCAAGCAATAGTTTCGACGTTGTCTGCGTGAGCTTCGCTCTGCATGACATGCCCTTGTTTATAAGAGAAAAAGTGCTGAAAGAAATGGTGAGGGTTACGAAGCCGAAAGGGGCAATCGTCATTGTTGATTATGACCTGCCCCGCAACCCGATCGGTCGAGCTTTGATTTACCAACTTATAACGCTCTATGAAGGCAAATACTACAAGCAATTTATAGCGTCTGATTTGGAAGCGTTGCTTGGGAAAACGGGGATTGAGATAGAAGCGAAGCTTTCGGCCTTGCTTGGGGCAGGCAGAATTGTGAAGGGAAGCAGAATGGTGTAGTGCTATGTCCATCGCTCTGCGCAACCTGCTCAAAGACAAGACGCGCTTCGCCTTGAGTGTGAGCGGAGTGGCATTAGCGGTGATGCTCATCCTGCTGCTCAGCGGCTTTCTCAGCGGGATGAACACGCAGATCACAGCCTACCTCAATCACGCGCCCGGCTCCGTGGTGGTCGCGCAGGCTGGGGTGAGGAATTTGCTCGGCGCAACCTCTCTGCTTCCCGCCGGTACTGACGGCGATGTTCAAGCGAGAGGCGCGGCGAAGGTCGTGCCCATCTTCTCGCAATTTATCATCCTCGATCTGCATGAGAAAAAGCAGCCCGTCTATCTGGTGGGCTATGACCCCAAATTGGGCGGCGGCCCCTGGCAACTCGCCGCGGGACGCGAACCGCGCCGGGATAACGAAGTGGTCTTCGACCGGGTGCTGGCCGAGCGGCACGGCATTGCCATTGGGGACATAATCGAAATTCTGGATCGGGATTTCACCGTGGTTGGGCTGTCAGAGGGGACGACGTCGTGGATGACGAGTTTCATCTTCATCCGCAAGACGGCGGCCGAGTCTCTCCTGCGCGCGCCGGGCGCGACGAGTTTTCTCCTCGTCACCCCCTCAGACCGGCTGACGGCGGAAACATTGCGCGACCGGCTGGGTAGGCTGTCGGGCACGGAAGTGCTGCTCAAGCACGAGTTGATGGCGAACGACCTGAAACTGTTCGCCCGATACTTCAGCGCGCCCCTGCAATTGATGACGGGGATTGCGTTTCTCGTCGGGGCGCTGGTGGTTGGGCTGGTGATTTACACGGCCACAGTGGAGCGTCAGCGTGAGTACGGGGTGCTTAAAGCCATTGGCGCGCGCAACCGCACACTGTACCAGGTGGTCACCATCCAGGCTCTCATTGCCTCCAGCGTGGGATCGGTGCTGGGCGTGGGCCTGACGTTTGCCGCCGCCAAACTGATCATGGAGTTGCGCCCTCAATTCCTAATCACTATGGAACCCGCCATGGTTGTCAGAGCGATTCTGGCCGGGCTGGCGATGGCGCTGTTGGCCGCGCTCTTCCCGGCGCGCATCGTCGCCGGGCTGGCCCCGGCTGAAGTGTTTCGAAGGTAGACGCCATGTTGCGACTTGCCTTTCGCAATCTCTTTCAGAGCAAAGTCCGGCTGATGGTCTCGATCGGGGGCGTGGCGCTGGCGCTAATGCTTATCTTGTCGCTCGACGCGATCTTCGCCGGCTCACAGAATCAGGTGACGGCTTATATTGACCACTCCGGGGCGGACATCTTCGTGGCCCAGCCCGGCGTGCGGAACATGCACATGACTGCCTCCGCGCTTCCCATGTCGGTTGCCAGTGAAGTCAAGGTCGTACCCGGAGTCGAGTCGGCCACCCCGATTCTCTATCTGACGAACATGATCGTGGTCGGCGACGAGCGCAACCTGGCTTACGTCATCGGGCTGCCGCCGCGCCCGGTTGCGGGGGGCCCCTGGCGCATCGTCGAAGGCAAGCCGCTCCCGTCGGTCGGCGAGGCGGTGATTGATCGGGGGGTGGCGGTCAAATCGGGTGTCGGGTTAGGGGGTGAAGTCGAAATTCTCGGAGAAGTGTTCACTGTAGTTGGCCTGTCAGAAGGCACGACGACGCTGCTCAACTCGGTAGCCTTTATTTCAAAGCAGGATTTTGCGCGCCTGCGCGGCGAGGCCCGGACGGTGAGTTTCGTGCTGGTGACGGTGAGGCCGGGCGAGTCGCCGGAGACGGTGGCCGCGCGGATTGAGACGAACGTGAACGACGTGACGGCGCTGACGCGCGCCGACTTCGCCGAGCAGGAACGCAAGGTTGTCCGGGACATGGGCAACGACATCATCGCCATCATGAACCTCGTCGGTTTCCTGATCGGGCTGGCGGTGATGGCGCTCACGGTGTACACGGCCACGCTGGCTCGACGGGCAGAGTACGGCGTGCTCAAGGCGATCGGCGCGCGCAACGGACATTTGTACGGCGTCGTGATGGCGCAGGCGTTCATCAGCATCGCGCTCGGGTTCGGGTTGGGCTTCGCCTTCACCGAGTTGTTGTCGCTGGCAGTGCCGTACCTGAATTTGAGTCTGGCGCTGGCGATCAGCGGCGACTCACTGCTCAAAGTTGCGTTGGTGTCGCTCGTCATCGCCGGGGCGTCCGCCATCCTGCCCATCCGGCAAATTGCCGGGCTTGATCCGGCGAGAGTGTTCCGGGGAAGATAAACTATGAATAACGAGACAATCACCACTCAATCAACACTGAGAGTCGAGGGCGTGACGAAGCGGTTCGGGGCCAGCGCGACAGAGGTGGTTGCTGTGCGCAACGTCTCGCTGGCCGTCGCGCCGGGGGAGATTGTGTTGATCATGGGGCCTTCCGGGTCCGGGAAAACGACTCTGCTTTCGATGCTCGGCGCTCTGCTCAAGCCGACGGAGGGCACGATTCATCTCAACGGCGAAGTCATCAGCGCCCTGGCCGAAAACCGCCTGCCCGACATCCGCCTGCAACAGTTCGGATTCATCTTTCAGGATTTCAACTTGCTCTCGGCGCTCACCGCCCTGGAGAACGTAGCGATTGTGGCTGAGCTGGCCGGTATGAGGAATGGAGCGGCGCGCAAAAAGGCGGCGGCGCTCCTCGCCGAACTGGGCCTCGGCGGGCGGCTCAACTTTCTGCCGGAAAAACTATCGGGCGGCGAGAAACAGCGCGTGGCGATTGCCCGCGCCCTCATCAACGATCCCTCGCTCATTCTGGCCGACGAGCCGACGGCGAATCTGGACTCGAAGATCGGGCACGAGATTATGCGGCTGTTGCGGAACATTGCCAGGGAACAGGGCCGGAGCGTGGTCATCGTTTCGCACGATCAGCGCATCAAAGACATCGCCGACCGGGTGCTGTGGCTCGAAGATGGTCAGTTCTGAAATGATTACCCCCCGGCCAATTCCCCAACTACCACAATCCGCTGTGTGTCAATCAGATACGGATAGCAAGAGATAAGTGTAATGGTCGGGCCGGCGGTAGGTTCGAGCACACTCACTTCGTCTGGTTCGACCAAACGAGAACCACGGATGACGTAACGATATTTGCTTGAAGGGGTGTATACCGCCACCTCGTCACCCGGTTGCAGTTCAATCAGATCGCGAAAGACCTCGCCATAAATATCGTTATGCCCGGCGAAGACAAGGTTGCCGCGTTCACCGGGGTTGACCGACCCCTCATAATGTCCGACACCGAGCCTCAAACTGTTCGAATCAACGCCGTGGACGACGGGCACGTCCACGCCGAGCGCGGGGATCGAAATGCGCGTGGCATGTTGCGGCTCGGAAGTGGGCAGAACCACCAGCGGCAGGGGCTGGCTGGTGACCAGCAAACGCAAGTGAGGCGGAACAAAGGGAGTAGGAGGCTGAAGGGACTCGGCCTCCAGGTGGACATGTTGACCGGCAGGAAGTTCGACAAGGCGAATCAACGCGGTGGCGGTTGGCGCGGGAGCGGTATACTGGGCGACCGCCGACTGCTGGTTGCTGGCCGTCAGCGTCCGACCGGCCAGCAGGAATACTAGCCCGAGACCGAGTACGATGCCCAGTTCTATCCCCAACAGCAACCGGTCAACCAGTCTCATTTCAGTTAGCCACCAGGCTCTCAACCGTTCACTGAGTCCGACCATGCCCTCTGCGTAAGCAAAGGGGAGCGCGTGATTTATGGCGCTTTGACAACCAATGTGCCTACCATGCCTGCTTCTTTATGGCCCGGCACGGTGCAGAAGAATTCGTAAGTGCCTGACTTCGTGGGTGTAAATTCGAGAGAGTTGCTCGCGCCCATCGCTGCCGCCATGTGTAGTTGTGGGTCGGTCGTCATGTTGCCCATGTTGTGTCCAGCCATTGGCTCGGCAGTTGCGCCCATCGAAGCCATCGGAATTTCCATGATACTGAAATCGTGCTCGACTGAATCATTGTTGACGAATGTCAGCTTGACCGGTTGCCCGGCAACGACTTCAAAGGCAACGGGTTGATACTTCATACCGCTGGCCTCCAGCTTGACTTCAACTGTTCTGCCAGACCCTCCAGCGCAACCAGCCAGGACGACTGCGGCAATTATCAGCAGAAACAGGATGTTTTTTTTCATGAAATAGTTTACCTTTCAGAGTGTGAGTTCGATTGCCAACAAACTTTACCGGAGCTATCCAGTTCTTAAAAGCGCCAAATGGCCTATTTTAGAATCCCGGCATTTCGGCCTCAAACTCAGCCTGGTGCCCCGCAAACAAAAGTAATACCTCAATCTTTGAAGAGGTTGCGCAAAGCGATGGACTTGTCGCCCGCTCCGAGGGTTAACTTGCGCGGGTGGCGATCAGTTTGAAAATACCGCCCAGGCCGACATCCTCAAGGCTTTCAATCTGTAACTTGGCCTCCTGCACATTTTCGACCGTCCGGCGGTTGATATTCGCGCCCATCATTCGCACGACGATCGGATTGAGCGCATCCATCACTGCGCCGATGAGGGCATTCGCCGAGCGCATGTGTTCGAGCAGAAGCACTTGCCCGCCGGGGCGGACGACGCGCGCCAATTCACGCAAACCGAGAACAGGGTCGGGCACAGAGCAAAAGACGAAGGTGGCAACGGCGGCATCAAAGGTGTGACCGGGGAAATCGAGCGCTTGGGCGTCGCCGAGTTGCAGATCAGCAGTGAGGCCGAGTTCTTTGGCGCGACGATGGGCGAAGTCTAACATGCCGGGGGTGAGATCAATCGCCGTCATCCGCAAACCTTTGGGCCAGTAAGGCATATTCTTGCCTGTACCAACACCGACTTCCAGCACCCACGGGCCTTCAACCAGCGCCCACAGTTTTTCGCGCCACGGACGATAGCGCCCCTCGGTCATCCCTTCCATGAGGTCGTAGAGGGGCGAGAGGCGTTGATACCGCGCGCGAGTGAGCGCAGTTGCCTGCAAATCAATCTGGCTCATCAAGCGGTTGAAACGTCGCTTGTTGTGGCATTCCCAGCGGCCAGGATAGGTTGCGGAATAGTTGCCCGCCGCCGCTCTTTGTAGATGATACGAAGCATAACAACGATTCCGATGAGGTTCGTTAGCAAGCCGACGATCATGAACGGAATTTTCCAATTGGCGAGAAAAGTGGCGGCGGCGGTGAGGCTTACTAGTGGCAATACATCAGCAACATGGTGAGCGCAACAGGCTACCATTGCTACTGTGGACATACCACCGCCCGCCGCTGTCGTCGCACCGCCCGCCGGGGCGTGCATCGGCATGTACAGCCCTTTCTTCAACAGGGTATACAGTCCGACCTGCGTGCCAAAGCCGAGCATGATGGGTATCACAAAGGCTCTGTCGTCCCAGAATAGATCGAGGGCGTGCGCGGGCGACTCGGCTAGCGACACGATGCCGAGATACACCCCCATGAGAAGGAGCATACCCACAAGCCCTGCGCCGAGTGGAAGCAAAACACGTTTGGGTGTTGAGTTCATTGTCGGTTCTCCCGTGATTCATTAGACCTTATCGGAAATAGCAGAAGCAATCCACAGATTACACAGATTTTCGCAGAAGGTTGCAAAATTCAATCTGTGCAAATCTGCGTAATCTGTGGATGCTCTTATTCCCGATAGAGTCTATTAATCTGGAGACAGATTACCCTATCTCCTTTTTCCCCCCTAGCGCGATATGGCGCGATCTTGAATAGGCCGTTTAGCGCATGACAACCGCTGACAAAACATAGAATAACTGCGGGCTTTATTCATTAGTCGAGCCACACTACACGAGGCATTGATGTGCCAAACCTTTTGAAGCATTGGCAATCAGTTACGGACCACTGCTATTGGGTCTCCGCGCCAGGTTCAGCAAGGTGAGTGGATCCTCAGGCACTTCCAGCCCGACCAGTTGCGCCGGGCTATGGCCGGCGCGTTTGCCCCGGTGAAACGGATGCACATTATGCAGAAAACGAAACAGTTCCAAGCAACCTTGATCGGTGTGCTTGCGGCCCTGCAACCGAGGGCGCAAGAGACTATTCACACATTCGGCCAGCATGTTGCCGCGCCAAACGCGCTCCAACACCTGAGTGACTTCGGCCCAGACCTGAGCCAACGGTTCAAGTCCAATCAGGGCCACGACTTCATCCAAACACGCTTCCCACTGCCGCTGGTGCCAGTGACGTTCGCACCACGTTCGGGGGTGGCGCTTGGCGTCGGCTTCCCACTGCCAGAGCCGCATCACGGCTCGCAAGGCCGATTCCCCCCAGCGTTCCTGCAATTGCAGCCGGCTTGACCGATCACCACTGGACACCGACTGAATTGTTCAATTTCAAAGTTCCATTTCGGGCAACGGGCTGAGGCTTCAAGTAGGAAGGCAAAGCCAGCAGTGTTGCCGACGGACGACATTTCTGAGGAAGGCCGTCAGGTCGTCGAGATGATGCTCAAGTATATAAGACGCCAGGAGGGAATCCTCGAATAAGCATTTGCCTGACCGCCGCCGTTCGTCACCTTGCCCCGCTTCCCCTTCCATTCTATACTCCCCGTTGACGCTCGCTCTGCATCACCGCCCGTTCAACAGGGAGTTTTCCCATGCCCGATGACATTGCCGCTCAAATCGAAAAACTGCGCCAGAAGATCGCGCAATACGACGCCGAACAGCGCGAGCTTGGCCTTGACCTGAGCGCCCAGATCGCCGAACTGGAACGGCGACTGCGCGAGCTGGGCAGCACAACGACGAACATCGCCAACACCCAGGTCGGCGGAATCACGTTAGGCGAGCAGGCAACGCTCGCCGCAACCGATGTGGCCGGTCGTGATAAGAACGTGGCTCAGAATGACGGAATCGTCAACACCGGCTCCGGCGCGGTGGCAACGGAGGGAAGTGTGGCCGCCGGGGCTGGAGGCGCGGCCATCGCCGGGAACGTGCAAGGCGGCGTCAACATCATCGGCACGCAGATCGTTCAACAACAAGCCAGCGCCGCCGAAACAAAAGCGTTGGCTCAGCCCGAAGCTCTCCAGCGTTATCTCGACAACCTCATCAACACCCACCGGCTTCTGCGCCTGCAAGGCATCCGCGCCGGAAACCAGCCGCTGAGTGTGGAACTGGAGAAAGTCTATATCTCGCTCACGGCGGTGGAAAAGCATGCCGCCGCCCGCTCTGAGCGTGACGCCGCCGCCATCGCGCGCGGCGGGGTGCTTACGGTGGGAGAGGCATTGACTCGCTACAAACGGCTGGTCATCATCGGCGACCCGGGCAGTGGCAAGACCACCCTGCTGGCGTATCTGGCCCTGACCTATGCCCGCACGTTGCATGACAACGTGCCATTGGTGAAAGAACGCTTGAGGCTGGATGAGACCAAGCACCTGCCCATCTTCCTTCCTTTGCGTGATGTGGGCCGGCACTTACAGAACGAACACCCCGACCCAGGCAAAGACGGCCCAGCTCTGCTACTCAACTATCTGCGCCAGTATTACGCCGCACAAGATATACCTTTACCCGAAGATTTTTTTGATGTGCCGCTGGAAGAAGGGAAGGCCATCATCTTACTTGACGGCATGGATGAGGTGGCCTCGGTCGAACTGCGCCAGCGCGTAGCTCGGTTGATTGAGAAATTCGCCATACGTTATCCTGGCAAGAAGCTGTCGAAGGAAGAACTGGAGGAAAAGCGAGAGAAAGCAAAAGAGTCTGGGAAGATAGTAGACCTTATCGGAAAAGTATATGAATATGAACTTCGGAATCGTTTCATCATCACAAGTCGCAAGGTAGGCTACGACGGCCCGGCCCGCATCGGCGCAGAGTTTGGGTTGGCCGAAGTGCGCGAGTTCACCTCAACCGACGTGCGCCAGTTCGTGCGTGACTGGACCCGGGCGGTGGAAGCTACGCTGGCCGGCGGTGAAACCGTAGACAGCAGACGCGTTGCTGAAGCCGAAGCCGGGAAACTGATCGCTTCCATTGAAAGCACCCCGCGTGTGGCCGAACTGGCCGTCAACCCGCTCCTGCTCACGGTGATCGCCCTGGTGCATCGCTACCGGGCCAAACTGCCCGAACGCCGCTCGGAGTTATACGAAGAAGCGGTGGAAGTTCTGCTGGCCGGGTGGGATAAGGCGAAAGGCCTGGCGGCCCAGACCACATTGGGCGGGCTGAAGCTGGACTCCGGCGACCGGCGCAGTTTGTTGGAGCCGGTGGCCTTCTGGCTACATGAACAGCGGCGGCGCGAGATCGAACTGGCCGACTTGAGAAAACTGCTCCGGCCCTCGTTTGTGAGCCTGACCGGGGGCGGAGAGCGGGCGGCGGCCAAAGTGGTGGATGACTTTCTACGCCTCATCAACGAGCGCAGTGGCCTGTTGATCGAGCGTGGGATAGGCCAGTATGCCTTTGCCCATCTCACATTTCAAGAGTATCTCGCGGCGCGGGCGCTGGCTGACCGGGGCGATGCGCTCGACTACACTCTCAAGAACCTGACCGATGCCTGGTGGCGCGAAGTGATTTTGCTGGAGGCCGGCTACCTGAGCACGCAGGGCAAGCGGCGTGCCAGCGAACTCATCCGGGCAGTGATGAACGCCGACCCAAAGACCGAACCGGAGCCACATCACCACTTGCTGTTGGCGGCGGAGTGTTTGTTTGACGTGGGCGGGGCGCGGGTGGAGGGCGACTTGCTGGGCGAGGTGAGACAACGCTTGAAGCGAGAGGCCGATGCGCCGTTGACAAAAGGTGACCGGGCGCAAGTGTTGCGCAAAGTGGCGGCGATGAACGCCCTGAACCGCATTGAGAGCGGGCAATTCACGTCGGAGTTCTGGAAGCCGCCGTGGGGCGAGCCGGAGTGGGTGAAGGTTCCTGGCGGAAAGTTTTGGATGGGGAGCGAAAAAGGCGAGTATAAGAATGAGCGCCCACTGCATCGGGTGGATGTGGCCGAGTTTCAGATCGCTCGTGTGCCAACCACCAACGCCCAGTACGCCCTATTTGTTGCCGATGCGAAAGTTGAGCCGCCTGAACACTGGCGCGGCGGCGGCCCACCGAAAGGGAAGGAGAACCACCCGGTGGTGTATGTAAGTTGGCGTGACGCACAGGCCTACTGCCGCTGGCTGAGTGAGAAGATTGGCAAGGCAGTGCGCTTGCCGACCGAGGCTGAATGGGAGAAAACCGCACGTGGCGATACAGACCAGCGTGAGCATCCATGGGGAGACGGATGGGAAGAACTGCGATGCAACTCGAATGAGTTAGGGCTGGGCGATACGTCACCAGTGGGGTTATTCTTGAGCGGCGCAAGTCCGTATGGTTGTTTGGATATGGTGGGGAATGTGTGGGAATGGTGTCAATCTAAATATCAAGCGTATCCTTATGAAGCTGAGGATGGGCGGGAGGTGATTGATAGTAGCGATGACATCCGTGTCTTGCGCGGCGGCGCTTTCAGCTACTTTCGCGGGGGCGCGCGTTGCGCTTTCCGCTACGACGGCCATCCGAACCTCCGCGTCGGCTACTTCGGTTTTCGGGTGGCGGTCTCCTCCGGCTCTCGCTCTTGAATCCCTGATCCCTGCGCGAAGCGTCTCTGATCCCTGATCGCTGGGTAAGCACGAAATGATGATGAACTGCGACTCCCCCTTGAAATCCGCGCGAACCCACTCCGTTTCACCCCTTCGGGGGGCGCAAAGAGCGCGGGCGCGGTCGCGCAAAAAATTTATTGGCGCGCCAAACCGATGGGGCGGCAGTTCGCGAAGCGTGCCGCCCGAACCAGCGGTCATCCCATCACTTTGGCGCGCTAACAAAAATTTTGAAGGAGGCCCTGAATGGATCCCGCCACACTCGCTTTAGCCGTCACCACCTTCCTTTCTCCCTTGCTCGTCAAAGCTGGCGAGAAGGCCGCCGAGGCTGTCGGCGCGAAATTGCCGGAACAAGCTGGCAAGGTGTGGAGCGCCGTCGCCGCCCGGTTCAAGAGCAAGCCGCTGAAGGGCCATTCGGACTGGGTGCGGAACGTGGCCTTCAGCCCCAATGGCAAGATGCTGGCTTCGGGCAGTTCCGATAACACCATCATCCTGTGGGATGCGGCGACACAGCAGGCGATTGGTTCACCTCTCTCCGGCCACACTTCTAATGTGTGGAGCGTGGCTTTCAGCCCGGATGGGAAGGCGCTGGCTTCCGGCAGTGACGACAACACTATCATTCTATGGGATGTGGCGACGCGCCAGCCGATAGGTACACCTCTCACTGGCCAAGTTGGCGACATAAATAGCGTGGCCTTCAGTCCGGACGGGAAGATGCTGGCTTCGGCGAGTGATGATAAGACGATCTTTTTGTTAGATGTCAGCCTGGTGGATGTCAGTTTGTTGGACCTCGGCCCGGAGGCCTGGGCGGCCAAAGCCTGCCAGCGGGCCAACCGCAATCTCACTCAGGTCGAATGGAAGCAATACTTTGGCGATGAGCTGTATCGCAAAACTTGTGAGCAGTGGCCAGAGGGGAAGTAAGAACAACGGATTAACCGAATTCAACGGATTGATCCGCTCAATTTCAAGGTGACTGTCACCGGCTCACGGTTGCCTGAATTTTAGAGTCTCGAAGCCGGTGACAGTCACCTGACACCTGACCATGACCCTCCTCATCAACTCCGACCGCTTCAAACAAGATTTCGACAGCCTGGCTCAAATTGGCGCTACCGGCGATGGCGGTGTGCATCGCCCCGCGTTGTTTGAGATCAACGGCGAAAAGGGCGCGATTCGGTTCAACCTTGAACGCCTGAACGAGCTCGAAGTGTTCTGGGTGGGCGAAGCGCCGAAGGAGACGCAGGGCTTCCACAACGTCCTCATCAGCGAGGGCTATCATCCCTTCTGGTCGAACTGGTGGCCGCACGGACACATCATCGGCTGGGAACACACCTTCGTTCACGAGATTCATCCTGGACTTACGCAAAATGAGCGAAAACTGCTCTTTGATACGCCATATATTGGCGGCGTATACATCTCTACGCCATATCTAGCGCGTCATTCAAGCGCCTGCGTAAGTCCAGTCATCATCTGCTCGACGCGATTGTGAACAACAAGAGCGTTGCACCGTACGGCGCAGACTTTGAAGATGGCTACAAGAACGCCGTGATCTGCGACGCGATTCTGCAATCGGCAGAGAACGGACAGCGCGTCAACGTCAAATACTGATAGGTGCATTGGGAACATGGAGCCACAGCCGGGCAGCGCCGGTACGCCGTGTTTCTGTGTCTGGAGGCGGGAGCGCGATTGCCGCGTGTATAATACAATACGGCTCCTACACAGGAGTCTTTGGGGAGCAATGTTATGAATGCCAAAGCCCTGGTCAATTCCCTCGCCCGCCTCTTTCCACCCGACCGTTTGCTGATCCAACCGGGCGAATTGACTCCCTACGAGTCCGACGGATTGACTGCCTATCAAACTCGCCCCGGCGCAGTCGTGATCCCCGAAACACAAGCCGAAGTGATCGAGACGGTGAAGCTCTGCCACCAGCATGAAGTTCCGTTTGTGGCGCGCGGCAGTGGCACCAGCCTCTCCGGCGGCTCGGTGCCGGTGAAAGACGGCATCGTGATTGCCCTCAACCGCCTCAACCGGATTCTGAAGCTCGACCCGAAAGAGCGCCTGGCCGTCGTCGAGCCGGGCGTGATCAACCTCGACGTCTCCAAAGCCGTGGCTGCCGAAGGCCTCTATTACGCGCCCGATCCCTCGAGCCAGCAAATTTGCACCATCGGCGGCAACGTGGCCTTCAACTCCGGCGGCGCGCACTGCCTGAAGTATGGCATGACCAGCAATCACGTCCTCGCCATCAAAGCCGTTCTGCCCGACGGCGAAGTAGTACAGTTGGGCAGTGACAGCACTGAGAGCGCCGGCCCGGATTTGGTTGGGTTGTTTGTTGGCTCAGAGGGATTATTCGGTGTTGCCCTGGAAATCACGTTGCGGCTGTTACCCCGGCCCGGAAAGTATCACACCGTGTTGGCGGCTTACCACACCCTCGCCGCCGCCGGGGACGCCGTCGCCCGGGTGGTGGCCTCCGGTCTTCTGCCAGGGGCGCTGGAGATCATGGATCGACTCGCCATTCAGGCTGCCGAAGCCGCCGTGCATCCCAACTATCCCAAAGGCGCAGAAGCAGTGCTGATAGTGGAGCTTGAAGGCGAGGCCGAGCAGGTAGCCGAAGAGACCAAACGGCTCGACGTCCTGATTCGCGAGTCGGGCGCGTACGAGGTGCGAGTGGCGCAGGACGAGGCTGACCGCCAGCGAATCTGGAAAGGGCGCAAGAGCGCCTTCTCGGCCGTGGGCCGCCTCAGCCCGGACTTCATCGTGCAAGACGGCGTGGTTCCGCGCAGTCGGCTGGGTGAGGCGCTGGCCGAGATCGAGCGCTTGAGCCAGTCGTATGGCATCCGGGTAGCAAACGTCTTTCACGCCGGCGACGGCAACCTGCACCCGCTCATCTTGTACGATGGCCGCGAGCCGGGCGCGCTCGACCGGGCCGAGAAACTCGCGGGCGACATTTTACGGTTGTGCATCCGCTTCGGCGGCTCGATCACCGGCGAGCACGGCGTAGGGCTGGAGAAGCGCGACTATCTGCCGCAGATGTACGGCGAGACCGACATGGACGTGATGTGGAAACTGCGGTGCGCGATGGACCCTCTGCAAATCGCCAACCGGGGCAAGATGTTTCCGACCGGCGAACCGCCGGCAATGCGGCACACCGGCCTGCACCCGCTGGAACGCGCGGGGCTTATTTCGCGCGAGTAGACTCTATCCATGTTCCGGCCCACTACTGTTGAGGAGGTTCAAAAGGCTGTCCGCGAGCATTCACGGATTCTGATTCGCGGCGGCGGCACGAAGCCTGCGCTTTCAACCCCGGTGGATGGCGCGACGGTGCTCGACCTCTCCGGCCTCTCCGGCGTGATTGAATACAACCCCGGCGAATACACCTTCACCGCCCTGGCCGGGACGCGCCTGGCCGAGGTGCAGGCTTTGCTCGATTCACACGGCCAGTATCTTCCGTTTGATCCGCCATTGGTGGAACGGGGAGCGACACTCGGCGGCATGGTGGCCGCCGGGCTGAGCGGGCCGGGGCGTTATCGCTACGGCGGCGTGCGCGACTTCATCCTCGGCGTGCGGTTCGTGGACGGCAACGGCCAAATTGTGCGCGGCGGCGGCAAGGTGGTGAAGAACTCGGCCGGGTTCGACATTCCCAAGTTGATGGTCGGCAGTCTCGGCCAGTTCGGCGTGCTGGTAGAGCTAACCTTCAAAGTGTTCCCCAAAGCCGCCGCTCACCTCAGCGTTCAATTGCGTTGCCCGACGGTCGAGACTGCGGCCCAGGCTCTCTACCGCATTTACACGGCGAGGCTGGACGTCGAGTCGCTCGACCTCACGCCGGACGCCGACGACCGGGCCACGGCCATTGTCCGCCTGGGCGGTTTGCCTGAGGCCTTGCCCGCTCGCGCCGATCGCCTTCGCGCCCTGCTTGAGGGCGGCGAGGCGATAGACGGCGCAGACGAGGCCGCCTTGTGGCGTAATGCTCGTGAGTTCGCGTGGACGCCATCCGGCTGGGCGCTGGCGAAAGTTCCGCTCACGCCCAGGCGCATTGTGGAATTGGAAGCGGGGCTTGGCAAGCTGCAAACGATCCGGCGCTACAGCAGCGGCGGCAATGTGGCCTGGGTCGCCGCCCCTGAGTCGCCGCAAGTGCTCGACGGTGTGTTGGCCTCACTCGGCTTATCCGGCCTCGTCGTCTTTGGCCCGCCTGGCCAGCCGCGTATTGGCCTCCGCAACGGGCAAGCGGTGGAGAACCGGGTCAAGCAAGTCTTTGATCCCGACGCTCGTTTTCCGAAATTCTAGCTATCAACCAGATCCGCAGAATCCGTTGACGACTCATTTATGCAGCACACGATCCCGGTAGATCAACTCGGCCCAACCGGCGAAGTGATGGCCCGCGCTGTGGAATCGTGCGTCCACTGCGGCTTCTGTTTGCCCACCTGCCCCACCTACGTTTCGCTCGGCGAAGAAATGGACTCGCCGCGTGGCCGAATCTTCTTGATGAAATCGGCGCTCGAAGGATCGCTCACTGCCGAAGACACACTGCCGTTTGTGGATCGGTGTCTGGGTTGCATGGCTTGCGTCACGGCCTGCCCGTCCGGGGTGAAATATGAAGAGCTGTTGACTCCCTACCGTGCGCTGACCGAGAAGAAGCGCCCGCGAACCTTGATGGAAAAGTTGACCCGGACTCTGGTGCGTGAGACTCTGCCGCACCCGGCCCGATTCCGGTTGGCTGCCGCCGCCGGAAAATGGGCCGCTCCCTTCCGCTCTCTGCTTCCCCCCTCGCTGGCGACGATGTTGTCACTGTTGCCAGAAGAATTGCCGCGTGACTCCAAGCCCCTGCCGCGCCTCTATCCTGCCGAAGGCCAACGTAAAGCGCGCGTTGCTCTGCTGGCCGGGTGCGTTCAGCAAGTGCTGGCCCCGGAGATCAACCGGGCCACCCTGCGCGTGCTGGCCCGAAACGGGATCGAAGTCGTCATCCCGGCTGAACAAGGCTGTTGCGGTTCGCTGATGATGCACACCGGCGATGACGCGACAGCGCGCGCCCACGCCCGCAAAAACTTGCGCGCCTTCTCCGCCGACGTGGACGCCGTCATCACCAACGCGGCAGGGTGTGGATCGGGCATGAAAGAGTACGGGTTGCTATTCAAAGGGGAGAAGGAAGAAGAGGCGGCCCAATCGTTGGCGCGAAAGGCGAAAGATGTGAGCGAGTTTCTCGCCGAAGTCGGGATCGAGTCGCCGCCCACGTCCCGCCCGATCAAAATTGCCTATCACGATGCCTGCCACCTGGCCCACGCCCAGGGTGTGGCCGACGCCCCGCGTCAACTCCTGCGCCAAATTCCGAACCTGACTCTGCTTGAGATTCCCGAAGGCGAGTTGTGCTGTGGCTCGGCGGGAACGTACAACATCGAACAGCCCGCCCTGGCCGAGAAGATCGGCCAGCGCAAAGCCAGCAATATCCTGCGCACTGGCGCGGAGGCGGTGGCCGCGGGAAACATCGGGTGCATGGTGCAAATCCGCACCCACCTCGCGCGGCTGGGCAACCCCCTGCCAATTCTGCACACCATTGAAATCCTCGACCGGGCCTACCGCCAAATCGAAATTCGATAATGCCTGAACTCAATCTTCAACCACGCAAGTCTTCTTCCACCACTCTCGCCCCGATCCGTCTGGCCGCGTCACCGACGCCCTCGTCAACCGTTCGCTGAACTTCGGCGCATTCGTCCGCTGCCGCGCCAAAGAACTGCCCGCCCTGGCCGAGAGAGTGCCCGTCAAGATTTTAGGTGGCCTCTGGCTGGCGGTTACGCACAGCGCCCCTGTGGGGGAAACCGCGCCTACAAAAGGCAAAGTCCATCCTTCGGCACGCTTCGCGTCAGGACAGGCCCTTCGTGGACTCCGGCGATTGCGGCTTTAGCAGTTTTAGCCTGCGTAGGCAGGCTTTGCCTTGCGCGAAGCGTGCCGCGATTTCAATCGCCGGAGGGCCAAAACTTTGGCGGGTGCCCTGGCCGAGAGTCAAGCTTTTGGGGAAGTAGCGGGGGGATTATAATCCCCGCATGACCCTCCTCATCAACCCCGACCGCTTCAAACAAGATTTCGACAGCCTGGCTCAAATTGGCGCTACCGGCGATGGTGGTGTGCATCGCCCTGCGTTGAGCGAAGCCAATTTGGAAGCCCGCCGTTGGTTCCTGGCCCGCGCCGCCGAAGCCGGGCTTGAGACTCACGTGGACAGCGCCGGCAACCACTCCGCCATCCTCCACGCACCCACACCCCCACACCCGCGCACTCTTCTTCTCGGCTCCCACACCGACTCGGTACCCAACGGCGGACGCTTCGACGGCGCGCTGGGCATCGTGGCCGCGCTGGAAGTTGTGCGCACGATCAAAGACGCCGGGCTGAGTCTGCCGGTGAATCTTGAGGTGATTGATTTCACCGACGAAGAAGGGACGCTGGTTGGGGTTTTGGGGAGCCAGGCAGTAGCCGGGCAGTTGACGGCTGAGGCGTTGGCAAAACCGCGCGGCGGGCGCGAAGCGTTGGAGGCGGGCATGGCCCGCGCCGGTCTCACCGACTCTGGTTTTCTGGCCGCGAAGCGCGATCCCAAAACGCTGGCCGGTTATCTGGAACTGCACATCGAACAGGGGCCGCGACTCGTGCAGTCGGCGATTGCGATTGGGGTGGTGACGGGCATCGTCGGCATCAAGTCGTACCGGCTGGCGTATCGCGGCAAGGCCAACCACGCCGGGACAACGCCCATGGAGTCGCGGGCCGACGCTTCACTCGGCGCGGCCACGTTCGTTCTCACCGCGCGCGAACTTGTCTTACGTGATTTTTCCAAGTGTGTGGTCAACGTAGGACAGATGAACTTGAGACCGGGCGCGTTCAACATCATCCCCGGCGCCGCCGAGTTCGCATTGGAGTTCCGCGCGCCCGAAGCCAAACAGTTGACCGAGTTGCAGTCGGCATTGCTCAGCTTGGCTGAAGTGATAGGGCGGCAGTATGGACTCAAGCTGACGGTGGAGCCGGTAGGCGAGTGCGAACCGGCGCCGATGAGCGAGCGGGCGCAGGCCGCCATCGCCTCCGCCGCCGACTCGCTGGCCCTGAGCCACACCGCCCTGCACTCCGGCGCGGGCCACGACGCCCAATCCCTGGCCGCCATCACCCAGGCTGGCATGATCTTCATCCCTTCGCGCGACGGCATCAGCCACTCGCCGCTGGAGTTTAGCGAATGGGAGGCGTGTGTGAACGGGGCTAACGTGTTGTTGCGGGCGGCGTTGAAGATGGCAGAAGAGTCGTGATTACTTCAGCGGTAACTGCTCACGGCAGTTGACGCTTCGCGTGCACCTGCACAAGGCAAAGTCGGCCTACGCCGACTGGTCTCTAGCCTGCGGAGGCAGGCTTGGCCTTGTGTTGCCGCGATTTCAATCGCCGGATGCGTGAGCAGTTACCTTCAGCGTGGTGATCGGCCGACACTGCAATAGATACAACTCCCCATTCGCATACGCACATTCGATATCAACCGGATAACCCATCGTCGTTTCTAACGTGAGGGAAAGTTGAGTCATTTCCACCGTCTGCTCATCTGAGATGGCGGCTTGCTGGCGTAAGAATCGCGGCACGTCCACCTCACGCGTGCCGCCCGGCGCGGAGACCGTCATGCGCTGTTTGTCGGCAATGACCCGGTTAGTCACCGCAAGATCGGATTTCCTCACGACGAACGTATCCGGCGTGACCGTGCCGCCGACGATGCTCTCGCCCAACCCCCAACTGGCGTTGATCAGCACTTCATCGCGATTGCCGGTCACTGGATTGGCGCTAAACACAACCGCCGATACATCCGACGCGACCAATTGTTGAACGAGCACAGCAAGTTGCGGGCGGTTTACCGAAAGCCCCTGCTGGCGGCGATATTCCAACGCGCGTTCTGAATAAGCCGAGTCCCAACAACGTATCACCGCCTGAAGGATGGCGTCTGCGCCGACGATGTTGAGATAGGTCTCGTGCTGGCCCGCGAACGATGCGCCCGCGCCATCTTCATCCACAGCGGAAGAACGCACAGCCGCGATAAAGTCAGGGAGGCTGTGGCAGGCCATAAGGTCCGAGATGGCGGCGGTGATTTCATCCCGCAGGTCAAGGGGATGCGCCTCATCCATCACCGTCACCGGCAGGGAGAAACCATCGGGCACGCGGTGATACAGGCGGGCAAGGCGGCTGAGGTTCGCCGCCTTGCCGCCCACCAGAGCGACGTCAAAGGATTTGGGATCGCCGAGCCAGAGGAGGTTCATACTGTTACTCCAACCATTCAATCCCATACTCCAGGGAGAGTTTGCGGTACATTGCATCGTCCAGCGTACCAGCGTTCCTTGCGGCCTCAAGTGCATCAAACCATTGGTCGAGGCCGGCAGGGATGGTCATGAACAGGTACCGCGAGGGCGTCTTGAGCGGATTGCGGATCGCATGTGGGATGTTCTTCGGCAGGTGTGCGACACTCCCTGCCTCAACAACCACGGTTTGATCCGCGAGCCGGATTTCCAACGCGCCCTCCAAAACATAGCCGACTTCGTCTTCGCGGCGATGGATGTGGAGTTGGTTTCCATCTTCGGGGCCAAAGACCGACTCGAAGAGATAATACGCGCCGCCGGTTTGCTGACCCGTCAGTTTGTGCGTGACGCCGCGAAATTCCAGCTTCTTCCCTGAGTGCGGCGGAACAAAGATAGGTTGCGGATTATCAGATTCCACGACTGTCTCCTTCCCAACCTTCGCCTATCGTACCGTCTCATCGTAAGAGACAAACTCCAGCGAATTCCCCTCTGGGTCGGCGAAGTATAACGAGCGAACATGCAACCACTCGTGTACGGTTGCATTGACCTTCAACCCCAAGCCCTCGAGGCGCATTTTCTCAGATTCGAAATCTTCAAGCGCTACATTGAGCGCAATGTGATGGAGCGTCGTCTTTTCTTCGCTCAGTTCTGGAGACTTTGTCTCGATGAAAGATCGTTCACCTGCCTCAAAGAGGGCGAGATTCTGGGTGTGACCGCCATAACCCTCTGCGACTTTGAAGAAAACAAAACTCTCATCTCGTCTCAGCACTTCGAGCCCAACCACTTCTTCGTAAAACTTGTGCATGGCGTCAAGATCCTTGACGCGGATGGACACTTCACCTAATCCTTTGACCCGACGGGGGCGGTCTGACTTGTTCATGACTTCTCCTTTGAGGGCGGTTGAATTCAACGGCGTTCTTCGCCTCTTTCGATAATCCAGATGAAATTGATTCACCGCCTCAGCGAGTTGTTAGGTTGCATGAATGGTTCTTAACTCAAGGCTCCAATTGCCCGTTTATATCGCTCAGCAGATCTCTGCACAACTTGTTTGGCATCCGCCTCAATTTCCAAGCCAAAGAAGTGACCATAGATACGGTCGAATTTTAGTGGCATGACTGTATTTACAATCCGGTCAACAGTCGGTGCCGGGAGAGGTATGTAATTGGGATAGCTGTACATGAACGAGACGTGCTGGCGATCAGGAGCCACATACATGGTATCGCCACTCAACAGCACCCCTTTGCCGTCTGCACCGTTGGGCCACAGCAGGACGGTCGAGCCTTCGAAATGCCCGCCACAGCGGTGAAGCGAGACACCTTCTTTCAGCTCAAGGAATTCCCCCTCCCAGAAATTGATGACGGGGTCGAGTCGCTGGACCCACTGCCTGTGATCGGCATGCAGATGAATTGGTGCATTGCCGAACGCATGACTCCATTCGACCATGCTTCCAAACAGGTGGGGATGAGACATGGCAAGAACTGAAATTCCACCCAGGGCCTCAATCGCTTTGATGGTGGCATCATCAATCAAGCTGACACAGTCCCAGAGTACGTTGCCGCGGGATCCCTGCACAAGCAGAGCGCGTTGTCCAATTGCGAACTTGGGCTCAGTGCCAATCCCGGTCAACCCCGTTTCCAACGACTTCACGAGGTTGTGATGCCCTCGGGTTAACTCAGCAAGCGCAGTCCAGGACTGGCCTTGGGGGTTGACATACTGGCGGTCATCTTCGCAGATGGGACAGTGGAGCGATGGCTCCTTGCTCTCTGCGAATTGGTGTCCACATGTAGTACAAATGTAGTTCTGCATCTTTTTGCCTATATCCAGAATTATACGCTCTCGTCAGTTCAGTTTGCAAGAAAATGGAACGACAAGTATCCAAAAGTCGCTCTCGAAGAACTTCGGCTTCGATCACTTTGATATCGGGATGAGCGCATTTGTAGCTTCTCCATAGTCCCAACCATCAACGTTTGGAGGAGTCACTCCCAGAGAACTGAGCATGCTCTTGATCTGCTCGCGGTGTTCGGTCGCATGGTTAATGATCTGAAGCATGACAACCCACGGCTCCACGAAGAACCCATCCGTCGTTTGAAGCCGAGGCTTTGGGAGTTTGCCAAGCTCATCTCTCACCAGTGCCAGCAGTCCTTCTCCGCTTGTACTCGCCGACTCCTGCAACTCGGCGAATGCGAGGGGAGTATTGGGTCTCGCTTCAACTGGCAGGGTCAGGAGTGACAGGTATCCTCGTTGCGAAGTTACAAGATGCAATAAGGTGCTACGAATGCTCCCTTTCGTAGCGGACTGGGGTTCAGCGTCAAGTTGCTCGTCACTCAAGGCGGAGCAAGCCTGAATGATTTTTAGGTTTGCCCAGTTGTTGTGCTCAAATAACTTCTCAAGAAAATTCTCGGTCATCGGGGGACTCCCTTTGGCGGCAAAACAATGCGTCATTTCCGCTATCCCACGCTTGCATCGTAACAGACAAACTCTAGCAGATTCCCCTCCGGGTCGGGGAAATACAGCGAGCGAACATGCAACCACTCGTGTACAGTCGCATCTACCTTCAACCCCAAGCCCTCGAGGCGCATTTTCTCGGATTCGAAATCTTCAAGCGAAACATTGAGCGCAATGTGATGGAGCGTCGTCTTTTCTTCGCTCAATTCTGGAGACTTTGTCTCGATGAAAGATCGTTCACCTGCCTCAAAGAGGGCGAGATTCTGGGTATGACCGCCATAGCCTTCCGCGACTTTGAAGAACACAAAACTCTCGTCCCGCCTCAGCACTTCAAGGCCCACCACTTCTTCGTAAAATTTTTGCATGGCGTCGAGGTCCTTGACGCGGATGGACACTTCACCCAGTCCTTTGACACGGCGGTCTGACTTGTCCATGGCTGCTCCTTTACCGTATACTCTCATCATGACTCTTGAACTCGATCAGGTTCCCTTCGGGATCGAAGAAGTAAAACATCCGAGAGTGCATCCAACTCGATGTACCTGAATCTATGATCTCAATGCCAAGTTGCTCTATCCGTTTCTTTTCAGACTCAAAATCATCGAGCGCAATGCTAAAGGCAAAATGAGAAAGGGTAGTCAGCTTCGGGTCAATTTGAGGAGATTTATCTCGCGTGTACCAATCCATCAATGTCTCTTCAAAAAGCGCCAGGTTTTCATCCCCTGCCCCGACGGCATAGAATATAGCCTTGCCACTGCTTTCTTGGTTTTCTCGCAGAACTTCAAGACCTACCACTTGTTCGTAGAATCTTCTCATCAGGTCAAGGTCGTGGACACGCAACGATATTTCAGCAATTCCTGTAACCGATTGGTTCGACTTGTTCATAACTTCTCCTTTGATCCATCACCGCCACCGGCGGGCAGAAAGCATCGGGCAGGAGGTGATACATTCGGGCAAGGCGTAGCCGAGTCGGGTGTAAGCGGTTGTTAGATTGCGTTGAATCACAACACGCACGCTATCCTTTGAATTTCATTTTACGCAGTAACACTTGAAAACGCGGGTCAGAACAAAGATGGGTTGCGGTTAACAGACCTCATAATCGGCTCCTTGCATTCTCGCCCGGGAAATTGGTAGTGGTATTGAATAACGAATGAGATATTGTAGTAATGACTACTTATCAGCTTTGGCATTCCGCCATACTAATATTCCCAGCGGCAGCCCGATAATCAAGGCATGTTCGATGATCAGTTCGATGAGGCCGAACAGCGTTTCATCCACCTTTGGCGCCGCGCTGAGCGGCAGTACAATGAAGTTCATTACAATGAAAGCGGCGATTCCATACAGGAGCGAGCCGACGATGACATTGCGGCGCAGCAGCGAGATTCGGGCCGCGCTCATGATGAAGACAGCGGCGACCACAAAGGATATCAGGTAGTGAAAGATCACCCCGAGCAGAGCGGTGGCAAGTCCACCTGCGAATGCCGCATCGCCCAACGCGCCGCTGGCAACATATTGCACTACTGAAATAAATGGGACCTTATAGAGGAGACTAAAAACTATGAAACTCTGGATTACGAGATGAAGCGTACCGATGATTACTCCACCCGATACAATCGAGCGAAGGAGCGAATTACGATTTTGGACAGGAGTGTTAGGGATAGTAGACATAAGGGTTCCTCTTTCTGTTGGATTCCAAAGTGTTAGGTGAATAGACTCGCCTTTCAGCGAGGTGAATGATCGATGTCAGGAGAGACTTCCGAAGTCTGCGAGACTTCGGAAGTCTGCTTGAATCCGTTCTCACGCAACTGCGAGTGCAAGGAGCGGGCTGACAACTTCCTCAACGACCACGCGCACGGTGCCGGCATCGCCATCCACTTCGAGCAGTTGCCCATCGTGGAAGGTGCTCGTCGCATAGTCTGTGCCGACCACGGCCGGGATGCGATACTCGCGGGCGACGATGGCGCTGTGGCACAACTCCCCGCCGCTGTCGGTGACAACGGCTGAGGCTGTGGCGAATAGCGGCGTCCAGGGCGGTAGCGTAAATTTGGCTACCAGCACATCCCCCGGTTGCAGTTTGCCCGCCTCCGCCAGCGAGTGAATGATCCTGGCGGTTCCACGCACCACACCGGCTGAACCGGCTATCCCCTTGACTTTATTCGCCTCGCGCGGGCTTGTGTTGGGTGCGCCCAGTTCGCCCTTGGACATGACACGCATCAAGGTGCCGCCGTCGGTCATCTCAAAAGCCGGCATCGTGCCCAACTTCGGCGGCGGGTTCACATGGCTGAAGCGCTCCATCTCCGCCTTGCGCTCCTGTACCAGACGTTTCATGGGAACGTCGCGGCCGTTCTGCAGTTCATCCGGCGTGAGGTAGAACACATCGCTCGCTGCTTCCAGCGTTTCGGCTTGTGCCAGGCGCCCTCCAAATTCCATGATGAGCCGCCGGACGTGATATAAGAAGCGCTGGTCAATCCAGAAGTTGTGATCTTCGAGGACAACGGTGCCAATCTGGGCCGCCTTCAATAACATTTCAAATCGAGCAACGACGGGCTGTGGATAGCCGGCGAGTTTGGCGCGCGCCTCAGCCACCGCCTTCTCTCGCCCGGCAACCAACGCGGCGGGTTCCATTTCAGGCTTGGGTTCGGGCATCGCGAGGTCCGCCTGCAAATATTCGATGGCATGGGTCGGGTCTTCGATCCAACTGGGATCGTCCAGCGCAAAGGCATGATTGAGACGCTGACCATATTGAGCGAGCCAGGCGCGCAGGTCGATCAGGAATGGCTGACTCGCTTCGGATTTTTCCAGGGCGGGGATCACATCAACCGCCGCATGCCCGGAAAGAATCGCGTACACCTCGGGCGTTGCCAGAGCGGCGCGGCTCAAACGCCACAGTGCGCGGTCGCCTTCCAATATCTTGTTGTCCAAGCCTTGTGTGAGTCGCAAAGCATCCAGCGTGCTGGCGCCCTCAAATAATTCGCAGTACAACTCCTCGAACTGGTCCACGGCAAAGATGCCCGGTATGATGGCACCATGCAGGTTGCCCATGCGCTCCATGCGGTTGAACGCCTCCGCCAAATGTGCGCGCAACTGATCGAGGCTCATGCCGCGCAAGTCGCTACTTTCGAAGTACGCGAGATGCTGTTTGATCTCCGGCAGGATTTCGTCGAGCCAATACGCCTCGAATCTTTCGACGATGGGATTGAGGAAGTCCTCTAGTTTTTTCGACATTCCGCCCGCCATCTTACCCATCATCATCTTGAACACGCCCGGCGCGGCGCGGTTGAGCAGACCCATGCCTTTCATCACCACATCCGGCGGGGCGGATTTGGGCGCTATGGCAAGGTATGAATAGGTGTTGATGCGCGTAAGGCGTACACTCAGGGGTATGCCCGCCTGCTCAAAGCCGGAAATACTGCCCAAAATAAAGGCGGAGACAACGGCATTGACTAATAGCGGTATGGGGGTTCCGTATTTGTCATTAAACATCCAGGTGAGTTTGGCATCGCGCGGGTCATCCCAAACGACTGGGAAATCGGGCGGGGTGGGGATGGGCTGACCGGCGGTTGGCGCTTGCGTGCTTGAAGTAGACATTTTAGGCTCCTTTAGTCTGATTTTGTTACTGACAGTATAGGACGCAAGCATGCAACGCGCATCGGTAACTTACCTATTCCCCTTGCCTATTTGGGTTGCCTATTTTCAACGGGAGAACTCTTACTTGCCCATCAATCCCTGCTCCCTCGCCACGCGGATGGCGGCGTCGCGGGATTTGACGCCGAGCTTGTCGTAGATCGAGCGCAGGTGAGCATCCACCGTGCGGCGGCTGACCACGAGCCGCTCGGCGATTTGGGGGTTGCTCAGGTCCTGGGCGAGCAGGCGCAGCACCTCGATCTCGCGCGCCGTGAGGGATGCGCCGGGGGCTGACGCGGCCGCGGGCGCGGCTTGCCCTGACGCGAAGCGTGTCGAAGGGGGCGCGTGCGGGTGAGGAATCGCCCGCAGATCTTCCAGCCTCAGCCGCTGGCCGGCCGCGATCTCCCTGGCAAACGCCTCGTCGCCCAATTGGGCGCGCACTTCGGCGTGAACGTCACCAATCCCGTAGAACCGCGTTAAGGCTACTACCACCTCTTCCCAGCGCGGTTGGCCGGTCCCGGTCAAAGCCTCCGCCAGCCCAAGGATCCGCGCCGACCACACATCCAGACCTTGCCCATGCAGAACGGCGGCCAGCATTGGTAGCGAGAAGGGCCCCTGATGGTCACCTCGGTTGACGGCCTGCTGAAGGGCGTCTTCCAGGTGATAGCGCGCGGCGGCGAAATCGCCTTCCTGTACATCGAGCATCACGCGCATGCCTGCCAGGCGGCCCAGGATGCGCTCGTCGCCGAGTTCCAGTGCCAGGCGCTCGGCTTCGTCCAACCGGGACGCCATCAGGGTGTAATCGCCTTCGAATAACGCGCCACTGGCTTGACGGATGAGAGCCAACGCCAACCCGGTCGGGTTGTTTAGCGCGCGATTAATGCGTTCACTTTCAGCCAGATAGCGCATGGCCTCGGGGAGGAGTTGAATGGCACTAACGCTAAAATCCACCATGCCAATAGCCATCTCCGAGTAGGCGTACGCTTTCACGACGGTATCGGGCAAGGTTTCAAGCAGGGAGGCAGCCTCAGCTAGAAAGGCTTTCTTTGCCGTTTGATCATCTTGAAAGGCGGTAATGCGACTCAATTCCACGAGCGTCATGAGCACCCCGGTTTTATCGGCGAGGGCACGATAGGACGTCAGACTTTGTTCTAACAACATCCGCGCTCGGGCAAAGTCACCTTGAAAGCGAGTCAGGATTCCCGCCCCGTACAGCGTCTTGGCACGGACAGCCGGGGCCAGCGTGGCGCCCGGGTCCATCGCCAACGATTCTTCCAACCAACGGCGTCCCTCGCTCCAGTAGCCGCGTGTAAGCCAGAACGGCTGTAGCGCGCCGGCAATGCGCTGAGCCATTTCGCCCGCGTGATGTTCAATCGCCCAGTGAAGCGCGGCCCGCAGGTTGTCCTGTTCGCGGTCCAGCCGTTTAATCCAAGCCTTTTGGTCAGCGCCCGTCAAGTACGTCTCGGCTTCTTCAACGAACGATAAATAGTAGTTGGCATGCGCATGGCGCGCGGCTTCCAATTCATGCGTGCGAGTCAACCCTTCGGCCAACCCAAACTCGCGGATGGTTTCCAGCATGGTCAGGCGCGGCGTGCCGTCGGTTTCGGTTTGACGGATGAGGTTCTTGTTTGCCAGCGAGGTGACGAGATCGAGAGTGATCAGTGGCCAGTGATCAGTGTCTTGATGTTTATTACTGTTCACTGTTGACTGATCACCGATCACTGCTGACGCCGCTTCCAGCGTACAGCCGCCGACAAACACCGACAGCCAGCGGAAGGCGTGTTGTTCATCCGCATTCAATAGATCGTAACCCCATTGAATCGCGCCGCGCAAAGTCTGTTGACGGGCGGGCAGATCGCGCGCACCGCTGGTGAGCAGTTGGAGGGGCGACTCTTGCAGTCGCCCCAGCATGGCCTGTGGCGGGAGCAACTTGATCCGCGCGGCGGCCAGCTCAATCGCCAGCGGCAAACCGTCGAGGCGCGCACATATCTCGGCCACTGGAGTTGCATTGTCGGTTGTCAATTTGAATTCAGGCTGAATGGCTTGCGCGCGTTGGACAAACAACGCGATGCCCGGATAGTGCATCAGCGTTTCGACCGATGGCTGGTCAGGCAGGGCGAGCGGTGAAAGCGGAAACTCCTGTTCGCCGCGCAAGCGCAAAGCCTCACGGCTGGTGACCAACATCCGCAACCCGGCGCAGGCTGACAACAATTCCGTCAACAGCGGCGCGGCGGAGATGATCTGCTCAAAATTGTCGAGCAGTAACAATACTTGCCGGTCGCGCAGAAATTCTTTGAGGCTATCCAGCAATAAGCGGTTTGGGGATTCGATAACGCCGAGGGTATGCGCGATGGTGGGAATAATAAGGGTTGGATCGCTGATGGGCGCGAGCGAAATGAAGAAAACGCCATCGGCGAAAGAGTCCTGCGCCTCGTGCGCGACGCGCAAAGCCAGGCTGGTCTTGCCCACACCGCCGGGGCCGGTGAGGGTGATGAGGCGCACCTCCGGGCGGCGCAGGAGTTGGCGCAGAGTCGCCGTCTCTTGCTCGCGCCCGAGGAGGGGCGTGAGCGGAGCGGGCAACACCGGAGAACCGATGGTCTTGGCTGGCGCTTCGCGTGGACTCGCCATGCCGCTATTCTAATGCAATTCAGGTGGGTTCACACACCTGTTCTCTGTTTAAGCATCTATTGAAAGCGAACGGGCCGCCACCTCCGCTCGCTGTTGCCCCCTCACAATCCCGGCCACCGCCGCCAGAATCAGGAATGCGCCAAGCCACTGGGGCAGGCCAAGCCGCTCGCCCAAAAAGATCGTCGCGCCGGCCACGCCGAAGATCGAGATCAGGTTGAGAAACTGTCCGGCAGTGCTGGCCGGGACTCGCTTGAGGCCGACGATGTAAAACCAGAAGGCAAAGGCATAGTAAGTCAGCCCTGAGACGGCGGCCCACAGCCAGGTGCTCAGGCTGATGACTGCTGTTTCGCCGCGCAACAATTCAATCGGCCAGATCGCCAGCGCCCAGATGAGGGCGAACGTTTGCTGAACGGCGATCACCAGTAGTGGGTCGGCGTCCGCCGCCAGCCGCCGGGTGATGACGGTGTAATAAGCGCAACAGGCAACACCGGCCAAGATGAGCGCGTTGCCCAGCCACGAGCCGCCGTTCCCGCCCAGGCCGAGGATCATCACCATGCCCAACATAGCCACGGCGGCCAACCCGATAAGAGTCGGCGCGAGTCGCTCGCGCAGAATCAGTCCCGCCAGAATCAGAATCAGGATCGGCTCGGTTCCCCACAATAGGGCTGACATGCTGGCCGTGGTGAGCGTCAGGCCAATGAGACTGAAGGTGTAGGCCAGGCCGGGGTTGAGCAGGCCGGTGAGGCCGAGCCGCAAGGCGTCTCTGCGCTGAGGCAGGCGCAGTTTTTGCGCAAGGACGATGGCCCACAGAAAGAGGACGCTGACGACGAGTTGAGCGACCAGCAGAGTCAGCGGCGGCACGTCCGCGAGCATACTCTTGGTCATCACCCCGCCCAGCCCCCAGCAGGCGGCGGCCAGCACCATCGAAGCGGCGAAGTTCCGGGTTGGTGTGCTTTTCATAATTGGGCCTCAAAAAATCTCCCCCACCTTAGCTTTGAGCCAGGCAATATTTTCTTCCTGCAAGCAATAGCAGGTCGCCGGGCCTTGAACAATGCCCCATATCCATCCGGCGTCTCTCAGCACTTTCAAATGCTGGGATACCGTTGACTGAGCGATGGGAAGAAACTCGACGATGTCGCCCGTGATGTCTTGAGGATGGGTCACAAGATATTTCAGAATTTCAAAGCGGATGGGATTACCCAATGCCTTGAACATTTTGATGAGGCGCTCTTGCTCCACACCCGAAATGTCAAGGGTGCAGCTTGCAGGTGGAAGGACGGTTTTTCGTTTAACTGAAGCCATGGGTCTGCCCTATATCGTATCTTTACGATATTGTAAGGGCAAACCTTTTTTTGTCAATGCTCAAATTCAACACGGCCAGGACTTTCCCAAAGTCGCCTGGCGATTGGAAATCGCGGCAACACAAGGCGAAGTCCACCTTCGTGGACTGCGGTTTTAGCCGACGTAGGTCGGCTTCGCCTTATGTTGGTGCAGTTTCAACTGCCGAGTCAAGGGACTTTAGGACGCCCTGTCAACACGGCATCTGTTTGAGCGGGAACATCCTCTTCCTCTGATGCGTCTCTATCTCAGACACCGTAGTTCAAGGCACCATCTCACGCCACAAAGGAGGCCCGCCATGTCCCATCACGTTTGTCGTTTGACGTTTGTCGCCTTTACACTCCTCACTCTTCTCGCCACTCCCCTCTCCGCCCTCGCCGACGGCATCATCATCATTGATCCGCCGCCGTGCCTGCCGGAGGGACCGTGCCCGCCGCCGCCCTGCCTGCCGCCGGAAATCTGCCCGCCGTTTCCCATCGCCGACCAGCTCGAAATCAAATACCACCGGGTCACGGTAACGATTGAGAATCAGGTCGCCGTCACGAAAGTGGACCAACTGTTTTACAACCCCAACGACTGGCAGGCCGAGGGCATGTACATCTTCCCTGTTCCCAAAGGCGCGCTGGTGAACAACTTTGCCATGTGGGTTGACGGCGAAAAGATCGAAGCCAAGATTCTGGACGCCGACGAAGCGAAACGCATTTATACCGACATCGTCGCCAAGCGGCGCGACCCGGCCCTGCTTGAGTACCTCGGCCAGGGCGCGGTGCAGGCCAGCATCTTCCCCATCCCGCCCGACGGCGAGCGCCGAATCCAACTCGAATACTCGGAAGTGCTCGCGGCTGATAACGGCCTCATCCGCTACCTCTACCCGCTCAATACCGAAAAGTTCTCGGCCAGGCCGCTCGACTCGGTGAGCATCAGCCTCACCGTCAAATCGGCGGACGCGATTCGGGCCGTGTACTCGCCCACGCACAAGATCGCCCTCGACCGCCCCGACAGGTTCAACTTCACCGCCAGCTACGAAGAAAACGACATGACGCCCGACCAGGACTTCGAGTTGTTCTACAGCGTTTCCCCGTCGGACATCGGTCTCAACCTTCTCACTTACCGCGACCCTTCGGCACTCCCTTCGGTCGCAGGGCAAGCTCTAACCGAAGACGGCTTCTTCGTCCTCCTGGCCGCCCCCGGCATTGACGTTGACAGCGAAGTGATCGCCAAAGACGTGATTCTCGTCCTCGATCAATCCGGCAGTATGGACGGAAGCAAGATCGAGCAGGCCAGGTCGGCGCTGACTTACGTGCTCGATCATCTCAACCCTGAGGATCGTTTCAACATCATCGCCTTCAGCACCGGCTCACAGCAATTCGCCAACGGCCTGCAACCCGCATCCCGCGCCGGGGCCGCCGCCGACTGGGTGGGTGGCCTGCGCGCCGAGGGCGGCACCAACATCGAGCGCGCCTTGCTCGAAGCAATGGACGTGGCCGACCGCGAGCGCCCGACAATCTTGATCTTCCTGACTGACGGCCTTCCGACCGAGGGTGTCACCGACTCGGATCAAATTCTCCGCGACGTGAATAACGCCGCCCCGAACAACGTCCGCCTGTTCACCTTCGGCGTGGGCGACGACGTGGACACGATCCTGCTCGACAGTTTGGCCGACGATAATCATGGCGCGAGCGCCTACGTGCGCCCCGGCGAGCGGCTTGACGAAGCCGTGTCGGCCTTCTACGCTAAAGTGCAAGCGCCCGTGCTGGCCGACCTCAATATTGATTTTGGCAACATTCTGGTTTCTGACCTCTACCCTGATCCTCTGCCCGACTTGTTCGCCGGGAGCCAGTTGGTGCTGGTGGGCCGCTATCGCGACGGCGGCAACACCATCATTACGTTGAAAGGCACGGTGAACGGCGAGCCGCGCGCGTTCGAGTACGGCGATCAACGCTTCCGTGAAGCGGGCGGCGACGACTTCATTCCGCGTCTGTGGGCCACGCGCAAGATCGGCTACTTGCTCAATCAGATTCGGTTGAAGGGCGAGAACGAGGAGTGGGTGGAGTCCATTGTCAACCTCAGCGTGCGCTACGGCATCGTCACGCCGTATACTTCATATTTGATCACCGAAGACGACGTTCTCTCGACCGAAGGGCGTGAGCGAGTGGTGACAGAGGCCCTGGAGGCACTGCAACTTGCGCCAGCGCCAGCCTCCGGCGGCGGCGCGGTGACAGCCTCGCAAGATCAGGCCGCGCTGGAAGCCGCCGAGGCCGCCGCCGCGCCAGCTGAAGAGTACGCACAGGCGATAAAGATCGTCGGCACGCGAACGTTCATCAACGTGGACGGCGTGTGGACGGACACGCAGTTCGATCCGTCGGCGATGACGACTACGCCGGTGCAGTTTGCCGGCGACGATTACTTTGCCCTCGTTGCCGCCCGGCCCGAGTTGGGCGCGGCCTTTGCCCTGGGCGAGCGAGTCATTGTGGTGCAGGATGGCGTAGCTTACGAGGTGACCGCCGGGGAAGCGCCGCCGATTTCCATTCCAGAGACGGCTACCCCTGAGCCAGGGGCGACGGGCCAGCCGGCCTCGATGATCACGCCGACGCCGCCTGTCACCGGCGTTCCGCCGGCCCCGGCGCCAAAGAGCGGCGGGCTATGCTCAAGCGCCTTCATCGTGTTGAGTTTGGTGGCGATGCCGTTTGTGGTGAGAAGCCTGAAGAGGAGATAAATCTGCTTTCCTGTCATGTTGTGATAAACTTTGGTTCAGCCGTGATGGAGGGGCAACGCGATGACAACTAGAGAGTTACAACGCACCCGCCCAGCGCCGGGAATAACCGCCGAATACGTTCCGCCACTGCACAGCGGAGATCGGCTGACTAGACGCCAGTTCGAATATCGTTACGCCGCAACCCCGGAAAAGTTCAAGGCCGAGCTTGTGGAAGGAGTCGTGTACGTGTCATCACCGATCAGCATGGAGCATGGCCGGCCTCATGGATTTGTCATGGCTTGGCTGGGCGCTTACCTGGCGGGGACGCCCGGCGCTGATTTCGGCGACAATGTAACTGTCCGTCTCGACGCCGAGAACGAAGTTCAGCCGGATGCTTTGTTGCGTATCGAAAAGGAACGCGGTGGGCAATCAACTGTCAGCGACGAGGGCTATCTCGAAGGCGCGCCGGAACTGATTGTGGAGATTGCGGCAACGAGCGCTTCCTATGACTTGCACGACAAATTGCGCGCCTACCGCCGCAACGGCGTGCAAGAGTACATCGTCTTGCAGGTGTACGACCGGAAGATTGACTGGTTTGAGTTGAAAGAGGGCGACTATCTTCTGCTCGCTCCCGATGCCACGGGGGTGATTCACAGCCGAGCCTTTCCCGGCTTGCGGCTGTCGGTGGGGCGTTTGCTCGAAGGCGATCTTGCCGCGGTATTGGTCGAATTGCAAAAAGGGCTGGCGACGCCAGAACACGCGGCTTTTGTGGAAAAGCTGGCGGGCAAGTAAGTTGCGCGCTACTTGATAAAGAACGACAGCACCACCAGGATGGCGATCAGGCCGCCGGCCAGCAGGCCGATGCGCTTGAGGTCGGAGACGACGTGGATGTAATCGGCGTTGATGGTTTCGCGGGGCGCGGCGGTGGTGCGCAGGGCGACCTGCATGTCGCCGCCACCGGCGGAGGTAGTCTGGGCCGGCGTCACCGGGCCAGTGTACATCGGCACGTTCGGGCGGCGCGCCTTCTTGGATTTCTTGCTCATGTGTTTCTCCTTGAATTGAGTTACTGGGATGATACCGTGAGTTGGCAGGCTTGTATAGGGACAAGGAAATTGGGAAAAGAAAGGAAATCACCCTTTCACCTTGTCACCCCTTCACCCTGTCACTTCTTCAATTCAGCAAATACCACAATCCGCTGAGTATCCACAAGATAGGGATAGCACGAGATCAGAGTCAGCGTCGGGCCAACGGTGGGGGCCATGACCGAAACTTCGGTCGGCTCGACGATTTCCTTGCCGGTAATCACATAGACAAACTTTTCCACCTGCGTGTAAACCGTCACTTCGTCACCCGGGTTGAGAAGCTCCAGATCGCGAAAGATTTCACCGAAGACATCGTTGTGAGCCGAGAACACCATGTTGCCCGGCTGGCCGGGGTCGCCCGTGCCAATGTGCTGGCCGATGCCTCGCTTGAGTTGATCCCAGGAGTCGCCCTGCACCACCTGATGATCGACGTCAATGGTGGAAAGGACGAGCCGCACGGCTTGTTTGGGGCCGGGAGTCGGAATGACCACGGCCGGCAGAGCCTGAACCAGCGGGCGTAAGTTCTCAGGGATTTCGGCTTCGTTGAACTGCGCCCCGCCGGGCGAGGTGGGCGGGGTGTGGCCGGAGGGTAGAACTACAGCCGTAATCAGCGCCGTTGGCATTGGGCTTGGCAGGGGCGTTGGCGCGAGGGCTTGCGCCACTTCGCGGTTGAGCGTTTGCCACAGCGTGGCCGAGTTGATCAGCAGATAGAACAAACCAGCCACCGCGCCGATTTCGACGACGAGCAGAACTGAATTGAAGATGCGGGTGGCAAGCGGCATTGGCCCGGTTGAGGCAGCGGCGGGAGCCGGAGCCGTCACCGCTTCCACCAACTGGGCCCGGCCCGCCCGGCCCCGGGCGCGCATTTTTCGCAACCTGGCCTCGCGCGCCTCGCGCTTCTTAATCGCCAGCACTTGCTCAAGTTCTTCGATAGAAAGGTCGTCTACGGAGCGCCGGTCTTTCATTTCTTCTCCGCCACCGCAAACACTTCGCGTTCAAAGAACCAGCGGAACGGCGGCCACCGGAAGAGCACCACGCGGGCGGCGGCCAGGGCCTTGCTCTCGTTCCGGTTTTGCGGCGGGCTGTCGAGCCACACTTTCTTGATTCTAAATCCGGCGGCACGCAAGGCCCCCCACAGCGAAAGGCCGCTCTGCTCGTTGACGTGCACATCCACGTTCACGGCCACGTTGAGGGCGCGCGGGTTGGCCGGGTACTTCGCGCCCTCGCCGCTTAGTATACGAAACATTCGCACAAAGGGATATGCGTAACGGTCGTACCACACGTTGGGCGCGGTATGGACGACGAACAGGCCGCCCGGCCTCTCCGACAGCGGGTCGGGGCTGCGAAGCACCCGCCGCGCCTCCAGCATAGCCTGGTGCAGTTCCCACGGATACAAATGCTCCACCACGTCGAACATCAAGATACGATCAAAGTAACCATCGGGAAAGGGCAAGCACTTTGCATCCGACTGGGCCACGCCTGTTTTGCCCTGAGCCCGGTTCTCGTTGGCAACCGCCTTCTGGCTCATCGCCACCGCCACCGGCGCATAATCCACCCCGAACGCATCCGCGCCCAGGCGGGCGCAGTGGCGCACAATCTCGCCGCGCCCGCAACCCACGTCCAGCACTTTCATGCCGGGCGTGATCTCGGCCACGGCAAAGGCGGCGGCCAAACGGCGCGAAAGGCGCTCGCCCTGAGTCTCCGAAAACTCCTCGAAACCTTCACAGGCGTTCAGAAAGTAGTCTTCGGTATAAAGATCGGGCGGCAATGATGGACGATTGGCCATGATGAAAGAATTATACAGGAGTTGGAGTTTGCGTTAGCAGTTAGAGTGGATGGTGTGCACGCAAAGGTTGTCAGACGGCCAAAGGAAGCTGGTCTCGGCGGGCGGATAAGGTTTCCCATCCGCCACTCAACCAAGCGGCCCGGGCTTTGGCGGTTTTCACCGCTCCGGGGACGAGCCAT
>Ga0247727_10001436_pt1 | contig 56620 bp, 34 predicted proteins | sample WisWelCaveWW1625_FD_202498 | JGI IMG/M metagenome (GOLD analysis project Ga0247727, IMG submission 202498) | Biofilm microbial communities from Wishing Well Cave, Virginia, United States - WW16-25 | ecosystem: Environmental > Aquatic > Deep subsurface > Groundwater > Cave microbial mat | place... | reverse complement strand
GCAGGCTGAGATAGCGCGGTGTCGATAGCGATATTGCGCGCATTCGACAGATATGGGGGAATTGGATTATTGTTGGAGTCTGTGAGAATAATAGGGAAGTCGATCGCGCGCAGGACTTCGTCGAAGATGAAACTGTAGTCCGCTTCCTCTGTCGGACTGTTGGCGATGTACTCCAGCGACTTTGCGTAAAGGTCGACCACTTCCCGCTCCTTTATTAGAAGCTGTCGAACGACACGTTGGGTGTACCAGAGCGTGGCGATTACGATGAGAACCGCAACGATCAAAAGACCGATCTTAATATTTGCCGAAGTGGGCACGCGCATGGTCGCGCCGTTCGTCTCGATTACACAGTTCAGTGAACAAATAGAGTCTGATCACGCCGGGCTCCCAGTGAGGCGATCCAGACATCCGTTCCGGTGAGCGAGCCAATCGCCTCGATGTATCTGCGGGCATTCGGGGGGAGTGAACGATAGCTCGAGAAACCGGTTCGCCCGCCTTCTGCGCGGCGGGCAAGCGGTGTTTTCCAACCTTCGAAGCTCTCATACACGGGTTCGATGCGTTCGAGTGAAGCGGCATCCGTGGGGAAGGTTCTGAGAGCTTTGCCTTTGTATTGATAGCCTACGCAAATCTTGATTTCTTCGAAGTCGTCCAACACATCTAATTTTGTAATGGCGATTTTCGTAATGCCGTTGATTAGCGCAGAGTATTTAGTGCTGAACGCGTCGAACCATCCGCACCGCCGCGGTCTGCCCGTTGTGGAGCCATACTCCTGCCCGATTTTTCTCAACCGCTCTCCGACGGACTCCTTCAGTTCGGTGGGGAATGGTCCGTTGCCAACTCGAGTGGAATATGCTTTTGCCACTCCCGCAATGGAGCTAATCGCCGTCGGCGGAATTCCCAACCCTGTGCATGCCCCGCCGCTTGTGGGATTCGACGAGGTGACGAAGGGATATGTCCCGTGATCTACATCCAGCAGCGCTCCTTGAGCTCCCTCGGCCAAAATCTTCTTTCCTTCGCGGATTGCATTGTTGAGATAGAGCGCGGTATCGGTAACATACTCATCAATAGTCTTGTCGAATTCTTCATATTCATCAACGATCTTATCTACGTCCAAACCTGTTTCCCCATAGATTTTTCTCAGGATTTGATTTTTCTCTTCAATGTTTCTGCGAAGTTTTGAGACGAAGACATCGCGGTCCAATAAATCGACGATCTTGATCCCCGTTCTCAGAAATTTATCGATGTACGCCGGTCCGATGCCGCGGCCTGTGGTCCCGATTTTTTCTGCACCCTGCTCGCGAATCGTGTCGAGGAGTTTGTGGTAGGGCATGATCAGATGTGCATTATGGCTGACAAGGAGTCGCCCCGCGATGTTGATATTGAGATGCTGGAGCTGCCCGATTTCCTCCATGAGGGCAAGCGGGTCAACCACGACCCCGTTGCCGATCACACAGATGACGTGGGGATGAAAAATCCCCGATGGAATAAGATGGAGCACGTATTCCTGCTCACCGATAACCACAGTATGGCCGGCGTTGGCCCCGCCCTGATATCGTGCAACAATGTCAGCGTCTTCGCTGAGAAGATCCACGATTTTCCCTTTGCCCTCATCCCCCCATTGGGCGCCGACAATGACCTGGACTGGCATACCAGAGATTAATTAAAGAAAAACAAGGGTAATGGGCAAGCCCGCCTGCCGAGTTCTTATGATTTTGTTAGTCGAAATCTGACGACCTTTTGTGTGGAGAGCAGGCTCGAACATGAGGGAAAAGCTGTGAGTGCTCAGGCCCGGTGTTGATGGTGAGATTGGCACAAAGGGAGGATCGTTCGCTTCAGGGGGTCAAGTGAGTATCTTGCACACTGAGGCTGGGTTTTCTCGCCTTGCGGATTGTCCAATCGAGAACCAGCGCACTTGCAACATAAATGGAGGAATAGGTGCCGATTATCGTGCCGATGAGAAACGCAAACGCAAAACCGCGGTTCACTTCTCCGCCGAAAAAGAACAAGACCAGGAGCACCATAAATACCGTTCCATTCGTGATAATCGTCCTGCTCAGGGTCTGGTTGATACTCCGGTTCATGATCGTTGTGAGATCATCGCTTCGGTAGATCTTCAGGTTTTCCCGTATGCGATCGAACACAATGACAGTGTCATTGATGGAGAAACCGATGATGGTCAGGAAAGCAGCAACCATGCTCTGGGTCATTTCGAGATTGAGGTACGAGGAAAGTCCGTTGAAGAGCGAGCACATGCCGAACGTTATGAGGACATCGTGAAACAGCGCAACGACGCCCATGAAACCGTAGATGAACTTGAATCTGAATCCGATGTAGATCATGATGACGAAGAGGGAGGCGATGATGGCATACACCGCATCCTGGCGCAGCTCATGTCCGATGCGCGGCCCGATTTTGTCTTCCTTCAACACTTCGAAAGCATTATCGGGAAAAGCATTCTTGAGTGTAGAGCGAATAGTATCGGCAATGGTCATCCCGGTGGCTTGTTCGGGCGTTCGGATGAGGATATCACGATCGCTGCCGAAGGTCTTGATTTCGCCTTGTCCGAATCCGATTTTCTCAAGGGCACTTCGAACGTCTCCTACCCCGACTGGCTGCTGAAATTCCAGGACAAGCTCCGTACCTCCAAGGAAATCGATCCCCAATGTTACTCCTTTGATGAAGACGGCGAGGAGGCCAACGGAGAGCGTGGCCAGGGAAATGAAGTACCAGACTCTCCGTTTTCCCATGAAATCAATATTTGTCTGGTGAAAGAGTCGCATTCTATTCTTTTTGCTCCATCTTGTCTCAGCCGAAATGAATCGCTGCTGCGCCTCGCTCCATCATAATCTCGAAGATGACCCTGGTGATCACGATCGCTGAAAACATGCTTGCGGCAATCCCTATCATGAGGGTCAAAGCAAAACCTTGTACGGGTCCCGTCCCAAACTGGTACAGGATAACCCCGCTAAAGAAGGTGGTGATGTTAGAGTCGAAAATCGCGCTGAACGCCTTGCTGTAACCGGCATCGACCGCCGCACGGAGGGTTTTTCCCGTGACTGCCTCCTCCCGGATGCGTTCGTAGATGAGGACGTTCGCATCAACCGCCATTCCAATCGTCAGAATAATTCCTGCTATGCCCGGAAGAGTCAGCGTTGCCTGAAAGCCGGCGAGCACGCCGAGGATGAACAAAATGTTGAAGAGCAGAGCGAGGTCGGCAATCGTTCCCCCCGTTCGATAGTAGATGATCATGAAAGCAACTGTGGTAAGGAATGCGACTACACTCGAGACAAGTCCTTTTCTAACTGAATCTTCGCCGAGAGAAGGTCCAACCGAGCGTTGTTCGATGATTTGCACCGGAGCCGGTAAGGCACCTGCCTTCAGGACAATTTCCAGCAGCTTCGCCTCTTCAATATTCTCCATTCCCTCGATTTGGGAATTTCCGCCGATGATCTTTGACCGGACGACGGGGGCTGAAAACACGCTGCTGTCCAGCACAATTGCAATCCGTTTATTGATGTTTGCGCCCGTGATGCGTGCCCACTCCCGCGATCCCTCGGCATTCATTTCCATGGTCACGATGGGCGTATTGAAATTCGGATCGATTGTCGCACGAGCGTTGACGATAACCCCGCCTGTCAACTCAGCCTCTCTCTTGATGGAATACATCGTGAAGTATTTCTTTCCTTCGGAAATAAACGCCGGTTTGGCCGACCAGACGAATTGGAAATCTGCCGGAACGAGTCTCCGAACGTCCGGGTTGCTCAGAACACGCTTAACCTTTTCTTTGTCCTGCTCTGCAACATAAACCTCGCCATTACCTTCCTGATTAGGACGCGCAATGAAGAAAAATGGGTGCTCCTTAGCAGCCTGTTCTTCAGTCTTCAACTGCTCCTCCGGAAGGGGAAGAAGGCTCGTATCCTTTTTTGCGGCGGCGAGTGTATCGGCACGGGCAGAATCAGACAACCCTTGTCCGGCAAGGTACTTATCGACGGAGTCCATCACCTTCAACGCTATCTCCGGGTCTTTGAGAAGCTTGAATTCCAACAATGCCGTGCCTTGGAGGAGCTGGCGCACCTCGGCCTCTTTACTGACGCCGGGTAATTCGACGAGGATTCGGCGGGCTCCCTGTTTCTGTATGGAAGGTTCGGAGACGCCGTACTGGTCGACACGATTGCGGACGATCTGCATGGCACGTTCAACAGCGGTGCCGGATTCATCATCAAGTCTCTTGAGAAGGTCAGCATCACTGTCACGAAGGTTGCCGTAATAGCGACTCAATCTGATCCCCCGTTCTTTAAACTGACGTTCAAGTAGTTCCACCAAGGATTTGTCTGAAGTTCTCGCTTCATTACGGACTCCTTCAACGATAGAGGCAAACACATCGTCCTTGTTCTTAGCGAGGTCATCCCACAGTTTCAATACATCAACTTCCAGAACAACGCGCATTCCTCCCTGGAGGTCCAGTCCAAGTTTGATTCGTTTGAATCGTGCATCTCGTATCTCATTTTCTCTTTCTTCTGCAAACTTGAGACTGTCAGCTCCCGCCAGACTTCGCAGTTGTCGGGTGAAATCATAGTCTTTGTATGTGGGAAAGAGGAAATACAGCGAAAGGAGAACGGTGGCAACGATGAGAAAAATCTTGAAGCGATTCTTTTTCACGTACGGGGGATCCTCTTGATGGTCACCATGTCGGTGTTGTTTTCGAGATCGGCATTTTTTCCGACACCGAATATAATTGATTACGCTTCCAAAGTCAATTAGAAAATCGTTGCTTCTCTCCACTTTTTCAAGTATCTTGTCAGCTAGAACATCAATTCACAGCATCCATGGTTTGATTCGGAGGTAGGGTTTTCGTATGCCGGTCATGAATCGCCTGCGTGAAAGCATGCCAGTGATTCTTATTTTCCTGATCGTTGCTTTTGTCCTCCTCATCGTTCTTGAGTGGGGAATGGATTATCTAGGTTGGAGAACGAGGGGAAGTGAATACGTCGGAAAAATCAACACTCGAACTGTGGCCTATCAGGAGTTTAGCGAACTCGTCCGGCAAGCGGCGGACAACCAAAAAGCCCAGAGCAATGTTGAACAGGATGAAGGCCAGATGGTGCAGATCCGCGATCAGGTGTGGAATTCCCTCGTTACGCAGACGCTTGTTGAGGAGCAAATTCATCGACTTGGAATTCTTGTGACCGACGAGGAAATTGTCGATTGGGTGCGCGGCGCCAACCCGCCCGAGTTCCTGCGCAAACAGTTTACGGACTCTACCGGCGTTTTCAATCGTGCTGCCTACGAGAGTGCACTGCAGAATCCCAAAAACAGGGACATTTGGATCACTATTGAGAAAAGTCTGCGGCAGCAGAGGGCTCAGGAAAAACTCCAGAGTGTTCTCCTTGCGAGCGTGCGACCCACGGAATCTGAAATCTTTCAGCAGTTCGTCGATCAGAATGTCAAACTGGATGTCGAGTATGTTCTCTTCGACCCAAACAAGCTCATCAAGGATGAGGAGGTCCAGATTACCGATGCCGACGTAAAGAAGTATTACCATGAGCACTCCGAAGATTTCAAAGTCGATGCGACGAGGAAGCTCAAATACGTTTTCTTCCGCGACGAGCCATCACGGCAGGATTCGGAGGCTGTGCTTGCCGATCTGCACGATGTGCTTCGCCGGACAAAACAAGGGATGGATTTTCTTCAAGCAGCGGGTCAGTATGGAGCGGTGAAAGCCTCCGACGCATTCTTCAAACGCGGGGAGCTTAGTGCTGCAAAAGAGGAGGCGGTGTTCAACGCAAAAGTTGGGGATGTACTAGGACCGCTTCGCGATGCTGACGGTTTCCATCTGATCAAAGTTCTCGAGGAGCACGAGGGGAAGGAGGAGTTTCGTCGCGCAAGCCACATCCTCACGAAAATAGAAGGCAACGACAGCGTAGGTGCTCTGAAGCAAGCGCGTGAGGTTGTAGCTGCAGCGAAGCGCGGTCAAAACTTTGGCGAGTTAGCGACCACGTATTCTAAGGATCAAGGATCAGCAAGTCGGGGAGGTGAGCTGGGTTGGTTCGGCAAAGGGAGGATGGTGAAACCGTTTGAGGAGGCTGCATTCAAAGCTGCTGTCGGACAAATCGTAGGTCCGGTGAAAACCCAATTTGGTTACCATATCATCAAGGTGACGGGGAAAAGTAAGAAGGAGATTCGCATTGCCGATCTTGGGATCCCGGTAACGACCAGCACCCAGACGCGGAACGCATTGTCCCAGAAGGCGGAGGACTTTGCTTATCTGGCGAATGAAAGTGGTTTCGCAGAAACAGCAGGGCAACTCGGTTTCAATGTAGCCGAGACTCCCCCATTTTCTCGAGGTGCAACAATCCCGGGGTTTGGCTTCAATGAGACGCTATCAAAGTTTGCCTTCAACGGAAAAGTCGGCGACATGAGCGAAGTCATCACCGTGCAGTTTGGCTACGGGGTCTTCATGATTTCTGAGGTCAATGTGGTGGGCGTTAAGGCGCTGGATGAGGTAAAGCAGTTTATTCAGCCGCGCGTTCTTCGAGAGAAAAAGATGGAGCGGTTGAAGCTCCTCGCGCAGGAAATCCGCAGCGCGCTGCAACCGTCGGATAGCCTTGGTCAAGGAGTGCGTGTGTCGAGCCGGCAAGCTGAGCTTCACGTTCAACGCACCGGACCTTTTTCGATTTCGGGATTTGTGCCTGGTTTGGGCCGTGATCTTGGGTTTATTGGGTCCGCCTCTGCCCTTAGCGTAGGGGAGATTTCGAAACCGGTCGAAGGATCGCGCGGTTACTTTATTCTGAAGCTACTCTCGAAGTCACCAGTCGATTCCACTGCATACCAGGCGCAAAAGACAACCATGCAGGTGCAGTTGACCCAGGAAAAACGGAATCGCTTTCTTGCGGAATGGCTCGATCTATTGAAGAAGAATGCAGACATAGAAGATAATAGGGACATGTTTTTCCGATAAGGGAATTTTTGATGTTGGATTGTGCGGTGTTGAAGGAACCATCTATGCTAATGCGATATGCTGTCATAGTTGCTGCATGCGGGCTGCTCTGCGTTCACACATCGCAGTCGCAAGATTTCCTGTACTCTGTTTCAGTGAAAGGAAACTTCACGGTTTCTTCAAGGTTATTTTATAATGTCGATGCATCGGACGAGTTTTTGCGGAGCCAGTATTTTGCGCTCGACGACGTATTCGGCGTGGGGTTCGATGTCCGGAGAAGGATCGAAGATACATGGATTCAGATCGGGCTCTCAGCCGAGTATCTTAGCAAGAGGCAGAGCTATTTCTCTTCTCTGGCACGGGTACCTGTTGAAGATGGTTACTGGTCCGTTCCGGTCGAACTTTCAGGATACTTCATCATTCCGTTCAGCAGTTCGACCGTTCGTCTTTACATTGGCGGGGGAACCGGCCTGTATCTTGGAGAGAGGCGATACTCGTATGCGGGGGAGCGTGCATCGATTGTTAGCAGCAAGGCGGGTCTTGGGATTCATGTCGTGACTGGTATCGAGTATGCACTGGCGGAGTGGTTTGCGCTGCGAAGCGAAGTCAAGTTCCGGGATTTGCAGTTTGAGTCATCGCACGTGTTCACGAAAAGTTCAGTGGTTTACCAGGGGAGAACCATCCAGCTTCCCGATCAAACCCCCAGGCGATCGCGGATCAACGCCGATGGGATGCTCATTGATGCAGGAATTGTGATACGATTCTGAATGGGTGAAGTCATAGATCAAAGCTCAGGTCCGCCTCAGGCGGACTTTTTCATATTAACCTGGATACATGAAAGAAATTCTTGTTGATCTTGGCGAACGAAGCTATCGGGCGTACATCGGCCGGGAAACGCTGAGCATGTTCGGTGAGGTCTGCAGGACTTCGAACGTGCCGCAGCAGGTTGTTGTGGTGACCGACAAGAACGTCGCGCGGCTGTACCTTCGGCAGCTTTCCAGCGCACTCAAACATGTCGGATATTCGGTTGAAAGCATCGTCATTTCACCCGGGGAGCACCAGAAGAGTCTCTTCCGGGCAAATGCGATCGTTTCCAAACTCTTGCATCTTGGCGTGAGTCGAGAGACAACGCTCGTGGCGTTGGGAGGTGGAGTGATTGGCGACCTGACAGGGTTTGTCGCTGCGAACTTTCGCCGCGGAGCTGTGTTTGTCCAGTGTCCGACAACGCTGTTGTCGCAGGTTGATAGTTCCATAGGGGGCAAAGTGGGCGTGAATCATCCGAGAAGAAAGAATGCCATAAGCACATTTTACCAGCCGCGCCTGGTTTTTTCCGACATTGCACTTCTTCGATCGCTCCCCCGTCGCGAGCTTGTTTCCGGGTTGGGTGAAGTAGTGAAATACGGGATTATCGCCGGCGAGGATTTGTTTCGCTTCCTGGAGAATCATCTCAAGGATATTCAAGCGTTGGACCTCGACGTGATTGAGGAAACGGCATTACGCTGCATTTCCTTCAAGGGCAGGCTTGTCTCTGAGGATGAACGGGAAGCAGTTGCGAACGGCGGAAGAGGAATGCTCAACCTTGGCCACGCGGTCGGACAGGTTTTGGAGGGCCTGTCGAACTACTCCCTTCGGCACGGCGAAGCGGTTTTGCTCGGGCTACGAATGGAATTAGCCATAGCGAAGGAGCTCCGATTACTTTCAGAAACGACGTTCGAAACGATTCGTGATTATTACAACGGAGTGGACTTCCAGTTTTCCCGCCGGCCTGGGGGCCGTGGTGCCCGCTTGTTCAATCCTGAAAAGTTGATTCGAGCGCTTAAGAAGGACCGTTTTGTGTTGCCGACAGATATCGGGAAAGTCACGTTTCGGGCCGATATACCTGAGCCGGTTCTCAGGAAGGCACTGGCGGAGTTTTTTTAGACTCTGGCTGAAGAATTTTTTCACCTGATGCTACTCACGCAATGAATGCCATAAGAAAAATTCTCTTGAAAAGTTTTTCTTTCTTATCGTTCTGTGCCCTTGCACCTTTCTCGAATGTCATGCTCGCCCAGGTAGTGAATTCAAATTTCGCCAACCCAGCCGTCCCCCGATCGCCAAAGTATGAAGTTCGTGCGGTTTGGATAACGACTGTGGCGGGTCTCGATTGGCCCAGGTCGCTCGTTAAGGTCGAGCAGCAGCGTTCATTGCGGGAAATAGTCAGAGAGGTGAGAGCTGCCAATTTCAACACCATCTTCTTCCAGGTTCGCGCAAGGGCGGACGCCATGTACGCCTCGCACTATGAACCCTGGTCACAGGTTTTGACTGGCACATGGGGAAAAGATCCGGGCTGGGATCCGCTGCAAGTTGTTCTCGATGAAGCCCACGCACAGGGCATCGAAGTGCATGCCTGGTTCAATACATTTTTTGTAAAGGGTGGGCAAACGGCGCCGGAAACATGGCCGCCGCATCTGGTGACGATCCACCCGGACTGGGTCCGACAATACGAGGACCAATGGTGGCTTGATCCGGGTAAGCCCGAGGTGCGCGCATATCTTGTCAAACTCGCGCTGGACCTTGTGCGTTCGTACGACATCGACGGCATACATTTCGATTTCATAAGGTATCCGGGTCCAAATTTTCCGGACGAGCAAACGCATGAACGCTATGGAATCTACGTGCCGAAGGACGAGTGGAGGCGAGCTAATATCAACGCCTTTGTGCGAGCTGCGTATGATTCCATCCTGGCACTGAAACCATTCATCAAAGTTGGATCGACTCCGATGGGTGTGTATACGAATGTCCCAAACGCCAATGGACAGGAGGCGTATTATTCAGTTTCTCAAGATTCCAGACTCTGGCTGCGTCAACGGAAGCATGATTATCTTGCCCCTCAGGTATACTGGTCGCTCGGCAACCGTGCGGGCGATCCCGATTTTGCCGCCTTGGCAAAAGACTGGGCTGATAATGGATGCGGCCGTCACATTTATGTTGGCATAGGCGCGTACAAGCCGGAGGTTTTTGCGCAGATACCCGATCTCATCGATGTATCGCGCCGTGCGGGTGCCCAGGGGAACTCGTTCTTCCGTTACGAACATATCAGTCGCTTTTGGAATGTGGGTAACCGATATGCCCGCCCGGCCATCGTTCCTCCAATGACATGGAAGGACTCGCTGCCTCCGGGGCAGCCGACGAACCTTGTAGTTCATAATGTAGGTGGAGGAAAGTTCAACTTGCAGTGGCAAAGGCCATCGGCTGCCGTGGATGGAGACCCGGCGAGGCGATACGTCGTTTATCGCTCGCCGTCACGGCCTGTGGATATTGCGAATGCGGTGAATATCGTCGTCATAATTGCCGCGGCCGACACAAATTTTCTTGATGAGGTTTTTCATCCGACATCGATGAGATATTTTTATGCAGTGACTGCGCTGGACAAGGGAAATAACGAAAGTCTCCCGACGAACGAAGGAGCGGTGATGATCGCAGCGATGGCGGAAATAGCCAACCAGCTATCTCTGGTGACGACACTTGCCGATCAATATGCAAAGCCGAATTCCACGCTTCTTTTCATCCCGTTTCAGGTCGCCGACCGTGCACAAGTCCTCCTGGCAATTCTCGATAGTTCAGGAAGCGTCGTACAAAGTGTCGTGGATGAAACCAAGGTGCCGGGCAAGTATCTTGCGGCTCTGGATACAGAGGTCTTGAAGCCGGGCAGGTATTTCATTCAGCTTAATGCAGGTAGCGTCTCGCTCTCAAGACCGCTGAGCGTAGGAAAAAAGTAGCAGTTATCGGGTTGACGGGTGAGAGTGTTCGACGAGTGTCAGGTTTTTTTCAGTCGAATTAAGAAAACTCCCGGGAGTCGCAGCCGATAAACACGCAAGTTGGGGAAGCCTGCCTCCCCACACCACTCGCGTAGCTCGTCGAGGGTGTATACACTCCCACCGACTTCATTCATGAGATTTATTCCGACCGAAAGCGGTACGAATTGCTCGAGGTTTGAACCTGCCTTGTTTATGAACTGATCGAGGATGTAAAGGAGCCCGCCCCGTTTTATTGAAAACGATGCGTTAGCCAGAAAAAGTCTATTCTCATCAGGAGTGAGGCCATGAACGATGTTGGCTGCCAGCGCAGCATCAAAAAGGTCTTGCTTGTTTGCAAAGGCAGAATTCTCAAGTATGTTGCCTGGCTCCAAAGACACCCGGTCGGCTCCCCGATGCTCTTTGAGGATTCTTTGTGCGAAGTGCAGCGCAGGTGGAAGGTCGAGTATTGTGGCTCGAAGTCCCGGATAGTGCTGGCAGAGCTTGATGGAATAATAACCGTGTGATCCTGCAAGATCAAGGAAGTTCTCGGCATTATCGGGCAGGCGCATCTTTGTGGCGATATGGGGGAAGGTTATTCTTGCCAGATCCATCATCCCGTAGACGTAAATCTTCCACTGCTCTTCGCCGAAGGTTTCGGTATACTTCGCGGGCGGTTTTCCGCTCCCGAGTGTTTCTTCAAGATACAACCAGTGCGAATACAGAAGCTCGACATAACGGACGAAGTTGCCGATGTAATGTTCGGAGTTCTTCAGGAGCCATTTCTTTGCCGCCGGCTTCAGGGCAAACCTCCCGTCAATTTTCTTTACGTAGCCCGATGCACTGAGGTATGAGAGAAGTAGTATTGAGGCTTTTGAATGGATGTTTGAGATGCCTGCAAGTTCTTCCGGGGAACGAGGTTCGGCTAAATTCTCGAAGATGTTCAGGCGAATGGCAGTTGCCAAAACATGTCCCAACAGCGGTGCGACGAACACATCATGAATAGGCACAGGGAAGATGTTGAGCCGGGCAAGGAGCCGTTCCTTGGGGGTAAATGTCAGCAATGGCGCACCATGCTTGATACTGAACTGAGAAAGGCCATTATGCCAAAAGTACATCAAAAATGCCTTTGAGGCAAGAATTTCGCGAAATCTCCGGCTTTTGCCCCATTGCGAAATTCGCACAGGTTGATTTTACTGCGCATTTTCTTTATTTTGAGGCGGTTTTGTCGGTCGAGGAATCTGCCGGACTTGATCAGACCTTCCAGGCTTTTTTCTATCAACACATGAAAGAATCTCATGCCTGAACAGGAAGTTTTCTTATCTCCTTCTGAAGCCTTCATTGAGGAAAATCGACGCTTACGACGAGCCGTCGAAGAACTCTCTATTCTCAATGACCTTGCGCGCGCGATCGGTGCCTCGCTGAACTCTCAGGATGTGATGCAAACTATCATCCATCGCTCGCTGCGTTCAGTACATGCTGAGCAGGGCGTCATTACGCTCGTTGATCAAGAGGCAGGCGATGCGATGAAAACTCTTGTGCGCTCGATGGTGAGTTCGACCGACCACGAGCAATTTCACTTTCACCAGAGTCTGCTGGGTTGGATGCATCTCAACAAAAAGCCGTTGATCATCAACGATCCTGAACAAGATGAACGCTTCAAAGGTGTAAAGTTTGATCGGTCGGTCCACTCGCTCCTGGCTGTTCCTATGGTGGTCAAATCGGCGCTGAAAGGCGTTCTGACAGTCTACAACAAGAAAGATGCGAAGAAGTTCACAGAAGAAGACCAGCGGCTCCTGGCAATCATTGCTGCTCAGTCGGCACAGGTTGTGGAGAATGCGCGCCTGTATGAAGAGGAACAAGCGTTGCGACGGATGCAGGAGGAAGTCCGACTTGCTGCCAGAATTCAGCTCGATTTGCTTCCCAAGAGCTCACCGGAAATCCAGGGTTACGATATCGCCGGAAAAAGTGTTCCGGCCCAGTTGGTTGGTGGAGATTATTTTGATTTCATCCCCACGCACGATGATCAATTAGCGCTCTCAGTCGGTGACGTGTCCGGCAAAGGCCTGCCGGCCTCCCTGCTCATGTCCAATCTGCAGGCGACGCTTCGCGGCCAGACGCTCGTGAGCTCCCTTGCCAAAGAATGCGTGCGGCGATCGAACAAACTTCTTTTTCAAACCACAAGTCCTGAAAAGTTCGTAACGCTCTTTTACGGGATTTTGGACCCGAGGAAACATGCATTTTCATTCTGTAATGCCGGACACAACTATCCCCTGTTGTTTTCTTCCACGCAAGAGACTCGCCGCCTCGAGACCGGAGGTACGGTATTGGGTATCATGGAAGATTTTCCGTATGCCGAGGAGGTCGTATCGTTGAATGTGGGGGATATACTTGTGATATATTCCGATGGCATAACGGAAGCTGTCAATGGCGCGGGCGAACTATTTGGGGAAGAAAGACTGATTAACGTGGTTTCTGAGCATCGTGGTATTCCTGCCGCCAAACTTGTCGAGAGAATCATCCTTGCTGTTAAAACATTTGCTGGCAGCACGCCTCAAGCAGATGACATAACGCTTATCGTCATCAAACGGAAATAATGATTGCAGCACTATTGCGTCAGGACAGCTCGAACGAATGGGCTCGATGACAAGAGTCGTCACACGTATTTCGCTTTCTGTGCCGTTGTTTCTCATTATTCCAGATTTTACGCTTTCGCGACCTATCACCGGCCAGCGCACGCTCGAAACTCGATTCGATTCTCACCTCAGCACCGATAGTCTGCGCGGCTGGATGAAACGACTTACTGCGAGGCCGCATCATACGGGGTCTCCTTACGGCAGAGAGAATGCGGAGTTTATCGCTTCCCAGTTCAGGGCGTGGGGTTATGAAACAAACATCGAGGAATTCTTTGTACTGTTCCCGACTCCCAAGAAACGCGTTCTGGAAATGCTCGAGCCGACGAGATTCACCGCTCTGGTCTCCGAACCGCCACTTTCCGTGGATGCAACTTCCGGCCAAACAAGCGAGCAATTGCCAGTCTACAATGCTTATTCGATCGACGGTGATGTCACTGCCGAATTGGTATACGTCAATTACGGCGTGCCCAGAGACTATGAGGAACTAGAGCTGCGGGGAATTGACGTCAAAGGGAAAATTATCATCGCCCGCTACGGCGGATCCTGGCGTGGGATCAAGCCGAAGGTCGCTGTAGAACACGGGGCTGTCGGCTGCATCATCTATTCAGATCCGCGCGACGATGGATACTTTCAAGGAGATGTGTATCCGATGGGAGCATACCGTAACGAGAATGGCGCTCAGCGTGGGTCGGTGGCTGACATGCCGGTCTACGCCGGCGATCCGTTGACGCCATTTGTCGGCGCAACGAAGAATGCAAAGCGGCTTTCGGTGAAGAATGCGCCGACCCTGACGAAGATTCCTGTCTTACCGATATCGTATAGCGACGCACTTCCATTGCTGCGATCGCTTGCAGGACCTGTTGCTGCAGCCGATTGGCGAGGTGCTCTTCCGATCACGTACCACATCGGGCCAGGGCCGGCGAAAGTCCATCTCAAGCTCGAGTTCAGTTGGGATGTTGTTCCAATCCATAATGTCATTGCAAGAATGCACGGCAGTGAATTCCCTGACGAATGGATCATCCGGGGAAACCACCACGATGCGTGGGTCAACGGTGCCGCGGATCCCGTAAGCGGCCTGGTTGCGATGATGGGTGAGGCACGAGCAGTTGGACTACTCTCGAAGAGCGGTTGGAAGCCGAAGCGAACAATCGTCTATGCGGCATGGGATGCGGAAGAGCAGGGCTTAATGGGCTCGACGGAATGGGTGGAGACGCACGCGGAGATCCTGAAGAACAAGGCGGTTGTGTACATCAATACCGATGGAAACGGGCGCGGCTTTCTTTCCATGGGAGGTTGTCATACACTTGAGAAGTTCATGAATCAGATCGCGCGCGATGTCATTGACCCCGAGAAAAGGATCAGCGTTTCTGATCGGGCGCGTGCCCGGAGAGAGGTGGAAGGAAACGAGGAGGAAAAAAAGGAGGCGCGTGATAGAGCTGACCTCCGTATCTACGCGCTCGGTTCGGGTTCAGATTATACGCCGTTTCTTCAGCACCTCGGTATCGCATGTCTGAACATTGGTTACGGTGGCGAGGATGGAGGAGGTTCGTACCATTCAATCTACGATTCATTCGACCATTATACCAGGTTCGGTGATCCAAAGTTCGAGTACGGCATTGCGCTTGCGCAAACAACGGGTCGTGCGGTTCTTCGCCTCGCCGACGCTGATGTCCTTCCATTCGAATTCACAAATTTTTCGGAGACGGTAGCAAAGTATGCAAAAGAGGTATCAAAGCTCGCGGATGACATGCGGGAGGAGACGGAAGAACAAAACAGGAAAATAAGAGAAAAAATTCTTGACGCTGTCGCAGATCCAACACGGCCATTTGTCGTGCCTAAGATCAAAGACCCTGTGCCATTTCTGAGCTTCGCGCCGCTCCAGAACGCGCTCAAGAACCTCGAGCAAAGTGCGGCGGCTTACGACCGTTCAATGAAAGATATCGGTCACGGATTATCGACTTCGCAGAGAAGGTTACTGAACGCGATTCTCTTCAAGGCAGAACGTGCCCTTACCCGCTCCGAGGGCTTGCCCCGGCGACCCTGGTTTGTCCATCAGATTTATGCACCGGGATTCTACACCGGATATGCAGTAAAAACATTGCCGGCCGTGCGCGAAGCGATCGAACAGCGCAACTGGAAAGAGGCCGGCGAGCAGATCGAAATTGCGGGAAAAACAATCGAAAACTTCGCTGCAGAGATCGAGCGTGCCACGATGATTGTGAAAGAAGCATCTTCAAAATGAGAGACTTCCGGACTCAGGAACGATGAAACGAACTCGTCTTAGTCTCTATTCTCTCGCGAGCTACCTAACCTTGGGTGGGATAGCGTTGATGGCAGTCCCCGACGTATTTGTCCGCCTGCTTTTCTCCAACGCCGTGTACAGCGATGTTGTGCTTCGGTTTCTCGGTATTATGCTGGTGTCCTTGGGAATCATCGTTATTCGGATCATCCATCTTAAAGTTGAGTCGCTCTACACGACGACGCTCATTGTGCGGTTGTTTATCTGCGCCGGTCTTATTGGGCTTTACGTGGATTCCCATGACCCTCTGTTTCTGACCCTTATCGCGATCGTGGGACTTGGAGTAATGCTCACAGGCATGAGTTATCTCCAGGATCGGAGGCAGTTAGCGCCTTAGGTTTTCGTATGATAGGACAAATCCCGTTCCGCACGTCGAGCGGAGCGGCACTCGGTGAAGTTCGAAAATCGCTCGCGAGCGCCCCACCGCAAGCGATCGTGATTCTCAGAATCCCGCCGCTCTTTGGCGGGAGCTGCAGGAGTTTGCTATGATCGGAACAACGGTTTCACATTATCGCATTCTTGAGAAGTTAGGCGAAGTCCGTCTCGTTCCGCAGAGCGGAACGGACGAGACCTCGTCCCAATTCACATTCGTGGGGACAAGAACAATATGATTGGCGAAACGATTTCCCACTACAAGGTACTGGAAGAATTGGGACGTGGTGGAATGGGCATCGTGTACAAGGCCGAAGACTCGAAGCTCAAGCGCCTTGTTGCGTTGAAGTTTCTCCCTCACCACCTGAACGAAAGCAAAGAAGAGCGAACACGCTTTCTCCAGGAAGCCCAAATGGCGGCGACGCTGAACCATCCCAATATCTGCACCATCATGGATGTTCAGGAGTATGAGGGCCGAGAATTTATTGTGATGGAGTTGCTCGAGGGACGAAACCTCCGGAGCGTGATCAGCGAAGGGCCAACTGCCACAGCGCAAGCGATCAATATCGCGCTGCAGGTCGCGGAGGGCCTGCAGGCTGCGCACCGGAAAGGGATCGTGCATCGTGATATCAAACCGGAGAATGTCGTCCTGACAGGGGACGGAATCGCGAAGATTGCCGATTTTGGGCTCGCCAGGCCTGATTTCCAGCACCTGGATTCGACTGGGACTGGACAAATCTCAGGAACCATTGCATATATGTCTCCCGAGCAATTTCAGGGGGAACAGGTCAGCTACCTCACCGATATCTGGTCGTTAGGCGTTGTCCTGTACGAAATGATAACGGGGCATCGTCCCTTCGACTCCGAATACGAGCAGGCGGCAATGTACGCCATCACTCACGAGAAACATACTGCGGCATCCGCATTGCGTCCGGATGTCCCTGGGTCGCTGGAAAAGATCATTGACCGGTGTCTTGAAAAAGTTCCGACCCATCGTTTTCCGGATGCGGCATCGCTCGGTGAGGCTCTATTCCGAGCCCGGGAAGAACTGAAGAAACCGCCCGCCGCTGAGGCAAAGTCGATTGCGATACTACCGTTCAGGGATCTCAGCGCAGAAAAGGACAGCAAGTATTTCAGCGACGGGCTAACGGAGGAAATCATCGCTAAGCTCTCGAAGCTTCGGAGTATCAGAGTCCTGTCCCGTACCTCGGTGATGAAGTACGAGGGAGGGGAGAAACCTGCAAAACAGATTGCCAGTGAACTTGGCGTGCAGTACGTGCTTGAGGGGAGTATTCGAAAACAGGGCACCGATCTTCGAATAATCACGCAATTAGTCGACGTCAGCCAGGATGTCTACCTTTGGGCACACAAATATGATGGGACCATGGAGAAGATCTTCAAGATTCAGGAGAATGTCGCCGCAGGGGTTGCCAGGGCCCTTAGGATGCGATTGACCCCTGACGAGAAACGGAGCCTGAAACGACACCCGACGGACAACACCGAGGCGTATCAACTCTATCTTCGAGGGCGGTTCTTCTGGAACAAACGGAACAGGGACGGATTGCACACTGCGATCCACTACTTTGAAGAAGCGATCGGAAAAGACCCGCGGTATGCGTTGGCATGGGCGGGGATCGCCGATTCGTACAATTTGCTGGGTGAGTACGGGGGCATTTCACGAAAGGAAATATACTCCAAAGCACGAGCGGCAGTCAAGAAGGCGTTGGAGCTTGATGACCAGCTCGCGGAGGCCCACTCTTCGCTTGCTGGTCTGATTATGCTGGACGAACTGGACTGGTCGGGCTCCGAAAGGGAATTCAAAAGAGCCATGAGCTTGAACCCGAACTACGCGACTGCACACCACTGGTACGGCGAATGGTTGATGTACAATGGAAGGATGGGCGAAGCCATCCACGAAATCTCGCATGCTGTTGATCTGGATCCACTCTCTCCCGCCATTCTCAGGGACAAAGGTGTTGTGCTCTATTACGCCCGGGAATACGACGGCGCCATCGAGTGTGGGGAAAAAACGCTGGAAATGGATCCCAGCTTTGCGTCGGCACATCGACTCCTTTCTCTTGGGTATTCAGGGAAGAGAATGTTCGAGGATGCCATCGGAGAGAACCGGAAATGGGGTGAGATGACGGGGAACAAAGTCGAAGCGTCTCTTGGACTTGCATATTGTCATGCGGCGTTCGGAAGAAGGGAGGAAGCGATGGAGTCGGTCAAGCGCATCCAGTCGGAAAAATCTCTGACAGGAAACATGATGCGCGGCGTAGCGCTCGTCCACGCGGCACTTGCAGAAAACGACCAAGCGTTTACGTGGCTTGAAAAGGCGTATGAGAACGCCTCCGAATCGATGTGTAGCGTCAAAGTCGATCCCAAGCTGGACCACCTTCGCGCCGATCCCCGGTTTGCTTCTTTTCTTAAGAAACTCGGATTGGGACAATGATCGGGCAGACGGTTTCGCACTCACAGAATAATCGAGAAGCTCGGCGAAGGCGGGATGGGTGTGGTCTACAAAGCCCACGATACCAGGCTCGACCGTCCTGTGGCGCTCAAGTTTCTGCCCCAACACTTGAATGTTTCTGAACAGGATAATGCTCGCTTCATTCAGGAAGCGAAAGCAGCGGCTGCCCTGAACCATCCAAATGTTTGCTCCATCTTTGACATTCAGGAACATGATGGGCCCGCCTATGCTGGCGCTCCGGCGGGCAAGCAGATGTTCATCGTGATGGAATTCGTGGATGGGCAAACATTGAGAGACAAAAAGGGAACAGTCAATTTCAAACAGGCTATCGATATTGGTATTCAGATAGCTGACGGATTGGCGGCGGCGCACGAAAAAGGTATAGTCCACCGCGACATCAAGCCCGAAAACATTATGGTTCGGAAAGATGGCATTTGCCAAATCATGGATTTCGGTTTGGCGAAGCTTCGGGCAAGCGGAAGTAAGATTACTCGGCTAACCAAAGAAGGAAGTACTGTCGGGACTGCGGGATACATGTCACCGGAGCAAGTGCAGGGACAGGACACAGACCACAGGTCTGATGTTTTCTCTTATGGAGTACTTCTCTACGAGTTATTAACCGGCCAACTCCCATTCAAAGGAGTGCATGAAACCGCGCTTGCGTACGAGATCGTGAATGTCGATGCGCCGCCCATGTCTTCGATAAAACCTGAGATGGACCCTTCGCTCGATGCAATTGTACTGGAATGTTTGGAGAAAGACATCAACGAGAGGGCACAATCTATCAAGCAAATTTCCGTTGACCTTAAACGATACAAACGTGAATCGAGTCGGCAACGAGTCAGTCGCATTACTGCCGCTCGACCAATATTACAACCTTCAAAAGTTTTGGAATCTTCGGAAGGTTCTAAGTCTTCAAAAACGTTTCCTCTCCTCTTGATTGTTTCGGCGTTTTGTTTTGTCGGTATGATAACATTCGCAACAATGTATTTCATACGACCGGCAATGAATAAAACCGTTGTTCGTTCCTCTCTGCTTCCGCCCGAGAGGTCAAGCTACTCGAGTTTTCAGGGAGGAGGGCAGTTTGCTCTCTCACCCGACGGATTGAAGTTGGCATTTGTGGCGGCGGATTCTTCCGGGAAGAATCGGCTATGGGTTCGCGCGCTGAATTCAGTGACGGCCTTACCACTTCAAGGCACCGAAGGAGGAGTGTTCCCCTTCTGGTCGCCCGACAATCGCTTTATCGGTTTTTTTGCATCGGCAAAGCTCAAGAAGATTGAAGCATCGGGCGGGCCGACTATGACGATTTGTGATGCGGCTGATGGTCGTGGTGCAACGTGGAACCAGGATGGTATCATAGTTTTTGCGCCAAACTGGATTGGCGGGCTGTCTCAGGTATCTTCAGCTGGCGGAACGCCCGCCGTACTTACGAAGCTTGATACAAGCCGTCGTGAGCAAACGCATCGTTGGCCCTCGTTTCTCCCCGATGGCAAACACATCTTATACTTCTCACGCTCAAGCGCGGGCGGCACAGAAACAGAAGCTGATGCTATCTGCGTTTCTTCGCTCGATGGAAAAGTCAACAACCGCTTGTTCTCCGCATCCTCCAACATGGCGTATGCATCGGGTTACATCCTCTTCATGCGTCAATCAGCGGTGATGGCTCAGCCATTCGATCAAAACAGTCTGGCGTTGACGGGTGAAGCATTTCCCATCGCAGAACAGGTCGGTTATGATGTTGGTTTTAACAGAGGACATTTTGCTGTTTCTGGCAATGGGGTGTTCGTGTTTCACACTGGAACATCAACGACTGGGCTGCAGCTTGAATGGTTCGACCGAACGGGCAAGCAATTGAAAACCGTTGGAGAAGTCTCAGGGGTTGGTGGCGGACAACTCTCACGCGACGAGAAGAAGCTTGCGATATCCTTATTTGACCCTCGGTCTCGTAATCGGGATATTTGGATTTATGACCTTACGCGTAATGTTCCAACGCGATTCACATTCGATCAAGGGGTAGAGGATTATCCGGTGTGGTCGCCCGATGGAAACAACATCATTTATTGCTCAGATAAAAAAGGTCATCTGGATATTTATCGAAAAGCTGTTAATGGTGAAGGTGATGATGAGCTTCTCTATGAATCAACGTTAGACAAGTTCCCTTCAAACTGGTCCTCGGATGGTCGCTTTCTTCTCTACTATACCGCAGGTGATCCCAAAACAAAAACAGACGTGTGGGTGTTGCCACTTGTCCCCAATGGGGCAGATGGCGAGAAAAAACCAGTTCCCTTTTTACAAACTGAGTTTGAAGAACAGGATCCGCAGTTTTCTCCTGATGGAAAGTGGATAGCATACATCTCGACCGAATCAGGCAAGTACGAGACATATATGAGACCGTTTCCCGGACCCGGAGGGAAAAGGCAAATCTCTACGGCGGGAGTTAGTCCCGTTGGAACTGTCATAGCTGCGCTTTGGCGTCGCGACGGAAAAGAACTCTATTACAACTCAGACGACAGGAAGATTATGGCTGCTGAAATCAAAACCTTTGGCTCATCATTGGAAGTCGGGGCAGTAAAGCCGCTGTTCGATGCGCAATCGAAAGGGATAAATTGGATAGTAGCAGTAAGCGCGGATGGCTCGCGGTTTATTACCGTAACGGAAAAGGGCCAAGCGTCTGCACCTATTACTCTTGTGCTCAACTGGGATGAGGAGTTGAAGAGGAAATGAAACAGCAGATTCACAGCAGATAAAAGGATGAACGGATTTATATGATTGGACAAGTTATCTCACACTACAAGATCCTCGAGAAAGTCGGTGAGGGCGGCATGGGCGTTGTCTATAAAGCTCAAGACACCAAGCTCGACCGGCTCGTGGCATTAAAGTTCCTGCCTCACTATCTCACTACTGATTTGAAAGAGAAAGAGCGGTTTTATCATGAAGCACGGTCGGTGTCAGCCCTGAACCACACGAACGTGACGACAGTCTACGAGATCGACGAGCAGAACGAACAAATATTTCTGGCGATGGAGTACGTTGAAGGTAACACGCTCAAAAGGCTCGTCGAAGAAGGAGAACCTCTCTCTATAAAAAGGGTGCTGGAGATGGCTATCCAGATCTGTGACGGACTTGCAGCCGCTCATGAAAAAGGAATCGTTCATCGCGACATCAAATCGGACAACATCATGTTGACCCCCAAGGGACAGGTGAAAATCATGGACTTTGGCCTGGCGAAGGTGAAAGGTGCAACCAAGCTCACACAAGCTGGGTCTACCGTCGGTACTGCAGCGTACATGTCGCCCGAGCAAGCGCAGGGAGAAGCAGTTGACCATCGCTCCGATATTTTCTCTTTTGGTGTGGTGCTGTATGAGCTGCTGACCACCAAGCTGCCGTTCAGAGGGGAACACCACGCCGCGCTCATGTATTCGCTCATCAATGAAGAGCCGCAGCCGATCGCCCGCTTCAATAACGTCGTAACGCCAGAGCTTGAGCGCGTCACAATGAAAGCGCTTGCAAAAGACCGTGATGAGCGCTATCAACACGTCGATGACATGCTTGCCGATTTGAGACGGGAGAGAAAGAATTTGGAGTACGCGCGCACGGGATACATTCGCACAAGCACAGCACAGCAACCGTACGAGCCCGTCGCGACAACCAAACCTGCGAAGAAGTACATGAAGTATATTCTCAGCGCGTCGGCGGTTGTCGCCGTTGCGCTGCTTGTTGTTATCTTCAGTCCCTCTGGTAAGGAAAGTGGTCAAGGCACGAAAGAATCTGCTGAGAGAAAAACCGTTGCCGTGTTGCCGTTTGAGAACTTCGGAGCCTCCGAGCAAGAGTATTTCGCAGACGGCATTACAGAGGAAGTTACCACCAGGCTCTCAGGGCTTTCTGGCCTCGGCGTGATTGCGCGGTCAAGCGCCATGCAGTACAAAAAGACGGTCAAGACGCTTCAGCAAGTCGGCAGCGAGCTTGGTGTTGCTTATGTTCTTCAAGGAACAATTCGTTGGGGGACAACGCCCGACGGCAAAGCGAAAGTGCGTATTAACCCAGCACTCGTCAAAGTGTCCGATGCAACACAACTCTGGTCGCAATCCTACGAAGCGGTAATGTCCGATGTCTTTACCGTACAATCGGACATCGCTTCACAAGTAGCCAGTTCATTGGGGGTGACGCTCATGCAGCCGGAGCGGCGTACACTCGAAGCACGCCCAACGGAGAATTCCGATGCCTACGATTCCTATTTGCGCGGCAACGATTATCGCCTTCGTAGTTACAGAGAGCAAGATTTTCGCATTGCCATTCAAATGTTTGAAAAGGCAGTACAACTGGATCCATCGTTTGCCCTTGCATACGCGAGACTATCGGAGGTGCATTCGGCAATGTACTGGTTCCACTACGATCACACGAAGGAACGGGTTGCTAGGGCCAAGACCGCTGTGGACGAGGCATTCAAACTTGACCCGGGCTTGCCGGATGTTCACCAGTCGTACGGTTACTACTATTATTGGTGTTATCTCGATTACGACAACGCGCTGAAGGAATTTGCGCTCGCGCAGAAGGATCGGCCGAATGATAGCAGGCTTCTCTTAGGAATAGGTGCTGTCCAACGTCGTCAAGGGAAGATGGATCTTGCCGCAGCAAGCATGACGAGAGCCACTGAACTTGACCCCCGCTCCACAGAACTCGCTAGCAATACATCGCAGACGTACAGGCTCCTTCGTAATTATACGGAAGCGGAGCATTATGTTAATCAATCTATTGCGTTGGCTCCGGATTTAGGCGCGGGCTATTTTGATAAAGCCTTTACGCTTTTGATATCGAGCGGTGATACACGGAAGGTGCGCGATGTGCTCCAACAAGGCTTAGCGATAACCGGAGTCGGTGAAACGGAGGGAATTATCTGGATACGATGCATCGTCGAGATCTTTGACAGAAACTATAAGGAAGCGCTGGCAGTGGTCTCTTCGACGCCGGAGGATTATGGAGATCAATATCAGTTTGTTCCAAGAGTTCAACTGTTGGCGCAGATATACGGGTTAATGAAACGGCCCGACCTTGAGCGGGTATACTACGACTCCGCCCGAATTGTGGAGGAGAAAAAAATACAGCAACAACCCGACGATGCCCGTTTTCACAGCGCTCTCGGTATTGCATACGCCGGGCTTGGTCGAAAAGATGCTGCAATTCGTGAAGGGAAGCGCGGCGTGGAATTACTACCGATCGGCAAAGAGGCATGGCGAGGAGCGTACAGGGTGAGAGACCTTGCGACGATCTACATCATGGTGGGCGAACCTCGTGAAGCGATCAAGCTTCTGCAGCAACTGCTTGCAATGCCTTCCGACATTTCTGTTGCATTGCTGCGAATCGATCCGACGTACGACCCGCTCAGGAACGATCCAGAATTCCAACAACTACTTCAAGAATACAGTAAATAATCATGATTGGCACGACAAATTCTCATCCTAATTCCATGTGTCACCTTGAGCGCCCGCCCAAAGGGGAGGGAGCGAAGGGTCTAAAACCAGAGTTTAGATTCTTCTCCCACTCTACGCGCGGGATCAGAATGACAAAAGGCGCTTTATGATCGGTCAGACAATCTCACACTACAAGATTCTTGAGAAACTGGGTGAGGGCGGCATGGGGGTGGTGTACAAAGCCCAGGACCTGAAGCTTGACCGTCTCGTTGCCCTGAAGTTTTTGCCGTCGCATCTCAGTGCTTCTGAGCAAGACAAGGCTCGGTTTGTTCAAGAGGCGAAGACCGCTGCAGCTCTTAATCACCCGAACATATGCTCGGTCATCGATATTCAGGAACACGATGGCCCCGCCGGAGCAGGCAAGCAGATGTTCATCGTCATGGAATATGTCGATGGGCAGACGCTGCGGGACAAAAAGGGGGCGATGAGTTCCAAGCAGGCTATCGATATTGGGGTACAGATTGCCGATGGACTGGCGGTCGCACACGAGAGAAACATTATTCATCGCGACATCAAGCCCGAGAACATCATGATCCGCAAGGACGGCATTGTGCAAATCATGGATTTCGGACTTGCAAAACTCAGGGCAAGTGGTAGTAAAATCACCCGGCTGACAAAAGAAGGAAGCACTGTCGGCACGGCGGGGTATATGTCCCCCGAACAAGTACAGGGACAAGAAGCAGACCATCGCTCGGACATTTTTTCGCTTGGTGTATTGTTGTATGAACTTTTCACCGGAGAGTTGCCGTTCAAAGGCGTTCATGAGACGGCCCTGATGTACGAGATCGTCAATGTTGATCCTGCGCCAATGAGTTTGGTAAAATCGGAAATCGATCCGGAGCTTGATCGTATTGTACTGGAATGTTTGCAAAAAGAACCCGATGAACGATACAACTCGGTGAAGGACATTGCCAAGGATCTCAAACGATTCAAACGAGAATCCAGCAGACAGCATGTGAGCCGCACGCGTACCGCTATCACGGCCGTTCTCCACGAGACGCAGATGCAAGAGGAGCCTCCCACCAGAAGCGTTTTTGAACGCATCCCTACATACTTGTGGGTTGGGCTCTCAATGGTGTTCCTGAGTACAACGGTGGTGTCAGTATTCCTTTTCAGGGATCAAGATACAACAACGTCTGCCGCAGTTATTCGTGCTCTTGTTCCATTGCCAGAAAAACACACGCTCACGAATTTTCTTGGCGGAGGCCATCTTGCTTTGTCTCCTGACGGACGCCAAATCGCGTTTGTCGCGGAGGATAGTCTACGGAAGAGGAATCTCTGGGTTCGGTCATTGAGTGCACTTTCAGCATCAATGTTGTCCGGAACAGAAGGAGCCGCATTCCCATTCTGGTCGTCAGACAACCGATACATAGGTTTTTTTGCCGGCGGCAAGCTGAAGAAGATTGAAGCAACAGGCGGTCCTCCGTTCAGCATCTGCGATGTGGTGACTTCTCGTGGCGGTTCTTGGGGTCAGGCCGGCATCATCGTTCTTCCAACTGATCAGACCGTTGGAATTTCTCAGGTTTCTGATGCTGGCGGAGTCCCGAAACAAATAACAGCGCTTGACACTTCACGCAATGAGCAAACACATCGCTGGCCATATTTTTTGCCCGATGCAAAGCACTTTCTGTATTTTGCAAGGACAACTGCAATAGGGAGTGGTAGTGAGCTGGATGCAATTTGTGTTGCTTCGCTTGATGGAAGTGTGAATAAGCGATTGCTGGCAGGCACCTCAAATGTTGCATTCGCGTCCGGACACCTCTTGTATATGCGAGAAAATTCCCTCATGGCGCATCCCTTCGACGCCGATGCGCTCGAATTGAAAGGAGATCCGTTCCCGATCGCGGAGGCCGTTCATTTTAACCTACGCTTCAGTATTGCATCATTCTCAGTTTCGAACACTGGCGTTCTCGTCTATCAGGGACACAGCTCATCGTCAGCGCCAGAACTCGCTCTGGTTGATCTCAAAGGAAAGAAGTTCGTTTCTCTGAGGGAGGCCGAGATCTTTGTCAGCGCTCGACTCTCAAGAGATGCCCGCAGGATCGCGATGGACCTTTATCATATCGGAGCGCGCAACTCCGACATTTGGCTCTATGAGATAGATCGGGGTGTGAACACCCGGTTTACTTTCGATCCTGCTGTCGATTGGTATCCAATCTGGTCGCCCGATGGCAGGCATATTGTGTTTGCATCTAAACGCAAAGGCCATTACGACCTGTACGAAAAAGTTTCAAGCGGCGCTACGAATGAACAACTCCTCCTTGAAACGGGTTATGACAAAATTCCGACGGACTGGTCTCCAGATGGCAAATTCATTCTGTTTCACTCCATCAATGATGCGAAAACGAAGACGGACGTATGGGTTCTCCCAATGTCTGGTGACCGAAAACCTACACCATTCTTGCAAACAGAGTATGCGGAATCCGATGGGCGGTTCTCTCCGGACATGAGATGGATTACTTACCAGTCTGATGAGTCAGGAAAGAATGAAATCTATGTCCGCCCGTTTCCCGGAGCCGATGCGAAATGGCAAGTATCGACCAACGGTGGGACATTGCCGAGCTGGCATCGTGATGGAAAGGAGATTCTTTTCCTCAGCGGCAGTAGAATCATGTCGGTGGAAGTCAGCGGAAGGGGCTCCACGTTTCAAATCGGAAAAGCAAGAGAATATTTCGATCCCTCATTGATCGGCGGCATTGCAATTCAGGATATTTCGGGAAACGGAGAAAGAGTTCTCCTTCAAATCTCAAGCGGTCAGCAAGCCGCGGTGCCGCTCACGTTGGTCATGAATTGGCCACTGGAAGCGAGGGAAAAATGAACTGCAGGGGACTCTTGTGATCGGCCAAAGAATTTCGCATTATACAATCCTAGAAAAGTTGGGCGAAGTCCCAAAGTCGCCGACGAGCGTTTTGGAGCGAGTCGTTGCGACTTTGCGGATCCCGCTGAGCGAAGCGAAAGCGGGAGCTGCAGGAGGCCGCGATGATTAATCAAACAGTATCTCACTATAAGATTCTCGAAAAACTAGGCGAAGGGGGAATGTCCCGAAGTTGCCTGCGAGCGATTCTCTCGCGAGCAGCAGCAACTTCGAGGAACCCGCCGCAAAGCGGCGGGAGGTGTTGCCTATGATCGGGCAAATGATATCACATCATAAAATCCTAGAAAAGTTGGGCGAAGTGCCAAAATCACCAACGAGCGCTCCTCAGCGAGATGTTGTGATTTTGAGCATCCCGCCGCTTTTTGGCGGGAGCTGCAGGAGGTCGCCATGATCGGACACGTTATCTCACACTACAAGATTCTCGAAAAACTAGGCGAAGGCGGAATGTCCCGAAGTTGCCTGCGAGCGATTCTCTCGCGAGCAGCAGCAACTTCGAGGATCCCGCCGCAAAGCGGCGGGAGGTGTTGCCTATGATCGGGCAAACAATCTCACACTATAAGATTCTGGAAAAATTAGGAGAGGGCGGACCTGTCCCCCGAAGCCCGATTACGCCATCCCGGGATTATCTATGATAGGAACCACGATCTCCCACTACAGGATCCTTGAGAAATTGGGCGAAGGGGGGATGGGTGTGGTCTATAAAGCCCAGGACACAAGACTCGATCGTGTCGTGGCAGTGAAATTTATTTCATCCCACCTGTCGGCGCACGAGGAAAACAAGGCGCGGTTCACTCAGGAAGCCAAATCAACCGCCGCACTCAATCACCCGAACATTCTCAGTATATATGATTTCGGCGAGCTTGACGGGAAGATGTTCTTCGTCATGGAATTCGTCGAGGGAAAGACGCTGAAATCCCATCTCGCTCATTTGAAAGGCCAGGGGATCGCGGCTCCCCAGGCAATCGAATGGATAACGCAGGTCGCTCAAGGGCTTAGGGCGGCACATGAAAAACAGATTGTGCACCGGGATATGAAGTCGGAAAACATCATGGTCGGCAGTAACGGTCAGCTCAAGATCATGGATTTTGGAATTGCGAAACTCAAAGGAAGCGGCAGCCTGACGAAGACGGGTCATTCAGTGGGCACGCTTTCGTATACGTCACCCGAGCAGATGCAGGGAATTCCAGCTGACGAACGGTCAGATATCTGGTCGTTGGGAGTTGTGTTTTACGAAATGTTGACTGGCGAGGTTCCGTTCAGGGCAGAGCACGAGGCGGCCCTGTCGTACCTGATCCTGAATCAGCAGCCGCCTGCGCCCAGTATGATGGACCGGCGCATTCCACAGGCGGTTGACTCCGTTGTTGCGAAGATGCTGGAAAAGGACCGGAGTCTCCGCTACCAAAGTGCGGCCGAGTTGTTGGAGGCGGTTCAGCATCTGCGGAAGGACCTTGAAGCCATGACGCAGGCAACCAAGGGCAAAGCTGTGGCAGTCCTACCATTCGAGAACATCAGCTCGGACAAGGAAAACGATTACTTCAGCGACGGGCTCACGGAGGAGCTGATTGCTAATCTTTCTCGAATCAAGGATGTCCGGGTTGTTCCCCGCACCGCGTCGATTCAATACAAGGGAGTAAAAAAAGACATCCGGACAATCGGAAGGGAACTTGGTGCTCGATACATGCTGGCAGGTAGTGTTCGAAAGCACCAGGACAATCTCAGGATCACTGTTGAGCTCATCGATGCCGAAGACTCAAATCAACTCTGGGCGGAGACGTACAAGGGGACGCTTGCAGATGTGTTTGACATACAGGAGCAGGTGTCCAAGCAAATCGTGGACGCACTCATGCTGAAGCTTTCTCCATCGGAAAAAATTGGTTTGACGAAAAGAGCCACATTAAATCCGCAGGCGTTCGACTGTTACTTGCGGGCACGCAATTTTCTCTATCACTACACACAGAAAAGCGTGCATTTTGCAATTCAGCTTTTCCAACAAGCCATAGAACTCGATCCGCGGTATGCAGCCGCATTTGCAGGATTGGGGGAGTCATATTCAACGATCTATCAGAATTTCGAACGGAAAGAATCGTGGCTTGACAAGGCCATGGAAGCAAGCCTGAAAGCGATCATGTACGATTCCACGCTCTCGGAAGCATACGCGTCGCTTGGGCTTGCATACCTCCATCGGAAATCTTTCGATGAAGCAATTTCTTCGGGGCAAAAAGCTATTGAGCTCGACCCCAATAATCACATCGCGTACTGGATTCTCGGCCGCACGAAACATATGCTTGATCAGGACGGTGAAGCAGTAAACCTCTTCAAGAAGGTGCTGCAACTGGATTCAGATTTTTATGCGGCGTACGGAGATCTCCAGATTGCCTACGAGAAACTTGGAGAGAAAGCGAGGTACGATGAGATTCATCAGGCCGCACTCTCGATGTACCCAGGGTACTTAGCGAGCCATCCAGATGATGCTCGGGCTCACATTTTTTTTGCTATCGTTCTCGTCAAAGCGGGGCGCGTCGAAGAGGCAAGGGTGAAGGCTGGACGAGCACTTGAGTTGAGCCCGAACGACCCGCTCATGCTGTATAACGCAGCGTGTTTTTATGGACGTCTCGGCGACAAGAAACAAGCCCTCGAATCGCTTCGGAACGCACTTCTCTCGGGCTACGCTGCGTTCGAGTGGATCAAGCGCGATACTGATCTTGAGAGCATCCGGAACGAGCCCGTGTACATCGAATTGATGAAAGATAAGTAGGCGCGAACAATGATCGGTCAGACCGTATCCCACTATCGAATCATTGAGAAGTTGGGCGAAGTGCCAAAATCACCGACGAGCGCTCCTCAGCGAGATGTTGTGATTTTGAGCATCCCGCCGCTTTTTGGCGGGAGCTGCAGGAGGTCGCCATGATTGGACAAGTTATCTCACACTACAAGGTTCTCGAAAAGTTAGGTGAGGGTGGCATGGGCGTCGTCTACAAAGCCGAGGATCTCAAACTCAAACGCACGGTGGCAATCAAGTTTCTGCCAAAGAAATTATCTGTGCATGGGGAGGAACGGGAGCGTTTTACACACGAAGCACAAGCGGCATCCTCCCTCAATCACCCCAACATCTGCACGATCCATGAGATCGATGAGGCGGACGACGATACCTTCATCGTGATGGAATTCATCGAAGGCATCACGCTCCGAGAGTGGATTCAAATGAAAGCAGAGCAGCAGGAGGGCTATAGAAAACTTGCTGTGAAGGAAGCCGTTGAAATTGCGACGCAGATAGCCGAGGGATTAGAGAAAGCGCACGAAAAGGGGATCGTCCACAGGGATATCAAATCCGAGAACATTATGGTGAGCAAGGATGGTCGAGCGAAGATCATGGATTTCGGACTGGCAAAACTTCGAGGTGTTAGCAAATTAACGAAAATCGGAAGCACTGTGGGAACAATCGCTTATATGTCACCAGAACAGGTGGAGGGTATTGAAACCGATCACCGCACGGACATTTTTTCGTTCGGTGTTGTCCTCTACGAGATGCTTACCGGTCAACTCCCCTTCCGCGCCGAACACGAGACCGCAATGATGTATGAGATCATCAATGTTGAGCCGCCGTCGCTGCTCGATCTGCGAAGGGGCCTTGATGCTGAAGTCGACCGTATCGGGATGAAGTGCTTGGAGAAGAACCGTGAAGAGCGGTACCAGTCGATGCGAGAAGTGTCCGTGGATCTCAAACGCCACAAGAAAGCCTCTGAAGGAAAACGCATTACACGGCCAATATCAGCGGTAACGCTGGAGGAGGGGATTCAGACTCCTGAAACTCCCGGGCAAAAAGAACCTAAGCAGAAAAAATTCAAGACACTGGTTCTTGTCATTGGCGGGGCAATTGCTGCACTTATTATCGCGGGACTGATGTATCTCATGAAACAGTTTCCGCAGGGCGGAACCAAGGTCGGTGAATCAAAAATTACCAAGGTCACATCGCGTCCCGGTCTCGAGGATGAACCAACGTGGTCACCCGACGGTAAATTCCTCGCGTACACATCCGATGACCGGGGGAATTTTGACATTATTGTCCAGCCATTGACGGGCGGACAGCCGATTCGTGTGGTAGACAGCGATGCCGATGATGGGCAACCTGCATGGTCGCCGGACGGGGCCAAATTGGCCTTCGTTTCTGCACGGGATCGCGGCGGAAGATTTTCGATTCTCATCGGTCAGGGACTCCTTGAAATCTATCTCAAAGGAAAGGGTGGTGACATCTTTCTCGTTCCAGCTCTTGGAGGAACGCCTGTCAAACTAGTTGAGAATGGCTTTGATCCCGCATGGTCTCCGGATGGTAAGACCATCGTCTTCCGGTCGATTCGTGGTGGTCATCAGGGCCTCTGGACGGTCCCTGCCGAGGGCGGAACTCCAAAACAACTCACGAACGATCCGGAGTTCGAACATCAGCCAAGCTGGTCGCCCGATGGAAAGTGGATTTTGTACGGCTCAACACTTTCAAGGAGCTATGCGTCAACTTCAGACATTGGTGAGATTGGGATCATTCCTAAGTCCGGTGGATCTCCCAAATATCTGACCAATGATAAAGCAATGGTCGTTAAGCCAGCGTGGTCGCCTGATGGGAAGTTTATTCTCTTCTCCTCAAACCGAAGCGGCAGCATGAACGTCTGGAAGATGCCCTTCAAGCCTGATGTAGAGAAGTTCGAGACCCCTGTGCGCGTTACCGTGGGAGAAGGGGATGACATCAATATCAGTGTGGGTTCCGCTGGCAATACGATAGCGTTTGCGACCGTCAAGAGTTCACCTGACATTTGGGAATTGACAGTTTCTTCAGGGAAGATCCGTCAGGTTTCGTCTGAGACAGGTGGCGAAGACAATCCGCACCTTTCGCGTGACGGCAAAACACTCCTCGTAATTTCCGACCGGAGAGGAAGCGGGCAGCTTTGGACGATGGATTTAGACGGAAATTTCCTGGCGCAGCTTACATCGGATGAGGTGCTTGGTTTCAGTTCCGGCTGGTCGCCCGATGGGAAAGATGTTATGTATGAAGGCTCCGAAAGAGGGAAGAATGTTGCCATCATCCGTGCGCTCGGAGAGGTGTCTCCGAGAAAAATTATCGACAATGCCCGTCTATCGGCTTGGTCCCCTGACGGCAAGAAGATTGCTTTCGTGCGATTGAATGGATCAAAACACGACATCTGGGTACATTGGCTGGATACGGGCGAGGAGAAGCAACTGACTTCCATCGAATGGAATTGCGTCTTCCCAAGCTGGTCTTCCGATGGAGATTGGATTGCCTTCAACGTTGATAGGGAAAACACACGAGAGATCTGGTTGATTCCGTCATCGGGTGGCCCTCCGAAAAAGATTCTGGCGGGTGAAGCGGAGTATTCCCACCCCCAATGGTCGCCGCTTGATAAAGATGCACTGGTTTGCCTGGAAGATCACAAGAACATTGTCCTTGTGTCCGTAACTACGGGCAAGATAAAACAGATCAGCAACTTCACCGAGTCGGGAATAAACTTGATCGACTACCCGACGTGGTCGCCGGACGGGAAAAAGATTTACTTCAGCCTCTTCAAGAAAACGGGAGATGTGTACACGCTGGAGAACTACTGAACATTGACTCATTGAAACAGAACCAATGGTCGGACAGACAATATCACCCTACAAGATCCTTGAAAAGTTGGGCGAAGTGCCAAAATCACCAACGAGCGCTCCTCAGCGAGATGTTGTGATTTTGAGCATCCCGCCGCTTTTTGGCGGGAGCTGCAGGAGGTCGCCATGATTGGACAAGTTATCTCACACTACAAGGTCCTCGAGAAAGTCGGTGAGGGTGGCATGGGTGTCGTCTACAAAGCACAAGACACCAAACTCGACCGCGTCGTCGCGTTGAAGTTCTTGCCTGAGCGTCTAACGACAACTTCTGACGAACGCGCCCGTTTCTTACAAGAGGCGCGCGCTGCAAGTGCTCTGAATCATCCAAACGTCTGCCATATCAACGCCATTGTCGAAGAAGGTGGCAAGCAGTTTATCGACATGGAGTTCATCGATGGTGCAACACTGCGAGAACGGATTCCAATTCAGAAAATGTCTGATTCTCTCACCTATGCGATCCAGATCGGCGAAGCGCTGCAGGAGGCGCACAGCAAGGGTATTGTCCATAGGGACATTAAGTGCGAGAACATCATGGTGAATGCCAAGAACCAGATCAAGGTGATGGATTTTGGGTTGGCAAAGCTCAAAGGCTCGATGAAGTTGACCAAAACCTCCAGCACGGTTGGGACGCTTGCCTACATGGCGCCTGAACAGATCCAAGGCGGCGAGGTCGATGCACGATCCGATATTTTCTCCTTCGGCATTGTTCTTTTCGAAATGCTCACAGGAAAGACCCCATTCCGTGGAGAGCACGATGCCGCGATGATGTATTCTATTCTGAACGAAGAACCTGAATCGGTTCTCAACCATCGCCCCGATCTCTCTCCAGAGCTCGATCGCATTGTTCACCGAGCGTTAGAGAAAGAGCCTGAAGATCGTTATCAATCTGTTGCAGATATGGTGAGTGAGCTTCGGCGTGAACAAAAGAAATCGAGCAGGGTAGTTCGACCTGCGGTTTCTGGCTCGGCAATATCTGCTTCGTCTATAAGCGATCAAGCAGTGGCCTCCGAGAAAAAAACCGATTTAAGAGAAATGAATAAAAAGATATTCATTGGATTGGGAGCGCTGGCGCCCGTTGCTCTCGGTATTGTGCTGTATCTTAATCTTGGTGATCAGAAAACCATTGATTCATTAGCAGTTTTACCTTTTGAAAATGTTGGCGCAATGCCTGAACAAGAGTATCTTGCCGATGGCGTCACGGAAAGCATTATCAACAACCTTACCAAGATTTCTTCCCTGCGAGTTGTCCCGCGTAGCACGGTATTTCGGTTCAAGAGAAAGGAAATGGATGTTCAGGATATTGGCTCGAAGCTGAATGTCAGCGCAGTCTTGTCGGGCAGAATCACTCACCGCGGTCAGGCTCTCGACGTTCAAGTCGATCTTATTGACATCAAGCGTGAATCGCAATTGTGGGGCAAGCGCTATCAAACGTCGGTATCGGAACTTCTTTCATTGCAAGAGCAAATTACCAATGAGGTGACCTCAGAACTAGGTATTGGACTTTCAACGGAGACTCGTGAGAAGCTCACGAAACGCTCCACTGAAAACACACAGGCATATCAATTATATTTGCAGGGACGTTATTACTGGAACAAGCGCAACGCAGTTGCCTTGGACCGCGCCGCTGATTACTTCAAGCAGGCAATTGCGCTCGACTCGACGTATGCACTAGCATATTCCGGTCTAGCCGATTGTTACATCATCCAGTCGCAGTACGCCGGCATTCCTGCAAGTATCACCCTGCCTTTAACGCAGGCTGCTGCAAAGAAAGCTTTGGTACTTGACAATACACTCGCTGAGCCACACACGACGCTTGCGTTCAGCTATTTCGTGCAGTTCAGGTATGATGAGGCAGAACGAGAGTTTAAAATAGCAATTGCGTTGAACCCCCGCTATGCGACAGCATATCACTGGTATAACATCATGCTCGTGCAGACTGGGCGAGTCGATGAAGCAGAACCAATCATCAAGAAGGGCTACGAGCTTGATCCATTTTCCCCGATCATCACACTTAATGCGGGCGCAATTCCACTGATTCGTAAGCAATACGAACAAGCGCTCCCATACTTTAAGAAGTGCATCGAACTTGATCCCTTTTTTGCCCCCGGTTATGGCTGGCTCGGACTGACGTATCACCGAATGAGTAAGCATCCTGAGGCAATCGCACAGATACAAAAAGCCATCGAGTTATCAGGCCGCTCGAGCGAGTATGTAGGATATCTCGGATTTGTGCTTGGGAAATCTGGAAAGAGGGAAGAAGCACTCAAGCTAGCAAAAGAAAATGAAGATCGATATCGTGCGGGTACAGGTGCGGCGTACAATATTGCTCACATTTATGCCGGAATGGGAGACAGGGAAAAGGTTTTTCAATGGCTTGAGCAAGACTTTAACGACCATAGTACGTGGATTAATTCGCTGATAAGCGATTTCATGTGGGAAGAGATGAGGACAGACCCACGCTACACAGAATTAGCAAAAAGGATGGGATTAGTAAAATGATCGCTCAACAATATCCCATTACAGAATTCTTGACAAACTCGGCGAAGTCCGTCTCTCCGGCAAGACCGGTGGACGAGCCCTCGTCCCAACTCATTTGTATTGAAGACTGCGATACGATGATAGGTTCGACCATATCTCATTATAAGATCCTGGAAGAATTGGGACGGGGCGGAATGTCCCAAAATCACCTGCGAACCTCTTTTGTGAGCAGTTGTGATTTTGAGGATCCGCCATCTTTTCTGGCGGAGGCGATGAACGGATGATTGGCCAAAGGATATCTCATTACAAAATTCTGGAGAAGTTGGGCGAAGGTGGAATGGGGGTAGTCTACAAAGCCCACGACACCAAGCTCGACCGCATCGTGGCATTGAAGTTTCTCCCTCACCATCTCACCGTCCACGAGGCTGAACAGGCACGCTTTCTCCAGGAAGCAAAGGCCGCATCGGCGCTTAATCATCCAAATATCTGTACAATATATTATCTGGAAGAAGTGAGCGGTGAACGATTCATCGTGATGGAGTTCGTCGAGGGAGTTACACTGCGGCAGAAGCTTCCTGTTCAGAAATTACAAGAGGTTCTGACGTACGCCATCCAAATTGGTGATGCATTGCAGGAAGCACATGCCAAAGGTATTGTCCACCGTGATATCAAGTGCGAAAACATCATGGTGAATGCCAAGAACCAGATCAAGGTGATGGATTTTGGGTTGGCAAAGCTCAAAGGCTCGATGAAGTTGACGAAGACCTCCAGCACGGTTGGGACGCTTGCCTACATGGCGCCGGAGCAAATCCAGGGTGGTGAGGTTGACGCTCGGTCAGACATATTTTCTTTTGGTATTGTCCTCTTCGAGATGCTGACCGGGCGCTTGCCCTTCCGCGGCGAGCATGAAGTGGCAATGATGTATTCAATTGTCAATGAAGAGCCGGCCAGCGTACAAAGTCATCGCTCGGATACTCCCTCTGAGCTTGCACACGTCATTTCGAGGGCGATCGAGAAAAATCCGGACGATCGTTATCAAGCAATGAGCGAAATCGTTGGTGAGCTCCGACATTTGGAGAAAAAAACTTCACGTGTCTCTCGGATAATGCCTGAACAGGCGCAAGGCGTTTCACCAGAAATGAAGGCACCAGTGTCAGCGCCTGTACCGACCATTGAACGAAAATTCCTTAGTCCCAAGAGAATTCAAACAATCGGTGGTGTTGTTGTAGGTCTGGGCCTCGTTGCGTTTGTGCTGTATAAGCTTTTCGAGCATTCCACCCCCGAGACACAGGTACCAAAGCCGTTTCAGGGAATGAAGGTCACCAGACTAACCTCCACGGGCAAAGTAACCGACGCCGCCATCTCACCTGATGGGAAGTATGCTGTCTATGTCGTTGCCGACACAGGAATGCAAAGCTTGTGGGTGCGACAGATCGCGACGGCGAGCAACGTGCAAATTCTCCCGCCAGCGCAGGACACACGTTTAGCAGATCTGACCTTCTCTCATGATGGTAACTATGTTTATTACAGCAAATCGGAGAGGGGCAATCTTCTCTCTCCTCTCTATCAAATTCCTGCCTTGGGCGGAACCCCAAAGAAGCTGATTGAAGACATTAGCTCCAAAGTAACACTCTCACCTGATGGAGCAGAAGTCGCATTCACACGCCATCTATTAAGCTCGGGCGAAGCTCAGCTGCGGGCTGTAAATGTCGATGGAACAAATGAGCGAATCCTTCTCACCAAGAGAACACCTGCTTTCATATATTCTCCATCATGGTCTCCTGACGGAATGATTATTGCATGTGTCGTTACTGATTCGGTACGCAATAAAGCGGAGCTTCTGGCGTTCTCAATTGCTGATAAATCGGAAAGAAAAATTGCGGTTCGTAGCTTGTCTGGGATTTGGGGAATAGAGTGGCTTTCTGATGGAAGCGGTCTTGTAATGGTAGGCTCGGACCAACCTTCAGAACAGGACGGACAGATTTGGCAGGTCGCTTATTCAAGCGGCAAGGTGGAAAGAATTACAAATGATCTGAACGACTATAATTCGATATCATTGACGGCAGATTCCAAAACGCTTGTGACGACGCAGAGCCAGATTTTTTCCAACATCTGGGTCCTTCAAGGTTTTGATGCGAGTGGGGGGAAACAGATCACCCTTGGAAATGGTGAAGGATGGGGCCTCTCGTGGACTCCCGACAATAGGATAGTTTATGATTCGAGATCAAGTGGAAATCAGGGTATCTGGATCGTTGAGGATAACGGAACCAACCCACGACAAATTATCGGCGACGAGAATCTGAATTATCAGCCATGTGTCTCCCCTGATGGTCGTTTTGTTGTTTTCGTTTCGGACCGCTCTGGTTCCGACAACCTCTGGAAGGTGAATATTGATGGCGGTGCGCCAAAACAACTGACCCGCTCTTCGATCGATCTCAATCCAGTCATTACGCCGGATGGTCATTGGGTAATCTATTCATCGCTAACTTCTGAGAGTTGGAACCTCTGGAAGGTTTCCATCGATGGAGGTGATCCGGTGAAATTGACTGACAGACATGCACATGTTCCAGCGATTTCTCCTGACGGAAAACTGATCGCGTGCTGATATATAGAGAACAATACCGACACAAAGCATCAAGTGGCAATTCTCCCAATCCAGGGCGGTCCGCCAGTGAAACTCGTTGATAAATCAGATATCTGGCCTTGGGTCTGGATGTCTGACGGACGTGCTTTACTCTATGCTGACGAACGTGGCGGTGTGGGAAACCTCTGGAGTTTGCCGCTCGACGGGAGTACGTCAAAGCAGTTAACAGACTTTGGAACGGATAGGATCTTCGATTTTGCATTATCGCTCGATGGCAAACGATTGGCGGTTGCCCGTGGAACTGTAAAGAGCGATGTCGTGATGATTAGTAATTTTAGGTAATTGAATCAATCAAGATCATGGTCGGACAGACAATATCACCCTACAAGATCCTTGAAAAGTTGGGCGAAGTGCCAAAATCACCAACGAGCGTTCCTCAGCGAGATGTTGTGATTTTGAGCATCCCGCCGCTTTTTGGCGGGAGCTGCAGGAGGTCGCCATGATTGGACGAGTTATCTCTCACTACAAGATTCTCGAAAAACTAGGTGAAGGTGGGATGGGAGTAGTGTACAAAGCCCACGACACCAAACTTGACCGAAATGTTGCGTTGAAGTTCTTGCCCCCGCACCTTTCGGCGTCGGAGGCGGACAAAGCCCGCTTCATCCAAGAAGCCAAAGCAGCTTCATCGCTCAACCACCCGAACGTGTGTACCATCCACGACATTCAAGAGCACGATGGCCAGATGTTCATCGTGATGGAATTCGTCGAGGGTCAAACACTGCGGGACAAGAAAGGCACCGTTAGCTTCAAGCAGGCGATTGACATTGGCATCCAGGTTGCTGACGGCCTCTCGGCCGCACACGAGAGGGGTATTGTTCACCGCGATATCAAACCCGAGAACATTATGATCCGCAAGGATGGGATTGCGCAGATCATGGATTTCGGGCTCGCAAAGCTACGGGGAGTGTCTCGGCTGACGAAGGAAGGAAGTACAGTTGGAACGGCGGGATACATGTCGCCCGAGCAGGTGCAGGGGCAGGACGCTGATCACCGGTCAGATATTTTTTCCCTTGGTGTTCTTCTTTATGAACTTATCACGGGACAACTTCCCTTCAAGGGTGTACATGAAACGGCACTCATGTACGAGATCGTGAACGTCGATGCGCCGCCGATGTCCTCAATCAAATCGGACCTAGATCCACACCTGGATGCGATTGTTCTGGAATGTCTGGAGAAAGATGCGAACGAGCGGACTCAATCGGCGAAACAGGTGTCGATAGACCTGAAGCGCTTCAAGCGGGAATCGAGTCGTCAACGTGCGAGCAGAATATCTCCGGCCAGGAAGGACTTAGCGCCTAGTCTTGAGCCTTCAAGCAGTCAGCACGAAACGTTGCGGCTGGACAGACGATTGCTTATTCCTTGGATGGTTGCGGCGGTGCTGTTCCTGGGACTTGCGGTATTGAGCGTGGTTCATTTTCGTTCAGGCTCGTCGGGCCCGAGTTTGATAAAGTCATCGATCCTTTCCCCTCAGGGCGTAACGTTTCACCTGTATGGCAATGAAGCCGGTCCGGTTGCAATATCTCCCGACGGAAAACGTCTCGCGTTTTCGGCGAGGGATAGTTCAAGCAGGAAACTCCTGTACGTACGTTCACTTGAGGACTTGGCAACACATGCGCTGCCGGGGACGGAAGGGGCTCAGTATCCATTCTGGTCATCGGACAATCAATTCATTGGATTTTTTGCTTTCGGGAAGTTAAAGAAAATCAGTCCGTCGGGAGGCCCGGCCCTCACGGTCTGCGATGTACCCGGGAGTCGCGGGGGATCGTGGAGTCGAAACGGCATGATCGTATTTTCACCAGGTCCGGGAGGAGCACTGCTTGCGGTGTCTGCGGAGGGGGGAACTCCTGCGTCTCTCACGCAACTCAACACCGGGCGAAAAGAAACTACGCATCGGTGGCCGTTCTTCTTGTCCGATGGAAAGCATTTTTTGTACTTTGCCCGAACTGTGACAAGCGGTTCAGAAAGCGAACGAGATGCCATCTATGTTGGATCTACCGATGAGAAAATTAACAGGATACTCGTGAATACTTCCTCGAATCCCGCCTATGCTTCTGGGTACTTGCTTTATGTGACGGGACAAACGCTGATGGCTCAGCGATTCGACGAGGATGCGCTTGAATTAGCCGGCGACCCGATGCCTGTTGCAAACGATGTTGCATATGACGCCTCCATTACCCGGGGAATGTTCTCCGTTTCACAAACCGGAACTCTAGTCTACCAGACGGGAAAAGTTCAAGTGGGAAGTCAACTTGTGTACTATGATCGAAGCGGAAAACAGATTGGCCGGTTGGGTGAGCCGGAGGAGTTTTTCTTCCCTCGCTTTTCGCCGGATGGTCAGCGGCTTGCCGTATCGATTTTCGATCAGAAATCGCGTAACCTCGACATTTGGATATATGACCTCGCCCGCGGTCTCAAAACGCGGTTTACATTCGGTATTGAGTATGAATTCAATCCTGTCTGGTCTCCCGACGGAAGCCGAATCGCTTACCAATCGAATCCGAAAACACGGAATGATCTCTTTTGGAAATCTTCGACAGGAGCCACCAATCAAGAACTTCTCTATGAATCCAATGAAGATAAGTTTCCTTCTGATTGGTCTCCGGGTGGGAAACTCATTGCCTTTCAATTCATAGCGGGATCGACCACGCAGAGCGATATCGCTGTTTTGCCGGTGACAGGCGATCACAAACCTGCCATTTTCTTGCAAACAGAATTCTCAGAACAGGGGGCTCTTTTTTCGCCGGACGGGAAGTGGATTGCCTATATGTCTGATGAATCGGGCCAGAATGAAGTCTACGTTCGTCCCTTTCCGGGCCCCGGCGGCAAATGGCAGGTCTCTGTATCGGGAGGTGTTGCTCCAGCATGGCGCCGAGACGGTAAGGAGTTATACTACGTTGACAAGACCAACCGAGTGATGGTTGCTGAAGTAATCTCCAAAGGTCCTTCGATTGAGGTGAAGAACGTTAAACGGCTGTTTGAGACGCCGAGCTCAGACTACGATATTACAGCGGACGGCAGAAAGTTTTTGGTCAATGTCCCCATAGAAACTCAATTGAATTCGCCGCTCACGTTGGTTGTGAATTGGGACAGAGAGTTGACAAAGAAATGATTGGTCAGACCATATCACATTACAAGACCCTTGAAAGGCTTGCTGAAGGCAGACCGACTACGCTCCGCAAGTCGGAGCTTCGTCGGACTGGACCTGTCCTCCGGCTTGTCTGCCGAAGCGTGAGCGAAGCCAGAAGTCCAATTCACAAATCTTGGGTTTCGCTATGATCGGCACAACGGTTTCTCATTATCGCATCCTTGAAAAATTAGGCGAGGGAGGAATGGGTGTTGTCTATAAAGCCCACGACACGAAGCTCAACCGCACGGTTGCTTTAAAATTCCTGCCGCATCACTCGAGTGCAACGTCTGAGGAAGAAGCTCGCTTCTTGCAAGAAGCTCAGGCAGCCGCTACGCTCAACCACCCGAACGTATGCACCATTTATGACATAAAAGAGGAGGAAAAACAACAATTCATCGTGATGGAACATGTCGAGGGCGTGACTCTTCGAAAGAAGATTGCCTCCGGTCCGTTGAATCTCGAGAATGCAATCACCTATGCGCTGCAAATCGGCGACGCACTGCATGAGGCACACCAGAAGGGTATTGTCCACCGGGATATCAAAGCGGACAATATCATGATCAACGCCAAGAACAGTGTCAAGGTGATGGATTTTGGCCTTGCCAAGCTCAAAGGGTCGCTGAAGCTGACGAAAACCTCCAGCACGGTCGGCACGCTTGCCTATATGGCTCCCGAGCAGATTCAGGGGGGCGAAGTCGACGCACGATCCGACATCTTTTCATTTGGTGTCGTGTTGTATGAAATGCTCGCCGGACGCATGCCGTTTCGCGGTGAGCATGAGGCCGCGATGATATATTCGATTCTCAACGAAGAACCCGATTCATTACAAAAATTTCTTCCCGAAGCACCATCGGAATTGTTGCACATTTTCGGAAGGGCGTTAGAGAAAAACCCCGAAGATCGCTACCAATCTGTTCGCGACATGGTGATCGACCTCCGTCGACTCAAGAAGGATTCAACGAAAGTCTCCCGCGCATCTATGCCTGCGATGATCGTCTCAACACCGGCAACCGGAAGCGTGGCTCCACCACCGACGCAAGTTGTTTCGCCTGAATCGCCGGAAGCGCGAAAACGCTGGCTGATTCCTTCGGCGGTCGCTTCGGCGGTTGTGGCGCTTGGCGTTGTGGCGTATCTCTTCATTCTTCCGAAAGGGGGAAGCGACATGGGCGAGCGCATTCCCGTCGCCGTAGCGGACTTTGTGAATCAGACAAACGAAGCCGAATTTGACGGCCTCTCTGGCATGCTCATTACGTCGCTGGAGCAATCCCGGCGCCTCACAGTACTCACACGGTCACGCATGTTCGACATTCTAAAACTCATGAGTCGCGTCAATGTTGAGAGGATTGATGAGACCCTTGGCAGAGAAATCTGCCGCCGTGCGAATGTCGGAGCGCTGGTCGTTGCCTCCATACGGAAATTCGATAAGCTTTACGCAATAGACCTGAAAATTCTCGATCCCATCAAGAACGAGTATCTGTTCACCGCGAATGAAGAAGGTGAGGGCAAGGCTGCTATTCCTGCAATGATCGACCGACTGTCGGAAAAGACGCGTGTGGGTTTAAAGGAAAAAGTATCCGAGGTGCAAGCGAGCAAACAGAAAGTTGCCGAGCTTACGACGACCAACCTCGAGGCATACCAGCATTATTTTCAGGGAGAACAGCTTATTAACAAGCTGAAATTTGAAGAAGCCGCAGAAGAGCTTCGAAAAGCAGTATCCATCGATTCCACGTTCGGTCTGGCGTACTATCGTATGGCGTATGCACTGGCATGGGGCAGCCGACCAGGAGCTGATGAAGCAATCGAGAAGGCTCTGCGATTTGTCGATAAGATTCCTGAAAAGGAGCGTTACCTCGTGCATGCTGAAAATGCGATTATCCGGAAGGATGTGCAGCAGGGGCTTTCTATTTACGAAGAGCTCCTGAACGTCTATCCGGATGAAAAGGAGGCAATCTATCTTATCGGAGATTATTCCTACCATCTGCAGGACTATCCCACTGCCGCCGCTCATCTTGAGAGAGTACTCTCCATGGATCCGACCTTTGAGCGGGCTTATCAGCACCTGTGCTGGACCTACGCAGCGACGCGGCAATTCGATCGCAAGTTGGATATTGCCGGGCAATATGTTTCAAAGGTTCCGGATGAGGAGTCTTATGAGCTGCTTGCCGACGCTTATCTGAATCAAGCCAAATTCGACAGCGCCCTCCGCGTCTTCAACCGCGCTCTCGAGCTCTTCCCGAACAGCACGAGAATGATCGAAGGGATTGGGAACACCTATCTCTTCCAAAATAACTTTGGAAAGTCCGAGTCGGAGTTCAATAAATTAATTCAACCAACCCGTGCTGTGAGCGACCAGCGTCGAGGATATCAGGGACTTGTGTCGTTGAACATTCAGCGTGGGAAATACCGTGACGCACTCGGAACGGTTAATAAGATCATGGATATCGACTTGAAACAGAACAACAAATCGTCGCTCGGGGCGATGTATGCCACCAAGGCTTTATATCTCAAGGAACTTTTTGGAGATGCAGAAGGTGCTCGGGCAGAGCTGCAAAAATCTCTCGAATATCGCGAGGCTGGAGATCTCTTCTATTACATTAGCGTTTACTATGCATATCTGGCATTGGGCGAATTCGACGAAGCGCGAGAAACTGGAAAAAACAATCTTGCTGTTGTTGTCGTAAAGTATGCCTACCGCGTCGACGCGTACGCAAATATGAGAAACGAAAATTATGGGGCAGCGATAACGAATTTTAAGGCGTTAGAGCCTGTCATCTTTCATCCTGATCTCTACGCGTTGGCACAGTGTTATCTTGCAACTGATCAGCCCGACAATGCTATCGAAGCATTGCAGAGACTCCAGCGCAACTATTCTATCCTTTTCGGAGCTCCGGGCGATCGAGCAAGGGACCTGGCAAAGAGTTTTTATCTTCTTGGAAACATTTATGAGAAAAGTGGGGGCAAAAAACGAGCGGTAGAAAGTTACCAAGAATTTCTGAGGCTCTGGAAGGATGCCGATAAAGACATTCCCGAGCTTATCGATGCGAAAGCACGAGTCGCGAAACTAAAGGCGGTGGCAAGCAAATGATTGGACAAATGCCGTTCCGCTTGTTGAGCGGAACGAGGACCCTCGTCCCGAACAGGGTTCGGGACGGGACAATATCACATCATAATATTCTTGACGAATTAGGCGAGGGGGACCTGTCCCTGCCTGCGCTGCCGCTATGTCAGGCGCCGAGACTTACACCAGAGGAATTGATAGCCGATGATTGGCACAACAATTTCTCATTACAAGATTATTGAGAAACTGGGCGAAGGTGGTCCGACTACGCTCCGCAAGTCGGAGCTTCGTCGGACTGGACATGTCCTCCGGCTTGCCTGCCGAAGCGTGGGAGAAGGCAGAAGCCCAATTCACAAATCTTGGATTTCGCTATGATAGGCACGACGATTTCTCATTACAAGATACTCGAGAAGTTAGGCGAAGGGGGGATGGGTGTGGTCTATAAAGCCCAGGACACCAAGCTCGACCGTGTCGTTGCGCTGAAATTTCTTCCCCACCATCTTGCTGCCTCAGAACAGGATAAAGCCCGCTTTATCCAGGAAGCGAAATCTGCGGCGACTCTGAACCACCCGAACATCTGCACCATCCACGATATTCAGGAACACGACCTGCCCGCCTCCGGCGTTCAGGCGGGTCGGCAAATGTTTATCGTCATGGAATACATCGACGGTAGAGGATTGAAGGATCTGATCGGCGCGGGCCAAATTCCGAGTAACCAACTGCTCAGCATCGCCACTCAAATTGCCGAAGGACTCCGGGCTGCACATAACAAAGGCATCGTACACCGCGACGTCAAGAGCAGCAACATCATCATCACCGAAGAGTGCAAGGCCAAGATCATGGACTTTGGTCTGGCAAAAGTCCACGGTAGTGTTCAGGTGACCAAGGTCGGAGCGACGGTGGGCACCGCTGTCTACATGTCACCGGAGCAGGCGCGTGGAGAAGAAGTGGATCATCGTGCGGACATCTGGTCGTTCGGAGTGGTTCTGTACGAAATGATATCCGGGCAGCTACCCTTCAGGGGAACATATGAGCAGGCAGTGTTTTATTCAATACTCAATGAGCCGCCGCGACCCCTCCCGCATGTTCATGAGGGAGGCCCTCCGGACTGGCAGAAAATCGTGAACAAATGTTTGGAGAAAGATCCGGCCAACCGCTACCAGTCACTTACCGAGCTTCTGGCGGACCTGACCACAGCGGACATAAAGTCCGGGGCGGATCAAAAAATCAGCTCTCCAGCAAAGAACCTGGTGACTGTGCTTTTTCTCCGCGCAGGCCGAACGCGAAAGATCGTGCTTGGGGGCGTCGGATCCATGGCACTTATCGCTGTGGTGCTGGTCCTATCCGGACGGCTGCGCCTAAATGATTTGCACATTTTCAGCACAACACCTGATGAGCAACATCTGGTGGTGCTTCCCTTCACCAATATAGGTGGAGATGCAAGCAGGCAGCCATTCTGTGACGGTCTTGTGGAAACGATAACGAGCAAATTGACTCAATTGGAACAATTCCATACATCGCTCTGGGTCGTGCCCGCAAGCGAAGTGCGCAAGAGCAAAACCCAGAGTCCCGGTGAGGCGCGTCAGTCCTTCGGGGCAAATCTCGTTGTGACTGGTAACTTGCAGCTTTTGAGAGATAAGTTTCGCCTGACATTGAACTTGATCGATGCAAAGAATCTGCGGCAGCTCAACTCTTCGGTTGTCGATATCAATGCAGAAGACATTTTGGCGCTGCAGGACCAGTCAGTCACTCGATTGCTGGATCTGCTGAGATTGGAACTCGACCCTCGATCCCGCCGCGTCATAAAGGCAGGGGCAACCAATGTTCCCGGCGCCTATGAGTCCTATTTACAGGGACTTGGCTATCTGCAGCGGTATGAAGATGTGACGAACCTCGAAGCTGCGATCAGATTATTTGAACATGCGATTAACCAGGACTCGACCTATGCCCTGGCCTACGCCCGTATGGGAGAAGCGTACTGGCGGAGGTATGAAGCGGTGAAGGACATACAATCGGCAAAGATGGCGACTGAAAAATGTGAGAAGGCCTATCAGTTGAACAGTGGCGTTCCGGAGGTAAACATAACGCTTGGGATGGTTCACTCCGGAACTGGTAAATATGAAGATGCCGTGAGGGATTTCTCTCGAGCATTAGACCTCGACGCGACCAACGCTGCCGCGTATGGCGGGTTGGCAAAAGCATACGAGGCAAAGGATATGTTGGGCGAAGCGGAGAAAACCTTTCGAAGGGCTATAGCGCTGAAGCCGGACTACTGGGGGGGATATAATGATTTGGGTGTGTTCTACTTCCGGCATAGCCGCTATGATGATGCGATCGGTCAATTTCGCCGGGTCGTAGAACTGACACCGGATAACGCCCGTGGACTGACCAATCTGGGGGGAATTTATTTCATGCTGAAACGATGGCCGGATGCCCGTCAGATGCTCGAGCGTTCTCTTGCGTTGAAAAAGACGTATGGTGCATGTTCCAACCTCGGCACTTTGTACTACAAGGAAGGTGAGTACACCAGAGCGGCACGGATGTATGAATCGGCACTAGAACTGAATGAGAAGGACTTCCGGGTCTGGGGCAATCTGGGTGCCGCATATTACTGGGCTCCGGGGGAAAGAGGGAAGGCCGAAAAAACCTACCGGCGCGCGATCGAACTGGGTGAGAAGCAAAAAGAAGTGAATCAACGAGACTCGGATGTATTATCTCATCTTGCAGGATATCATGCGATGCTGGCGGAACGGACCGAGGCCCTTTCCCTCATTAAGCTCGCCATCACTTTTGCTCCCCACGACGTACAGGTGATGTATCGGGTCGGTGCAGCGTATGAGCAATTGGGTGATCGTGATGAAGCGTTGGTGTGGATCGATCAAGCCCTGAGAAACGGATATCCGCTGGCAGAAATAGAACGTGAACCTGAGTTGCGTCAGCTGGTTGCAGATACGCGTTTTCAACAGTTGAAGGAGGAAGCCCTGGCTGAATCCAAAAAAGAGAATTGATTTCCAATAAACACTTAATCCCAACACTCATTCACCCTAAATATACACATGGAGGAAGCCATGAAAACCCGGCGAGTTGCACCGTTTGCTGTCCTATCCACTCTTGTCCTTGTGCTCGGGGCTATCGTGGGGTTGCACGAACTGGTTGCTGTTGCATCTCCGAGCCCTTCCGCAGACCATAACGTCCACGTACGGAAGGTTCAAAACAAGTGGAAAGTTGTGCAGGCCCAGGACAGCACCAAGACACTCGTGAAAGCAAAAAGGGGAGATTACATAGTCTGGAAGGCTGTGGGATCGGATGCCTTTTTCCAGTTTCAGGACTCAACGCTCTTCGGAACTGACAGCGGAATCGCCGCCGCTGGCAAGACGCTGCGCTTGCAGGTCTCGTCCACTGCCGATAGTGGTCGCCACATCTATTCCGTCTTTTGCTTGAAGGATAGAGCGTTCGCCACCGGTGACTCGCCACCTGTCATCATTGTAGAATAGGAAACAAATTCTTGAAGGATGGCACGATGACCTGCGTGCCATGATTGAGGCAAGTGCCTAATTCATCGCGAAGGTCCCCGCCCGTAGCGTTCGAGCGAGCCACGCTAAAATTTTGAGAGGGACGTAGCGAGCCCCTTCTCTGTGTACGAGAAGGGCTGCTATGAGTTCCGAGAAAGGAATATCTAAGTGATAAGTCAAATCCTGTCCCGCCTTTTCGGCGGGAAGAGGGTCCACGTTCCGAATATTGTCCGGAACGGGACGATATCTCACAACATGATCATCGAGAAGTTTGGTGAAGGCGGTCCGACTACGCTCCGCAAGTCGGAGTTTCGTCGGACTGGACATGTCCTCCGGCTTGCCTGCCGAAGCGTCGGCGAAGGCAGAAGCCCAATTCACAAATCTTGGATTTCGCTATGATAGGCACGACGATTTCTCATTACAAGATACTCGAGAAGTTAGGCGAAGGAGGAATGTCCCGAAGTTGCCTGCGAGCGATTCTCTCGCGAGCAGGAGCAACTTCGAGGATCCCGCCGCAAAGCGGCGGGAGGTGTTGTCTATGATCGGGCAAACAATCTCACACTATAAGATTCTCGAAAAACTAGGCGAAGGCGGCATGGGGGTCGTCTATAAAGCCCAAGATACGAAGCTCGATCGCCTCGTGGCGCTGAAGTTTCTCCCACTTCACTTAACTGCCAACGAAGCCGAGAAGGCACGCTTTCTCCAGGAAGCAAGGGCTGCATCTTCGCTCAATCATCCGAACGTGTGTACCATCTACGGCATCGAAGAACACGAAGATCCCGCCGGTGCGGGCAAGCAGCAGTTCATCGAGATGGAGTTTGTCGAAGGTGTCACGCTGCGCCAGAAGTTTTCTGACTCACCGCTCAACGTGAATGATGCGCTCTCGTATACCGTCCAGATCGGAGAAGCGTTGCAGGAGGCACACAGCAAAGGTATTGTCCATCGGGACATCAAGTCGGACAATATCATGATCAATACGAAAAACCTGGTCAAGGTGATGGATTTTGGGTTGGCCAAGCTAAAAGGTTCGCTCAAACTCACGCGGACTTCGAGCACCGTCGGAACACTGGCCTACATGGCACCCGAACAAATTCAAGGTGGCGATGTCGACGCGCGTTCGGATGTTTTCTCCTTCGGTGTTGTGCTCTTCGAGATGCTCACTGGACGGATACCGTTCCGGGGCGAGCATGAAGCTGCCATGGTGTACTCAATCGTAAATGAGGAACCGGAGCCGCTTCTGAAATACCGACCTGAGGTCTCACCCGACCTCCAGCGTATTATTAACCGAGCGCTGGAAAAAGAACCCGAAGATCGGTACCAGTCGGTCGCCGATATGGTGAGCGAATTACGGCGCTTGCAAAAACAATCGACCAGGGTGTCCCGGAAATCGCTTGGTGAAATGCGCGTTCCACAGGTCGATCTCGGCGGCAAGATGCCGGAGCCATCGGCTCGACGCATTTCGAGGAAAACAATGATTGGGATAGGCCTCGGTGCGCTTATCGTTGTTGTCGGCGTTGTGGCGTTACTTTTTTTGAAACCAACTTCTCGCATTTCTGAAAATCTTGTCTTCAAGCCGCTGCAAGTTCCATTCACCGCAATCTGGTATCCGGGTCTGTCCGCAGACGGCAACTGGATTGCGTTCCCGGCGATGGACGAGAACAACGTGACGGAAATCTATTACATGCATGCTTCCGGCGGAGAGCCCAAACGACTCACGAACGACTCTCTCTTTAAATTCACTGCGGATATTTCCCCTGACGGGAGCCAAATCTTGTACACCCGATGGAAATCCAGGGGTTTAGGATTTTTTCCCTTGCAGCTGCTGACAATATCAACCCTCGGAGGTTCCAGCAAGAAACTCGTCGACAGCACGAATGCAAATCGCTGGAGTTCAGACGGAAAATCCATTGCCTATGTCGGTCTCGGTCCTTTGGGAAGGGGACCTGCCCTCTGGATCATGAACGCTGACGGCAGCAACAAGCACCTTGTCTTTGAGGATACTGAAGGTGGGGGGCGGGGAACCCGACTTAGCATGGCCTGGTCGCCCGATAGCAAGTCCATTGCGTGGCTTCGAAACTTTGCAGGTGAAGCGGGCCGCTATCAGGAGATCATCATCCGGGCTCTTGAATCGGGGAGAGAGCGGCAAATTACTCATGACAGAAAGAACATTGATGAAGTTTACTGGATGCCGCAGGGTGAAATACTGTTCTCCTCCAACCGCAACGGTCCTTCAAACCTCTGGGCGATTCCATCCGATGGAGGCACGCCGCTGCAAATCACGAAGGGTCCCGGCCCCGATATGGGAATTAAGGCATCGCGGGACGGCACACGTGTTCTTTATCTTCAGCAGGCTGAGTCTGGTGCGATTTTCGTCGCCGATCCCCAGGGTCTGAACGCCAGGCAGATCACACCCGACGATCAGTCCGTAAGCAATCCTCAGTTTTCGCCCGATGGTCATCAGATCGGATTCCTTGCCGGCGACCAGGACCCCCTGAAGAGTGTCTTCTATTTATTTGTGGTTGACCGCCAGGGTCAAAACCGCCGCCAGCTAACCACAACCGGACGATACATCTTTAACCTTGTCTGGTCGACCGATAGCAGGAAGATCGCTTATTCCTTCTTCGATGGCTCGGAGGTCGTTCGGAACGACAGCACGATGAAAGTTGCGATCGTTGATGTGGCCGATCCGGCACAAACGTCTGTAGTGGCGAGAGGGTTTGTTATCGGATGGGGTAAAGATGGTCTCTCGCTGAACGTGGTTCGATTTGGCACATCGTGGGGCGCTCCGCTGGCCGGCGGAGACGAGAAAAAAATGTATGAAGACTCGACGGTCGTGCTGGCGTCGCCGAATGGCCTAGCACTGGCGATTTCCGACAGCCGGACCGCAAGCAAGGGGTTATGGGTACGAACTCGAAACAGGTCCCCGAAGAAATTACTGGATGAGCCGGCATTCTATGCATGGGTGCCTGACAGCAAATATATTGTCTTCCCGAAGGCGGGCTTACCTTGGATGGTGTCCGTCGAGACGGGAAAGACCCAACGCGTTCCGTGGAAAAACGAAGTTGCGTTCCCGAGCGATCTTAGTACGGACGGGAAGCAATCCCTCTTCGTGAAGCCCCGTATGAATGCAAAACTCATTTTGATCGATAACTTCCATTAGACAGAAGGGAGGAACAGCAATGTACATGAGAGTGTGGCAGGCAAGAGTTAACCCCGAACGGCTGTCCGAGATACGTCAGGTCTACGAAGAGAAGGTTATCGCCTCTCTCCAGAATGTGAACGGCTGCCTGTTCGCCAGCTTAATGCAAAGTGAATCGCGTCCGGACGAATGTATATCGATGACGCTCTGGGCTGAGCAAACTCACGCGGAAGCTTATGGTAAGAGTCGCCTGTTTCAGTCGCTCGTCGATGAATTCCGTCCCTTCCTTGCCGATTCGGCGGAGTGGAAGATTCAGCTTTCGAATGAGATGACAGTGAAATACGAACCGATCCCCGAGGAACCGACCGTGAAATCTTTTTCTGTGGCCGCACCATCGGAGGAGGCAATTCGCGAAAAAGAAAGACCTCAGACAATGTATGTTCGTATTGTGTCGCCAAAGATCCGACCGGGGAAAATGGAGGAGTTCAAACGAATCTACGCGAAAGAAATTCTTCCTGCCCTTCGTGAAGTCAAGGGATGTCGGTACGCCTACCTCACCGAAAGCACAAAGGACAAAAATGAAGTCGTTTCAATCACAATCTGGGACAGCCAGCTGGACGCGGAGAACTACGAAACCGGTGGCCTTTTCGACCAATTGAGAGAAAAAGTAAAACACACGTTCTCTGAACTGTATCAGTGGAAGATGAAGCTCGAAAAGGATACAGGTAAGCCCGTCGTCACCAGTGATGATATGACGGTAATGCACTACCACGTGGTGACAGGAAAAAGCTTCAGGTAGAAGGAGACAGCACTGCCGCATGATCGACCAGGCTATTGGCAACTGAAATAACTGCCAGGAAGGATGGCTTTATGGGAAATCTGGAACAACTGACGAAATTTTTGAATAGCCAGGAAGTTCGTTTTGAAACTCTTATTCATCCCCAGGCCTTTACCGCACAGGAAGTCGCCCATGCGCTGCATAAGACGGGCAAAGTGCTTGCGAAGACTATCGTCGTTGAGGCGGATGGGAAGATCGTGATGACTGTTGTGCCGGCCCATCACAAAGTCAACTTAGGTGCCGTAAAAAAAGTGGTTGGCGCAGAGGATGTTCATCTTGTTCCTGAAACAAAGCTGCGTGAACTTTTCCCGGAGAGTGACCTCGGCGCGATGCCGCCTCTTGGACCGATGTACAATCTTCCGGTGATTGTTTCCAAGGCCCTTGCAGAAGAACCTGAGATCATTTTTAACGCCAGTACGCATACGGACTGCGTGAAAATGAACTACGCTGACTTCGCGCGGATTGTTAATCCCACCGTGGCCGAGGTTTCCGATATTCCACCAGAGGCCCGGTGATCTGCAAACAGGGAAAATCTTAATCTGCCATGAGTTACGGCTACAGTCTTGCGACTCTCGTTGAGCAGACTGCTCATCTTCAACAGGTGAGCAAAGGGGAGTTGTACCCCGGGGATCGCGTTATTATTTTAACCCTCAACTCCGTCTATTCAATCCGCGTGGACGATGGAGGATACTATTGTGTCTCCGGTGGTTGGTTCGATCGAAAAGGCCTGTCACCGTTGAAAACCACCATCGCTGGCTGCACCTGGGGCGGCAGCGCTATCAAACATGACATCATCGCGGCTTGCGGTCTACGTCTCGAATTTGGCAACCGGCTCGTCACCAGCACCATCCGAAAAGTCTTCGTTTTCCGCCGGAGCAGCGAAAATTGAGCTTGGAAGGGCATCCTGTTTCATGATTTGCATGAACGATGAAGCAACCCTCTGATTACCTTCTCGGTGTCAACGAAACCGAACTCGAACGCCTCCGCTTTCAGCACAACGTGTGGGCGCCCGTCACGCAGAAGTTTTTCGACAGAATGAAGGTTCACAGGGGTTGGAAATGCCTGGATGTCGGTGCAGGCCCCGGTTTTGTCTCGATGGATTTGCGCGAACGTGTCGGTGAGCAAGGCGAAATCACTGCCCTGGAGCCGTCACGATTCTATCTGGATTGGTTCAAGGAAGAGGCAGCGAAGAAAAGCTGGACGAACATCAAGTTCATTGAAGGAACTGCAGAAGAAACGGGGCTGCCTTCGCGTTACTACGACCTCATCTTCTCTCGGTGGGTCATCGGTTTTGTTCCCGACGCCGAAAAATTCCTGACGCGCCTGTTTGCTACGCTCCGGCACGGTGGAATTATCGCACTGCAGGATTATGCCTATGAAGGATTAGCCCTCTACCCGCGCGGCGGCGCCTTCGACCGCATGGCAGACGCCGTGAGGGCCTATTGGCGTTCTGGCGGAGGTGACCCATATGTCGCAACAAAGATCCCCTCAGTGTTCAGAAAGTGTGGTTTACAATTGGTCGATTACACCCCAAATTGCCTTGCCGGTGGATCTGAAAGTGGGGTGATGGAATGGGCACACCGGTTCTTCAGCACGCACACGCAAGCAATGGTTGATAAAGGAATCATCGCACAACACGATGGCGATGCAATGCTGGCGGATTGGAATTCCCATCGTGAAAACCCCGACACAGTCTTCTTTTCGCCTATCGTCGTGGACGTGGCGGGAGTTCTTCCTTAATCGGCCGAGCAGCAAACGTCCGTCCCAGGGGTCCTCCCATCGTCCGATTCAACGCATTCCAAGTGCATCGACCAGCCACAGGCTTAACTGAGGTACGTAGGTAATAAGGAGGAGAGCAATCAGCAGGATACCAATGTACGGCAGGGTGGCTTTAACCACTGATGAGATAGGTTTTTCGAAGCGGAAGCTTGAAATGAACAGATTGAGCCCAACAGGCGGCGTCAAATAACCGATCTCGAGATTCGTCAGGAAGATTATTCCTAAATGCAGAGGATTGATTTCGTACGCCGCCGCAATTGGTATGATCAAGGGCACAACGACGATGATCGCTGAGAAAATATCCATCATCATTCCGACGATGAGGAGAAAAATATTGAGCAAGACGAGGAAAACGGCTTTGCTTGAAATGAACTGTTGGATAAGAGCGAAGAGCTTCATCGGCACTTCCTCGTCGATGAGATAATTCGTCAATCCCATTGCACAGCCGAGAATGACGAGGATGGCCCCGACGAGTATCATGCTCTCTTGCATGATCCGTGGAATGTCAGAGAATAACTTGAGGTCCCGGTATACGAAGACTTCAACGACCAAAACGTACGATGCCGTTACCGCCGCCGCTTCGGTGGCTGTAAACCATCCGCCGTAGATTCCACCGACGATGATAAATGGAAGCGGAATTTCCCACGCCGCGTCTTTCACTGCCCGCCAAACGTTTCCCCAAACAAATCGCATCCTGGGTGCTTTTCGCTTTGCGCTTTGACGAATGCTGTAGATTGACAGCACGATGAGGAGGAGCACACCTGGCAAGATCCCAGAAACAAAGAGCTTGTCGATTGAAACTTCCGGGATCGACCCTCCGGAGGTTCGTGCATTCGAGGCGACCATCCCGTAGAGGATCAACGGAAGGCTTGGAGGAAACAGCAATCCAAGACTGCCAGAGGTGGTCAATAAGCCCAGGGTAAACTTTTCTGAGTATCTCTCGTTGAGAAGAATCGGATAGAGGAGTCCGCCGAGCGCAACAATGGTTACTCCCGACGCTCCGGTGAACGCCGTGAAGACAGCGCAGGAAACAAGCGCTACGACCGCCAGGCCGCCGGGAAACCAGCCAAAAAACGCCCTGGATAATGCGACAAGTCGCCTGGGTGTTCCGCTTTCCGCAAGGACATAGCCGGCGAACGTAAACAAGGGGATGGCGATCAGCGTGGGGGCGCTTGCCAGACGGTACATCTCAACGATGACAGCGGAAGAATCTATTTCAGCGGCGTGAAACGCAAGCAGCGCAATAGCCCCGATGATCGAAAATAGAGGTGCCCCGAGAAACGCCAGCGCAATGAGCAGCAAACCAAATAGGATCGTTTCCATCAGCTTTTTGCTCCGCCGCCGGCACTGCCACGGAACGCAGCGTACGAATGCTCAACGACCCGAAGCGTGAACCGAAACGTAAGTAACCAAAATCCTGCCGGTATGATAACCTGAAACCACCATGCGGGAAATTCGATCGATCCAATCGTAAGAAGTGAGCTTCCAGATTGCATTTCACTTTTCAAGAATGTCCAGCCGGCGTTTGCGAGGATTGTGCAGACGGTCGCTGCGAAGAGATTTGTCAGGATGCGGACGAAGTTAGCAACTTTTGGCGAGGCGAAGCGGGTAAGGATATCCATACTGATGTGTTTCTCGTTTTGTGTCGCAAGGGAGGCACCGAGGAAGCCCACCCATAGCACCATGTGGCGGAGGAAAGGATCAGCCCAGAGGAATCCTGTCGAAAAATAGTTGCGGAGTATAACCTGCAGGAACGCCAGAAGGACCATGACGCTCAGCAATGTAACAACCACCGAGCGTTCAACGATGGACAGCGCGTTGCTGAACGTTCGAAGAATCCTCATCGAGAAGACTTGTTGTTGCTGCGGATTTCGGTCACGACGTGTTCGACGCGGTTTAGAAAATCTTCGCTGTAGAGACGGCCGACGATGAGCTTTCTCGCTCTTGCCCCTACCGCTTCGTAATCTTTCACTACCTCCGGCGAATGCGGTATGAGTATAATGATCCCTCTTTCTTCCAGGGTTTCGATGGACTTGGCGTTATCCGATCTGCTGAGCGCGGTCAGTTTTTGCAAATAGGTTCTTCCATTCCTCACGAGAATCTCCCGAAGGTCTGGAGGCAGAGTGTCGAAGATCGTCCTCGAAATCACAACCGCACCGGAGGCGTGAGCGAGCGGGAAGTCCAGCATGTACTTGACGCGCGTCCACCACTGCAAGCCGATCGCTGCGATAGGGACAGTGTACACGCCGTCAATCAGTCTGGTTTGAAGCGAGGTGAGGACGTCGGTGATGGAGAGGGGGATCGGATGGATGCCCAGTGCTTCGAACGTCGCCTCTGCGACCGGATCACCTTCCCACATCCACATCTTTACGTCCTTCAAATCCTCCCGCTTCGTAATGGGATGGTTGGAGAAAACGTAGACAAAACCTACCTCGGCCCAGCCAAGACAGACGTAGCCTCTCTCCTCAAAAGCCTGGGAAAATTCTTTTTCGAAGATCTTATGAACTTGATCGATCTCGTCGTACGTTTTGAAAAGGAAGGGGGCATCCAGGATTCTCAATTTGGGGGCGATTTCTCCGATCCCGACTCCCGTGATGCCTGTGCTGTGGAGTTGTCCTAAACGAATCTTACGGAGGACGTCTTTTTCATCGCCCTGAACACCGCCCGGATAAATCTTGAAGCCCATCCGTCCACCGCTCTCTTTTCGGATGGCATCGTCGTACTCCTTCATGACGTTCATCCATGTCGTCCCCTGCGGCGCTACCGTCGCAAACTTGATGGTATATTGCTGAGGCCATGCGGTGACGAAGGCCAGGGCCAATAGCAATGATACGGAGGAGACTCGTTGCACTGATGTTCCTTTGAGCTAAAAAAGATCGTTCATCTTGGAACGCAATAGACGTGCCTTCTTTTTTGCGATAGCGTTCGGAAGCCGCGCTTCCGGCAGTATATCGGGGGAGGCGTTTTCCACTTTGTGAAGCAGCTCCTCAAAAAGTCGCTGGTTTTGAGCTTGAACCGCATAGGAACGGGCGTAATACACGTGCGTCAGCAGAAAGTTTCCCTTGTTGGTTCTCAAACATTGTTCAAAATGACGCCTGGATAATTCGAGATTGCCTCCAAGCAGTTTCGGTCGACCGCCGTACATCGTCCCGAGGAAAAGGAATGCGCCTCCGTAGTAATAGGCTGAGTCCTTCTCTCTCACAAACTGCATCATCGCTTCCACTTTTGGAAGATCCGCAAGTGCGTCAGGTTCGGTCAGAGTAAGGTTGATGTAGCTGCCCCAGCCCATCGCCGTCCAGAAAATCGTAGGGATATCGTTCTTCGAAAATGTCTGGAGAGCCGCGGGGAAGCCTTCGATATCTCCGTTCAAAGCTTCGGCAAATCGTCTGTTGTCCCGCAGGATTCTCAAGCCGAAGTCTCTGCCTCGCAAATAGAGCGTGCGTGCACGGTCGATACTCTCGTCTTCGACGAAGCCCAGTGCGTAGCTCGAGTACCCCATAGAAAGAGCGAGAAGCAGCTCTTCATTGTCTGGGTCTCCTTTGGCTAAGATTTCGGTGAGCTTGAGG
>Ga0247727_10001435_pt1 | contig 56622 bp, 51 predicted proteins | sample WisWelCaveWW1625_FD_202498 | JGI IMG/M metagenome (GOLD analysis project Ga0247727, IMG submission 202498) | Biofilm microbial communities from Wishing Well Cave, Virginia, United States - WW16-25 | ecosystem: Environmental > Aquatic > Deep subsurface > Groundwater > Cave microbial mat | place... | reverse complement strand
CCGGCGACGAGCCCGACTTCTGCCCGAAGATCGTTATCGAGTTGCGCTGAAGGTCGTTGGCAGGGTAGGAGCCCGCCTGCACGCTGACGGTGTCACCCGGCTGGGCGAGGTCGTAGGCGCGCTGGAACGAGCGGCAGGGGATCGCCACTACGGCTCGCCGGCACGTCGCATCGTCGCCCCCTGGCGAAATGGCAATCGTGGCCAAAGCGGCCCCCGCCGCACCCATCGAGGCCCTGGCATGACGACCGACAGAGCCCTCTATCACGGCCAGGACGACCGCCACCAGGCAGAGTGGCGTTATGAGCGATGCTCTCCCCAGGTACCTCAGAGTACCCCAGTCCGGACAAGGAGTGGGCGGTGCCAGTATGGGCAGCATTCGGCTACTTCAGGTCGTTCACGGCTACCCGCCGGCGGTTGGGGGAGTGGAACGCTCTACCCGCGACCTTTGCGAGGGTCTCGTGCGCGATCACGCCTTCGACGTCACGGTTGTGACGACGAACGCGTACACGGTCACGGGTTTCCACGACGCGTCCCAGCCCACGATCCCGATCGTCGACGGCGAATCGCAGAACGGCGTCCGGATTCTCCGCTTCCCGGTCGAGACACGCTGGAGCGGCCTGTTGGGTCAGGCGCAGCGAGTCGCCTGGGGGCTCCGGCTTCCGAGCAACGACCGTCTCCGGACCTGGTTCAACGGGCCGAGGTCACCGGGAATGCTCGACGCCGTACGCTCGCTGGAAGCTGACGTCGTGTGCGCGGCCTCGTTTCCACTGAACCACATGCGGTACCCGTTCTTGAGGTCGGAGCCGCGACCGCCGGTCGTGCTGGTCGCGGCCGCGCACACGAACGACGCCTGGGGCTTCGATCGACCGTGTCTTCTCGGCCTCACGCGAAAGGCGTACGCGACGGTCGCGCACACAGCACAGGAGCGGGAGTGGCTCATCGCGAAAGGGGCTCCGCCAGAGCGCGTCCGCGTAATCGGCCACGGGATCGACCCCGCTGCTCTCAGCCCGCGCCGCGGGGAATTCCGTGCCGCACACGGCATCGACCCGAGTGCGTACTTGGTTGCCTACGTCGGTCAGCAAGGACGGCACAAGGGCATCGAGACACTTGTGAAGGCGTTCGTAAGCCTCGTTCCGCGTGCCCCGAACGCGTGGCTCGTCGTGGGCGGCGCGAGGACGCCCTACACGTCCGATCTCGAGCAGCTCGTCGCAGCTCTGCCGGCCGAGGTGCGCGAGCGAGTCCGTCTCGTGACCGATCTCGGCGAGCAGGAGAAGACTGATCTTCTCGGGGACTGTGACGTCTTCGTCTCGGCGTCCGCGGCGGAGTCCTTCGGGATCACGACCCTTGAGGCCTGGGCGTTGCGAAAGCCAGTTGTCGTCGGAGACGCTCCGTCGCAGAGGTCGATCGTCGAAGAAGGTCGTACCGGGCTTCTGGTGCCGTACGGCAACGCCGACGCGCTCGTCGTCGCGCTCCAGCAACTAGCGGACGAGGGGCTGCGGCGATCGTTCGGAGAGGCAGGCCATGCGCGCCTCCTCGTGCGCTACCGGAAAGCCGACGTCGAGCAAGCGTACGCGGACTTGCTCCGAGAAGCTGCTGAGGCGGGCGTGGGTCGACGCGTGCGGTCTCGCCATGCCCAGAGCATCCCCACGCCGGACGGGGCGGATGGGACATCGACCTCTTCGACCCGGTAGCCGAGCCTGGCGAAGAGCTCGAGAGCAGCGATGCGCGGGTCCGGGTACGGGCACCGATGGGGGTGGTACTCGAGCGCGACGATCGTCGCCTTGAGCGCAGCGAACCGCGGGTCGTCGAGAATCGGCCACTCGGAGCCCTCGATGTCGATCTTGACCACATCGGCTTCCGCAAGGTCGGGAAAGACGTCGCGCCGAGGGACACTCAGCTCGCCGTCCGCATCGACGTGGGACGCGGCCAACAGGCCACCCGCGAAATGATCGACTCCATAGCTGGGTGCAGCGCTGGCTTGCACGATTCGCCACCGGTCATTGAGCCTGTTGCGTGCGATGCACTCCGCGAGCACGACGGCGTTCGCCGGGTCCACCTCGTAGGCGACGAGACGGGCGTCCGGGAACCTGTCGAGTACGTGGACGCCGAATAGGCCGACATGTGCTCCGAGGTCGACGACCAACGGAGCACCACCGAGCTCCTCTAGACTTTCGACTGCGGCGGCCGGGAAGTCGTACTGCCCCAGTTGAAAGATCTCGGCGAGGATGTAGCGGTCGGAAGTGTCGTGTCGGATCAGTACGTCGAGCCGAGCCCCCCGTGGGCGGTACGCGCAGACGCGTCCACTCTGGCGAAGCTCACGGACGACGAATCGAACAGTCTCTTCCACGAGCCTGCCGTAGTAGAACGCGTCGGCCAGCCGCTCGGCCCAGCGAGCCCGCCGCACGGTTCGCAGAATCGGCAGCCGAGCGAGCCAGCGAAGGCTCGCTGATACCCGCTCCAGCCCTGGAGCGACCCCCTCGCTCGGTCGCATGTACCTAAAGTTTGCACGGAAACGGAGAATCCCGAGTTCCTCATGAGAGCAACTAGCCGTCCGGGTAGGGCGGACCGGTGTCTGAGCGATGTATCTCTGAGGCCGTGGGAGCCGACGCCCGCGTACAGCTCGAGCAGCGCGCTCGGCGACGAGTTCGCTGGCGCGAGCGCCTCTTGAAGCCGTCCGCGTCGGTTCTTCCGGGTCGCAGCACAGCATCCGACCGATGGCGCGGCGGCGCGGTGCTGCTGCTCTACCACCGAGTTCTGGACAGCGCCCCCGCGTCGGACCCCTTCACCGTGTCGAGAGAGGCGTTCGAACGACAGGTCGTGTGGCTCGCCGAGCGGTTCACGCTGCGCACGGCTGCTCAAGTCGTGGCAGCCACTGCCCGGGAGCGGCTCGAGGGCTCGGCGGCGATCACATTCGATGACGGGGACCCTTCCGTCGTGGAGGTGGTCCTTCCCGTCCTGATGCGACACGGCGTGCCGGCGACGGTGTTCGTCGACGTCGGCCGGCTCACGGGCCGAGGAGGCCCGGGACTGAGCCCCGCGGACCTTCGAGCTCTGGACGCGGCCGGTATCGAGGTCGCGTCCCACGGTGTCTCGCACACCGATCTAACCGCACTTACCGACGACGAGGTTCGCGACGAGCTCGAGCGGTCACGCGAGCTCCTGCAGACGACGATCGAGAAGCCGGTGACCGGCTTCGCCTACCCCTTTGGCGCCTACGACGAGCGCGTCGCCTCCCTGACGCGCCGGGCGGGATACGCCTACGCCTGCACCTGCCGACAGCACCGTCCGGTCCTCCGGGGCGACGACGTCTTCCAGCTGTGCCGGCTCGAGATCACACCGTACGACGACGAGCTGAGGTTCCCCGCGAAGCTCCAGGGTGCATACGCCCACGTCTTTGCGGCCTGGTATCGGCTCAACCCATCCATGCGGGCCTGGCTCGACTGATGACCGGCAAACCGGAGGTGAGCGTCGTCATTCCCGTCCACAACGCGGCGAGAACTCTCCGCGCCTGCCTCGAGTCGGTGTTCGAGAATGAGGGTGTCGCCTACGAGGTCGTCGTCGTGGACGACGCCTCCACGGACGACTCGATCGCGATCGCTCTCGAGTTTCCGTGCACCATACTCGTGCTCGGGCACTCGATCAGGGCTGCGAACTGCCGAAACCTCGGGGCCACGCATGCGCGCGGCGATGTTCTTCTCTTTTTCGACGCGGACCAGATCATGCCGCCCGACACGGTGGGCGGGCTCTGGCAGGCGCTTCACGATGACCCTGACGTCGTCGCCGCCGTCGCGTCGCTCGCGCCGGACACTCCGGAGCCGGGTTTCTTCTCGCAGTTCAAGAACTTCCGTCATCACTACGTCCACCAGCAGGCCGATGCGGAGGGGATGACGCTTGCGAGCGGGCTGACGGCGATCCGCAGGTCCGTTTTCGAGGGCTACGGCGGATTCGAGCCCGCTTATGGGCCGAGCAGCATCGAGGACGTCGCCCTCGGCTACCGCCTCGCCCGGGACGGACGGCGAATCCTCTTCCGGCCAGACGTGCAGGTGACGCACCTCAAGGGCTATACGTTCCGCTCGCTGCTCGTCTCCGAGATCCGCGACCGTGCGATCCCATGGACCGCGCTCCTGCTCCGCGATCGCATGTGGCGGAATGATCTAAACATCGGCGTCTCCAACAGTGCCAGCGTCGGGTTCGCAGGTGCTGGCTTCGCGGCGCTCGTAGGCCTGCGCGGCTGGCCGCGGGCGGTCGTTCCGGCGTCGGCCACCGCCGCGATCTGGCTCCTGAACTGCGATCTGCTCGAGGCGATGGCTCGCAGATACGGCCCTGCCTTCCTCGCGAAGGCGCTCGCATTCCTCCCCGTGATGTACCTGTACCAGGGGCTCGGCTTCGTCGCCGGCATCGTCGCACATGCGACCGGGCGGGGGCTCCACGGCGGATCGGGGCCGACGGAAGCCCCGCATCGCGTCCTCGCTGGGCGCGGACTCGAGACCCGCAACGCCGAGTCGGGTTCAGCCCGGTAGCTTCGGGGTGGCATGCACGACCTCGCGATCGTTCTCGTCTCACACAACGAAGTCCTCTGGCTGCGGGCGTGTCTCACATCGGTGCTTGCGAGCGCCGGCGACTGTGCCGTGGACGTGGTCGTCGTCTGTAACGGAAGCGATGGTAGTGCCGAGCTCGTGGAGCGTGAGTTTCCGGCAGTGCGGGTCCTCCGCTGTGAGAACCGCGGGTTCGCGCACGCAAACAACACTGGTCTGCGCACGTGCGACGCCCGCTACGCGCTCTTGCTGAACGTCGACACGGAGGTGCGTTCCGGCGCGTTCGCCGACCTTGTCCGGGCGCTGGACACGCGCCCTCGCGCAGGTGCTGCTGGAGTTCGCCAGGTCGGGCCCGGCGGCGAGGTGCTCCCGACGATGCGCAACTTCCCGAGCGTGACACGGACTCTGGGCGAGGCCGTCGGCGCCGAGCGCTGGCCGATCCGACGCGCGTGTCTGGGCGAGCGTGTCCTCGATCTGGAGCGCTACAAAACCGAGCAGAGATGCGATTGGCTGTCCGGCTCGTTCCTCGCTCTCCGCAGTAAGGCACTCCACGACATCGGGCTGCTCGACGAGCGCTTCTTCCTGTACCGGGAGGAGCCGGACCTGTGCCTTCGACTGCAGCGCGCCGGCTGGGAGGTCCGTCACCTTCCCGTGATGACGATCCTCCACCATGCGGGAAGAGGGGGAATTTCCGCCCGGATGGCGGCACAGGACGCTTTCGCGCGGCTCCAATACGCAAGGAAACACTTCCCGGCGCTTCGGCGAGCGGCGTACGTGTCCAGCTTGGGCTTCGGTTACCTGATCCGCGCGTGTGCTCCGTCGCGAGGGGAAAAGGCCGGTCGGCGTTCCGCCAACTGGTCGGCGTTGAAGGTGCTCCTCGGATTCGAGAGACCTCCCTTCGGAGAGCCCCCGAGTCGAGCGCTGGCGCGGCGAGACCAGCACGAAGCGACGTGACCACGTCTGCCGAGGTCTCGGTCCTCATCGCGAACTGGAACACGCGAGATCTCGTCCTGCGGTGCCTCGACTCCCTAGCGGCTGGGCTCGGAAGCGTGAGCTACGAGACGATTGTCGTGGACTGCGGATCGTCAGACGGCTCGGCGAGCAGCCTCCGAGCCCGGCCGGATGTCGTACTGGTCGAGAACGACCTGAATCTCGGTTTCGCCGCAGCGGTGAACCTCGCCTACCGTCGCTCGAGCGCCCCGCTCGTGCTCCTTCTCAACTCCGACGTGGAACTCCTGCCGGGGGCGATCGAGGTCCTTGTTCGGTTTCTCGACGATCACCCGAAGTCAGGCGGTGCGGCGCCGCTCTACCGCAATCCGGATGGCTCGCCGCAACCCTTCCACTTCCGTTTCCCGACCTTCCTCGTGACGCTTGCCAACGCAAGCGCCGCGATTCGGCGCCTTCCGGGGATGACGAGGCGGCTCCGCACATACCGGATGCTCGACGACGACTTCTCAAAATCTCGATCGGTCCCGCAGCCGTCTGCCAGCTGTCTCTTGCTCCGTCGCGCGTGCCTTCCAGGAGCGCATGTGTTCGACGAGCGGTATCCGATCTTCTTCAACGATGTCCAGCTTGCGCGCTCTTTCGCCCAGGCGAAGCATGAACTCTGGGTGACGCCGGACTCGATGGTACTGCATGAGGGGCACGCCTCGACCGCTCAACTCGGGGGCAGACTGAAGCGCCAGTACGTCGCTTCCGTTGTGCGGATGCTCGAGGACACCGAGCCCCGACGCAACGTCCTTCTCTACCGCGCGCTGGTCCTTCTCCAAGGCCTCGTCCTTCTCGGGCTGCGTCGACCGACAAGCCTGGCGTGGCCGGATCTCGTCGCCGCCGTCCGGGGTGATCCCGGTCAGCTTCCGTCCGAACCGCTCGTCGTGGTCGAATGAACCTGGTTCAGAAGGTCGCCCTCAACACCACGGCACAGGTCGTGGGCCAGACCCTCGGCGTCCTCGTCTCGCTCGCCACGCTTCGCATCACGACCGGATACCTCGGAGTCGATGCATTCGGCGAGCTCGCCATCATCCTCGCGGTTGGAGGGCTCGTGGTCGTCGTCTCGGAGTTCGGCGTGACGACGACGCTTGCCCGGGAGCTTGCGAAGACACCAGAAGACACGGAACTGCTCGCGGGGAGCCTGCTGCGCTTCCGGATCCTGGGCTCCCTTGGGCTCGTGCTGGGCACGCTCCTCGTGATCCCGGTGCTGCCGTACTCGCAACAGGTAAAGGTCGGCCTGGCGATCTACTTGGTCGGCGTGCTGGGGCAAAGCCTCGCCACATTCCCGAAAGCGTTCTTCCAGACTGAGCTCAAGCTGCACCTCCAGGCGGCGGTCGATCTCGCGACCAAGCTGCTCGCGCTCACGGTCGTTTCCATTGTCGCGGTCTTCGACCTCGGGTTCTATGCCCTCGTCGGCTTGCTCGCGGCCGTCGGGCTCGTGGGCTTCGGGTTGGCGTTCTGGTTCCTCCTCCGCTTCTGGCGCCCGAGTCTGCAGTGGGACCGCGACCTCAGCTCGCGCCTCACGCGCGACGCCGTTGCCGTGGGTGTGGTCTCGTCGATCGGTCTCCTCCACTTTCGCGGCGACGCGATCCTTCTCTCTCTCCTCGCACCCGCCCGTGACGTCGGGATCTACGCGGTGGCTTACCGGTTCATCGACCAAGCGTTCGTCCTGCCCGGCTTTATCGTCGCCGCCGTGTTTCCGATCCTGGCGCGACGCCTACATGAGGGTCCTGGCCGAGCCGATGAGACGATCAACCGGGCCTTTCAGGTACTGGCCCTTGCGAGCGTGGCGATCGGATTCGCGGTGCTGACGCTTGCACGACCGATCGTGTTGACCATCGCCGGCGAGGACTTCGAGGAGGCGGTCGAGCCGGCACGAATCCTCGCGTTCTGCCTCCCGTTCATCTTCTGTGGGCCGGTCTTCTACAACCTCTGCGTCGCGGTAAACCGGATGCGGCTGCTCATCTGGATGGCGGTCGCGAGCCTCGGAGTAAACGTCGCCCTCAACCTGATCCTCATTCCCAGATACTCCTACAACGGTGCCGCCATCGCGACGGTCGTCTCGGAAGGCGTGAGCTTCGCCGGCTCAGTCTGGATCGCAAGGAGGAGCGTAGTGTTCCGCTTCGACGTAGGGTTCCTCCTTCGAGCAGGCATTGCGACACTCGTGGCCGGTGGCGCTGCAGCTCTCGTGTGGCAGAAGTCCGAGCCATTGGCCTTTCTGTGCGCCGAGTCTGTTCTTGCCGGCGCGGCGTATTTCACCGGGGCGATTCGCATCGACGATCTGCGGACTGCGCTCCGGCGACCGGAGTCCACTGACACGGCATGACGGTGCGAAGGCGTCAAGTCCTCGAGCGGCGCGCCCGGGCGCGGAGCCGGTGGCGCGAGCGTTTGCTCGACTCGGCGGCAGCCGTGACTCCGGGGCGTGCAGCTGCGGCGCGTCGTTTCACGGATGGTGCGATCGTTCTCCTCTATCACCGAATTGGCGACCGTCTGCCCGATTCAGATCCGTTCGCGGTCTCGGTGGAGGTCTTCGAGCAACAAATTGCGTGGCTCACCGACGCGTTCTCGCTGGTCGCAGCCGAAGAGCTCGCGGCTCGTGCGGCCAAGGGGCTGCCAGTCCAGAGGGCGGCTGCGATCACCTTCGACGACGGAGATGCATCGGTCGTCGAACGAGCCTTCCCCGTCCTTGAAGCGCACCGGGCGCCGGCGACGGTGTTCGTCGACGTGGGCGGTCTCGCTTCAGGCGGCGGCTTGGTGTCGAGCGACCTTCGTGCGCTGGCTGAGGGGAGGCGTCGAGATCGCCTCGCACGGCGTGTCACACGCTGACCTGCGGACACTTCCCGACGCCCGCGTGCTCGACGAGCTCTGTCGGTCGCGCGAACTTCTCTCCTCGGCGATCGAAAGAAGTGTGAGCGGGTTCGCGTATCCGTTCGGTGCCTACGACGACCGCGTCGCCGACCTCGTTCGAAGGGCAGCGTACGACTACGCTTACACGTGCCGCCAGCATCGAGCGGTCCGTCCCGGCGATGATCCGTTTCGGCTCTGCCGCATCGAGATCAACCATCACGACGACCTGCCACGCTTTCGCGCCAAGCTCGCAGGCGAGTACGCGCACGTCTACTCGACTTGGTACAGGCTCAACCCGAAAACACGAGCATGGCTCGATTGATGGCGATGAAGCCCGAGGTAAGCGTTGTCATCCCCGTCCACAACGCCGAACGAACGCTGCATGCCTGCCTTTCGTCGATATTCGCGAACGGGGACGTGGCGCACGAAGTGATCGTGGTCGACGACGCGTCAACGGATGCTTCACGGGCGGTCGCGCTCGAGTTTCCATGCATGTTGCTGGCCGTCGAGCGCTCGATCATGGCGGCGAACTGTCGGAACCTCGGGGCTCGGCACGCGAGAGGCGAGATCCTGCTCTTCTTCGACTCAGACCAAGTCATGCAGCCGGGCACGATCGGACGACTCGTGGAGGTCATGCGCGACCATCCCGATGTCGACGCGGTTGTCACATCGTTGGCTCCAGAGACTCCCGAGGCCGGGTTTCTTCTCCCAGTTCAAGAACTTCCGCCATTACTACCTGCACCAAACCGCCGAGACCGACGGATCGACCCTTGCGAGCGGGCTCACAGCGATCCGCAAGCAGGTCTTCGATCGCTACGGTGGCTTCGAGCCCGCATACGGGCCGAGCAGCATCGAGGACATCGCGCTTGGCTACCGGTTGACTCGGGATGGACGCCGCATCCTCTTCAGGCCGGACGTCCAAGTCATGCATCTCAAGGGATACACGTTTTGGTCACTTGTGGTTTCGGACGTCCGTGATCGCGCGATCCCGTGGACCGCGCTACGCCGCGATCGCATGTGGAGCGACGACCTCAACATCTCGCACGCGAGCCGATTGAGCGTCGCGCTCAGCGCAGCAATCCCGCTGTCGTTCGCCGGCCTCCGGGGGTGGTCGCGCATTGCGGTGCCGGGTGTCTGCGCAGGCGTAATCGGGGTTCTGAACCGCCACTTCGTTAGCGCGGCAGGTCGGCTCGGCGCCCTCTTTGCGTTGAAGACGCTCGCGTTTCTTCCCGTCATGTACTTCATCCATGGCGTCGGTTTCGTGGCCGGTCTGGCCGTGTATTCGACGCAGCGCGGAGTTAAGCGTGACCCTCATGGTGCTGACACCCCGTACACACGTCTGACGGCGCCGCGACCAGCGCAAAGCAACACTGAATAGTTCGCGGCACGATTTGCGCCTGCTGCTTACGCTGGCTTGTGAACAACGGGTGGAGCTCCCCAGAGAGGGCTACCTGGACGATCGACCGTCGCTGCCGCGCGGTCGTGCCTCTACGCTTGGACGAGCGTGTGCGGGATTTGCGGAGTTATCCAGATCTTCGGGGAGCCTCGGCACCCTGTGCAGCCAGAGGTTCTCGACCGGATGACGGATCTGATGGTGCACCGCGGACCAAACGATCGTGGCACCTATCTCGCACCCGGCATCGCGCTCGGAGTACGCCGGCTCAGCATCGTCGACGTGGCCGGCGGGCATCAGCCCGTCAGCAGCGAGGACGAGCGTGTCTGGGCGATTCAGAACGGCGAGCTCTACAATCACGAGCTGCTCCGCTCCGGGCTCGAAGGAGAGGGGCATCGCCTCGTCAGTCGGTGCGACACCGAGGTGCTGCCTCACCTTTACGAACGCGCTCGAGATCGCGTGCCCGAGGCGCTGCGTGGCAAGTTTGCAATCGCGATCTGGGACGAGCACGATCGGCGCGCTTTGCTCGCGCGAGATCGAATGGGGGTGAAGCCGCTCTATGTCGCGCACGCCGGAGACGTTCTGGTCTTCGCGTCAGAGCTCAAGAGCGTGATTGCCAGCGGACTCGTCGAGCCCGAGCTCGACCTCGAGGCGATCGACGCGTATCTGACATTCGGCTTCTTCGTCGGACCGACGACCCCCTTGATGACGGTCCGGAAGCTCCTGCCAGGCCATCGGCTGATCGTCGAGCGTGGCGCCGTACGCGACGAGGCGTATTGGGAGCTTCCGTATCCGAGTGGCGATTCACGCGAGAGCGAGGACGAGCTCGCCGAGCGCCTGCTTGCGACGCTCGACGAGTCGGTTCGCCTACGTCTGATGAGCGACGTTCCGCTCGGGGCAATGCTCAGTGGAGGACTTGACTCGTCCGTCATCACGGCGCTCATGGCCCAGCACACGACGGGCCCGGTCAAGACGTTCTCTGTCGGATTCGTCGAGGATCCAGCGAACGAGCTCGCCGATGCGCGACTCGTCGCGTCGGCACTCGGAACGGAGCATCACGAGCTCGAGCTTTCGCTCGGCGAACAGGCGGTCCCGCTCGAGGAGCTCGTCTGGCACCTCGACGAGCCGCTGGCCGACCTATCGGCCCTGGGCTTTCATGCGCTGTCGAAGCTCGCCGGGCAACACGTCACCGTTGCGCTCTCGGGACAGGGGGCGGATGAGCTGCTCGGCGGCTACTCGTCGCACCGTAACGCCGCGATCGCCGAACGCGTGCGCCGACTTCCCTCATCGGCGCGGAATGTCGCGCGCCGCGTCGCCCCGATGGCTCCCGGTCGCTACCGACGAGCCGCCCGCGTCGTTACAACCGAGGATTCCGTCTCGCGCTTCCTCGTCCAGTACGCGAAGGTCGACGAGACCGAGAGAAGGCGGCTCGTGCGGGGTGCGCTCGCCGACGTTCCTCCGAGCGTCGCTGCGGAGCTCGTCGCCTCGCGGCTGGACGGTTTCGGCGGTGACCCGCTCGCCGAGACGCTCTACCTCAGCCAGCACTTCGGGCTTGTCGACGACATGCTCCACTACTTCGACCGGACGTCGATGGCGCATTCACTGGAGGTACGGGTTCCATTTCTCGATCATCGTCTCGTGGAGCTCGTGGCGACGATCCCGAACCGGTTAAAGGTGGATGGCCGGCTCACAGGAAAGGCCTTGCTGCGGCGAGTCGCGCGCGGGCTCGTTCCAATCCGCGTTCTCCAGAAACCAAAGGTGGGGTTCTTCAGCAGCGCGGTTGAGGGATGGTTCCGCGCTCAGCTGCGAGGGGCTGCCGCCGACCGGCTCCTCGCGCCGAGCCGGGCCACGGCCGAACTCTTCGACTTGGCAGAGATTCGCGCCCTTGTTGAAGCAGCACGTCGTGGCGACAGCGTCAACGCCCGTCTGCTCTTGGCACTCCTCATGCTGGAAATCTGGCTCGCGGACACCTTGCCGCGCGCCAGCCGCACGGCCGCGCGCGCCGCATGAGTGTGCGCCTGCGTTACGCCGTCGTGACTCCTGCGCGCGACGACGCCGCTGATCTCGCCCGACTCGCAGAGAGCGTCACGGCGCAGACGATTCTCCCGCAGACCTGGGTGATCGTCGACAACGGCTCGACCGACCGTACTGCCGGGGTCGCGGCAGACGTCGCCGCGGCTCACTCCTGGGTTCGCACCCTCGAGATTCCCGGAGAAGCGGCGCCGCGCCGCGGCGCGCCCATCGTCCGCGCGTTCATGGCTGGGGTCGACTCGATCGGTCCGCTTCCCGAGGTCGTCGTGAAGCTCGACGCAGACGTCACGACCGACCCGGATTACTTCGAACGCCTCCTTACGGTTTTTGCGTCTGACGGGAGGCTCGGGATTGCGGGCGGTATCTGCTGGGAGTTGCAGGACGGCAGCTGGCGTCCGCAGCACACGACGCGGGACCACGTCCGGGGAGCCGCCCGTGCGTATCGGCGGGAATGTCTCGAGGACGTGCTCCCACTGGTCGAACGAGTCGGGTGGGACGGGATCGACGAGCTCAGGGCGCAGACCCACGGTTGGCGCGTCCGGAGCATCGACGACCTCGTGGTCCGTCACTACCGCTCGCTCGGGGTCCGAGAGCCTCGACTCTCGAAGTGGATTGAGCAGGGCGACATGGCGCACTTCATGGGTTATCGGTCGTCTTACCTCCTGGCGCGTGCCGCATATCGGGCGCTACGCGACCCGTCGGCACTCGCGATGGTCTACGGCTACTGGCGTGCGGTACTTCGACGGAGTCCGCGCTACGAGGATCCGGATGTTCGGCGGCTCCTCCAGGTCGAGCAGTCGTGGCGGCGGCTACCGCGTAGGATCCGGGAAGCCCTCGGTCGAATCTCTTAGCTCGTCTCCGGCTCGCAGGCCCAGGGCCGCTGCACCCAAGCCGAGGATGATCCAGAAGATGAACGTCACCTGGATGAACGTGAACGTGTCGTAAGTGAACATGCCCACCGCGAAGCCGACGATCGCCGCCGCAAATCCCACGTAGAGCCACGCGTCGTCCTCCGGCCCGTCTCGAGCAGCTCGGCCGAGCCGTCGCACCGCACGCACGAGGAGCCACACCCATGCCGCGACGCCGAGTAGGCCGATCTCGAGGAGGGAGCCGAGCCACTGATTGTCGAGGATCGGTGCGTTGCGGTTCTCCTCGTCGAATCCGGTGACCCTCGTCCCGTAACCCTGGCCGAACAGCGGGCGTTCGGCCCAGAGTTCGAGCGACGGACTTAGCAGACGGATGCGACCACCTGCGAGGAGCGGATCCGCGTTTTCCGGAATGGCGGACTGCTCTGCGACCAAGCCACCCGCAGGAAAGAACGCATTTCGGAAGGATCCAAGTGCGCCGGGCAGGGCCACGTGCACGACAACGATGGCGGGCACGAGGAACGGGATGAGCCGTTTGGTGTCCTTCGGCTTCAGCCACAAGAGCGCGCCCGCTGAGGCTGCGAGCATGACGATCGGCGTTCGCGACGCCGTGGCCATGACGCCGAGCGCAAGAAGTCCGGTAGGGACCCACCAAGCGCGGCCGCGCCGAAAGCCGAGGGCGAACCCGATCGGGATGAGGATCGCGAAGAGGCCGCCCAGGGCGATCGGATGCTGGGCGGAGGCAAAGACCCGGAGGCGACCTCCGCGGCCCAGGATCTTTTCACCCGCGAAGTCGAGGAACGGCAGGATCCCAGCCAAGTGGTCGAAGACGTTGTATCCGATCCGCCGCTCGACGATCCCCGCAGCGGCCACCAGCGCACCGCCGCTGACGAGGACGCCCAGGAGAACGTCGATCTGCCGGCGCCTCCTTATGACGCTGACGGTGAAGTAATAAACAAGCAGGAAGCTGAGTGCGAAGGTCAGCGACTTCCACACATACGAGCTCAGCGACTGGACGCTCGCGCGGTTTGCGAGCTCTGACGCAAAGATCGCCGCCACGACGAGGGCGAGAGGTGCGTCGAAATCGCTTCGTCCGAGCCTCACCCGTGGATCGATGAGCAGCGACAGCACCCAAAGGAGGATCACCGAAGCCACGAGAACGCGGTAGAGCTCGAGGTTGAACGGCAAGCTCGCGGGGAGCTCGTAGCGCTTGATGGAGACGAAGAGGATCACGATGACGATCACCCCGAGCAGGACGTCCCAGCGCAGGAGCATCCGGTGTGCGACCGCCAGACCGGCAACCACGATCGCCAGTGGCGCCACGATTTCCTGTGCGGCTCCGGCCAGCACGGAAATGGACAGCGCTCCGCCGGCGCCGATGAGAACGTAGGCGGCGGTGGGGACTGGCTGGCCGGCGCGGCCTTCGTCCACGCCTAGGCCCAGCGACGTGCCGTCAGGGGCTCGGGCTCGGGGACGGGTCGAGGCTCGTCGCGTTCGAGCTCGGGGCTAGAAGCCTCCACCGCTCTGATCGTCTCACGTGGTTTCCGGTTCGCCTCCAACACGTAGACGAGCCCCACGCTCGCCGAGAGCACCGCGAGGAGGACGACGATCGGGAGCGTGTTCTTCCGCGGCCGAGTCAACGTCGGTGGTTCGGCCTCTCGCACAACCTGGATGTCGACGCGGTCGGCGGGAGGGATCGCGGCGGCTTGCTGCCGCTCAACGACATAACTGAGGAATGCGGAGGTAACGCGCCGCGTCAGCGCGATGGTCTCGGCCGGCGTGGCCGCCTGGCCCGTGATCCAGATTAGAGGTGTGGGACCGCTCGTCTCCGAGATGACGGGTCTGGCGAAGAACGTTCCGTCTATCGAGCCTTGGCGCCGAAGGCGCTCCAGCACCGCGTCACTGAACGCCAGCTTCGAGTAGAGATCTGCGAGGCCTGAAAGCCGGGACGGGTCGGTCGTGAACGTGAGCCTTCCTTCAGGGAACCCTGGTCGTGTCAGCAGAAGCGTGGCTTTGGTCTGCCAGAGCTCCGACTCGCGATACTCGAGAGCCGGCGCCCCCCCGTCGAGGGTCGGGCGAGCAACTGACAGCACAGCGAGCGCGACGGCGAGTAGGGCTCCAAAGACCAGGATGTAGCGGTACCGCCACAGGACTTCCCCGTGGAGCGAGAGATCCACGTCAGCTCGCCGCGCCGATCCGGTCCTGTCGTGTCTCGAGGTACCTCACCGCGGCCTCCGTGCGGTTCGTCACGCCGAGTTTGCGGTAGATCGACGCGAGGTGGAATTTCACGGCATGGACTGTGATCCCCATCTGCGCTGCAATCTCCCCGTTTGTGTGGCCGCGCGCAGCGAACTCGAGAGCCTCGAGCTCACGTGGGGACAGCTCTCCCGCGACATGCTCGTCACCGTCTTGCTCGTGCACGCGCTTGATGGTATTGGCGTTGGATCTCGGGGCAACTGTGCAGACGGGGTGACATTGCCCTAGGACTAGCCGATCGGTTAGGCAGCCGCACGCTGCATTGCCTTCCGCTGTTCGCGTCCATACGCTGCGGCTCAGGGGGTGATGTGTCATGATCTCGCGTCGCGCTGCCGTTCGGTATCTCGTAGCAGCAGCCGTTTCGGTCGCCGCGCTGGTCGTCCTGCCCGGAGCGCTGTCGGCGGATGCCTACACAATCGTCGTCGTGGCTGGGACCGGCGCCCGCGGCCTCACTACGCACGGAAGCCAGGCGACCGAGACCGCTCTCGATCGGCCGCGAAGCATCTTCGCAACCGCCGGAGGCGGCTTTGTGTGGGCCGAGCCGTTCTCGAACACGGTCTGGAAGGTCGGTCCGGACGGTATCGTCGCCAAGGTGGCCGGAAGCGGCGAGCTTGGGTACGGCGGCGACGGTGGTCTGGCGACGCACGCCAAGTTCCACCAGGTGCACGCTGCTGCGCCGACCACGGACGGCGGGTTCCTCCTCGCCGACACGCTCAACCACCGGATCCGGCGCGTCGCGGTGAACGGTGTCATCACCACGGTCGCGGGGACCGGGGAGGAAGGCTATTCGGGAGACGGCGGCCCGGCAACGTCGGCGCGCATCGATGCTCCGCGCGGCGTCGTCGCATTGTCGGACGGTGGTTTCCTGATCCCCGACACTGAAAACAATCGCGTTCGCCGCGTCTGGCCCGACGGCACGATCACGACCGTCGCCGGTACGGGCGTGCAGGGGTTTGCGGGCGACGGCGGTCCCGCAACCGCCGCCCAGCTCTCGTTTCCATTCGGCGTCGCCGCGACGGCGGACGGCGGCTTCCTGGTCATCGATTCGGGTAACGACCGTATTCGGAGGGTTTCCCCCGACGGTACGATCACGACGGTGGCCGGAAACGGGACGGTGGGGTACTCGGGGGACGGTGGCCCGGCGATCGCGGCGAGCCTCGGCAAGCCGCCCAACATCGTGGCCTATCCGGACAGTGGATTCCTCATCGCCGACTCGGGCAACAATCGAATTCGGCGTGTTTGGCCCGATGGAACGATCACAACCATCGTCGGGACAGGGGTTCAAGGATTCACGGGAGACCGAGGTCCAGCGAGTGCCGCTCGGCTCGCCGTTCCCACGGCGGTAGGGCTCACGGCGTCCGGTCAGATCTTGATCGCAGATACGGCGAACAACCGAATCCGCTATGTGGGAGTACCGGGGAAGCCCGCTAACACTCGACGGCCGTTCCTCTCAGGAGTTCCGGCGATCGGAGAGAGGCTCCAGGGCTACCCGGGCGGCTGGCGCGGGCACGGTGTCCGGTTCGTCTATGCGTGGCAACGGTGCGCTGAACGCGGCCATCCGTGCTCCCCGATCCCCGGGGCCCGCGGAACGATCTATCAGGTTCAGCCCGAGGACGCCGGCTCCACCTTGAGGATGAAGGTGGCTGCGACGACCGCCACCGGGTCGGCCAGCTCGCAGTCCGGCCCGACGCGACGCGTTCCCGGCGTCGTCACGAGGAGCTTTCCGGCGACGAGCTCGGCAGCAGACGGGCACGTCTGGAGGCTGGAGTCCGGGGGGAGGGCAACCCCCGTCACGGCCGAGACGAAGGGCAGCAGTGTGGTGGTGGCCCGCACGATTACCGAGAAAGGTGTGCTCGTGTCGGTTGGACTTCTTCGGTTCGACATTGCGGCCGTCCCGAACGACGCGCGGGTCACGCGCGTTGCGCTGAGGTTCGAGATCACCTACGGGGGGAGTGAGGATCGGCTTCTACTCGAGGTCGAGTCGTACCCGACGCAGCGCTGGCCGATCGATTTGCGGGACTTCACGACCCGCCCTGCGAAACCACGCGTCGGATCGTACGACCTCGCATCTCTTCACGGTGGCTACACGGGCGAGATCGGCTTACTTTCGAAGGTCGTCCAGCCTCGCGGCCAGGTTACGGGCCTTCGGCTCCTCATCCCGGGAGGCACGACGAACGAGACGAACGCCGTCCACTTCGCGGCGGTGGACCATCGAAGCCTGGCGCCGCCGAAGCTCGTCGTCACGTACTCGGTCCCCTGAGACGGGCCGTGTGGGGGACAGTCGACTTGGGCATCGGCGTACGGTTCCCGCGCTGGGCGACCCTCCTTCTCGGAGCAGGCTTCTTCGTCGTCCTCGCCCAGGCGTTCACCCCGAGCGAAGAGTTCGTCCACAGAGCCGACGATGCCTTCTACTACTTCGGCGTTGCCGCCAACTTCCCCGAGGAAGGCGCATGGACGTTCGATCGCATCCACTCGACGAACGGCGTGCAGCCTTTGTGGGCAGCAATCCTTACCGCAGTCGCCGAGGTGCTCTCTTGGGTGGGAATCACCGACCGCGAGGCCGTCGCCCGCGTCTTCGTCGGCGTCACCGCATGCTTCCTGTTCGCGTCCAGCATGCTGCTCTTCCAGATCCTGCGGCGGACGGTAAGCACCGGCACGGGGTTCGTCGCGGCAGGCGCTTTTCTCTTCCCACTCGGCATCGTGTGGTCGCGTACGTGGGGAATGGAGAACAGTCTGTACGCGTTCCTTCTGCTCTCTGTCGTCGCGTTCTTTCAGCTCAGGTTCCTTCCTCGGCCATCAGCGCGGTCTGCGGTGATCCTGGGGGCGCTGCTCGGCCTAACCGCCCTCGCCCGGCTCAACTCCGCGTTACTCATTCCATGCCTCGTCGGGTGGATGACACTTGGACCGCCAGCGCGAACGCTCGCCCGGCGGTGGCAACTCGGCGCGATCGTCGCAGGGGTCGCAGTCGTCCTGCCTCTGGTCTACGCCTCCGTCAACCTTGCCCTGAGCGGATATGCACTGCCCGTCAGCGGCACGGTCAAGTCGATTGCAACCAACGACTACCTCAGCGACAGAGGCATCTCGAGCCGGCTTTCCCCCGACTTCGTGTCCTCGATCTACACGGACTTCGGCGACTGGATCGGCTGGTTCGTGGAATCTCGACTGACGGACGCGCTCTGGATCGTCGGCGCGCGACTCGTTAGCGACGAAGCACCGTGGCCGCCCGTCGTGGTGATCCTCTTTCTGGCACTTGCTCTGCTCCCCGCGCTGCTGGGCCGGCATAGATGGTGGGGCCTGCTCCGCGGTCGTTACGCCTGCCTCTGGACGTTCGGGTACGTGCTCGTATTCGCCGTGGTCAACGCGGCAGTGTCTTTCGTCCTGTACCCGACAGAGATCCCGTACGCGATGATCCGCTGGTGGTTCGCCGAGAGCGAGATCGTCATCGTCGTGCTGGCGGCGACGCTGATCGCCGCGGCGCTCGGCTTCCTCTCCGCCCGCATCGTTCCTCTTCGAGCGCGGGCGCCGCTCGCCATCGGCGGCATCGCAGTCCTGATCGCGCTCAGCGCCGTACAGACGGCCGCCTTCTACTGGGACGACGACGTCGACTCTCGCGACTGGCATCGCTCGTACAACGAGGAGATGTACGAGGCTGCCCGGTGGATGGAGACGAATGTGCCCGACGACGCGCTCGTCGGCTCATGGAATGCCGGCGTGCTGGGGTACTACGCGAAGCAGCGCGTCGTCAACCTGGACGGCCTGATCAACTCCTACGAGCTCGTCCCTCACCTGCGTGAGCGCACTATTCCGCAGTACATCCTGGACGAGGACATCGAGTATCTCAGCGAGGCTGAGTCGTACATCCCTGACCACCAGCCAGAGGTTCTCGAGCAACTCCGGCTCGAGCGGGTCTACCAGAGCGATCTTCCGCTTCTCGACACCACGTACGTCATCTACCGCGTGCTCGGGCCGCGGGTCGCCGGCTCCTGAGTCGTCAGAGGCTACGACTTGGCGAGAACGACCAGGGTGTGGCCGAACGGAAGAGAGCGGCCCGGCCGTACCAGCCAGCTTGCCTCGGCTTGCAGCAGTCGCAGCCCGATCGTCCTCCTCAGCGCGCCTTGCTCGACCGACGGCACGCCGTGACGCTTGTCGGTGGGCGCGTGCGGCGCTCGACCGAGAGCGGACGCGACGAGCGACTGAACCAGGTTCGCGTAGGTCAGGCGCTCGATGTCGAATCCCGCGGCCGCGATCTGACCACCGAGTGTCTTCCGGTCGTAAGCGCGCCAGTCCGTACGCTCCACTCGCAGCCGTCGCGAGCCGTTTGTCCGAACTAGGAGGGAGCCCCCCGGCGTAAGCACGCGCCGGATCTCGGTCAGACTGGCGTCGATCTCGCTTTCGTCGATGTGCTGCAAGACGTCGTTCGAGACAGCCAGATCGAATGAGCCACTCTGAAACGGGAGATCGGTCAGCCGTGCAGCTCGGAGATCCGCCTCGGGCACGCGCTGGCTCGCGAAGTCGATCGCCGCAGTCGCAAGGTCGACTCCGGCCGCCCGGGCAAATCGCCCCTTGTCTAGCAGGAAGCGGATGAATCCTCCGGCGCCGCAACCGGCGTCGAGCACCCGGAGATTCGCGTACATGCGGTCGCCGAGCAGTGCGACCGTGATCGCCTCCATTCCGCGGTACCAGTAGTGGCTCTCCTCTGCTTCGGCGATGCGCCGGTACCAGTCGGTGGGCACGCCCGGTGCGAGCTCGACACGAGCCGTCATCTCAAGGATCGTAGGTCGCGCCGCCACCGCCATCCCTACTCTTCCGGCTAGGTGTGCTCTGGTCTCTTCGCGGCGCCCGTTCTCGGATAATTCGAGCACATGGGGAGCCTGGGTGTCGGGCCTGCGCGCGTGCACGACGCGGCGGGCGAACGTGTTTCGTTCGCTGCCGAGCCGACGGTGTCGGTCGTCGTCCCCGTGCTCGACGGAGAGGCCTACCTCGCGGAGAGCCTCGACTCGATCCTCGATCAGACGCATCCGCCCCTCGAGGTGATCGTCATGGACGACGCATCGAGCGACTCCACACCCGAGATCTGCGCCTCGTACGGCGATCGCATCCGCTACGTGCGCCAAGCGTCGACGCGGGGCCAATTCGGCAACGTCAACGACGGTGTTGCACTCGCGACGGGCGACCTCATCGGCGTCTTCCACGCCGACGACGTGTACCTCCCTCACATGCTCGAGCGAGAGATCGAATGGCTCGAGCGTTTCCCAGATGCAGGCGCGGTCTTCTGTTCCGACGTGTTCGTGGACGCTCACGGTAAGGAACTCGGGCGGCTCGAGCTACCGCCGGAGATCCGTGGAGGGCGTCCGCTCGACTACCCGTCCGTTCTCAATGCCCTTCTCATGTACAAGAACCGCTTTCTTCGCTGTCCGACCGCGCTCGTACGCGCCTCCGTTTACCGGGAGCTTGGTCTCTACCGTGAACAGGAGTTCAAGAACACGTCCGATCTCGAGATGTGGCTGCGGATCGTTCGCCGGTACCCGATAGGGGTGCTCGATGACCACCTGCAGCTTTATCGACGCCGCCCAGGGAGCTCCTCCCACAGCTACCAACGAGCGCGCACCGATCCCGAGCGGTTCTTCACGATCATGGACCTCGAGCTCCGCTCGGGGGCTTTCTCGGTGGCAACGGCAGAGGCGGTTCGCTCGTACGAGGCGCACCGTGCCCACGACGCGACCATGCGAGCGGTCAGTCACTACGTGTTGGGCGACGTGTCGGGTGCACGGGCGGCGCTTCGTGGCGTGGGCATTCGGGCGTTGCTTCGCGGACGACAAATCCAGAGCGTCCGCCTGTCCATGCTGTCCGTCGGACTCCGACTGCTTGTTCGCCTTCCGCGCGTCCCTGCGATTGCCCGAGCCTTCGAGCGGCGCTGGTACGGCAGAGCTCCCTCGGGGGCGATCAGCCCCTGATGTGCGGCATCGTCGGCGTTCTCGCGACCCGGCCTATCGAACAGGCGCTCGTTGTCGAGATGCGGGAACGGCTCGTCCACCGCGGGCCGGACGCCGCTGGGATCTGGTCGTCGCCGGACGGCCGCGTCTGTCTTGGCCACCGCCGGCTGACGATCATCGATCCGAGCCCCGAGGCCAACCAGCCGTTCGTCTCTGAGGAAGAGCGGCTTGCGATCGTCTTGAACGGCGAGATCTACAACTTCCGGGAGCTCGGCCGAGAGCTCGAGGCGGAAGGGGTTCTCTTCCGTACGCGCTCGGACACGGAGGTTCTCCTCGAGGCGTATCGCCGCTGGGAGAGCGAATGCATGGAGCGGCTTTCGGGAATGTTTGCGTTCGCCATCTGGGATGCGGCCAGGAGGCGGCTCTTCTGCGCTCGGGACCGGGCTGGGGAGAAGCCGTTCCACTACGCGACGTCCAACGGCGGCTTCGCGTTCGCCTCGGAGCTGAAGGCGCTGTTTCCGTGGCCGAGCTTCCGCCGGGAGATCGACTGGACCTCCGTCGCCGACTTCCTCACGTTCGGCTTCGTGCCCGACCCGAAGACCGTCTGGCAAGGAGCCAGCAAGCTTCCTCCGGGCCACACGCTCGTCGTCGAGCTCGGCTCCGAGGGCGCGCATGTCGGCCAGCCGACTGCGTACTGGGACTTCGAGCCCGAGCCGGACGAGACGGTTGCGAGCTGGGGCGGGTCGGTGAGGGACACGCTCGAGCGAGCGGCCGCGGAGATGATCGTGGCCGATGTTCCGGTGGGGACATTCCTCTCTGGTGGAGTCGACTCATCGTCGGTCACGGCCGCGCTCACTCGAGCCGGCCACCCCTTAACCGCATTCACGATCGGTTTCGATGACCCGGACTACGACGAGCGGCCGTGGGCGGCCCGGGTCGCGGCTCGCTACGAAGTCGACCACGTCGAGCGGACCGTCTCGCCGGCGGACGTCGAGGCAGTGTTCCGCGACGAGATCCTTTGGCACTACGACGAGCCGCTCAACGACCACTCGTACCTCCCGACGTACTACGTTTGCCGGGAGGCGCGGCGCGCGATCACCGTCGCTCTCTCCGGGGATGGCGGAGACGAGGTGTTTGCCGGATATCGGAAGTACTCGATGCTCGCGCGGCGTGCCGGCGTCGAGCGAGGGCTCTCGAGACCGGTCACCCAGCTCGTTGCAGCGGGGGCCGGCGGGGTTTTGCCGGCCCGATCAGAGCTCGGGACTCGCGTTCAGCGATACCGCCTGGCGCCCGACGAGCTCCTGCTGTCGACACTCGTCACCGGAATCCAGCCGAACGAACTTCGCCGCGCCGCCCGCGGGCCGCTGGGCGAGGCGCTGCGCGATTACAACCCGTTCGACTCGGTGCGCCACCACGTGCAGAAGGTGTCGGCTCGCGAGCACGGTCTTGTGGATGCGATGCGCTATCTCGACCTCAAGACGACGCTCGGAGCCGGGATCCTGACCAAGCTGGACCGTGCCAGCATGGCCGTCTCTCTCGAGGTGCGCCCCGTTTATCTGCATCGCGACGTGCTCGAACTGGCCCGCCGGATCCCCGGGAAGCGGCTCGCCACGGGCCGCGAGGCGAAGGCGCTGCTCAAGGACGCGCTCGAACCCTGGCTGCCCTCAGAGCTCCTCCGGCGCCCGAAGATGGGATTCGCCATGCCGCTCGGGGACTGGCTGCGGGGTGAGCTCGGGTTCGGCTTCCAAGGCGGCGCGAGGCCGGTGGCAGAGGTGATCGATCCCTCCTACATGGACGGCGTGAGAGCCGAGCATGACGCGGGACGCGACCGGACAGCGGTCGTGCACAGCTTCACTTTCCTCGACTTCTGGCTGGAGCGCTGGGCATGAGGTCCACGCAAGATGACGAGGGACGTGAAGGAACGAGCATGAAGATCGGACTCGTCGGACTCGGCAAGCTCGGGACGCCGGTTGCGCTCGCGCTTTCGTTGAGAGGGCATGACGTCATGGGGTACGACATCGATCCCTCGCGGATGCAGAAGGATGTGTTCCCGCATCGTGAGCTCGGGCCGGACGGCGAGCCGTCGATCGAGCCGCTCTTGCGTGAGAGCGCGATCCGCTTCGCGTCTCTCGACGAGGTCGTCGCCCAGGCCGAGATCGTTTTCGTCGCGGTGCAGACGCCGCACGAGCCCGAGTACGAGGGCACGACGCGGCTACCGGATGAGCGGGGCGACTTCGACTACTCCTGGCTCAAGGATGCCGTTGCCGACACCGCAAGGGCGATCCAGCGTCTCGGCGAAGACCGCGTCGTGATCGTCATCTCGACGGTGCTGCCCGGGACGATCAGGCGCGAGATCGTTCCGCTGATCAACGAGCACGTGAAGCTCTGTTACAACCCCTTCTTCGTCGCCATGGGGACCACGATCCGGGACTTCCTGAACCCGGAGTTCGTCCTCTTCGGGATGCGCGACCCCGAGGCGGCCGAGAATGCCCGAGAGCTGTACGGCACGCTCCACAGCCGACCCGTCTACGAGACGTCGATCGAGAACGCCGAGCTGATCAAGGTTGCATACAACACCTTCATCACGATGAAGGTCTGTTTTGCGAACACCCTCATGGAGATCTCGCACAAGGTCGAAGGATGCGACGTCGACCAGGTGAGCGGCGCGCTCGCCCTCGCCACTCAGCGCCTTCTGAGCCCCGCGTATCTCTCGGGGGGCATGGGCGATGGCGGCGGCTGCCATCCACGCGACAACATCGCGCTCTCCTGGCTCGCTCGGGAGCTCGACCTCTCGAACGACTGGTTCGAAGGCGTCATGCTCGCGCGCGAGCGTCAGACCGACTGGCTCGTGGACCTCGTCGAGGAGCACCACACGCGGGGCGGCTTCTCCGAGCGCCGGGTCGGCATCTACGGGCGTGCGTTCAAGGCCGGTACCAACCTCACCGTCGGCAGCCCGGCGACACTTCTGCGCAACCTCCTCGAGGAGCGGGGCTTCTCGGTGGACATGTTCGACCCGCACATCGACGAGGGGCCGTGCCCCTTCTCGGAGCCCGGTGTCTACGTCATCGCGACGAAGCACGAGGAGTTCGGCGACTCCGACTGGGAGTACCCGGCAGGTTCGGTCGTCATCGACCCGTGGCGTTACGTGCCCGATCGCGAAGGTATCGAGATCGTCCCGGTCGGCGTCGGGCGGTTTGCGGTGGACGCGGATCTGCTGCGTGAGCCGCGCGCACTCGCCGCGCCCGAGAACGGACGGCCGGCTCCCGACCGCGCACCGGTCCTCGACGAGGTCTGACCGCGGCCGAGACGTGCCCGAGACGATCCTGAGCAAGGAGCGCTTCGCGTCGGTACCCGTCGATGCGGTCCGTGACTACTGGAACCAGCGTCCTTGCAACGTACGGCACTCGCCCAAGCCCGTCGGAACGCAGGAGTACTTCGACGAGGTCGAGGCACGCCGGTACCTGGTCGAGTCGCACATTCCGCGGTTCGCGGACTTCGATCGCTGGTCTGGCAAGCGGGTGCTCGAGATCGGATGCGGAATCGGCACCGACACGATCCGTTTCGCCCGTGCCGGAGCGTTTGTCACTGCGGTCGACCTGTCGGAGGAGTCGGTCAAGCTTGCACGACGGCGGGCGGAGGTGGCCGGCCTCGGAGGCCGGATCGATTTCCACTCTGCTGATGCCGAGCGCCTCGACGACGTCGTCTCCCCCGAGCCATACGACCTCGTTTACTCGTTCGGCGTGATCCACCACACGCCACATCCCGAGCGGGTGATCCGTCAGGTACGTGAGAACTACGTGGACGAGAACAGCACGTTCAAGCTCATGCTCTACCACCGGCGGTCGTGGAAGGTGCTCTGGATCCTGCTCACCGAAGGGCGTGGCGCTCTTTGGAAACTCGACGAAGTCGTCGCGCGCAATTCGGAAGCGCAGACCGGCTGCCCGGTGACGTACACGTACACCCGGGCGGAGACGAAACGTCTGCTCGACGGTTTCTCAGTGGACGACTGCCGCGTCGATTTCATCTTCCCGTACCGGGTCACCGACTACGTCCAGTATCGGTACGTGAAGAACTGGTACTTCCGGATGCTCCCGGAACGCGTGTTTCGAGCTCTCGAGCGCCGCTTAGGCTGGCATCTCCTGATCACGGCGAAGCCCGTTCGCACGTGAGCGTCTCCGTCTTCTTCGACGCACTGTCCTACCACTTCGAGCGCGACGGGCTCTTCGAGCAGCATCCGTACGGGGACTATCACGCTCCGTTCCTGCACGCGAAGCGCGCGCTCGAGTCGCGTGGCTGCTCGGTGCATACGGCCGACCTCCTACTCGACGGCGAGCACGTCGGCGACGTCAACCTGTACTTCGCGCTCGGGAACATCCGCAACTATCAGCGGATCTCGAAGCGTGGGGACACGATCCTGAGCGGGCTCTTTCATCTCGAGGCGCCCATCGTCCACCCGACGACCTACAGGAAGACCCGGGAGGCGAGCCGCTACTTCCGGCGCGTGTACTCGTTCTCCACTCCCGAGGCACTCGCGCCATTCGGGTGTGCTGGGCTCACGTTTCGCAAATTCCACATCCCCGAGCCCTACGACGGGATCGTCGAGGACGGGTTCGACGAGCTGTGGAACAGGGGAGACAGGAAGTTCCTCTGCCTGATCAGCCAAAACAAGCTCCCCAACATTTGGTACCGAGAGCTCTACACGGAGCGTCTTCGTCTTCTCGAGCACTTCAGCAGGACCGACTCGATCGACCTGTACGGGATCGGCTGGGACAAAATGCCCTTCCGCGTCGGCGAGCGCCGGATGCCACAGCAACTCATCCGCATCCAACGCTACGTCTGGGAGCGGCTTCCGTTCACGCGCAACCATCCTTACGAAGACATGATCAAGAAGGTCTGGCGCGGATCCGTCGACTCGAAGTACGAGACGATGAGCGGATACACGTTCGCAATCACCTACGAGAACATGGAGCTCGAGGGCTGGATCAACGAGAAGATCTTCGACGCGTTTCTCGTGGGCACGATCCCGATCTTTCGTGGTGCACCGGATGTCACCGACTACATCCCGGACAAGTGCTTCATCGACGCGCGCCGTTTCGAGACCTACGACGAGCTCGAGGCGTTCCTCCGGTCGCTCAGCGAGACGGAGATCGAGCAGTATCGGATGAACGGCCGAGAGTTCATGGCCTCGGAGCTCTACCGCCCGTTCTCGAGGCAAGCCTTCGTCGATCTGATCTGCGGTCTCGTCGAGGAAGACACGGCCAAGCCCGGTTGAGATCGAGCGTGGACAGGATCGACGTGAGGTCCCCGAACCCACTCGTCTCGGTCGCGATCTCCGTCTTCAACGGGGTCGCGACCTCCAGGAGAGCCTTGAGTCGGTCCTCGCGCAGACGTATCGGCACTTGGAGGTCGTCATCGACGACGCGGAGTCCCTGTTCGCATTTCCTGGTGCGCACCTTTTGACCGGATGCCAATGATGACGGGCGCGACGTCGAGCGACCAGCGCCGCAGGCTTCGCGTGCTCGTCCTCTCCCGCTCCTATCCGAGCGATCTCCTGCCGACCCTGGGCCTCTGGGTCGAGCGGCCGACGCGGCTCCTCGCGGAGCGTTGCGACGTCCAGGTCGTCTCTCCGGTGCCGTGGTGCCCGCCGGCGCCGGCTGTCGGCCCGCTGCGTCAGTTCGTCCGTTTCCGGAGCATCCCGCGCCGAGAGACACGGGCTGGGGTTCAGATCGAGCGGCCGCGCTTCCTCGCCGGTCCGGGCTGGTCGCTCCATCGCTTCGAGGCTCGGGCACAGGAGCACGCGATTCGGCGCGAGGTCGACCGTCTTCATCGCACCAATCCCTTCGACCTGATCCACGCGCACATGATCTATCCGGAGGGCGCCGTCGCCCATCGCCTGAGCCGGCGCTACGGCGTTCCCTTCGTGGTCAGCGAGCACGCACCCTGGACCGAGCAGTGGTTTGCATCGGGCCCCGTGCGCCGCCAGGCGCTCGCCGCCGCGGAGGCCGCGTCGGCGCTTCTCCCGGTCTCCACCTCGGCACGCGACTCGATGGGCGCGTTCGGCGCTGATGGAGACCGCGTGCATGTCGTTCCCGTCGGCGTCGACGGCGAGGTCTTCACCTTGGGTTCCGGCGCCCGACGACCGGACCAGATCCTTTACGTCGGGTGGCTGAACTACACGAAGGGAATCGACATCCTCTTCCAGGCCGTCGACCTCCTCAAGCGTCGTGGTAAGACGATCCAGTTGCTGCTCGTCGGCGGCGCGGCGTACCGTAAGACGCGCCTTCAGGAAGAGGAGCTACGTCGCCTCGCCAGCTCGCTCGGACTCGGCGACGCAGTGACGTTCCTCGGCCGGTTGCCCCAGGACGAAGTCGCGCGGCTCATGGCGGAGAGCGCTCTCCTCGTTCTGCCGAGCCGGGCCGAGAGCTTCGGCGCGGTGCTCATCGAGGCCCTCGCCTGCGGAACGCCCGTCGTCGCGACGGCGTGCGGCGGCCCCGAGGACATCGTCACGGGCGAGGTTGGCCGCCTCGTCGCAACCGAGGACCCGGAGGCGCTGGCGGATGGTATTGCAACCGTGCTCGCCCGAGGGCAGTACGAACCCGAACTGCTCCGCGCGTACGCCCTGGATCGCTTCTCGTGGAAGAAGATCGTGGGTGAGACGGAGGCCGTCTACGAGGGCGTCGTCGGTCGCGTTCCGCGACGGGAGCATGTAGGCAATGTCCGCCCAGCCACGCCGAGCGTTCGGGCCGGCGGCTCGTGACCGAGGCACCCCCCGCGGTCGAGCCGGACGCGGTCCGGCGATTCGCCTTCCTGCCAGCGAGGGGAGGACTCGCCTGGGGCACGGCAGGGACCCTCGCCCTGAACGGGTCGACGACGCTCCTCAACTTCGGCGTGGTGCTCCTGCTCGCCCGCCTGATCGGGGCGGATGGATACGGCGCCTACGCCTTCGCCTTCGCCTGGGCTATGGTGCTCGCCTCCGTTGCGGGGCTCGGCCTCAGCCCGCTCATCGTCCGGCACGTGGCCGGAAGTCGGGCGGGAACGGACTGGGGGACGTTGCGGGGTGTTCTCCGCTGGTCGAATGCGGTCGTTCTCGGTGCATCCATCCTGACGACCGCCCTTGCGGCCGCGATCGGGTGGCTGCTTCTCCGGAACGATGACGATCTGCTCGCGCCGTTCCTGATCGGGCTCCTCCTCGTCGCACCGACCGCCCTGACGATGCTTCGCCAGTCGGCGATGCAAGGTCTCGGCAAGGTCGTGCTCGGCCGCGTCCCGGAGACCCTCGTCGTGCCGGGAGCTTTCCTCGTTCTGGCGGCGTCAGCCGCACTTGTCATGCGGGGTTCGTTCTCGGCGTCCTGGGCCGTTGGGCTGCTGGCGACGGCGACGGTGATCGCATTCGCCCTCGGCATGGCGCTGCTCCTTCGTGTCCTCCCGCCGGAAGTCGGCGTGACGCAGCCTCGATACGACGCGCGCTCGTGGTCGCGGAGCGCCGTGCCACTGTTCCTGTTCGGGGTTATCGCCGCGGCGAACGCCCAGGTCGGAACGATCCTCCTCGGCTCGTTGTCCGGTCCCGCGGACGCTGGCGTGTTTGCAGTGGCGAGTCGCGTCAGCATGGTCGTCGGGTTCGTCCTCGTAGCCGCGGCGTATCCGCTGATGCCGGTGGTGGCGCGGCTACACGCTCTCGGGGAGCGAGTGGAGCTACAAGCTACAGTCACCCGAGTGGCACGCGCCGTCTTCCTGGCGACGCTGCCTGTCGCCGTTGCGGTGGCGCTTCTCGCAGCGCCCCTGCTCGGCCTTTTCGGCGAGGAGTTCCGCTCCGGGGCGGATGCCGTGCGGATACTCGTCGCGGGCGAGCTCGTGAAGGCGTTCCTCGGACTCGCCGGCCTCGCGCTCGTGATGACTGGGCATGAGGCTGACCTGACGCGGGGGGTCGCCGTCGGCGCGGGGGTCAATCTCGTTCTCGCCGGTGCCCTCATCCCCTTGCTCGGCGTGGCCGGTGCCGCGATCGCGGGCGCGCTCGGCGTCGCCTGTACGCATGTCCTCCTGGCGTGGCTTTCGCGACGGAGGCTCGGGATTTCTGGTACGCCGCTCCCGCCGTCACGCTAGGTCGAATGGCACGTGAGCCTTCTCAGGCTGTCCCACGGACGAGATCCGCGGCCGCGCGGCCTGTCGGGCGATGGGGTGCACCGTGCGGCTCTACGCAGTGCGATGCGAGTGGTCTACTAGCGGAAAGCGGAGATCGTCCACCGTTCATGCGGGAACGATGAGTGCGTGAAAGATACCCAGCTCGTTGGGATCGTCGATGCGTTCGAGCCTACGACCGCACTCCAGGACGAGAGCTTCGAGGTCCGCAGGTCCATATCCGAAGAACGACATTGCGTTTGGATGAAGCTCGCAGAGGACTTCGGCTCGTGAGCGCAGTACGCTCGCGGCTCCTTGGAGCACGAGTAGCTCAGCTCCTTCGACGTCGATCTTGATGCGGTCGGGTTGGATGCCCCTTGTGGCACAAACAGAGTCCAGGGTGACCGATGAGATCTCGATCTCGAGCAGAGAGGAGTCGAACTCCTCGGGGCTGAGCAGTTCGATGTTTTCGCGGATGAGGGCGGCGGCCATGGTCTCGCCGTGAACATAGAAAGGGACAGAACCCTCTTTGTCCGAGACTACAGCCTCGATGATCTCTACTCGATCGTGCCAGCCGTTCATTGCGACATGGCGCGCGAGGGTGGCTGCGGTATCCGGAGCCGGCTCGAAAGCGAGCACGCGGCCGTTCGGTCCGACGCGGAGCGCAGCTGCGAGTGTGAAGAATCCGATGTGCGCCCCGATATCGAAGACGACCATCTCGGGCTCGATCCCGCGCGCGAAGACGTCGTGTACGCGCGGCTCGTATCCCGTCTTCGAGTAGCGCGCCCCATAGGTGTATGTGAGTCGTAGCCGATCGCCGTTTACGTGGACGAGGATGCCGCGCTCGCGTGTGGCGCGATCGAGGAGCGAATTCCACGTTGGCTCGACTCTGCTCCACAACCACCGCTGCTTGGCAAGAAACGGCCACCGCCGTATCCGCGAGGCGGCGCCGTGGAACCACTCGATGGCCCCTGCCGCCATCAGCTGACGCGCTTCAGCAGCCCCAGCGCGTGCTGCTTCCAGGGCACGCGGTGGGTCATCCCCGGCGAGTCACGGAGAGCGTCTCGGTTCGCGAGATACCAGTCATACGTCTCGATGAGAGCCTCGGTGTTCGAGAAGCGCGGGGAGAACTCGAGCAGCCTGTCTGCTTTGGAGATGTCCACGAAGGAGTCGCGATACGCGGTGCGGTAGTGCCACTCGGCGAGCGGGGACAGGCGCATGAGCTCGAGTGCTCGCAGGATCATCTCTGCCGGCTTGGCCGGAACAGGCCGCAGACGGCTGCCGGATCCGGCGTGGTCGATCAACGCCTGAAGATCCGACCGGACGGTACCGAAGTCCCGCGCACCGACGTTGATCGCCTCGCCGGCGACATCGGCCGTCGACGCACGGAGGACCGCGTCGACCAGATCATCGACGGCAAGGAGCTGATAGCGATTCGTGCCGTCGCCCAGGGTGTAGATGCGCCGACCCTCGCGGATCCAGTCGAACAGGATCTCGAACACGCCCAGGCGCTCGGGCCCGAGGAACGTCTTCGGCCGCAGGATCACGGTCTCGAGACCTCGCCGCGCGAACTCCCCTGCGACGCGCTCGGCCTCGATCTTCGATGCGCCGTAATGACCGACTCCGACGAGCCGATGATCCTCGAAGATGGGGTGCACGTCGGGAACGCCGTAGACCGCGGTCGAGGAGATGACGACGACCCTGCGGACTCCGGTCTCGAGTGCAGCCGCGAGGAGCCGCGCAGTTCCTTCCACATTGACGGAGTAGATGGCCTCTCGCGAGCGCTGGATCGGCAGGGCGGCGGCAGCATGGACGAGGACGTCGGCGCCGTCGACGAGCGCTCGGGTAGAGGCGGGGTCGCGGATGTCGCCGCGCAGTTCCTCGACCGACTGCTCGAGCTGCGCGTCGTCGAGCGGGGCGACGTCGAGCGTCCGAACCCGGAATCCCTCCTCGACGAGTCGGCGGGAGAGGTGGAGGCCGAGAAAGCCGGCGCCGCCCGAGATTGCCCAGAGCATACGACGAGCTACGTGAGGGCCAGGATGACGACGGCCGTCAGCGCCCACAGCGCGACGTCCAGGATCAGGGGCTTGTCCGTGACGAGGACGTGTTCGGGCTCCTCGCCGCGTCCATCGCGCTCGATCAGAAGCAGGTAGCGGAAGACGCCGTACACGACGAACGGGATCGTCAGCATCATCGCCTTCGAGTCGTGTGCCGTGAACGTGTAGAGCGAATAGGCGATGATCGTCGAGGCGGCGGCGACCGACACGAACTGGTCGATCAGCTCCACTGAGTAGTCAGAGAGCACCTGGCGGCCCGGCGTCGCGTTCGCACCCACGAGGCGGAGCTCCGCACGGCGCTTCGCAAGGCCCAGGAAGAGCGCAAGGAGCGCCGTGCAGACGAGGAGCCATTCCGAGACCGGAACCTCGACCGCGACGGCGCCTGCCACTGCGCGGATGACGAACAGAGCCGCGATCGCGAACACGTCCAGCAGGACGACGTGCTTGAGACGCATCGTGTATCCCGCCTGCAACGCGACGAACGCCAGCAGCAAGAGGAGCGACTCCGGGCCGAGGAAAGCGCCAAGTACCACCGCCACCGCCAGGAGCCCGGCGCTGAGCGACAGGGCCGCCCTCGGCACGAGGTCGCCCCGCGCGATCGGTCGGTAGCGCTTGACCGGGTGTTCGCGGTCCGCCGCAGCGTCTCGCAGGTCGTTGACGAGGTAGGCGGCGCTCGAAGCCGCGCAAAAAGCGACGAAGGCCACGGACGCCTCGACCCAGCGCACTGCGTCGCCGAACTCGGCCGCGAAGACGATCCCCGCGAAGAGCAAGAGATTCTTGCTCCACTGGAGCGGGCGCATGGCCTCGATCGCCGCGAGAACGACCGGCCGCGTCGGCCGGAGCGTCATGTGGTCCTCGAGTCGCGGCGTGGGCCGCGCAGCGGTTGCCTTCGTGTCCAGAACCCCGATCCTCTTCCCCCGTCGCGTTGGACGGGCCCGGACCCATGCTGGCCCAGCCCTCGTGGAAAGTCAACGATCGGGAGTCTAGGTCCGCAGGCCCAAACTGACCGGACTCGCCGAACTTGCGATCCTGTGTAGATGGTGCAAAAGCGGATTCGCGTGGCCTGGCGCCACCCCTTCCGCCACCACCAGTGGAACATCGGAGTCGTCGACCAGCCGATCCACGCGTTCCTGCGAGGGGGGAGCCATCCGCCAATCCGCTGGTTTCCGCTCGAGGGTCGTCGGGGCTTCCTGGCCGATCCCTTCGGCCAGCTGGACGGAAGCGGCGCGACGGTGATCTGCGAGCACTACGACTATCGACGCGCGCGGGGCACGATCGCCCACATTCGGCTCGAAGGCGGCCGGTTCGCATCCGAGCCGAAGCCCGCGCTCGAGCTCCTGGTGCATCTTTCGTACCCGTGCCTCGTCGAGGAGGACGGGGTCGTTCCCGAGGCGATTGAAACCCGTCAGGTGGCGCTCTTCCGCGCCGATCCGTTTCCCACGTCGTGGGCGAAGGTCGGCATCCTCGTGGACGACCTGGCGGCCATCGATCCAACGATCTTTCGTCACGACGGGCGCTGGTGGCTGGCGTGCACAGACGGGGACGCCGAGCCGGACGCGAACCTTCTCCTCTGGCATGCGACGACGCTCGAAGGACCCTGGACTCCGCACGCGGCGAATCCCGTGAAGACCGACGTGCGGTCGGCCCGCCCGGGCGGGACTCCGTTTGTGCACGAAGGCCGGCTCTACCGTCCAGCGCAGGACTGCTCCAGGACCTACGGCGGCCGGATCGTCGTGAACGAGGTGATCCGGCTCACGCCCGAGGAGTTCCTCGAGGAGCCCGTCGCTACGATCGAGCCCACCGCCGATTCACCGTATCCGGCGGGGCGCCACACGTTGTCTGCACTCGGCGACATGACATTGATCGACGGACACCGGTACGTGTTCGTGGGCGTCGCTCTGCGGCAGTTTCTCGGGATCCTGGGCCGCGATCTCGCCGGAAAGCTGAGACGTGCGCGGCGGTAACCCAGCTGGAAGCACCGACGATGCCCACGTCGAGGGGCTGGAGACCTGGTTCGGCACTCATGCAGGCGAATGGCGGGACGCGTATCGGGATGTGCGACGCGTCAACGACCTCGTCCTGATCGAGAGGCAGGACCTCGCGGTTGCGTATGTCCGCAAGCACGTGCCCGAAGGAGGCTCGGTGCTCGATGCGGGGTGCGGTGCCGGCTGGGCGTCACTCGAGCTCGCCGGGCGCGGCTACGCGGTCCTCGGCGTCGATCTTGCCCCGGAGATGATCGACCAGTGCGAGCGAACGTTTGCCGACGCGGGCGTTCCGAGCGACCGCTACGCGTTCGCGCGTGGCGATCTCCTGACAGTCGATCTCGCTCCCGCATCGTTCGACGGCATCGTCGCCCTCGGCGTGCTCCAGTACCAATTCGACGAGGGACGTCTGCTCGAGCGTTTCCGCGACCTGCTGCGGCCGGGCGGCGTGCTCGTCGTGGCGGGACCGGTGGGCCGGTCGATCCCGAACCTCTTCGGATCGGTCGCCGCTGCTGGCTCGGCGCTTCGGAAGCTCCGCCTGCTTCCGCGGAAGCCGACCGCGGGTAGGACGCAGCACCGCTACTCGCTCGGGCGGCTCCATCGTCTGCTAGAAGCCGCCGGCTTCGAGGTCATCGAAGCGAAGGGTCACGGATTCGGCGATTGGGTCGTGATCGGCGGCGTGCTCGGGTTCCGGGGCGAGCTTGCGCTCCACCGGTCCTTCACGTGGATCTCGCGACTCGTGCCGGTCGGACGACTGGGAAACGATCTGGTCGTCGCCGCGCGCACCCGGCCGACGAGCTAGTAGACGCGTCCGGAAGTTCGACGGGGTTAGGCGGCGAGCGTGAGCTTGGGCTCCTGGTCTGTGATCTTGGCGAGGACGGCCTCGAGGTCTGCGCGGGTGAAGGTCCAGTTGAAGGGCTTCGCGATCTGGCGGTAGTGGTCGCCGAAGCGCAGGAGCCGGTCGGCGAGTTCGGCGCGGGAGGCGAAGTCGTTGGGGGTGAGCGCCTTGCGCTGGACGATCGAGCAGTAGAGCTCGATCTGGTTGAGCCAGGAAGCGTGGATCGGCAGGTGGATGAGCCGCAGGTTCTCCCAGGCGCCCTCGAGCCGCCGGATCGAGGCGGTGCCGGCGTGCGAGGAGCCGTTGTCGACGATCCAGAAGACGGTGCGGGCCGAGGCGTAGGGCTAGCGGCTCATCACCTGCGCGACCAAGCGCCCGAACGGCTCGATCCCGGTGGGCTCGACGCGGTCGAAGAGGTTGGCGTGGTGGACGTCCCAGGCTGCCAGGTAGGCCAGCGTCCCGTGGCGGCGATACTCGAACTCGACCAGCGCCGGACGGTCCGGGCCGGCCGGCACCGTCTGGTGTCTGCGTCCCAGCGCCTGTAGCTGCGACTTCTCGTCGGCGCAGATGACCAGCTCGTCCGGGCGCAGCCGGCGGCCCTGGAAGCGCCGCTGCTAGAGATCCAGCACCCGGCCGGCCTTCTCCCGAAAGGCGGGATCGCGCATGAAGAGCCAGCAGCGCTGCTGCCAGGGCTTGAGCGCGTCGTCGTGCAGCCAGCGCCAGATCGTCGAGGCCGAGGCGTCCGTGACGCCGCGCTCGACGACCAGCCGGTGCAGCTCAGTGCGCGAGAAGCGCGACAGCGGCAGCCCGTACGTGACCGGCAGCTCGCAGGCGATCGCCTTCACCTCGGCGACCTGCTCCGGGGGGAAAACGCCGCGGGCGGCCTGTGCGCGGCTTGTCCTCGAGTCCCTCGAGACGGCACTCGCAAAACCGCGCTCGCCAGCGGCTGACGATCTCCGGGTGGCAGTCGAGGCGGGCAGCGATCTCCTTGTCCTGCGCGCCCTCGGCGGCATAGAGGATCATCCGCGCACGCTGCACCTCGCGCCAGGGCGCCGTCACCGCCCGCGCCCGGCGCTCAAGCTCAACGCGCTCCGCATCGCTCAACTCGATCCCATGGCGGCTCCTCCGAGGCACGATCACCTGTTCGCCTCCGATCGCCCACCTCCTTCACATAACCCGAAAGACTTCTGGACGTGTCTACTAGGAGAGATTGGCGAAACGCCGTAGACCGCATGGGTGCGGCGTTCGCGGGTTGAAGGTTTCCGCCGGTACCCCCCGAATCCCGGCGTCGTACCCCAGGTCTGTCCGGGTGCCGCGCAAAGCTACCCCTGGATGCGTCAAGCGTTCACTCGCGCGGGGCTCTACTACACGGGCCATGCGGCCGAACAGATGGAGCGGCGGGATATCGACCCCGAGGACGTGGAGATAGCGTTGGAGACATGCGACACGACGTACCCCGGAAGCGACAGGCGACGGGAGAACCTTGTGAAAGTCGGCACGACGCGGGATGATCGACGCTTGCACGTCGTGGTAAAACGAGAACGTCCATTCGTCGTCGTGAGCGCGTTCTGGGGAGAGGACTAAGGCGTGAGGCTCATCTACGACACCGAAGTCGATGCTCTGACGGTCGTCGTGACCCGCGAGGCCGTCGAGCGGACGGAGGACGCGGGCCAGGGTCGCTTCATCGATTTCGATGACGAGGGCAACATCGTCGCCCTCGAAATCCTCGACGCGAGCCAGGGTTTCGACCTCTTGGACCTGCTCGACCGGTACCGCTTGGAGCCGATCCTGGATGCCCTCGCGGAACACTTCAAGACGGCGCAAAATCTGCTCGGCGAAGGCTCCGATCTGCGCGAAGTTCTGACGCGCTGACGGACGGGCTCCGTCCGACCGCCTCTCTAAGATTCCCTGTAGATAAACGAAAAAAGAGCCCCCGCGAAGTTGTAGCTTCCGGGGGCGTGACCAAGAGAGGTTGTGTCTCGCTTGGCAGGGATCACCGTAGCACCCTCGGCGGAAATCGCCGAGATTCTGAACTCTCCGGAAGTCGCGACTCTCGTTGCGGAACTGGACGAGCTTCGCTGGACGGGTCGCAGGGGCTACGGCTCCCGCGCTCTCGTCGGGGCCTGCCTCGTGAAGCACCTGTACGCGATCCCGACCTGGACACGGGTTGCGAGGCTCATTGACGAACACGCCGCCCTCGCAAACGCTCTCGGCGGTCGCCCGAGTGAGTGGGCATGCTACCGCTTCGCGCGGAAGCTCCGCGAAAACAAGCCGCTCATGGACGCCTGCCTCGCCCGCATCGGTGACGCGCTCCGCGCCCAGATGCCCGACTTCGGCCAGGACGTTGCCGTGGACGCGTCCGATCTCCCCGCCTACGCGAACGGCCAGCGGTTCGTGAGCAAGGGCGGTCGCAAGCGCGAGCGGTTCTCTGACCCGGACGCCTCGTGGGGTCACCGCTCCGCTGTCTCGACCCGGAAGGGTGGCGGCTTCTACGGGTACAAGCTGAGCGCGGCGGTTTGCTCGCGCACGGGCCTCCCGGTCGCGTGGCGTGTCGAGACGGCGCGAGCGCACGAGTCGAGCCTTGCCGACGATCTCTTGCAGCGTGTCCGCGAGCGCGTCCAGCCCGAGACGGTGGCGCTCGACAAGGGTTACGACATGGCTCCGGTGTACGACGCTTGCGCCAGGGATCGGTGCCGCCCCGATCATCCCGCTTCGACGGACGCCGTTTGTGAGGCGCGGCGATCATCTCGCGCCGACCTGCGAGCACGGAACCTGGACGTTCGCAGGTTCCGACTCCAAGCGCGGCGCCTCCAAGTGGCGCTGCCCGATCGGCGAGTGCGTTCCGAAGTCGCGGTGGATCAAGGCTTCCCGGCTTCATCCGCTCATCCCGCGCGACACGAAGCGCTGGCGCGATCTGTACCGGGGTCGTGCTGCTATCGAGCGCGAGTTCGGCCGGTTGAAGCATCAGTACGGGTTGGCACCGCTTCGCGTTCGCGGACTCGCTCGCGTTCAGCTTCACGCTGACCTCACGATGTTGGCGCGGCTGTCGCAGGCACTCGCTCGCGTGCGAGTCGTGGCGCTCGCCGCTTAGACTCTGTTTCCCTTGGGCAGGATTTGGTTCGAGCTTCATACGAAAGCCGGGTCTCCTCCGACTGATGAAGCCCACCAACGGGTCGTGGCTCATCTTGGGCGGCGCTTCGTGCTGCGTCACAAGCCGGGAGCAATCGAGATTACGTCCATTCCGGACGTAAAGTCGGACGCGTATTCACAGGTCAGGCGACGCCTCGGACAAATCCTCGACGAGGCGGATCCACATTGGAAGCAGTCGTATCGACTTGATGAGCCAGGGCACTTAGTCATAGGAATAAGGCTGAAGTCGTGGCGACTTACCCGACGTTTCGCTAATCGTTTCGCCAAGCCCTCCTAGGTGTCGCTCGCGTCTGGGCCGCAGCTGCGCGCGAAGGCGCTCTCGTCGGTCGTGCCGCGGCGTCCGAGCACCTCGTAGATCACGTAGTGCGTCTTGAAGAGTGGAAGGGGCGAGCTGTAGATCCTTCGCAGCTCGAACTCGCGCAGCGCTTCCGGCGCAACGCTGCAGAGCAGTCCCTGGGCCTCGCTCAGGTATCCGATGCGCTCGCGCTCGATGTAGTCGACGATCCTGTGCTCTTCGAGGTAGGGGACAATTTCGTAGTCGTTGAGGATGCCGTCGAGATTGACGACGTGCTGGCTCGAGTAGAAGCCGAGGATGCCCGAGTTCCACGAGCCGACGATCGCATCCTCCGGGACGTTGGCTTCGAGCCACTTCGCGGCGTCGTACATGTCGTCGTTGAACGAGCGGTGCCAGTCTCGCGACTGGACGGAGTCGTCCCAATAGAACCTGGCCGTCTGGACCGCGCTCGCGCCGACGAGCAGGACGAGCCCCGCCGTGGCGAGGGGGAGATGCAGCCGTCCTGGCACCCACTGTTCCGCGAGAAAGCCGATCGATGCCGCCACGAAGGTCGCGACGATGACGACCACGATGATCTCGTTCTCCGCCCACCACCACCTGACGATCGCGGTGGAGACCTCGTTCGGGTAGACGAACACCGAGATCGCCGCATTGATCGCGCCGAAGACGAGCACGTAGCCGAAGGGCGTGAGCCGCGAGAACCGCTCTCCGAGGAAGCTGGGCCAGGTCCGGCCCGAGCGGGCGAGAAACGGTAGGACCCCCAGGAGCAGGAGCAGCACCGGGGCGACGACCACAAGCGGCCGGCCTTCGTCTTCCACGGCACGGAGGCCAATGATCCAGAGCGCGTCTCCTGCACGAGAAAGGACGAACCAGCCGAGCCAGTCGTAGGTGTCTCGCAGCACGGCGAAGACGTAGTGGGGGGACGCGCGGCCTTCGAGACCGTTGAGGTCCAGGTAGCGGGTGATCGCGAGCTTCTTGACCTCGCCGCTCACGGGGAGCAGATAGCCGGTGCTCGCGTACGTCACGGCAAAGTAGGGAAGCGCCACGAGACCGGCGACCGCTGCCGAGATGCCGCCGAGGGAGAGTCGGATGCGAAGTGCCGGTTGCGGGCTTCGGAGGACGAAGTACACGAGTAGGCAAGGGATCAAGAGCATGGCGTTGAGCCGTGCCAGACCTGTCAGTCCGAGGAGCAAGCCGAGGAGAACCGCCTTCCAGCCGGTCGGGCTCTCCCGGAAGCGGATCTCGAAGTACGCCACTGTGCCCAGGAGCAGAAGCGCGTACAGGCTGTTCTCCATTCCCCAGGTCCGTTGCCAGACGATCCCGAGGGGAACGAGGAACGCCCCTGCTGCGATGACCGCGGTGCTGAGGCTCACCCGCCGTCTGAGGAGTTGGAAGAGCAGGAGTGTCGATTCAAAGTGGGCGAGCGCCGTGATCGCGACGAAGATGCGGGCGACGACCGTGGGATCCGTGATCCCGATCCAGCTCAAGAGCTGTGCGAACCCGCTCAGGATGACTGCCCACAGCGGCTGGACGCCGTTCGTGGGGTGGATTCCGTCGAACGTCCAGGAGTGGGTCTCCGGGAAGTTCGCCGCGATCTTGAAGTACGAGTAGGCGTCGTCGCTTCGGTGGATGAACTCCTCGATCGGCACGAACACCTGCTGAAGGACGAGGAAGAAGCCCGCGGCGAGCAACAGGAACGCGGGCGTCGTGAAGCGCTCGCTGAAGGAGCCGGTGGACCGGGGAGGCTCGCTCACGACGACTTGCGGCCGACGTAGACGACCTGGGTCGCGAGCACGTCGGGAGCCCGGCCTTCGAGGCCTCTACCGATCCGCGAGGCGAGGCGGGGAAGCGCGACGTCGAGGGGCGAGAGGAGGAGGAGGTGCCCGCAGTGCTCGAACGCCTCGGGCTCGAGGCGCGCCGCTCGTAGACGCTCCTGAAACGCGCGTGGACGGATGGAGCCGCCGCCGGCGCCGCGCGGGAGCCAGGGGTGCGGCCGTCCGAGAAGACGCTTCGCCACCCGCACGGCCGGGTAGTAGACGCGCGTCTTCCAGTTCCCGTACAGCGCGTATGGGCTCGGGTAGCTGACGACTGCCCGCCTGCCCGGCTGCAGGACGCGAGCGATCTCGGAGAGCGCCCGGGGAATGTCCGCGTATTCGAGGATCCCGGTAGCCGTGATGGCGTCGAAGCTGCCGTCCGGGAACGGCAAGGACTCGATCTCTCCCCGGACGAAACGATCGGCAGCCTCGGGAATGCGTTCCTGCGCGGCCGCCACCATCTCCTCGGCGGCGTCCACGCCGCTCACCGTCCAACCGCTCTCCGCCAGAGCGGCACAGAGCCGGCCAGGCCCCATCCCCACGTCGAGCACCGTGCCCGGGCCCGGGCCGAGAAGGCGCAGAGTGGTTTCCATGCGGGCGCGGACGACGTGTCCGTCCGAGCTTCGCTGGTCGTAGCCGCGGTCGTACCAGGCTGCGCGCTCGCCGAAGAACTGCACGGCCTCCGGGCGGCTCACGGGCGACTCTTCCCGAAGAAGCTCCCGAACTCGTCGATGACGTACCCGAGCATCTGCTCCGAGAGCCCGGGGTAGCACCCGATCCAGAACGCCTGGCTCATGACGATGTCGCTCGAGGAAAGGTCGCCGACGACCCGGTACTCGACCTCGTCGAAGGCGGGCTGACGCGTGAGGTTGCCGCCGAAGAGCAGACGGGTTGCGATTTTCCGACCTTCGAGATGGCGCACGAGGTCGTCGCGGGTGAAGGTCGCCTCGGGACGCACGGTGATCACGAACCCGAACCAGCTCGGGTCGCTGTCGGGAGTCGCGACCGGGAGGAGGAGATCGTCCTCGAAGGGCGCGAGGCCCTCGCGGAGAATCTGCCAGTTCCGCTTCCTCGCGGCAGTGAAGTCGTCGAGCTTCGCGAGCTGTGCTAGCCCGACTGCGGCCTGCATGTCCGTGACCTTCAGGTTGTAGCCAACGTGGCTGAAGATGTACTTGTGGTCGTAGCCGTGTGGCAGCGTCCCGAGCTGCCACTCGAAGCGCGTCCCGCAGGTGTTGTCCTCGCCCGGCTCGCACCAGCAGTCGCGCCCCCAGTCGCGAAACGACTCGACGAGCAGCTTGAGCTGCGGCCTGTTCGTGAGCACCGCGCCACCTTCGCCCATCGTGATGTGGTGTGCCGGGTAGAAGCTGAGCGTTCCGAAGTCCCCGACCGTGCCCGTGAGCCGGCCGCGGTAGGTCGAGCCGAGAGCGTCGCAGTTGTCCTCGACGAGCCAGAGCCCATGTCGCTCGGCGATTGCCGCCATCTCGTCCAGCGGGAACGGGTTCCCGAGCGTGTGCGCGGCCATGATCGCCCGCGTCCGTGGGCCGATCGCGGCCTCTACCTGCTCAGGAACGAGGTTGTACGTCCCGAGCTCGACGTCGACGAACACCGGCACGAGACGGTTGAGCATGATCGGGTTGACGGTCGTGGGGAAGCCCGCCGCGACCGTGATCACCTCGTCGCCCGGCCGCAGGCGTCGCTCTCCGAGCTTGGGCGAGGTGAGGGCGGAGAGCGCGAGCAGGTTCGCGCTCGAGCCCGAGTTGCACACCATCGCGTGACGGACGCCCAGGCGCTTCGCCAGGTCGACCTCGAAGCGCCTCGCATAGCGGCCGGTCGTCAGCCAGAAGTCGAGGGAGGCGTCGACGAGATTCAGGAGCTCGTCCGCGTCGAAGACCTTGCCGGAGACGGGGACAGCCGTCTCTCCGGGGACGAACTCGCGCGCGCCGAACTCGGCGTCGTGGTACTCGGACACGAGCTCGAGGATTCGCTCGCGCAACTCGGCCGAGCCGCTCACGGGGCTGCCGCCTTGCGACGGTATTCGAGATGTCGACCGCGGTTCTCCCGGAACCAGTCGAGTGTCCGGCGCAGCCCGTCGGCGAGCTCGGTCTGCGCGCGCCATCCCAGGCGGTCGGCCGTACGAGCCGGGTCGCCGGAAAGCGCCGCGAGCTCGACGGCCCGGTCCGCGACCGTTCCCGGAAGTAGGTCGACGCCGCCCACGAGCTCGGAGATCGTCCCCGCGAGATCGCGTACCGCAGTCGCTCTCCCGGTACACAGGTTGAAGATCCCGTGCAGCGCTCGCTCGTCTCGACCTGCAGCGAGCATCCCGTCGACCACGTCCGCGACGTACACGAAGTCACGGGTCTGGATTCCGGATGTGAGCCGGACAGGGCCGCCGTCGAGCACGTCCAGGATCACCGAGGGGACGAGCCGGTAGGCAGCCTCGAGCGGTCCGTAGGCCGTGAACGGACGGACGACGACGACCGGCAATCCGTACGCCGTGCCGTACGCGAGCGTCAGCAGCGAGCCCGCCGCCTTCGAAGCGCCGTACTCCGTGATCGGTCGCAGGGGCGCGTCCTCCGAGAGGCCATCTCCGGGCCCGTATTCGAAGCAGGAGCCGCAGTAGACGAATCGATCCACCCCGGTCTCCTGCGCATGCTCGAGCAGGCGGAGCGTTCCGAGAACGTTCGTCTCGACGACCGCGTGGACATCGGTATCGGGGCGGACTCCCTCAGCGGCGAGGTGGTAGACGACGCTTGCCTCGGGAAGCGGCCTGTCGGCCGGCGTGCGCTCGACCCATTCGAGCAGATCCTCGATTCGCCACAGGTCCGATTCCGGCCGTACGGCCACGATGACGTCCGCCCCCGCCTCGACGAGACGGCGGACGAGGTGGGAGCCGATGAAGCCGGATCCTCCCGTGACGAGGACGCGGTCAGCCAAGGTACTTCCGATACCAGTCGATGGTCTCCGCGAGACCGGTCTCGAGGTCGTAGTGCGGCGACCACCCGAGCACCGCGTGGGCCTTCGTGGCCGACAGCCACTGGTCGCGGATCTCGCCGACGGCACGGTCCTCGACGATCGGTTCGACGTCCTCGCGACCCATCAGCCGTTTGATCTCGTCCACGACCTCGAGCACGGTGATGGGCCGCTCGTGGCCGAAGTTGAAGGCCTCGCCGGCGACTCCGTCGCGCCCGACGGCGGCGCCGAGGTCGAGGTATGCACGCGCCACGTCTCTCACGTAGAGGTAGTCGCGTCTGTACGTCCCGTCGCTGCGGACGATCGGGCGCTGACCCTCGAGAAGCGAGCGGATGGTGCCCGGGACGATGCGGCTCCAGTTGAAGTCGCCGCCGCCGTAGACGTTCCCGCAGCGCGCCACCGCGACGGGTAGACCGTACGTCGTGTGGTACGACTGCGCGATCACGTCGGCGCAGGCCTTCGAGGCTTCGTACGGAGAGCGGCCTGCCAGAGGGCTCTCCTCGGTGTACGGCAGGAGCTCAGCGTCCCCGTACGCCTTGTCGCTCGATGCGACCACGATCCTCTCCATGCGCGGAGCGTGCCGGCGGCAGGCCTCGAGGAGGTTGTACGTGCCCCGGACGTTCGTCTCCCACGTCGTGAGGGGATCCTCGCGGGCGGTCTCGACGAGAGTCTGTGCGCCGAGATGGAAGACCGTGTCGAACTCGTGCTCGCGGAGGGCACGCTCGAGCACGTCGAGCTCCTCGAGTGCTCCGTCCACAGACTCGATCCGCTCGAGGTCGCCGCTCCGGACGAGCTCGGACCGCGGATCGCGCTCGTAGACGAGCGCCACGACCCGCGCCCCGTCGGCGAGGAGGTCCTTCACGAGCCAGGAGCCGACGATCCCCGTCGCACCCGTGACGAGGACGCTTCGCCCCTGCCAAATGCTCATTCCCAGACCTTCCAGGGCACCTGGTCGCTCTGCCAGAGGCTCTCGAGCAGCCGGACGTCCCGCAGGGTGTCCATGCACTGCCAGAAGCCCTCGTGCCGGTAAGCGGCGAGCTGGCCGTCCGTCGCGAGCCGCTCGAGCGGGTCGAGCTCGAAGGGGGTCTGATCGCCGTCGATGTAGTCGAGGACCTCGGGCTCGAGCACGAAGAAACCTCCGTTGATCCAGCCCTCGCCGATCTGAGGCTTCTCCAGAAACTGCGAGACGAGATCGCCCTCGAAGGCGAGGCCTCCGAAGCGCGCAGGAGGCCGAACGGCTGTGACCGTCGCCAGCTTCCCGTGGCCCCGGTGGAACTCGACGAGCCGCGAGATGTCGACGTCCGACACGCCGTCGCCATAGGTCATCAGGAAAGTCCCGTCCGTGAGCCGTGGCAAGAGACGCTTCAAGCGACCGCCCGTCTGGGTTGCGTTGCCCGTGTCGACGAGCTGCACGATCCAGTCCTCGTTGTCGCCGTCCTCGACGTCGACGTTCCCGTCGGCGAGGGACACCGTCAGGTCGCTCATCCTCGCGGTGTAGTCGAGGAAGTACTGCTTGACGAGCTCGCCCTTGTGCCCGAGCGCGAGGACGAACTCGCGGAACCCGTATGCCCGGTAGATCTTCATGATGTGCCAGAGGATCGGCGCGCCGCCGATCTCGACCATCGGCTTCGGGCGCAGGTCCGTCTCCTCGGCGAGGCGCGTCCCCATGCCTCCGGCAAGGATGACGACCTTCATCCTGCGCTCCCGTTGGCGACGGTGCGGAGCACAGCCAGCGTCTCGCGCGCCGTGTCGCTCCAGCGATAGCGCTTCGCCCGCTCCACGCCCCGCGAGGAGAGGTCGCGCCGGAGCGCTTCGTCGCCGAGGACGAGCTCGATCGCGGAGGCGAGCTCTTCGACCGTCGGTTCGCTGACGAGCATGGCGGCGTCACCCGCGATCTCGGTCAGGGCTGCGCGGTCGACCGTGATGACCGGAGTGCCGCAGGCGAAGGCTTCGACGAGTGTGATCGAGAAGCCCTCGTAGGCAGAGGCATTCACGTAGAGCTCGGCGCCGCTGTAGACGGCCGCAAGCTCTGCGTGGCTCTCGACGCGACCGTCCGTCTGGACGAAGCTGTCGGCGATCTCGAGCTCGGCTGCGAGGTCGGCGATCGGTTGCTCCAAGTGGTTCGGCCCCATGAGAAGAAGCGTATGCGGCAGACGCGCACGCTTCTTGGCCAGTGCGAAGGCGCGCATGAGGCTGGGGATGTTCCTCCGCTGCGAGAGCTTTCCGACGAACAGGACGTAAGGAGCGTCCGACCCGGCCCAGCGCCTGCGTGCCGCGGACAGCAGCTCCTCATCCTCCACTCGCCTGAAGTCGTCGTCCACGCCTTGCGGAACGACGACGAGCCGCTCTCCTGGGATCTCGTAGAGCTCCTTGATGTCCTCGAGGGTCGAGCGCGACGGGACGATGACGCGCTCGGCTGCCCGAGCCGAGCGGCGGTACAGCGGGGAGTACGTCAGGCTGTACCACCATGGGTGGGTGCCGGCCTGCGCCTCGTTGGTCGAGTGGATCGCGACCACCGTGCGTCCCGAGAAGACCGGTGGCCGCGAGTAGCTCGGACAGAAGAGCACGTCGACGTGGCGCGCGGCTCGCGGCAGATGGACGGCTTCCCACGCGATCCCTGTCAGCCGTGGCCGGAGAAGCTTCGTCGTGATCCCCTCAGGCAGGACGTCCTCAGGACGCGGCGGCTCGCGCAGATACAGGACGATTTCGTCCTCCGGCCGAAGCATCGTCCCCCAGTGCTTGACGAGGTACTCGATGTAGCGGCCGACTCCGAGCCGCTGTCCCTCGAGCCGGCGGGCGTTGACGCCGAGCCTCACGCATGCACCTTCCTGTAGTCCTGACGGGCGACGCGGCGGACCCGCGCGCCCAGCCGGCGCGCGCCGAGGTAGGAGCCGAGACGACCTGCGAGAACGCGGCTCAAGAGCTCGGGACGCCGGACGTAATGGGCGTCGACGCGCGGGAGCGCGAAGACGTCCGAGTCCGGCCGGACGATGCCGATCGTGTTCGAGCACGCCGCGAGGTAGGAGCTCTCGACGAGCCTCCGCGCTGCCGGCGGGGCTGCCGCCCCGTAGGGGTATGCGTACGTCGCGATCTCGACGCCCACGAGCTTCGCGAGCAGATCGCGTGCTTCGACGAGTTCCCGCTCGAGGACACGGGGGCCCTCGGTCACGAGCGGCTCGTGTGCCATGCCGTGGGCGCCGATCTCGATCCCGCTCCCCGCGAGCACACGGAGTTGGTCCGCGTCAGCGAGGCGCCCGAGGAAGCTGCCGGGCCTCGCGCTCGGCCAGTCGCTCAGGCCGCCGACGTGCCCCGCGACGCAGTAGACGGTCGCCGAGAGGCCGTGGTTCGCGAGGATCGGAGCGGCGTTCTCGGCGACGCTCGCGTACCCGTCGTCGAAGGTGATCGCGACGGCGCGCGCGGGCAGCGTTCCCTCCCGGAGGTGCTCTGTTAGCTCGCGGACGGTGAGCACCGCAGCGCCGCATGCGGCAATTCTGTCCGCGTGCTCGGCGAACAGAGCAGGGTCGACGCGGAGCGGCGGCGATCCCGCCTCGATCGCGTGGTACGTCAGGACGAGCGCGCGGGAGTTGGCGTCAAGAGAACGCACGTTTCCAGCGTAGTTGCGGCGAACCCCGACGCAACCTACCGATTTGCGGGGGCTTCTTCCCGTGGAGCGCTACTACGATGTGGGCGTGCCGGCGCCGACCGCAGCTTCGCCGCAAAGCATTCCCTTCTCCCCACCCGGGAGCTCGTCGAGCGGCACATGACGCACGCCGCGCAGGTTGCCGACACCGTGCTTGCCTGTCCCGCCTGTGGGGTCGCCGTCCCCGAGGGAGACGAGCTCGTATGCGCGAGCTGCGGGCGTGAGTACGGAGCCGTGGCCGGGGTTCCCGACCTCCGGCTCGATCCCGATCGCTGGCAGGGCGATCTGTCGCGCGCGCGCCGGCTCGACGAGGTGCGCAACGCGCACGAGTTCGAAGGCCTGCTGCGTGAGTACTGGAGGGGGAGCGACCGGGCCACGGAGCTCGTCGACCGCTTCGTCGCCGGCGATCTCGCCGGCGCGGACAAAGCCGAGCCGCTCGTCGCCGCGGTCGAGGTGCACCGGGGCCGGCCGCTCGGCCCAGGCGACCGGGTCCTCGAGGTCGGCTGCGGCACGGGAGCGTTCTCGCTCGCGTGCGCGAGGCGCGGGGCGGCGGTCGTGGCGAGCGATCTCTCGCTGCAGTGTCTGGTGCTGGCCGGGAAGCGCTTCGAGGAAGCCGGTGCGGACGTCCGTCTCGTCTGCAGCAACGCCGAGCACCCGCCGTTCGAGCCCGGGTCCTTCGACGTCGTCGCAGCCGTCGACGTCATCGAGCACGCGGGCGATCAGGCGGGCTTCCTTCGTGGCTGCGCACGCGTCCTCGCGCCGGGAGGGGTGCTGTTTCTCACGACGCCGAACCGCTTCTCGCTCGGGCTCGAGCCCCACGTCCGCCTTTGGGGGGTCGGATACCTCCCGCGTGGACTTGCCCGCCGTTATGTCGAGATCGTGCGCAAGAGCCCGTACGAACACGTGCGGCTGCTCTCGGCCAGGCGTCTCCGCAGGCTGCTTGCCGACGAAGGGCTGAACGGCGAGATCGTCGTGCCGGAGATCCCCGCTGCCACGCAGCGGCTCTACCACGGCATCGAGTTGCGGCTCGTCCGAACGTACAACCGGGTGAGGCGCATCGGACTGGCCCGCCGCGCCCTGGTCGCGGTCGGGCCGTTCTTCCACGTATTCGCCGCCAGGAGCGCGTGATGCGCGTGGGCATCTTCGGCCTCGGCTGGGCCGCTCGGGGATTCCACCTTCCGGCGCTGCTCAAGATCCCGGGGGCCGAGGTCGTCGGCGGCTTCGACGGCTCTCCAGAGCAGCGCGAGTCCTGGCAGCGTGAAACAGGAACTGCCGCATACGAGTCCTTCGACGAGCTTCTCGAACGGGGCCGGCCGGACGCGGTGATCGTGGCGACACCGCCGGACTCGCATGCAGAGCTGTGTCTTCGGGCGCTCGAAGGGGGTGCCCACGTTTTCTGCGAGAAGCCGTTCGTCTCGACGGTCGAGGAGGCGGATGCCGTGATCGCGGCGGCCGAGGCCGCCGGGCGCCGAGTTGCCGTGAACCACGAGTTCCGGGAGAAGCCCATCTTCAAGGCACTCCAAGAGCGGATCGGCTCGCAGGAAGCCGGGCGCCTCGTCTTCTGCCAGATCTGGCAGCTGATGAACGTCGCGCCCTGGGAGGAGCCGGTCGCATGGCGCGCGGCGATGCCCGACCGCTCGCTGTTCGAGGGCGGGGTGCACCTCGTCGACCTGCTACTCCTGTACTTCGGCGAGCGGCCGGAGGCCGTGTTCGCCCGCAGGACGAGCGGCCTCGACGGGAATAGCGACGCCGACGCGATCCAGCTCGTGACGCTCGAGTTCTCCGGGGGGCGGCTCGCGCAGCTGACGATCGACCGCCTCTGCCCGGCGGGCATCCGCTACGTCGAGGTGCGGGCCGACTGCGAGCGCGAGTCGCTGCGCGCGTCGCTCGGCGGCCGCGCGTTGCTCCGCATCGGCGCGAAGCGGGCCCAGGGGACGGGAATCCGTCTCGACCTCTCAGCGGGCGGCCTCGCCTGGGCGGAGCGTGGGCTCAGCCGCAAGACTCTCGCCAGGAATCCGCGCAACGCCGGGGTCCACGGCACCGCACTGCTGCTCGAGAAGGCCCTCGCTGCCTTCGAGCAGGGCCGGGAGCCGCCGTCGAGCGCGCGCGAGGCGCGAGACGTTCTCGAGGTGGTCGAGGCCGCCTACCGCTCGGGCGCGACCGGCGAACGCATCGTCCTCTCCTGATCGATCAGGTCGAGGTAGGCGCGGAGGTGCGACTCCTCCGACCACCGTTCGCGTGTGGCTCGTCGCCCGCGCTCGCCGAGCTCCGTACGAAGCGCTCGATCGGTTCGGAGGGACTCCATCGCCGCGACGAGCTCGTCGTCGGTCCGGAACGTGAGCCCGCCGCCGCTGTCCTCCACCGCCTCCGCAAGCCCGCCGAAGTCGCGCACGATCGCGGGCGTCCCGTGCGCGAATGCCTCGACAGTCACGAACGGGAACACCTCGTAGCCGAGCGTGGGGACGACGACTGCGACCGCGTGCCGGTAGAGCCCGCCCAGCGCCGACGGCTCGAGGCGGCCGAGGAAGCGTACGTGTGCCAACCCCGCGGCCTGCTTGCGTAGCTCGCGTCCGTAGTTCCCGTCTCCGACGACGACGAGGTCGGCCGCGGTATAGCTCCGGAAGACTTCGAGGAGCGACTGGACACCCTTGGGCCGCTCGAGACGCCCCACGAAGAGGAAGAAGGGGCGCTCCGCCTGCGTCGCCTTCGCGTCCACGGTGTCCTCTCCCATCGGCACGAACGGCGGAAGGTGTCGGATCTCCCGCGCAAAGCCACGCTCCCGATGGCGCTCGGCCGCGTAACGCCCCGGGGACAGGAAGACGTCGACGTGCCTAGTCGCGCGCTCGAGCAGGTTCGTGTACCGCCAGAGCTGGGGCGGGCGACGGAAGGTCAGGGAGCAGGTGAGGCACGAAGGCTTCTCGCACGGCCGCCGGTCGTACTTCCAGAGCACGTGCATCGGGCAGACGAGCCAGTACTCGTGCGTCGTATAGAGCTTGAGCCCGTCCCCGTACTCGAGGACGCCCGGGCCGCCCATCAGGGAGATGTTGTGGAAGTGGACGACGTCGAAGTGTTCGTTCGCGAAGATCTCGTCCAACGGCCCCTTTGTCAGTCCCGGGCGTCCGGTCAGGTATGTGACGAGGGGTGAGACCGGGCCGAGGCTGCTCCTGATCGGGTGCACGGTGACCCCCGGCTCGTGCGGGAAACTCCCGTTCGGCTCGCCGCGGCGCAGGATCCGGTAGGCGTCGACGTTGTGGACGACCGTCACCCGATGCCCGCGGCGGGCGAGCGCGTTTCCGAGCCGGTACACGTACATCGCATCCCCGCCGAAGTGGTGCGGCGGATAGAAGGTCGTGACCATGCAGAACGAAAGCGGGTCAGCCATCGCGCCGGCCTCGTTTCGCTGCCGCCTCGACGATGAGCTCCCTCAGCTGCTCGGCGGCGGCGTCCCAGGAGAGGTGGGCCACGGCTCCCATGCAGTGCTCGGCCGTCGAGCTCCGCAGCTCCGCGTCGCCGAGGAGCCGTTGGAGCGTGTCTCGAAGCGCGCGCACGTCCGTCGGCTCGAAGAAGAGCCCCGCTTCGCCGAGCGTCTCGCGGTGCGCGGGAAGGTCGCTCAAGACGGCCGCCGCGCCGCACGCGGCCGCCTCGACCGCGGGGAGCCCGAAGCCTTCCGAGAGCGAAGGCACGATCGCGGCCGTCGCACCGCTATAGAGGGAGGCGAGTGTGTCGTCGGATACGAATCCAGGGAGGATGACGCGCTCCTCCAGTCCGAGCTCCGCGATGCGCGCGCGGACCGTTCCTGCCGCCGACAGGTACGGGCCCGCGAGGTCGCCGGCGACGACGAGCCGTGCCGGCCCCTCGAGCTCGGCGAATGCGTCGAGAAGCGTCTCGACGTTCTTGTGTGGGCTGATTCCCGCTGCGTAGACGAAGTAGGGGGCGTCCGGCGGCAAGCCGATCGTGCGCGCCGCCAGGGCCGACTCCCCCGCCGATCGGGGCATGAACGCCCGATCGGGCGCCTCGACCACCACCCGGATCGTGTCCGGCTCGACGCCCAGCGAGTCGGCGAGCGAGCGGCGGGAGGCTTCCGAGACCGTGAAGACCCGGCGTGCGAGCCGGATTGCGAGCCGCTCCTTCGCGCGCCAGAGCATCCGTTCGCGGCGGGTCGCGAACAGGAGCTCGGGGTGCTTCTCGGCGGTTGTGTCGTGCAGCCCGACGACTGTGGGTACGCGAAGCACCGGGAAATACGAGTACACGGACGGGAACAGGAATGCGTCGAGGTCCGCGCGGCGGGCTGCGCGCCCGAGGCGGAGCACGTCTCCGACCGGGCGGCTCGCCCCGGCAGCCGGCCCTTCGTTCGAAGATCGCTTGAGAGGGACGCTTCGCCGCTCCGCGCCGACCGGAAGCTCGAGTGCGTCTCCGTTCGCGTCCGCGACGAAGACGTACGTCGTCTCGCGGTCCAGCTCGACGAGCCTTCCGACCGCGTTCCGGGCGAAGCGGCCAAAGCCACGACGGTTCGCCCAGCTCGTCGCGTCGACTCCGACTCGCACTCTCACCGCACCTTGAGAAGGCTCCCCCCGCCGCCGAACGCGTAGCCGACCGCCTCGCCGGCGGTCCACACCGACGCGTAGATCGCAAGCAAAGGCGACGCCTGGACGAGCTCACGCACGTGTCTGCCGTTCTGTAGCACGTTGCGAGCGATGCGGTAGGAGACGAGAGGTATGAGCAACGGCGAGCCGGCGCAGTAGACGATGCGCTTCCATCCAAGCTCGGGGTTGCGGAGGCCCGCGTACGAGCGCGCGTAGTGGTAGCGCTGGGAGAGGAACTCCCGGAAGCCGAAGTCCTTGACGTGGTCGAGGGCAATCTCCGGGTCGGAGTAGAGCTCGAAGCCGCATTCCTGGAGGTGGGGATGGAGCCACGTCTCCCAGAGCCCCCGCTGGAGGAAGTCGTCCATGGCCGCGATCGCTTCCCGGTCGTACGAGACGTTCATCCCGGGAAGCGAGGGCACGATCCCCGCCGGCGCTGGCTCCATGTGCTCCGTGTACTCGCAGAAGAACGCCGCCCAGTCGCGGATGCGGCCGGTCTGGCCGTTGCGAATCGATCCGCCCACGACGGAATGTCCGGCCTGGTGTGCCGCGACGATCCGCCTGCCCCAGCCCTCCCGGACGACGCAGTGGTCCTCGATTACCGCGACATAGGGAGCCATCGCCGCGCGCATTCCTGCTGCCCTCAGGACAGGTACGGGAGTCGGTTCGTCGAACGAGAGCAGCTTCACCTCCGGCCAGCCTTCGCGGATTCGCCCGCGCGTCTCCTCGTCGGTCCAGTCGGCGACGACGATCTCAGCCGTGGGCGCCTGCTCTCGGATCGAGTCGAGGCAGCGGCCGACGTACGGGAACCCGTTGACGGAGGCAACGACGACCGAGAGCTCAGCTGGAGCGGTCATTCAGAAGATCGACGTAGCCGCGCGCTTCAGCGTATGCCCAGACGAGGTTGAACCAGAAGATGATCGGGAGGGTAGCCACTGCTCGGGCGCGGTACCGGCGTTTCCCGAAGACGAGCCGAAGGACGCGCCAGCTCATCAGGGAGGGAACGAAGGGTGAGGTCAGGACGCCGACAACCCGTCGAGCGCTCGACCACGTCTTCCCGCGATCGCGCCCGTACTGGCGGCCGTGCGCGAGACGTTGCGCGGCGAACGCCCTAGAGCCGGCCGAGCGTCCCTGGTAGACGACGAGCTCCGGAGCCTGCCAATGGACGACGCCGTCCTTCGCCAGCTCGCTGTGGACGAACGGCTCCCAGAACCCGTGCTGAAACGAGTCCCGCACGGACTCGAGCAGCCGGCGGTTGTAGGCCGCGTTGTCTCCCGGAAGGTCGAGGTTCTCGCGCCCGGGAAACGGCCGCAGGTCGCGGGCGTACCGGCAGAAGTACTCGGCCCAGTCGGCTGCGCCCAGCCCCTTGCCGGGGTCGATAGCGCCGCTCACGACGTCGTAGCGCTCGTGGAGCGCGCGGATCTGGGTGATCCAGTCCGATGCGGGCACCATCTGGGCGATCGTGAGCGCGACGATCTCGCCTCGGGCAGCGTCGATCCCGTCTCGCCACTCGTGGGGGACGAGCGCACCCGGCGTCGTGACGAAGGTCGCCCATGCGAAGCGCTCGCGCAGCTCGGGCGGGCTCGGCGCCCCTTCGTACACGAGCACCTCGACACCGTCCCGCTGGGGCTCGAGCGCCTCGAGGCACGCTGTGAGCCGCTCCGGCGGCGCGTTCGACCCGATGACGACGGTTACCGTCGGCTCAAGCGACGAGTTCGAGGTCGAGGAGCTCATCGACGACTTCGCCCTTCTCCAGGTACACCTCTTCGGCGTTCACCGACCACACGTCGTGGCTGGCGCCGTCGATGAGGTTGAGGGCAGCCAGGATCGCCGTCCACATCGAGTGGTCCTGGTTGTTGTAGCGGTGCAGCCCGTTGCGTCCGCACGTCTGGAGGTTCTCGAAGCCCGCGAGGTACTCCTTTACGGTCTCGAGCGCCGTCTCGTACTGGAGGTCGTACATCGGGTAGGCCTTGGGAACCCGGACCTTGACTCCGTCGAAGACCTGATCCGGGTCGACGAGGCCGATTCGGGCCATCTCCTCGGTCGCCATGGCGACGGCCTGGTCGTCTGGCATCTCCCAAATGTCGTCGCCTTCGAAACAGAAGTACTCGACGCCGAGGCACGTCGTTCCCGGCACGACCATGTCGGGGCTCCACGCGCCGAAGTTCTGGACGCGGCCGGCACGCGTACCCGGGTCGTGGATGTAGATCCAGTTGTCGGGGAACGGATCGGCCTGTCTCGTCATCAGCGCCACGAGGCAGAAGTCGCGGTAGCGAAGCTGCGACGCGGCCTCCAGTACCTGCGCGGGAGGCGCGGGCTCGAACGTGTGGATGAGATCCCGAAGCGCCAGGCTCGAGAGGACGCCGTCGACGACGTACTCCGTCTCGTGGCTGTTCGTGCGCACGACGAGGTTGTGGACTCGTCCGTTCTCGTGGCCGACCTGCACGACCCGGTGGTTCCGCTGGACGGGGATTGCGTAGCGCTCCTCGAGCCGCTCCTGCATGAGCTCCCACATCTGCCCCGGTCCGAGGCGCGGGTAGCGGAACTCCTCGATGAGCGTTGTCACATGCTCGCGGCGCAGGCCGAGAATCGTGAGAGCCGCGTGCCAGAGCGAGAAGTTCTTGATCCGCTGCGCTGCCCAGAGCGACCGGATCTCGGTGCCGGGAATACCCCAGACCTTCTCGGTATACGACTTGAAGAACGCCTCGTACAGCCGGTGTCCGAAGCGCGCCGTGACCCACTCCTCGAACGTCTCCGCCTCGCGGTTGCGGTGGCGCTGCGCCCACAGGTACGAGAGCGCGCAGCGCGTCGACTCCAGGAGGCCGAGCCGCCCCACGACGTCCTTCGAGGTGAGCGGATACGAAAAGTACTTCCCGTCGTAGTAGATACGCGACAGACGCGGCCGGGTGAGGAACTCCTCGCCGACCACACTTTCCCAGAGGCGCTCGACCTGCTTCAGCTTGGTGAAGAACCGGTGCCCGCCGAGGTCGAAGCGGTAGCCGTTGAACTCGACGGTCTTCGCGATTCCGCCCACGCTCCCGTCGGCCTCGAACACGACGGCCGGGCGCCCTCGGAGGCCGAAGGTATACGCCCCGGTGAGCCCCGCGGGCCCTCCGCCGAGAACCGCGTAACCGATCGAGCCGTTGCTGTCATGCGCGCGCCGAACCCGCGCACGGACCGCGGTCGACAGAGCCCCCTGGAGGCTGGACGACATGTCTTCAGTCTTGTGACGGCCGTGTGCGCCGCCCACGGGCGACCGAACAGGAATCTCGGGGACTCGCCTCCCCGAACGGCTAGGAGTTGCCGCTCCGCAGGGGTGGATACTGGCCTGGCTGTGGGGAATGGCGCTCCCTATCGTGGATCTCAGGTGGATCCCGCCGTCGACAGCTCGGTGGCGTCGTCGCCCGCGCTCGAGCGCGGGCTGGCGCAGCCGCGGGCTCGCAAGACACGGCATCGCCGCGGTTGGGTCGTCCGCCGAGTCTTGCTTGCGGCCGACGTCGTCGGGTTGCTCCTCGCGTTTCTCGTTACGCAGCTCGCGCTCGAGGACTTCTCTGCCGGCGTCGACCCCCGAATCGTCGAACTCTTCGTGATCTTCCTCGTCAGCCTCCCGTTATGGGTCGTAGCAGCGAAGCTGTACGGCCTCTACGACCGCGACGAAGAGCGCACGGACCATTCGACCGCGGACGACGTGGCCAGGGTCTTCCACTTGGTCACCGTGCTCGTCTGGCTTCTCTACGCAGGCGCGTGGCTGAGCGGGATCACGACCCCACTTCTTGAGAAGACGGTGCTCTTCTGGGCGCTCGCCATCGCCTTCATCGCCGGTGCTCGCATCCTCGGACGGAGCCTCGTGCGACGTAGCGCGGTCTACATTCAGAACACGGTGGTCGTAGGCGCCGGCGAGGTCGGCCAGCTCGTCGGCCACAAGTACGTCCAGCACCCCGAATACGGAATCCGACTGGTCGGCCTCGTGGATGACGAGCCGCGCGATCTGCGTGCCGAGCTTGCCGGCATTCCGGTCTACGGCATCGATGATCTCGTCGAGGTGATTCAGCAGAGTGACGTGGAGCGCGTCGTTGTCGCCTTCGCAGAGACGTCGAACGAGCGCATGCTCGAGCTGCTCCGAAAGCTTCGTACGCTCGACCTACAGATCGATGTCGTGCCGAGGCTCTACGAGGTGCTTACGCCGAAGATGGACGTCCACTCGGTCGAGGGAATCCCCCTCATCGGGCTGCGCCCGGCCGGGATCTCTCGCTCGTCTCGGCTGATCAAACGCGCGCTCGACCTCATTCTCGCCAGCGTGCTGCTCGTCGTCGTCGCGCCGATGTTCGCGTTAGTCGCATGGCGGATCAAGCGTGACTCCCCCGGCCCCGTCTTCTTCCGCCAGGCGCGGCTCGGAGAGGGGATGCGCGAGTTCGAGATGCTGAAGTTCCGAACGATGGCTGTCGGCAGCGACGACGACGTCCACCGCGAGTACATCCGCTCGATCATGGACAAGAGCGCCGCACCGGTGGCGAACGGCCTCTACAAGCTCCACCGACCGGACGCAATCACCGGCTCGGGGCGCTGGCTGCGGAAGACCAGTCTGGACGAGCTGCCCAATCTGATCAACGTGCTTCGTGGCGAGATGTCGCTCGTCGGCCCGCGCCCCTGCCTCCCGTATGAGAACGAGCTCTTCGAGCCGCACCACTTCGAGCGCTTCCTCGTGCCGGCGGGGATCACCGGTCTCTGGCAGGTGACCGCTCGCGCACGCACAACGTTCACCGAGGCGCTCGATATGGACGTCGCGTACGCGCGTGGCTGGTCGCTGGGTCTCGACCTCAAGATCCTCGCGCGGACGCCACTTGTCGTCTTCCGCCAGCGAGGTGCCGCGTGACCCCTGTCCGGGTCGCGGTCGTGGGGCTCGGCTACTGGGGGCCGAACCTCGTCCGCAACCTCAACGAGCTCGAAGGGGCGGAGGTGGCGCTCGTTTGCGACCAGAGGCCTGTCGCGCTCGAACAGATTGCTCGGCGATACCCGGCCGTGCGCGGGACGGCGCAGTTCGTCGAGGTCCTCGACGATCCCTCTGTGGACGCGGTCGTAATCGCCACGCCCATCGGCACGCACTTCGACCTTGCTCGGGCCTCGCTCGAGGGTGGGAAGCACACGCTCGTCGAGAAGCCGCTGGCGGACTCTGTCGCGAAGGCGGCAGAGCTCGCCCGACTCGCAGCCGAGCGCGATCTCGTCCTCATGCCCGGCCACACGTTCCTGTACAGCCCGCCGGTACACGCGGTGAAACAGATGATCGAGTCCGGCGAGCTCGGAGACATCTACTTCGTCTCGACGAGCCGGGTAAACCTCGGCCTGCACCAGTCGGACGCGAGCGTCGTGTGGGACCTCGCTCCGCATGACTTCTCCATCCTCCACTACTGGCTGCGGGAGGCGCCGACGCATGTCACCGCACTGAGCCGCGGTTGCATAATCCCGGGCACACCCGACGTCGCATTCGTCAACCTCGAGTACGCGTCCGGCGTGATTGCCCACGCCGAGCTCGCCTGGCTCGCACCCTCGAAGCTCCGGCGTACGACCGTCGTCGGGTCCCGGAAGATGGTCGTCTACGACGACACGAGCATCGAGCCCGTTCGAGTGTTCGACACGGGTGTCACCCTTCGCGATCCGGGGTCGTTCGGCGAGTACCGGTTGAGCTACCGGACAGGGGACATCGTGTCGCCTCGCGTCGATGTGACCGAGCCGCTCGCGCTCGAGCTCGACGACTTCTGTCGGGCGATCCGGGCGGGATCGACCCCGAGATCGACGGTCGAGCTCGGCGTCGACGTCGTGCGGATGGTCGAAGCGGCCGAGCGGTCGCTCGCCGACGGCGGGTCGAGGACAGCCGTTTCCTCCGCAGCCGGACCGCTGAGCCGCACCGTCGGCTGATCCTGGACCAGCGCTCGCGGGGTGGTCCGCACCTTCGCGGGGTTAAATCGGGACACGTCCGCGATAGGCTCGTGCGGCGCGATGGGGGTGGGCCGCCACCCTCGCCGCCGAGGCCCCTGGCTCTTTTGCCATGCGGCCCGGGGAGGCTGCGGTTGCCCCGGGACCAAGCGGGACACCGCGCCTCCCCTTTTCGGGTGTCCCTTCGGCTGGGTAAACGCCGATGACCGTCTCGGGCACCACGGGGAGTGGTGCTCAGCGGCCGTCGCTCGCTTGGTCGAGCGGCGGCCGCCTCTTAGAACTCGAATCAAAATGAAGGGACGCGCCCGGCGCTGTTGAACGCCATCGGCATCTGTCGTCAAGCTGAAGGGGGATGTCATGGCTACTGCGAGGCCGTGGGATGTGCCTGATGGGTTGTGG